>Ga0214253_100087_pt1 | contig 26758 bp, 36 predicted proteins | sample TroBogypolimnion_FD_153091 | JGI IMG/M metagenome (GOLD analysis project Ga0214253, IMG submission 153091) | Freshwater microbial communities from Trout Bog Lake, WI - 21JUL2009 hypolimnion | ecosystem: Environmental > Aquatic > Freshwater > Lake > Hypolimnion/Profundal zone | place: Trout Bog...
GACAATGGCAAGATACTGCCGTCTCGCCTTCTGCCGATATGTGCGGGGCTTGCGGTTCTGATTGCTGAGACCATACAACTCATCAATCAACTGCTCCGAAATTTCTACATTTGTCTTTATAGGGCAGTGTATAAAGCCAAATCAGGTACAAACAAAAGCGCTTTAAGTGGCTATGGCTCCTTATCCACTTGACGAAATTTCTTGTCGTGCTACTGTACTAATACATTTATATTAATTACCATATTGGTCATCCTAACAGCAACCCATCTTCATGAAATTATGAAAAATCGAATTGCCATCATTAATCAAAAAGGCGGAGTGGGGAAAACAACAACATCTCTCTACCTTTCCCGCGGACTTGCCCAAAAAGGCAAAAAGGTGCTTTTAATTGATTTAGATCCACAAGCGCATTCGACTTTGAGTTTAGGAATTGACCCACAGGAAGCAAAGTGCGGCATTCATGACGTATTATTGCATCGACTAGACATAAAACAAGCTATTTCCCCAACAAAAATTCCCAATTTCTTTCTTGTTCCCTCCCATATCCGATTAGATAAAGCAGAACTTGAACTGATCCATGATCCCCTTGGTGCAACCAAACTGAAAAATACTTTAAAAAAACTTGATGATGAATTTGACTTTATAATTATCGACTGCCGCCCAACGCTAGGCACACTAACATATAATGCCTTGTTCGCATGCAGCATGGCCCTAGTTCCTTGCGAAATTTCACGCTATTCCCTAGAGGGTTTATATGACTTGATGGATACGATCCACAACATTGAAGAAGGACTTGCGAACGATTTTCAGTTCAAAATCCTTTTAAACCGTTTTGATTCTCGTAAAAAGGTTTCAAATGAATGGTTTCTGGAGCAAATCGCCAAACACCGTAATATACTTTTAAACACTTTCATCCGTGTTTGTGAGCCATTGAATCAAGCACATATGACTAACGCCTTAGTTTTAAATATCGACCCTAAATGCACAGGGGCTTTAGATTATCAACAACTTACCCAAGAAATCTTAGATTTATGTCAAAATTAGCCGACCAAATTAAAAATACAGGTGTAGTTGTTCGCCAACGCCATACTGAGGATCATCCGTCAATGGCTTTTGCAGACAAAGAAGGTCGACTTTTTCGCCTGGCATTAACTAGTATAAATGCCAACCCCAACCAGCCAAGAAAATTTTTTGACCTTTGCAAACTATCAGAATTAGCCACTTCAATTCGCGACAAAGGTGTTTTACAGCCGATTTTAGTTCGTGAAGATAAATCACAAGAAGATGGGCAATTTATTATTGTCGCAGGCGAACGACGCTTTCGAGCTGCTAAAGAAGCAGGACTAACCGTTATTCCCGCAATTATTACAACAGGGGATCCAGACGAAATCGCTATAATCGAAAATCTCCAGCGCGACAATCTTAAACCTGTTGAGGAGTCAGAGGGTTTAGCCCAGCTTATGTTAACACACGGCTACAACCAAGAAAGATTGGGGGAGGTGGTGGGTAAAGCCAAGTCAACCATTTCAGAAATTCTTTCTTTAACCAAATTGCCAAGTGCTATTCGAGATGAGGTTCGGAGCTCCGAACTTTCTAAAATGATCTTGATTGAAATAGCTAAGCAAGATACTGAAGAAGCCATGCTTGAACTTTATAAACAGATCAAGAAAGACGGTCTTAAAGGATACGCAGTACGAGACTTGACTCGCAATAGGAAGGAACGCTCAATGAATGCTCCTCTAGAAATTGCGCTCAGGAAATTCAAAGATTTAAAGAAAACTGTAAAAAAACTTGAGCCTTCTGATATTGGTGAAGCTGGAAAACAAGAACTTTTACAAGTTCTTGACGAGATTAACAAGCTCATGAACAGCTTATTAAATTAAATTTGACCATCTAAGCAATTATTAAGAGTCTCCTCAAAAAACGACTACTCCAAAAGCATGCTCATTGCTGGAAATTTAAGCATGCCACGAAGAATAGCGGCAATTCGAGTAAAGCAGATATGAAACAAGAAGACACAAACGTTTCTTTCCAGAGAAAGGAGCTCGTCATCTTTATCCGACTTTAAGGTTAATAACCTTTTCTACAAAATTGATGGACTCAATAAGTAATGGTTTATCAAATCTCAACACCGGCAACTGCCAACCTGAGGGATCACTGTCATGATTGAGGAACCATTGGCCAAAATCCAAAAAAACGTCATAGGACCTGGCTGTAAAGGTCGGATTGAGATCAAGAACCACTGCAAGTATGGCTCTTCTTTTTTCCTCCGTTGATCCCGCTCCTTTTGTTATTTTGCTTAAATTTCCTTTAACTATTGAGGTCAGATTCTCGACTATAGCCTGCCCCCCCTTTTTATATTTTGATGCAAGCGAAACGCAATGCCTCGCTAAATGCATGATTTATAAAAGGTACCCTGGTTTCAGTGGTTGTCTTTTGTTTTATATCATCATATACATTTTTTACAGAGCTGAGATTTCCCTACCCTTTGACATATATTCATTAATCCTTTTCGACCTCTTCAAACCCTTGATGAGAAAGTTTAACCCTACATTTCTTTAAATTGCTTAAAGAGTTCCAGCATATTTTCGAGAATCTTTGTAAATCGGTCAAAGCCGGGTAACATTTGAGCCAATCCCTCCAATTCTCCCGGTTCGGCACTGCAAATCAGACCCTGCAGCTTCATCGCATAATTCATCATTTCAGAATGATTTACTATGTCGGAATCATCACCCCCAGCAAGAATAGCCTCGATAAACTTATTGATCTCCTTAGCTGTCTCAAAACGCTCGTCCATTGAACCAAATGATTCCAATCTGATTTTTTCTACAAATGCGTCAAGGGCGATCTCGTAGTCATCATCCTCCATGGCTCGATCAATCGGTCCATGTTTGACCTGATTGCAAAGATCAAGAATCCGTTCATTCCTCGCCCGAACGATTTCATTCACCTCAACCAACCTTTCTACCTCGGCACGTTGATCCTGGTTAAGATCCTGTTTGACCCAGTGATTAATCTGCAAATTATTAAGAGGATACTGCTCCAAACCCTCACGATAGAGTTGAATCGTGATGTCAAGAACATTATCGTCTAAATCGTATGGTTGATACATCCCCATCTCAAGAGCTGCCTATTTGATTCCGGCTATTTTCAGCATATGAATCAAGTGCTTTCGCGAATTTAGGAAGCCATTTGATATCCCTGAATATTTTGGTTTTCTTTTTGGTTGATCCTCTATGCCTTTGTTTTTTGTTCATCAAATCTCCCTTACCGTTGAAATCACCTTTTCCACCTTAACAACATACCCATGCGACAGCCTGGTGGATATGATTCGCCGACAGACCTTTCCCAATTCGTCCAGGTCGGTGAATCTCTCTTTCATCCGAATCTTTTCGTGTGTGCCGATACGTCCCCAGCACCGGATCAAGACGAGTCCGAACAAGTCTTGTCCTGCCATAATCCGGTAGTAGACTTTACGGTTCTTCTCGGGATTAACGCATTCAAGGTATGTTTTATCTACGCAGATCATCATCTATCACCACGGCCTCTTCGTGTTACGATTTGGGAATTGTCTGTCATGAGAGAAAGAAAACGTATTCAGCAACACCAGGCATCTTCAAACGTGTCGGTATAAATCACCCAGGTATTGCTCCACTCTTCATCATTGTCAGTCACGACCTCCAACCAGTTCTGGCCATGGTGAATACCAGAATATCTCCCAATCATGAAATGTTGCCACATTTTATAATCGAAACTTTTTGTTCAAATGCGCCAGTTGATCAACTACCTCGTCTTTTCTAACGCTTTTACTGCTTGATCAAATACTTCACCTAGTGGCAAATGAAGCTCGTCAGCAATCGCATAAAAACGATCAAGCGTGTCCTTAGTTACTTTTAAATTAAGTTGTAGATTGCGGCCTGTCGTAAAGCGGCGTACGCGTTTAACTGGCTCTGTTGTTACTGGTTGACGACTTGGGAAGCCTGCTTGCTCTGCAACAGCATTAATTTGTTCACTGGTTGGTCTTGGAGCTGCTTTAACTTTCGGTTTAAATTCATCTAGTTCCGCATTAGCAAATGAATTGACACGCTGTGGCGTAGCTTCTTTTTTAGAATTTGTCATAGTAATAAATCCTTATAGAACTGTTGATCGTAGTTTTTCAATCACTTCTGTAGTGAATTCTTGCGCGTTTGTAATTGCTTTATCAATATTAGATACGGCTTTTTTATCTAAAAACTCCAAAGGTTGCCTAAATGAAAATATAGCTTTAAACGCTTCACGTTCGTTTAATTCGGAATTAAAAACAGGGATACCTGAATCTAAAAGTGATTTTTGAATATGAACCAATGTACGCGCCCGAATAGCCGAATTAGTACGAGTCAATAGAACGGCATAAGGAAGCACGTATGCTGCATTGGCGCGGCGCATAGACTTTTCATGTTGACGTATAACGTTTAGAGCTTTACTGGCCTGTTCCGCATCCAGCTCACTTCCCTGAGTGGGAACAATCACAAAATCAGCACGGCTCACGGCCATAACTACGATTTTTGAAGCCGTTCCTTCAAGATCGACAATTACAAAAGGGGTAAGTTCGGCGGCTTCGTCGATGCGATCAGCTATCGTTTCCTCTGTTACATCATATACAACCGTTAAGTTTTTCGGGGTATTTTCACCTATAGACCAGGAAGCGATTGGGTGATTAGGGTCGGCATCTATTACAGTTACCCGTGTTTTTTTAGCTAATTGTGAGGCGAGAATTAATGCTGATGTAGTTTTTCCAGCTCCGCCCTTTGGGCTTACGAATACGATGGTGGGCATAAATTTCCTTTCTGGGTTAATTTTAAAAATATTAGGTATCTAATTGGTATCTCGATGCTACCAGATAGCTATCTAGTATTTATAGGCCTTATTGCAGCTAATCTGCATTTGCTTTCATGATGGCATTTTAGTCTTCCTTAGAGTGTACTCTATGAATCTATAAAACTGGGATCATGCGCTGATTGCAACCTACTTTCGAGTCACCTTGAAAGCTCATTGGAATAAGTAACACCTAGCCGACATGTTACTACTAGATAGCTACTGGATATCTTACTGCAGCTCGCTTGCTACCAAGTATAGTTATCTGCCTAATAACTGATAAGTACAAGGTAGCTACTAGATATCCAATGATGCCAGATAGCTACTAGGTAGCCTTTAGGTTCCTTGTTACTACTAGCTAGCTACCTGTTACCTTATTGCTACTCACTTGCTAGCTATCCAGTAGCAGAGTATAACTAAAGGTATCCGGTAGGCATCCTGGGTCAAATATACTACTACCAGGTAGCTACCTAGTAGCTACCTGGTCACCTGGTTTCTAATAGATAGCTATAGGTTACCTAGTTGCTACTAGGTAGCTAGTATAAAATATAATAACAACATTTTTATAAACATCGCAACACCCTCATTTTTTTAGATAAGGGATTTGATATACAGAAATTAATAAAAAAAAAGAGCCGTTTCCCCGGTTAAGGAGAAACGGCTCTGCTTTTAACTACGTTCAGAATTTTTCAGTTCTTGAATTTTTTCAGTAAGAAGCCAAAGAGCTTTGTTGAGCTTAACGTTGCGGTCCAGGGCATTTACTGGCCTTGTGGTCATACGTTTAATTCGGCCAACTTCGTCAACTTTCTGCCCGCGAACACCGCCTTTTATCAAATTTTCCTGGATCAGATTGAAGCATGTCCAAAGATCATCCATACGGCGGTCATCATAACGGCGAGCCTCAAGCAGTTTTTCCGCTCTGAACGGAGATTCTTTAGGATCGTCGTATACAAGCTGAAGCGCGGCAGCTGCAAAGATTCCTTTTTCATTCGGCGTTAGCGCGATCGTCTTCATGGACTCAACCTGGTCGGAAACTATAGCTGAAGCATCAGCAATCTCTTGAGCTGAATTAACCAGGTCATCAAGATTAAACCCGACATGCCTGTGTGTGAAGTTTGCAAATTCGGACGACACCATCAAGCCATTTCCGCAGGCATACCGCCACACAGATGTGATCAGCTTGAAAGAGCTTCCCAGATCATGAGAATTCCAAAGGAGCATATCAACTCGCTCGCCTTTGGTGTCGAGTCCTTGTCGAGCAAACCGGATCATATGCTGCTGAAACCCGAACTTTTCCTCAAGTCTCGCATTGCTCTGCTCGGCTGAGATCGGAAACCAGCCCACATCGCGAAGTGCATCAACCACGGTAAGGGTAGGTACAAACGAGTACCGGGCCGATGCCTTGGCGACAGGTGAATACGATCCTGCAGCGGGTGCGATTGAAATAATGTTATCGTTGGTCAGTAGGGTAGGGATAGTCATGATTTGTCTCCTTAAAATTGGAAAAAAGGGTGCAGAGGCAAAACACGTCCCCCTTGGGGCGAAATGTCTTGCCCCTGTGAGGAATTCAAACCGAAAACCGGATTAAATTATCTATTCAATTTCGTCGTTATCCGTAAGCAGGGCCGAACCGGCGATGTAATCACCTTCAAGTCCCCCAGCCATGCGCAGAAGCGCTGTTGCCCTTGGATTTTCAAAGTGAGGTTTTAATTTGCCTTCTTCGTCGATCCATAATATCCGTCCATCTTCAAGATATATGGGCTGGATCATCGAACACTCAAGATACTTGTACATTTCATCCAGAGAAAAGGTTGCCTTCTCTGGAAAAACTATCTTTCTTGATCCGTTTGTTTTGATGAGTATCGCCATTGTCTTGCCTCCTTTCTAATTGAAAAAAGGGCAAAACAAACCCCGCAAGGGCAAGTTTTGCCCAGTAGGGGATTTAAGCCGGTATCCGGCTTGGCTATTGAATTGATTTTGGTTTGCTAGCGGGCTATCGCCATCGGAGCATCAGAACCGCCGACAGATCGGTGCAGACTGACATTATGACCGTCGGCCTGTCCCTGCTGGTAGGCGGTCATGTTGACTCTGGCTGCCCTGCCCTTCCGGCCAGGTTTCAGATTGGGAAACATCTGGTGCAATTTCTCGGAAACGGCTTTGTCCTTAACCACCATAAGTTCCATACCGGTAAGTCCGCAGGAATTCCTGGCGATATTGTCAGGAGCCGTGTTTTCTTTGAATTTTTTCAAACGGTTAAAAAGGGTGTTCAACAATCCCATGCGATAGCTTTTCTTGAAGGTTTCCCGACTGACACAGAAAACATCAGCCGAATAGTTATTCTTGGCGTATTCCCTGCTCATGCGCCCTATCGTCTGCCGCAATCTTTCAAAAAGATCCGTAATAATAGACAGATCGGTAATACCGGCAACAAATGTCAGCTTCCACGAATCGTAATACCGGCCACGAATAGCACGTCCATTGAAAACCTTAGCTATAGAAACACCAAGTTGCCCTTCCCAAGATTGATAGGCTTTTGTTAATCCGCATACCTCATTGGATTCGACATTGGCCCCGCTGCCGTTGATGGCAACATCTACCACGGAAAGGTTGTGTTCGCGCATCAAGGCCTCGGCCTTGCTCATGGCAAGAGCTGCTTCGTGCTCATTGTCGCTTGCACTCAGGGCAAGGAGTTTTTGCAGTTTCTCGATGATTTTCTGATCCATTTTATTTCCTTCCATTGTCTTGCCTCCTGATTGAAATGAAAAAAGGACAAAACAATGCCCAATAGGGACGAGTGTCTTGTCCCTGGTGTGGGGGCAGTTCATAAATGAACTGGCGTTGAGTAGTATTATTCGTTGGGGGAGATTTATGGCTCTCCGATAAGAGCAAAAATTTTTCTCTTTACTTCGCCCAACTCAAAAGATGAAACCTTTCCTTTACGATTCGCTTTGCGCACAACCCAATCAAGGCTTTTAACTTGATCGGCCAGGGCAACATTTTGACGATCACCGGCAATCAATACCTCGAAGGGATAGCCCTTAACCTGTGTCGTCAAAGGACAGCAAAGCATCAGGTTGGTTTTTCCGTTATAAGCCGCTGGGCTGAGAACCAGTGCCGGTCTATGACCTCCCTGTTCGTGGCCAGCTTGCGGGTCGAAGTTCAGCCATACAATATCGCCAGCTTCCGGCACATATGGACCAACCATCAAAATGCCTCCTTACCGACCGCAGGACCGAAGTTGACTTCGGCATGTAGGTTTTCAGGAGTAATACCAGCTAACAATTGGGAAAGGTCATATTTTTGGGTAGCTCGTACTGGTTCAATAACAATACGTCCACCTTCCTCATGCACATCCACAGTTTCGTCCAGGCTTAAACTGACAGCTTTCATAACAGCAACGGGAATACGCACCGAAGCACTGTTGCCCCATTTTTTCACGATTACATGCATTGTCTTCCTCCTTAATATCGTTATTGATAGTATAGTTCATAATAGAGTATGTTGCAACATAGTTGATACATGTCGACTATATTTCTATGCTGCTACTTGTCTCTGACGCACCTCCGCCAGAACAAAGTCAGACTGTTCCCGTGGCCTGAAGATACGAATCGGCTTGCCGTTGATCTCACCAACCCCTTTACGGTCGTACCAACCGACTTTCTTTCCAGCCCAATACACGGAGCCTTCCATGAAGTCGAACCGGTGCCGATCCACATACGCCGTCGCAGTCTGGTTCCGAATATAGACCCTACCACGGATAATATACTCATGGCTGATAGTCGCGGTCCCTGTTGCGGTCGTAATGGTGGTGGTAGTGGTCACGGTGACATCTTCCGCTTCATCCAGGTTCAGGTTGGCAAAAAGTTCCTGCTGCCTGTACCGGGTCCACGCTTCTTTCACGTTCTCTATCTTTTCGCCAGTCCCCGTAAGTGCCTTGGCCATCTCAACAAAGATACTGTTTTCCGATGATGACATGGCCGCAAGGCCCTGTTCGGACAGCACCCCCTCCACAGCAAGAGATGTCTCCATCTTTTGGGCCAGAAGTGAGAGCGCCTTATCCTGCATTGATTGAGAATAACTCATGAAGAAAACCTTCACCGGTTGATCCTGGCCTATCCTCCACGATCTCCGGCTTGCCTGCCGAAGCGTAAAGACAGAGTAACCGCACTGGAAAAACACAATCGTCGGAAACTCCAGCAGGTCCAGGCCCGTTTTCACCAAATTAGGATTGCAGAGAAGACAGTTATATTTACCTGTATCAAGTTGTTTTTTCAGCCATTCTTCACGGCTCTCCGTCTGAACCGTATCGCTACGGAGTATCAGGGGAGAAAATCCGCGTTGAATGATCTTTTCTTGCAGTATGGGGATCAAGTCCCTGGTGCCGGTGTGCTCCAGAAAAATTGCAACCTTCCTGCCCTGGTGCTTCTCGGTTGCCAGAATCTCAAGCAGCCGTTCTTCTTTGGGTAGAAGGTCAATATTCAAAGCGGGAGCAGAGCCGACAAGCCGTTGTGTTCCATGATCCTCCAGAACAATCCTCTCTTCGATCCGGCAACCATCCACATAACCCAGGAGGCTTTGCAGCATTTTCCCGAGCAGTCGCATGTCGCCTCTGGCCAGAGCTGTTCTGGTCTCATCCCTCAATGTTGTTTCCAGTTCCCTGTATGCCTCTTTCTGTTCGAGGGCCATGTCGACGGAAACAACAATCTCTTCATAAGACGGAAGATTGTCACTGATGTCCTCCAGTCTGACAAAGGCTGATCGTTCCAATAACAATTCAGGCAGGAGTAATGGCGACACTCCCGGCTTTTCCGTAACCCGGCATCTCCCGGCGATCCTGCGACCAATACTGGCCGCATTCAGGCTGGATTGCAGGTCCTTGCTGTCATAGGTCTTCTCAATCACGCCGAACCGTTCCGCAAACTGCACGGTTCTTCCATACTCAAAGCCGGATTGGTGCATCCACCGTGGAAACATCCGCCACAGGAGATAAAACAAATCCTTGCTATATCCCCCCATTACGGTTCCCGTCATGGAGAGTACTTTTTTTGAGCGTGAAATAAGGCAGGACATGGCTTGACCTTGCGCCGTGCCGCCGCCCTTGAGTTCGTGAACCTCGTCCAGAAGAAGCAGGTCGAAGAAATCTTTAGGAAAATATCTTTTGATGAATTCGGCCTTGGCATACCGCCGAACCTTTTTGTTATCCGCTACCCAGAGCCTTGCCTTGCAGTTCGGGCATCCCTCGAAGTCCTGCAGCAGATGCTGACCACATACAGGACAACACCTATCACCATTGATGGTGATCCGACGGGGAATTCGCTGAAAGTGCAATTTCGACCGTTCCTTACCGATGACCCAAATCTCGGTCCCTTTCGGCTTGGCCGGTGCAATCTTGCTCTCCAGGAGCACACCCATCTCTTTCCCGTTGAGATTGACACAGGTGCAGCCGGAAATGGTGTTTTCCGCTTCCCTGATCCACTTCTTGACCAGGTGGCCGGGGCATTGGATTAATATTCGTTTGTTGGTTTTCGGAAGCAGATGCGCCACGGCAAGTCCCATAAAGGTCTTGCCGCTCCCCATAACGCCGTTCAGAAATCCAGCCTTCTTGTCTTCGACATAGAAGGACCTGGCGATAGGGAGGATTCCCTTGGTAATCTGACCGGGAAAGGGGGTTCTCCGCAAGGTTTTCAGCTTCTCCCTTGCCTGCATATCCCATTCGTCTTCCGATGCTTGAGAGTAGACCGGCTTCATCTCTTTGAGGACCTGGGCCTTTAATACATCGCCCCATTCATCCAGGAAATCGGTCAGCTTTATCGTTTCAGTTTGAGTTTCTACGTCACATGACTGCATAATTGCCTCCTTTAAAAAAAGGGGAGGCAACTCCCTTGCAGGGAAGAGGCACTCCCCTGGTCAGGTGTGTGGGTTGGAATCAATCCGTTTGAGGCACTAAAAAGGCTGGTATTAATGAAATACTTCTCTTAGAATTTCATTAAGAACCTTATTCACACTCTTTTTTCGAGTAGCAGCAACTTCAATAAGTGCAGTTCTTATATCTGGTTCCCATCTAAAATTGAAGCTTACAGCTTCTTTCTTGAAGGGATCTATCCCAGCATCTTTACATGCTTCAAGATAAATCTTTAAAGAAGTTTTTCCCTCTTTTTTAAGATCATCAATATTGGATGCGTAAAAATCTGCACCCCCAGATAAGTTAAGAAACTCACCCCGTAGCATCTCAATTTCTGAATCATAGCAGATTACAGCTTTTTGCCCATCGATTGTCATTATATTTGGATTCATGCTCCTTATGTTACCTCCCTTCGTTGAGGAGAAATCCCATTCTCTTTGAGCCAAATCTTTATACTGGTAATTGCCCCCTTGTCCATATCAGGCCTTGGATGTGGTCTATGAAATACTCGTATTACTCCAAAGAGTTCCACCGAGACTCTTGACCCTTCTCTTTCACTGACAATTGCCCCAAGATCGGCAAACAACGCGAGAATCTCTTGCCATTTGATATTGGCAGGGATTGGCCGCTGAAAAATCTTTTCCAGTGTCTGCTCATTTTTCTTTTTCATAATTTATGATACCACATTATGATACCACTATCAACTGCCGTAATATCACTTTTTGATATTGAATGATTGTTGTTAAGCATTATCTCGAAGACATCTTCAATTCAGATACTTGAGCTTGATGGCATCGAGGATCTTTTCCTGCAAGTCTTCACCTCCATACGAATAAAGCTGTTCGGGATTCATTACTTCATCCCACATCCAATCAATCCATTGCCTTTTGAGCGGGATTGTCGTGAACGTATCCAGCCGTCGAAATGCCCGTTCCTTCACGGTGAGCAAATCTCTGCCGAAGACCACCACGGACTGGTTGTTGTCCTCATAGAGAAATCGTTGAACGATAATCTTGTTCACGGTTTCCCCGATTTTCCGGACTCGGACAGCTTTCGTATTCTCAGAGGTAGAGGAGTTATAACTATAAAAGTAGCAGGGGATTTGATCGTTTTCGTTTCCGAAGACAATCTGCTCACCCGTTGACAACTGAGCCGATATGGTCTTGACGTATGACGCTGTTCCAACCAGGCTCATCAAAAACGCCCGATACTCGGTACGGTAGTGATAAGAACCGTTGACGTATCCCGGCTCAACCTTTCTCGCTATCAGTGCGTCGCAATAGGCTTCGTAGCCACAGGTGCTCACTTTCTGGTAATCGTTTTCCATTGTTTTTCTCCTTTGCGGGTGCAGGGAGAAAAACAATACCCCCGTTGGGAGATATGCTCTTCTCCCTGGTGTGGGTAAGTTGGACTGCTGTCTTTTTGTTGATGCTGATTACTGGATGGTGTGGAGTGTCGCGGTGTCCATGTCAATGATCCTGACCGTGGGGACGTATTTGTCTCGGATGGTGACAGTGCCACCATCGCCATCTCCATGGCAGGACGCACTCACGACGGGAGCCTCCTTTTTGACAACTCCTTTAACCACCAGTCTCTTTCCGTTTTTCTCGATCTCGCCATTCATGAATCCTCCGGCCAGAACCAAGGCCAGATGACCGTTTTCAAGCATGGTGAGAGGACGAATGAAGTTTTTCTTTTTCGGTGCCAGCTCTTCGAGAACCCCTGTTAATATTCCTGCCTTCCGAACAGCCGGGATGCCCGTTGTCGGGTCAAACCTGTTGGTGCTGAATGCCGCCAGTGGCTTTATCGCCGTCGGAACTTTGATCGTTAGCGGAGCTATGATTTCCAGTGCTCTTACTTCCTCACAGAAGTCTTCCGGCTCCATCGAACCCAATTCTCTCAGACGTTGCTCAGTGATTGCGGCCTGGTCAGCAAAGATTCTCTTCCGCCAGCCAAATACAATACACTGTTTAAATGCCTGAAATTCATCATCGGGAAACCCAACAATCTGGACCTTGAAGTTACGGGCGAGAGCCTGGGCACAGCCTTTGTCCGCCAGGACGTAATAAGGGATAAGGAAGATCAAAAATCCGTCCGGCTGCAACGAATTGAGATACTGCCGCAGAAAGAGGGTTTCCATACGTTGGGATTTTTTATCGGGACTAAGCGCAATGTCATACGGGGGGTTTAAGTATAAAAGCCCGAAGGCCTGATACGTAAACCTGATCTCATGCAGAGCATCCCCCCACAACACCTGATTAAGCCGTGGCCGAGCCTCAGTGGCGCGTTCATGGCTAAGTTCTACTCCATAGGTGGTTGTTCCTGCCGTCGCCAACCGGGAAAGTGTACTTCCTTTTCCGCAGCAGGGATCGAGCAAACGTGCGCCGTCCTCATACGATATCTTTGATTTTAAAAGTTCGCAGACTTTATCCGGTGTCGGAAAAAATCCTGCTTTCGCTTGTGATCCAATCCGGGCCATTTTTCTCTCCTTTAGGTTTAAGAATAGGTTTTGGACTAATTATACAGCGGACGAGAAGCTGTCGCGTATTTCGTTCTGGAAAGCCACTGCCTCTTCCAGAGTATCGAAAAGTCCGCAACTCACCGGCTCGCCTATGTCGCTGTAGTAGTCGTCGTCTTCGTCCATTTCCTCTATCTCTATCCAGATTTTATACTTTTTCATGATGGTAGATCTCCTTCTGGAGTCAGCGATGCAGCGAATGCTTTCGCCTCTTTCATTGTCAGAAATGTTCTGCAGCCAGTCCAGCCGAATAATTCATGCAGACGATACCGGATGAGATACTTATGTTTCTCAGGCATCCCTGGTCTTCGGTTGTCTCCTGTAATTTTTTCAATAGTGCACTTTTTCATGATGTTCTCCTTGCCCGTTATACCGGGTTGGTGTTGTTTTGACCGTAACACCCCTTGACCAGGACAATGGAAAATTCCCAATCAACTGTTTGATACAATCGCAACATAGAGATTCATCGCCTTTATCTATTTTTTTGCCGCAACCGGCACAAAGATACCTATCCATGTCAGGCCCCCTTGCATCGTTTTATGTCCAGCCACGATGAAGTGGCACCTGCTTCCTGGAAATCACTGATAGACTGACCCAGATCAGCCAGAAATGCTTCCAGTCTTCCGGTGTTCAATGATGTTCTGGACTGTGTTCTTTTGTTCAGGATGTAGTTGTGGACCTTAATCGGGCCGACAGTTTGCACCACATCAAGAAGGTTCCTCTTAATCGGTTCGATTTTTGCCTTCAGGGCTTTTTCTTCTTCCTGCAAATGCTGCAAATCCTCAACGATACTCGCCATGTCAGGGGCCTCCTGGGCCTCAAAACGAGGACAATCGAGAAGGTGATCGCAACATCCGCACAACAGACCAGGCTCAGTCGCCAATTCAACGTCATCTCCTTGCTGTATGACCTGATAGACTGACCAGATTGCTTCAGCCTTGGCCTTCAAGTTCTGGAAAACGGTTTCATTGGGCTGGTATCCGGAAAATAATCCAACTTCTCCGCTTGCCAGGTCAAGGGAAAGAATCGCTCCTTTGATCGTATAGTCGGGATACTGCTCAGCCATAGCACCCATCTGGGCGTACATCTGCGATTCCCATGAACCATAAGGCGTCGTGGGGACAGAGCCGCTTTTTACTTCCAGCAGGGCCTTGACCTTGGTTGTTTTTGACGTGAAGACGAAATCTATATGTACCAGAAACGGGACGTTATCAGTGTTTACTCTGATTTCAACCTGTCGCTTACAGTTCGTGAAACCGGCTGCGGTGAACACCTTGGCTACGATCTCTTCTGCCATGTGGCCTCGTTCAAATCGAAGGAGGGTGGCAAGATCGCGCTCTTTCGGGCTGATCCGTTCAAGGACAACCTTCCGGGGGCAATGGCCAATATCCGATGCGCCGAGATAGTTTCTGCGATCTCCGAGTGTGTCTGCTGTGTGCTGTTTTGATAGATTGCGTAAAGTGGTAAGAAATGTATTGATGATGTCCATGATATCCTCTCGAAAGTAATGAGAGAGGATACACGAATCCCCTTGAGGGAAAGTGTTCACTCCCTCATTGGGTTTGGTTGGTTGTCGTTACCGGTTCTCGTCAAAAGGGTACGTCTTCACCCTCTCCGGGCGGCAATCCTTGATCGGAATACGAAGACGAGGAATCATCTCGTTTACCGCCGCCGAGCATCTCCATCGAAGAACCGATGATCTCGGTGACATACCGGTCGATTCCGCCTTCGTCTTGCCATTTCCTGGTCTGTATTTTGCCTTCAATATAGACCTTTGACCCTTTTTCCAGGTGCTCTCCGCAGATTTCAGCAAGCCTTCTCCAAACGACGATCTTATGCCATTCGGTTCTTTCTTTTTGTTGACCATCCTGATCTTTCCACCTTTCCGTTGTAGCAACGGAAAATGTCGCGACAGGTGTGCCTTTCCGGGTGTACCGTACTTCGGGATCATAGCCTAAAATGCCGATAATTTGTGCCTTATTCATTTTTTGTCCTCCTGGACGTTAGAACCAGGTGGCGCAAATCCCCCACTGCGGGGAACTGTGTCGCCCCCGGTTGTGGGTTTCTGCTTGATTAATTCATCGTGGCGTAAGCGCTCTTGAACCAATTCTTATTCGAACTATCCCATTTAAAGCCGGCAGCCTTCAGCATGTCTTTCTTTTCGTAGACCTTTCCGCTTGCTATGAAGCGATCATCAACACGCTGGAATTTGATCCCGGCGATTTGAGGTAGAAGGCTCGGCGGGTCCTGATTGCTGTCTTGGGTTGGTTTATTGGAATTTTCCACTGGTTTTCTTTCGTTTTCATCTCCCGCAGCTTTCAACTCCTCCTTATCCTTCAATAACTTGTTATTTTGAATTGATTGATTGCTGATAGCCTGGGATTTTGATGATTGTGCTGCTATGGTTTGCTGTGTAGATGCTGCTTGTCCCGGTGGTCGGGAGGTTACGGCAGCTGCTTTACTTTGTGACGATCCTTTGTACACTTTTTCAAGCAAGCCTCGGTACGAATCGGTTCCGATAGAGAGAACTGCAAAATTCTTCTGAATCGCATCCGTTATCGCGCCTTTATACGCGTCTCCGACATTATCCTTCACGATCATCATCTGGCCGCATTGTGAACCTTTACAAATCCATTCATCTTCGATGCGGATAAAAAGTTTCACTTCGACCACGGCCTGTTGGTTAAAAATCTCTTTGCTTAGACACTCATAGCGCCAGTTTTCAGGAAGAAGCACAGCGTTGATCGCATCAAAAATATACTGCGGTTTATAGCCATAGCGAACCTGTCCAATAACCTTGCCTTCTTTATTGGTCATTTTCACTTCCTGTACTGCTTCCTTGCCCTGGGAACGGAGTTTTTCGTTGATGGTGTCTACGATTGTAGACAAGATGTTTGCTGCCACTGTTGTATCCTCCAATGAAATGAAATTTCAGGAGAAAACAACAAAACGCCCTTTACGGGAGTTTGTTTTTTCTCCCGTGACTGGGTGTTTGTTCCCATTGACGATAAATCGTAAAATATTACGACATATCAATACTATAGGTCTCAACCCAGCGGTAATCTTATTTTTTTAGGTTACTGCTTTTCGTTATGTTGCTGCTTTTTCGTTAGGCGACTTTTGAAAAACGTAATGTTTTCAGAAAGATGCTGCTTTCGGTGGGCGGATTTCTGCTGTTTAGATTAATGTCAGAAATTTTTTCAGGAATTTCGGACGCGCGGTTGGGTTGTTCGGTGGATTTTTTCTTCAAGTCCCAGAGGCTTGTATCTGTAATCTTTAATGGATCACCTTACCAACCTACTGTTTTTGAACCGGTCAATCGTCCTAAGACTTCTCGATAACCACCACTTCGGTATCTGTAATCTTTAATGGATTACAGATGCTCTCGTTTGGAGCACGTCGTCCATGCTCGATGTACTCGAAGGTTTACTCTCTCTAAACGTATTTCGAGAGGCCAGCGTTAGTCTCACACCTACTCCGAAATTGGCGTGAAATGACCTATTTTCTTAGGAAAAGCTTCTGCACGAGGGCAGGGGTTGCTTTTTATTTAAAAGAAAATAAGTAGAATGAGTGATTGGATATTAATTTTCTTCATTCAAAAAATAAAGAAAAAAATTCAGCTTTTTTTTACAGCTCTTTAAAATAAATTCCTTTCTACCATATCCGCGATCTCTCGCATCGAGTAGAAGTTGAACTTAAATGCGGTGCTTCTATACCATCTTCCGTTGACCCTAGCCCGGTAGTTATTATACCACCACTCCTGATCATTGGCCGGAGGAGTAGGGTTGACGTTTCTTTTGTAAGGTCTCCACCTGGATCTCCATTGTTTTGCTCGAAAGAGTTCAATCCTTGTTCTTTTTTGCCCTTTTACAGGGCAATTATTTACGATGATAATGTGATTTGGAATTCTTTCTTCGCTCATCTGTCCTATCCCAATTTGAGATAAAAAAAATAAAATCAAAAAGGGTCCTAAAAGAAACTAATTGTCATGAATCTATAATTATTTCAATAAAATCCAGACCAAATCATGACCTGATGTCACAGTTTCATGACCAGAAGTCACAAACTATACAAAGGTCCAAAGGTTCGGAAGACAAATAATTACATTTTCATTTAGGGCCTACTCAAAAATAGTTCAACATAATGTATATGAACCCATCTTGTTAATTATTTTGTACTTAAACAAGTATATACATTAAAAACATGACCAGATGTCACGGGTTTTAAGGAGAGGATTTAAAATATACAAAAAGAAGGAACGATCCAAAAAACAATTAACTATGGGTAATCGTGATTGTTTTTAAATTTTTCTAGACAAAAACATGACCAGATGTCACGGCTGAGAATTAAAAAGTCATGAATTAAAATTTATCATTCCATTATTTAATTAAATTTAATTCTCTCTAAAAAATCTATTTAAAAAATGCTCATCAAGATTAATATATCAATATAAATCAAATATATACTTAATATTCATGATCAGATGTCACCGCTTCATTAACAATGAATCGTAACATGAAAGACGGTCTCCCTAAGTTAACCTTATCCTTGCGATGATTATTGGTATCTATGTAATATTAAGTCAAGATATGAAGTGATATATTTTATATATACGAGGAAGATGTCAATTGTTTTGAGAAAAACCAATAGGGAACACTAATGGGTTATAAAAGAGATTAAAAATTACTAAAAGAGACTAAAAGAGACTAACCGTCGCGTATAAATAATAATAACGATTCGTTACAGACAAAAACATGATCAGATGTCACCGTTTCATGACCTGATGTCACAAAAACATGATTAACTGTCACCATTTCATGACCTGATGTCACAAAATCATGACCTGATGTCACAACTATAAGAAATCCTATAAATATTTAATACCAGTATAGGGTTCTTTCTTTAATTTATAACACGAAAAGGAATATACCAACTTATTATGGGTTATATTTTGCATATTTATAACGTTAAAACAAATAGATATATTTGAAACATGATCAGATGTCACAGATTTATCTGTAAATATAAACAAGATCATTCTTGTCAATTTTCCATCTTTTACAGACCCCATTTTTCTGCAATTCTGCTAGAGCTTTTCTGACTATTTTTCTAATGGTGAAAAGAGGTTGCTCCGCATTAAGATTTATAGCAAGAATAAGAGTTGCTAACCCAAATGGAATTCCTCCACCCGTATGAGTCTCTAAGAAACGGTATAATGCTTTTGCAACATCACTTTTCAACTGGGCTCTTTTGTCCAAATTTATACCAGTTGTCATATTTGCACCATAGAGAGCAAGAAAATATGGATTTACAGTAATATCAACTTTAGTTGATTCTGGCTGTTGATCAACATTAGAAAGGATGGCACCGGTAATAGATCGTACAATTTTATGTTTATCTAAGTTAGCAGTATCAAAAAGATTTGTTTCGACAACAGATTTTGCAAGCCTTGTAAGGCCAACCTTGATAGTTTTATAAGTATTTGGTCCTCTGCTGATACCCATAATTCGGCATATTTCTGCGTAATCTGTGCTGAACTTATCCGATTTGTATTTTTTAACTAAAAAAAGTACCGCCAGCAAAACAGATTCATCCTGAATTGATAATTTTTCCCCTGAAACTGTAATAGTTCCCCATTTGTTTTTAATAATAAAATCCTTATACATCGGACGGTCAGATTTTTCTGCACGGCCCATGGGGAAAAATGGACTGGTCCGGGCGATCTCTGTCGGCATGAAGGCCAGTTTGAGCTGTTGTGGTTTACCAGTAACCTTCTGAATATGATCGTTAACTTGCTCAACAACGTCGGCAAGATATTTGTATCCGCCTTTTTTATATTCCTCCCATGTTACATAATCTGAAAATTCTACATACCATTTTTGACAAATAGCTTTTTCGTGACGAGGAAGACTTTGCAAAATCAATTCGTACTCATTTTTTTTATCTATTCCGTTTGTCACAATAATTTCACCCGGCGGATTATCTATTTTTTCCGGTATGATTATCTTAGCCACATTTCACTCCCGTTTGGTGTTTTTTGCTTGGACTCTTTTGGGTGCCTTGGAACACCCAAAAAAGTCTAGTTTAATCGTTTTCAAGAGGCGGGTTCTTGCGTGTATTAATAAGAAGTGTTCCTTTAAAGACATCATTTTTTATAACTGGAACCGCTCTTATATGAAATATTTCACCACTCTTAAGTTTGACATCAATAGTAACCTTCTCTCTTTTTTCCGAAGATAGAAATAGAGCATCGAGAACTTCCTCAGAATTTTCAATTTTTCTGCGCATTTTCAAAACGAGAGTTTCAAGAGATGGTGTTTTAACCAGGTCCTCCTCGTCAAGAAAACACCACCTATTGCTGGAGAAAACCAATTCTCGTCTTTCATCAAAGAAGGTCACACTTTCGTGGAGGTTTTCAAGCACCATTAAATGAAATTCGATTTTTTCTTTTAATTGATCAATAATTTCTAGTTGTTCATCTTTTTCCTTCACTTGTGCAAGAACTTCTAATATCAAATCGGCAGTGGTATTTTTCCCTTTCAAAGGGATATCCTGCGGTTTTTTTTCGAAAAGCTTTTTACCTTCTTGGATTATTTCTTCATATGAAACTTCAAAATATTTTGCAATTTTTGTAAGTCTTTCTGGTGGAATCTTCTTAACCTTCCCTTTATACATTCCGTGAATGCAGTTTACTGGGATGCCAGTTTTGTCGGCTATAGTTTTTTGCCGTACACCTTGGTTTATTTTGTTTTGGAAAAAAGCAGTAAAGAACTGGATATCATTGGACATAGTTATAAAATAAGGAGATAATTAATTTTAACAAACTGATCCTAAGTGGCCTTGTTAATTGTAAAATACAATAATCAGTCTTTTAAAAAACAAACAAATAAAACAATAAAAAACTAATAAAACAAAAATAAAACTTGCAGTTTATTTTTGTTTGCGTAAATATCGCGTTGCTTCTGGCTGCGCAAGAAATGTTAGGATCCATACACAAAGAGGCCAGATGTTGTAAATTTTTTCTTTCAAAAGCCTTAATGAAGCTATCTTCAGGATATATTTTTTTAAAAACACATCAAGAGGAAATTAGTATTGAAACAAGTTTCTTGCCACAAATTTATTGACGACAAAGATACCGCAATAGCTGCAGTTACGCAAAACGGCTTTGCCTTGCAATTTGTCAAGGATCAAACTCCTGAAATCTGTCTTGCCGCTGTTATGCAGGATGGAGTGGCTTTGGTGTTTATTGAGGTTCAGACCCCTGAAATCTGTCTGGCTGCTGTTACGCGAGATGGGGGAGCCTTGCAGCATGTCAAGGAGCAAACCCCTACACTCTGTTTAGCTGCTGTCACTCAGAACGGTTTCGCCTTGAAGCACGTCAAGGATCAGACCCCTGAAATCTGCCGGGCTGCGGTTACGCAGGCTGGATGGGCCTTACAGTATGTCAAAAAACAAACACCTGAACTCTGCAAGGCCGCTGTTGCTCAGGACGGATGGGCCTTGGAATTTGTCAAGGAGCAAAGCCCCGCAATTTGTGCGGCTGCTGTTGTACAGAATGGCATTGCCTTGAGGTTTGTTGATGAGCAGTACCATACAGACGAACTGTTTCTCCTTGGCTTTCCCCTCTTGATGAGCGGGAACTTACAGGAGGTTTGAAAATCTGAAGTGGAATCGAACATCGATAACTGAGTTAAAAAAAAGGAAAGATAATGAGCAATTAGGAGAGCAGTAAATATGGAATAAGAAGAAAGCGGTTATGGGCGGTGTTCTAGCACCACCCATAACCTAACCAGTACCTTTAGGCGCTAACCCATATACATGGCTGATGCAATGTTACACTACAAAAGTGTTCTCCTGCAAATATTTTTACTCCGGGATTTAGTTAATCCTCCTGCTAGACCTCAGTCCTGGCAGGGCTTTCCAGCCGATCTATCCGTGCTGATTCAGCAACAAAATCGTCTATCACTTCTAGATTATTACGCATTATTCTATCCACCTGATTTCACAAAATACATTTTGCCTCTCCGGCCCGCTGCTTTCTTGGGTAAAAATTATATTTTTGCAAAATCGTTTTTCGGTTTTGTTGCAGGGCAAAATCCCGAGATTGCATGGAGGTTGCCATGAACATCGCCGATCTTCCTTCAACTTTTCCTCTTCCCAAATCCGTACTTAAAAAGCTCTCCAGGCTTGGTCTGTTTGAAGAGCCCCTGTCCGAAGACGACATTGCCGTTCTCAAAGTGCTGGGAAAGATTTTGGACAACGATAAGGCGTTCCACGTTCTTATTCGCCAACGCTTGATACGAAAATCCAAAAAGGACAGGGAGGCGTATTTGAATACGCTCGATCTGGAAACCAAATGGGAAAGATACGCTTTCACCCGGTTCTATAATTATGATCCCCAGGAGCATGGGGGGAAGAAGTTACGATTACAAAAGGTCGTGGAAGATCTGAAAAAATATCTCAAATTCACGCCCAATTACTTCCAACTTCAGAGGCTCTATACGGTCAGGAAAAAGGCATATAACATCAAACTACGTAAGAAGAAAAACAAACAATTACAAAACGATGCGGACAAATAGCGTAATATCGCAAAGTTGTAGTGTTTTATTACTCAACCAGCACGGATAAGAAAAAAGATGATTCTGCGATAGAATAAATACGAACAAAATTAAAAACATAGAAGATTTTATTGCTAAACCAGCACGGATAAGAAAAAGAAACGTAGTTTCTCTGGTTCTTAAACTTCAAGAGCAGAAAGTGTCAGGCAAAAAAAGAGGCAAACCAATGAACAGAAGAAAAACGATTTTTGCAGCCGGGACCGTCCTCCTGGTCGCTGTTTTTGCCCAACCTGTTTTTGCAGCAACGACGATTGTACAGGAGGAAGGCACGCTGTTCTATTCGGAGACGGTCCGCTATCCGCCCGCCAACGCTTTTTTAATCGAGCCTACGTCGGCGAGAAGGGCTGAGGCCTGCGGCGACAGAGGCAGGACGGCGGGAATCACCGCAAAGGCTGGCGACGGATTTTTTGCCACCGACCTGGCCGGATGCGATCATCTTCCAACTGCGCATTTTCAGCTTGGCAGTGACATTTTAAGCACTGCCGAACGGCAATCGGTGCTGGACGGGTTGCGGCGGTGTCCGGTTTCTGAAAACACGCCGCTGCGAGTTACCGGTTACACCTGCTCTTTGGGCAGCGAGCAGGAAAACCGTACCCTGTCTCTGCATCGGGCCTGGGCCGTTGCAAACGTGCTGAGGGTGCATGGATATACCGTGAAAGATGAGGATATCCAGGGGAAAGGCGAGGAAAGTCCGCTGACTGACAATCCGAAGGATTTTAACATCAATCGTCGGGTGGAGATAACGCAGTAGTTTTCGCGGCCAAAAAAGGCGGCGAAGAAAAGAGAGAAGGGAAATCAACATTCACAAGGAGATATCTATGGAAACAGAAATTTCAAAAAAGATGGATCACGGCACCCGAAGGGCCGTGATGTGCGTGATGGCAATGACGGTCGTGTTCATTGCCCAGAATGCGCTGGCGTTCACGGTTCCGTCGTCGGGCTCGTTCGCCTACGACCTGTACGATCTGGCGGTAAACCAGATTCTCAAGGGTCCGGTAGGGTTCGTTGCGGGGGTCGGATTTATCGTGCTTTGCGTATTCGCCATCGCCAAGCAGATGGTTATGCCTGCGATTCTGTGCCTTTTCGCGGGTGTAATCCTGATTAAAGCCGACTCCATCGTGGCAACACTGGGCGGCGTGATCGCGTAACCGCCTATAACAATCCAATCAAAAGGGGGGCAAGACAATGGCCGCATACAGGTCCGAGTTTCCGCAATATATGTCATTGCCGACTGAGGTTTTGTGGTGGGGGTTAGACCAGGTGGCGATAGCCGCGCTCTCCTTTACGGTGGCGATTCTGCAAAGCGGAGTGGTTGTGTGGATTGGTTTTTTTCTGGTGAATTATCTGTACGGCAGAACCAAGCATCACAAGCCGCGAGGGTACATGAAGCATATGGCCTATATGCTTGGTTTTGCGAAAGTCGAGAACTATCCCGAATATTTCCAACAGGAATTCCACGAATGAGGTTTGCATGAAATTAGAACTGTTCACGTCCAAGATGAGCAACCTCTTTGTCGAAAACCGGTTGCTGAAGTTTGTGGTTGCGGTGCTTGCGGCGGCGCTGATCTTCAACTCTCTTTTGGTGTATAAGGCCGTTAAATACCAGAGGGTGGTGATCGTGCCGCCAAAGCTCCAGGAGAAAATTGAGTACGTCAATGGCAAGCCGAACGATGACTATGTTAAGGAATTGGCAAGAAATATCAGCTCGCTTGCGACGACCTACACCCCGTCCACGGCCAGGAAGCAATTCGATGCTCTTTTGAGCTATTACGCCCCGGAATCATACCCGGAAGGCTCAAAGGCCTGGTATTCGCTGGCCGGGATGATCGAGGATGCCAAGACCAGCTCGGTGTTTTTCATCCAGGATATCATATTGAAAGACGATGCCGTCGAGCTTTCCGGCACATTGAAACAATTCACCGGCGATACGCTGTTTCTGGGCGAAGTGGCCACGTATATCATTCAATACCGGTTTCTCGACGGGAAATTCCAGATCATCTCGTTTAGGCAGAAGACGGCCGAGGGGAAGAAATGAAAAAACAGATCATTATTGCAACGGCGATCTTGGCCCTCTGGGGCAGTGCTCATGCCGAGACGGGGGTGCCGCCTGAAGTACCGACGATGGTGGAGTTCTCCAACAAGGAGATCAACCGGGTCGTCTGTTCCGGGCCTATCAGCGACTTGATTTTTTCCAAGGAGAAGGGGCTGACCGGACATTTTACAGGCAACAACGCCTACATCAAGTTCACCTTCGAGGAGATCAACGGCAAGCGGAGCTACGCCAGCGAGCCATCGGAACTCTATGTCGTCTGTGACGGCTCGACCTATTCCCTGGTCGCCAACCCTTCCGACATCCCAGCCGCTACCGTGCGGTTGGCTCCGCCGAAAAGCGAGGGAGTCAACAAAAACCTGGCTCTCTACAAGAACATGCCTATCGAGAAGCAGGCGTTGAAGCTAATCAAGGAGGGGTATGCGGGGACATATCCGTCCAGCTACAAGGTGACTGAAAACAAGCCGGCCTGGATTTCTCTGTGTTCCGATCTCTCGGTGGTGCTGAAAGAGACCGTCGATGTGGACGGCGTGGGTCTGAGGTTGAAGATTTTCCAGGTAACGCTCCAAGGCCGCGAGAAGGATATCGACGAGAAGATTTTTCTGTCGAATCAGATCAGCGACTCGATCCTGGCGGTGGCTGTAGAGGATCACAAGCTGAGAAGCGGGGAGAAGACGAGGCTCTTTGTGGTTGAAAAAAAAGAGAAGGACGGTCCGTCGGCGATGGACAAGACGATCAAGACAACCTGGTCGGGGGAGGGAGAGTAATGAAGAAGTTTAACGACTGGTTTGGGTCGCTATCTCCTAAGGCCAAGAAAACCTTTGTGTTCGGGATAGCGGGAGCCATTTTCCTGTTGTTCACCCTCAAGCTTTACAAAGACCGGCAACCTCAGACGAGTCTGGCCACGGCCCCGGTGAAGGCGGTGGCCATAGACCCGGATCTTTTGCATAAGACGGAACTCTCTGAGAGCCGTCGCAAGGTGGAAGAGATGGGGGATGCGTTGGAGAAGCTCCAGGGTGAGCAAAAGGCGATCATGGACAGGCTGAAAAGCCAGAATACCGCCCCCGCCCCTGGCGCGGCTCCTTCTGGTTCCGGCGCACCGGCACCGGGGACCAGCAGCAGCGAGACTGCCCCTTTGCCTTATGTCCCTGACGCCGCCGAGGTTGAGTCGAAGGTCCATGCTCCGCCAGCACCCGGCCAGCCGGGTCCACAGGCAGGCCAGCAGCAGATTCCTCCGGGAACGCAGCAGCGTCAGGAGAAAAAGACGCTGGGCGAGATCACGGTGGTATCCAATCCGGTGAAGGCCGAAACTCAGAAGCCGAAGGAACGGACGGTCTATCTGCCCCCGTCGTTCATGAGCGCGATTCTTCTCACCGGGCTTGACGCGGGAACGTCGAATAACGGTAAGGCGAATCCCGACCCTCTTCTGTTGCGGGTCCAGACTCCGGCTGTCCTACCCAACGACGTGAAGGCCAATCTCGCCGGTTGCTTTGTGGTGGGGGAGGGACAGGGCCGTCTCGACAAGGAGCGGGTTGATGTCCGGTTGGTCTCTCTCTCCTGCCTTACAAAAGAGGGAAGCGCGGTGATCGACACCCCGATCAAAGGTTTTGTGACTGACGCGGATGCGAAGACGGGCCTTGCCGGTCATGTGGTGAGCCGGATGGGTGCGAGCGTGGCCAGGTCTCTTGTCGCCGGGTTTTTTCAAGGGGCAGGCGAGATGATGAAGACGCAGGCGACGACGACCTCCGTCTCCGGCTTAGGCGCGGTGTCAACGGTTAATCCCAGTCAGGTCGGCTCTTATGCGGTCGGCAGCGGCCTGTCGGCTGGCTCGCAGCGTCTGGCTGATTTTTATCTGACGCTTGCAAAACAGGCGACGCCGGTGATCGAGGCTAACGCCGACAAGCATGTGACGGTGGTGATCTCCGAAGGCAAGGAGCTTGTTATTAAGGATCTCCCGCAACAGGATGATGACCTGACGAACAATAATGAGGAATAACAATGCGTAGACTCAAAGCAATCAATCTTTTGGCAATATGTTTGTGTTTCGGGATTTCGTCCTGCGCGTCGGTGAAGGATATCGTCAACCCCTACGACGAGGACTTCCATTGTCGGGCGAAGGACACGGAGGGCAAATGTGTCGACACGCCTACAGCCTATCAGGATGCGCGATACCCGCAACCGACCGTGGAGTCTCAGGCGGAAGTTGCGCCTTCCGCCGACGAAAACTCCCCGGTTGTGGCCATATCGCCCGTGAAAGTCTTGAAGGATGAGGCGAAGGCTAACCAGTACAAGGCTATCACCGAGCTGCTGGAAAGCCCCCAGGCCCCCATGCTCAACCCGCCGAAGGTACTCCGGGTTCTGATCCTTCCGTACAGAGGCGAGAAAAACGAATTGTTCATGACGCGGTACGCCTATCTGGAAATCGAGAAAGCCTCTTGGGTACTGACGGACATCAAGGAAAAGCCATAAGAAATTGAGCCGATTCATTGACGACAAAAAGAACGTAATGATTGCGGTTACGCAAAATGGACAAGCCTTGCAGTACGTCGAGGAGGGGTTTCAGACAGAGGAACCGTACAACCTTTTCCTGGCTCTCCTGAAGGGCGGGAACTCATTGGAGACATAAGATGCTGACCTTTCTTGAAAAGGCGGTTTTAGGGCCGAACAGGCAGCTCAGGAATGGCGATCTCAAAAAGATGACGGAGCGGCATCCGTTCTCGATGTACCTGAACTACAACTCGTATGCCAGAGAGTATGACGTTTACGTCAATAACGACCAGACTCTGGGCTTGTTGTGGGAGTGCTCTCCTTTGGCC
>Ga0214253_100158_pt1 | contig 18448 bp, 17 predicted proteins | sample TroBogypolimnion_FD_153091 | JGI IMG/M metagenome (GOLD analysis project Ga0214253, IMG submission 153091) | Freshwater microbial communities from Trout Bog Lake, WI - 21JUL2009 hypolimnion | ecosystem: Environmental > Aquatic > Freshwater > Lake > Hypolimnion/Profundal zone | place: Trout Bog...
CCCATTTGGTCCCAAAGTATTGGGGATGTGATTGGTAAAGGTGTAAACCATGTGGTCGGTACCGGACGTAAAGCATGTGTCCGGTACGTACCTTGATTTTGTTGGTGGGCCCAGCTGGACTCGAACCAGCGACCAAAGGATTATGAGAGCAGACATCCAGGGTAGAACCTTATAAACAGGGGCTCTGCGGGTGGTCAGTGTCAGTGTGTAAGCAAATGTGTAAGCAAATTCGTGGATTTAAGAGAAGCAGTCTCTCACTCTTTAGTTTTCCAAACCAAAGGATTTTTGGAACAACCGTCTAACACTTCGTTGCTCCAAATAGTTTTTGCTTGAAATTGGTAGGCGTTACTTTAAGTAGCACTAGTTTAATAACCCTTTTTCCTGAATAAACTCAATAATTCCTGTTAGCCCATCACCAGACTTCACGCTACCCATAATGAAGGGTCTATCACCGCGCATCTTTTTAGCGTCTGATTCCATAATAGGTAAAGATGCTCCTACATAAGGGGCAAGATCAGTCTTATTAATCACCAATAGATCTGAGCGTGTAATTCCTGGGCCGCCCTTACGAGGAATCTTCTCGCCTCCAGCAACATCGATCACATAAATTGTTAGATCGGAAAGTTCGGGGCTAAAGGTTGCGGCTAAGTTATCCCCACCTGATTCGATGAAAATAATATCTACATCAGGAAACTGTTTTTGCATCCGATCAACTGCCTCCAAATTAATGGAAGCGTCTTCACGAATAGCGGTATGGGGGCAACCCCCTGTCTCTACACCCATAATTCTCTCTGGATCTAGAGCGCCAGCAACAGTAAGAAGGCGTTGATCTTCTTTGGTGTATATATCATTAGTAATGACCACCAAGTCATACTGGTCGCGCATTGCTTTGCAAAGCATCTCAAGCAAAGTTGTCTTGCCTGATCCGACGGGACCACCAATGCCAACTCGTAACGGGGGATTCTTTTTAGTTCTCATCATTTGATTTTATTTACGAACGGAATAATCGAGAGTACTGAGTCTCATGTCTTGAAGATAGGATAGCCAACATCGGTGAAAAATTATCAATCATCGATAAACCAGATTTAGCTCGATGTTGGGCTTCTTCAACCATTTCAGGAACAAGCAAGCGGATCTTTGTCAGTGCCTGTTGCCCTGCCACTTGACCCAGCGGTATAGCTTTGAGCGAAGCTGCCACTTGGTTTTCTACCCATGAGAATGCATAAGCTGCAAGTCCATTCTTTGACTGTATTTTTAGATGAAAACAGGCGTAGCTATGGGCCGTCAACAATGACAAAGGTTTGATTTCAGACAATTGGGTGAGGCTTTCGCTACCCCAACCCAGAGACTGAGCAATTTGCAATAAAGACCATCCCATCTGCTCAGTTTCCGATCTAAGTTCTGAGGTTTCGCGACTTGCTAAGAAATAGTCGTTCAGACTTTGGACTGAATCAATATCCTCTTTTATCCAAGCCTCGTAACTGAGAAGCCAAAGTGGGGCTTCAGATCTAGCAAACACACCTAGAAATACATCCTTTATCCATGCCTCTGCAGTTGGAGCATCCTTTACCAAACCTGAATCAATAGCAGCCTCTAAACCTTGAGAATAGCTATATCCACCAATGGGTAAGGCGGGCGAAGCTAACTGCATTAATGCAGTGATTTCATTTAGATCAATGCTCATGAGGATGATCGTGATCGCCATGATGATGGTGAGAGCAGCTGGGTCCGTGAACATGTGGCTTCTCATGCTCGGCATATACCTTCTGCGCTAGTGCATAGTCACTATCAAATGTCTCTGCATGACTATGGCGATGCCCACCTCCATACGCACCTGTTTCAGGCTCAAAGGGGGCAGATTCATATTTGGCCTCTAGACCCAATTGATGAATCATCCCCTCAAGTACTGAGTCGGGTTCAATTCTTAAAAAACCTTGGCCCACTTGGACAGGGATATGTCGATTTCCTAAGTGGTAAGCAGCTCTCATCAACTGATGAACATCGCTAGAATTAATTGTTACCACTTCTTGATCTGCTGCAGAAATACGAATCATCGAACCATCATCCGCAATCAAAATATCATCGCTTACCAATACATTTCCTCTTGGCAAGAAAAAGTGCGCCTCGCGACCATCAGAAAGTTTTTCTGAAAAGCGGCTTTTGTTACGCACCTCAAATGGCAACTTTAGTTCGAGCGCTCTAGCCAAGACTGCTTTGGCTAAGCCTTGTCCTTTGGGGATAATCTTCTCAATTCGGATAGGTTCTAACATTGCTTTCCCTAGAACAAGAAATAACGTTGGGCCATTGGCAATACCTTGGCAGGCTCACAGGTCAACAATTCACCATTAGCGATCACTTGATAGGTCTCTGGATCAACAGTGATATTGGGTTGCCAATCATTATGAATCATGTCTGCTTTAGTAATAGACCGACAATTCTTTACCACTTCAACCTGTTTCTCCAAACCATAAGTATCGCGAATATTGGCTTTCATCGCCGATTGCGAAATAAAGGTTAATGAACTGTGGCGAATTCCTTGTCCAATGCCTGCAAACATATTGCGGTAATGAACAGGTTGAGGTGTTGGAATAGATGCATTAGGATCACCCATCGCCGCAGCCGCAATAGAGCCGCCCTTCAATATCAATGAAGGCTTTACTCCAAAGAAAGCCGGCTTCCAAAATACTAAATCTGCATACTTACCTACCTCAATAGAGCCCACAACATGTGAGATCCCATGGGTAATCGCAGGATTGATAGTGTACTTAGAGATATAACGCTTTACGCGGAAATTATCGTTCCGATTAGTATCGCCAGGCAATAAACCACGCTGTGCTTTCATCTTGTCAGCAGTTTGCCAGGTCCGAATAATGACCTCGCCAACGCGCCCCATTGCCTGAGAGTCAGATGAGAGCATCGAAAACGCGCCAAGATCATGCAAGATATCTTCTGCGGCAATCGTTTCGCGACGAATACGAGACTCTGCAAACGCAATATCTTCAGCAATAGATGCATCAAGATGGTGACATACCATCAACATGTCCAAATGCTCATCTAGAGTATTCACAGTAAACGGTCGCGTAGGATTGGTTGAGGATGGCAATACATTTGACTCACCGCAGGCACGAATAATGTCTGGAGCATGACCGCCGCCAGCACCTTCAGTGTGATAGGTGTGAATCGTTCGGCCTTTGAATGCAGCCAAGGTAGTCTCTACAAACCCAGATTCATTCAAAGTATCGGTATGAATGGCGACCTGAGTATCTGTCTCATCCGCCACGCCTAAACAACAATCAATCGCAGCAGGAGTAGTTCCCCAGTCTTCATGCAATTTCAAACCGATTGCACCTGCATCCACCTGCTCTCGCAAGCCTGCTGGCAAACTAGCATTGCCTTTACCCAATAATCCGATATTCATGGGGTAAGCATCAATCGACTGCAACATTCTTTGAATATGCCAAGGCCCAGGAGTACAGGTAGTCGCAAAAGTTCCAGTTGCAGGACCCGTACCGCCACCAATCATCGTGGTTACACCAGACATCAAAGCTTCTTCAATTTGCTGTGGGCAAATAAAGTGAATATGGGTATCTATTCCACCTGCAGTGACAATCATTCCTTCGCCAGCAATAATTTCTGTTCCAGGGCCAATGACAGAAGTAATACCAGGTTGAATATCAGGATTGCCTGCTTTACCAATATTGGAAATACGACCATTTTTAATAGAGATATCAGCCTTGACAATTCCCCAGTGATCAATGATTACTGCATTAGTGATGACAGTATCAGCGCAATCTTTTGACTCTCGCTGACTCTGCCCCATGCCATCACGAATGACTTTGCCACCGCCAAACTTCACCTCTTCACCATAGATCGTGAAGTCTTTCTCGACCTCAATCATGAGGCCAGTATCTGCCAGCCGCAAGCGATCACCCACGGTAGGACCAAACATCTCAGCATAGGCTTGACGACCAATCTTAGCCATTACACGCCTCCCATCACACGACCAGCAAAGCCATAAATTTTCTTATCGCCAGCTATCTCAACCAGTTCGACGGTGCGCTTTTGTCCAGGCTCAAAACGAACAGCAGTACCTGCAACGATATTTAATCGCATCCCCTTCGTCTTATCGCGATCAAACAATAGGGCATCGTTCACTTCAAAGAAGTGAAAATGGGAACCGATTTGAATAGGACGATCTCCGCTATTAGAGACTTCAATTGAAAGTGTTTTTCGGCCAACATTCAATTCAATATCTCCGGGCTCTACAAACATCTGTCCCGGAATAAAGCGTTGGCCATTTGCGCTCGAAGGTAAACTCATGTCGAAGCTCCACCAAGCACCGCAAATGAAAGCTGGCTGATTAATACCCAACCATATATCACGCTAGCAAAACCAGTGATTTTTGCAACGATTGCCGTCTTTTCATTTAAAAACTTGACCAATAGAGCGCCTGATAAATGCAAGATCCCTGTTGCCAAAATCAGACCCGCCATATCTTGAACTAACAAGGAAGTCCCAAAGGATCCACTTGAGAATAATTCAGCATGAGCAAAACCATGAAATATTCCAAAACAGCCAATCAAAGATAGGATTGCCTTGCTGGAATATTGTTGTTGTACAAGCAACAATAAGCCCATTGCAATTACAGAAGCAGCAATTCCGAACTCAAAGATATTAAGAGGCAAATTACTTAGCCCAGCAAATACACCAAGACACATGCCCAATATAAAAATACAAGGCCCAAGCCAGATTTTTTTCAACATAAAAGCACTCCAAAATCCTACGAGCACAATTACCAAAAAGTGATCAAAGCCACTAAATGGATGCATCAAACCCGCTAGAAAACTAACCGAAGTTTCATGTCCTTGATGGGCATAAACCAAATTTGATGATAGAACCCCGATCAATCCAGCAAGAGCTAATAATATTTTTTTCATATGAAGATTCATTTTTATCACTCCTAAACAATCGGGTTATGAACTGTTACTAATTTTGTTCCATCGGGGAACGTTGCCTCAATCTGAATATCGGGAATCATTTCCGGAATACCTTCCATTACATCACCGCGACTTAGTATCGTTTGACCTTCGTGCATCAGTTGCGCAACCGTCCTGCCATCACGAGCACCCTCCATAATCGCAGCGCTAATCAAAGCAACTGATTCTGGATAGTTCAACTTCAGACCTCTAGCCTTTCTTCGCTCCGCTAGAAGTGCTGCTGTGAATATTAGTAGCTTATCTTTTTCGCGTGGAGTTAATTCCATATCTCACCTCTGTAAAAATTCTAAGAAGCCCAAAGCCGTAATGGCTGAGCTGGCACACCATGAACCATTGGTCGCAATTTGGTCCAAACATCAATCATAAAGTTTCTAGCAATCTCAATATCATTGGAAACTGCCCGAACTAATAAGACGCCTTGCGGCATCAATGTCACGCCTGCCCGCAATGAATCAGTCCACGGCATCATGTCGGTAAACATCTCAACCAAAGCATTTGAACAGCTAGGCCCTACAGCCCATAAAGTGACGCAAACGGGCCACGACCCCAGTTGAGGCAAAGATCTAGAATAAATATCCTCTGCATCTATATTCCCATTCTCAATCCAAATTAGCTTTCCATCTCGCCTAATTTCATTGAGTATATGAATGCGGCCTTTAGACCACTCTTCACCAGAGGCATGGCGACCCAACATCATGGCATCCCAAGCAATAAATGAGGAACTTGATGCTAAATCCAATTTGGTTAAAAGGTTAGAATCTACACCTTTGAAAAAAAGATTCTCTTGAGGCAGCCAATCCAACTTCGCACCCTCACCTAACTCAAATTGAATAGTCTGGGTAGCGGGATTCTTGAAAGACTTGTACCACTTTGTTGCACTCGGCGTTGATAAAACCACATGAGCGTCTTTGGCAACAGAAACTTGGATATCTAAAGTATCGCCACCCGCTATGCCTGCTGGCGGATGAATGATTACCGTATGACAAATATCGTCACCTTCCGGATATAGGGCTTTTTGAACGCGAAGTGGGCCTTCGTGAAGACTACTTTTTAGGATGGTCCCAATTGGAGTGCGCTCATATAAAAGATTTAGCTTTGCCAACCAACTAGGACTTAGAGACCTAAATAGATGCTTCACTGCGCTGTCTGGAGCCAAAAACATATGGGTAAACTATCTAAGTGGATATCAGCATCCACTTTAAACCGAAATCATCTCCTGTACACCATTGAGGTCCATATCGGCGCCTTTTCCTTGGGCAACCACTTCGCCGCGACGCATCACAATATAGTGATCCGAGAGCTCTTTAGCAAAGTCGTAATACTGCTCCACTAACAAGACAGTAATGCCCATCTCATCCACCAGCTTACGAAGACAGCAGCCAATGTCCTGAATGATGGATGGCTGAATACCCTCCGTGGGCTCATCCAAAATAATCAAGTCTGGCTGCGACATGAGCGCACGCCCAATTGCTAACTGCTGTTGCTGCCCACCGGATAGATCCCCACCACGACGCACCTTCATATCCGACAGAATCGGAAATAATTCATAAATATACGAGGGAATATTTTTAGGACTAGAGAATTTTGCTGCCCCAATGAGTAAATTTTCTTCGACAGTAAGCCTTGGAAATATCTCTCGGCCTTGGGGAACGTATGCAAAACCATTGTCGACTCTCGACCATGGAGACAAATTAGCTAATTCTTTTCCATCCCAAGCAATCGAGCCAGTCTTCACCTTCACCACACCCATCAGGGATTTAAGCAAAGTTGTTTTACCAACGCCATTGCGGCCAAGGAGGCTAGTCAGCTGCCCCTTAGGCACTTCAAAATTCATATTACGCAAAATATGGCTACCGCCATAGTATTGATTGAGGTCTTTGACGATCAACATAATTAACGTCCTAAATACGATTCAATAACACGCTCATCGCGCTTAACTTCATCTAGGGTGCCGTCAGCCAATACCGAACCCTCAGCCAACACGGTGACCTTGCCCTTATCTCCCGCCAATGCAGCAACAAATTCCATATCATGCTCAACCACGACCATAGAACATTGGCCACGCAAAGAATTGAGCAGTTCAGCCAGGCGCATGGTTTCTTCGTCTGTCATGCCTGCTACTGGCTCATCGAGCAATAGGAGTTTTGGTTGTTGCATTAACAACATGCCAATCTCTAGACGTTGCTTTTGACCATGAGATAGAAGACCGGCTTCACGATAGGCTTCCGACTCAAGCTGAGTAAGTGCAAGCACAGCCTCCATTAAACGGCGCCCCTCTAAATCCACCTTAGCGACTAGTGAGTGATGCCATGACTTATCTCCCGCCATAGCCAGCTCAAGATTTTCCCAAACAGGATGCTGTTCAAACACGGTAGGCTTTTGAAACTTACGTCCAATACCAATCTGAGCAATCTGCGGTTCGTTCATTGTCATGAGATCAATGGTTGATCCTAAATACACAGAACCCTCAATGCCAGCAATGTTCGAACGGGTTTTACCAGTGATCACATCCATCAATGTTGTTTTACCTGCACCATTAGGACCGATCACGCAACGCAACTCACCCACATCAATCGTCAACGACAATTTATTTATGGCCTGGAAGCCATCAAAATTGACCGACAAATCTTCAACATACAGAATGCCCGTATGAATGGTATCAATCCCTTTTTCTAAAAAGCGCCCGCTCATTCCGAACCGCCTTTCTTATGAAAGAACTGGTGATATATCCCTAATAAGCCGTTAGGCAAGAACAAAGTAACCAGAACAAACATGAGGCCCAAGAAGAACAACCAATATTCTGCAAAGTTGGCGGTAAAAAAGCTTTTAGCGCCGCTGACTGCAAAGGCTCCAATGATTGGTCCGAGCAAAGTTCCCCGGCCACCAACTGCAACCCAAATAGCCATTTCAATAGAGTTGGTTGGAGACATCTCGCCTGGGTTGATGATGCCAACCTGAGGTACAAACAAAGCTCCCGCAATGGCGCACAAGATAGCCGACACCACCCAAACAAAAAGCTTAAATCCTAATGGGTTGTAACCACAGAACATAAGGCGTGACTCAGCATCGCGAACTGCTGTAATAACTCTACCCATCTTAGAAGTGATTAAGGCTCGACAAAGAATAAAGCTACATAACAAAACCAGGAAAGTAATAATAAAGAGTGTGACACGTGTGCTCGGGGCACTAATGGAGTAACCCAAAATTCTCTTGAAGTCAGTGAATCCATTATTTCCACCAAAGCCCGTTTCATTTCTGAAGAACAAAAGCATGGCAGCGTATGTGAGGGCTTGTGTAATGATGGAGAAATACACTCCTTTAATCCTGGATCGGAAAGCAAAGTATCCGAATATCCAAGAAATAACACCAGGCACCAAAATTAACATCATGAGCATCCACCAAAAATGCTCGCTACCTTTCCAGAACCAAGGCAAATCTTTCCAGTCTAAGAAAACCATGAAGTCGGGTAATTCACTTTTGTAAACACCGTCAGTACCGATCTGACGCATGAGATACATGCCCATGATGTACCCACCGATGGCGAAGAATAAGCCATGGCCCAGACTCAAGATTCCGCAGTAGCCCCAAACTAAGTCGAGCGCTAATGCCGCTATCGCAAAGCACATGATCTTGCCAATTAAAGTCAGCGCATAAGCTGACATATAAAACATGCTGGTATCGGGAACCAACAATGAGAAGATTGGCACACCAATCAATACGCACAACGTAAGCGCAGCCAATGCAATATAGGATCGCTTGCTCAGAATGGATTCACGCTCTGGCACCAAAAGACTAAAGCTGGATGAAGGGGCAAGTTTTCTAATATCCATACTAATCAACGCTCCTGCCTTTTAATGCGAAGAGGCCTTGAGGACGTCTCTGGATGAAGATGATGATGAACACTAAGATAGCAATCTTGGCCAATACAGCGCCGATAAAGGGTTCTAGTAGCTTGCTCGTAATGCCAAGTCCAAATGCGCCATATATTGTGCCGGCAAGTTGACCGACACCACCAAGCACTACCACCATGAATGAATCGACGATATAGCTTTGACCTAGATCAGGTCCAACGTTACCGATTTGTGAAAGTGCAACCCCACCTAATCCAGCAATGCCTGCCCCAAAGGCAAAAGCATACATATCTACGCGAACTGTTTTAACACCAACACAGGCCGCCATTGTCCGATTTTGAGTGACCGCTCTAACGAAAAGCCCAAGCCGAGTTTTGTTAAGCACTAGCCAGGTAACAGCGACCACTGCAATCGCAAATCCAAAAATAATGATGCGGTTATATGGCACCACTAAATTTGGCAGTACCTGCAAAGCGCCTGACATCCATGTCGGGTTAGCAACTTCTACGTTTTGAGCACCAAAAATAGTTCTAGTCATTTGGATCATTAGCAAACTAACGCCAAATGTTGCCAACAAAGTTTCTAGTGGGCGGCCATATAAAAACTTAATGACCGTTCTTTCGATTAAGATGCCGACCAAAGCGGCCGCAAGAAAGGCTACAGGTAGTGCGAATAGCAAATACCAATCCAGGTAGCCTGGGGCATATTGCCTAAAGAAGCCCTGAACAACATAAGTTGCATAAGCACCCACCATCAAGAACTCACCATGGGCCATATTAATGACGCCAATCAAACCATACGTAATCGCTAGGCCCAATGCACACAGCAAAAGGATGCTGCCGTAACTAAAGCCGGCAATGACATTACCTAAAATCTCGCCACTAAACTCAGATTTCTTAATTTTGGCTAGAGCCTTCTCGGCAGCTTCCTGAACTGGACCGCCCTCTTTAGCTAGCGGAGCCAATAAAGCAGCGACTTGAGGGTCACCACTATCACCCAATAAGGCAATAGCTTTCAATTTTGATTCTTGATTATCTGATTGCAACGCCAATAGCGCCCAAAGCTTTTCTACTTTTGGCTTTAGCACTGGATCGTTTTCAGTTGAAAGTAATTTTTCAACCACTGGAAAAGTATCGGGCTCAGGATCCTTAATCAAAGCATCAACAGCTTTGGTACGAATCTGTGAATCTGTGGATGCAAGCTGCAAGCCCAGCAAAGCATTATCAACCTTGCCACGCAATTGGTTGTTCAAAATTACGTCTTGTAATTCGTCAGATTTTACGGAAACCGTTTGCCCTGTAAGCACATCAACATAATGATCGCCTTTTTGGACAACCGCACCCTGAGGTGATAGAAACAGCACCTCTGTACTCAATGCTTGAAGAATTTCTATAGCTTCAGGACTATCTTCTTTAGATAAGACTTGAACTACTTTTACTTTTGCATCAAAGTTTTCACCGAATAATGGCTTTAAATCTGTGACTGTAATCTTTGCAAAAACAAACCCACAACTCAGAAGACAAATCGCCGAAAGGAGTGGTTTTAGAAAAAAGGAGGATCTCATTAAGATTTTTGAAAACCCTCCCCCACTTGAGGGAGGGGATTTCTATTAAAAATTACTGTACTGAATCAGGCTTGCCTGCATTGCCATCAATGTATGGGCTCCAAGGTTTAGCTGGGATTGCTGTTGGAGTTTTGTAGATCACATTGAACTGGCCATCTGCTTTGATCTCGCCAATCATGACTGGCTTAGACAAATGGTGGTTCGCACCCATTACTTCAAGATAACCACTTGGAGTATTCAGTTTTTGACCAATCATTGCTTTACGAACAGCGTCAACATCAGTTGTGCCTGCTTTTTCAACTGCCGCCTTCCACATCAAGATGCCGGTTCGACTGGCTTCCATTGGATCGTCTGTCAAAGGCTTGCTGGCGCCAGGCAACTTCTTCTCTACAGAATAAGCAGCCCATTGTTTTTTCCACTCGTCATTCACTGGATTCTTAACTGACATGAAGTAGTTCCATGCGGCTAACTGACCTACCAATGGCTTGGTATCTACCCCGCGTAACTCTTCTTCGCCAACGGAGAATGCAACTACAGGAACATCTTTTGCTTTCAAGCCTGCGTTACCCAGCTCTTTGTAGAAAGGAACATTCGAGTCACCATTGATAGTGGATACAACTGCTGTCTTGCCACCTTGAGAGAACTTCTTAATATTGGCAACAATAGTTTGATAGTCAGAGTGACCAAATGGGGTGTATGTTTCTTGAATATCATCATCCTTCACGCCTTTAGACTTTAAGAATGCGCGCAAGATCTTGTTAGTTGTACGTGGATATACATAATCAGTGCCCAAGAGAACCCAACGCTTAGCGCCGCCGCCCTCTTTACTCATCAAATACTCAACTGCTGGAATTGCTTGTTGATTAGGGGCTGCACCGGTGTAGAACACGTTCCGAGACATTTCTTCGCCCTCGTATTGCACTGGATAGAACAGCAAACCATTCAACTCTTCAAATACTGGCAATACCGACTTACGCGATACAGAAGTCCAGCAACCAAATACAACAGCCACCTTATCTTTGGTTAGCATTTGGCGGGCTTTCTCGGCAAATAAAGGCCAGTTAGAAGCTGGGTCAACAACTACCGGCTCTAATTTACGACCTAAAACACCACCACTTTTGTTGATCTGATCAATAACCATCAAATCCATATCTTTCAGTGATGTTTCAGAAATAGCCATTGTTCCAGACAGTGAATGCAAGATACCCACCTTAATTGGCTCCTTACTTTGAGCCATTGCTAAATGACTTAAGCCTGTAAAACTTAAAGCCGCTGCTAAAGCTGACAACTTCAATATTGATCTACGTTTCATATCTCACCTCTTGAGTAAATTAATCATGTGGGCAGGAATACCTAATGCCTACAGTCATTAGAGAATGGTTCAAGTTGGTGCAAATTTAACAAATCCCCAAAAGAGAGCACATGCACCAGAAAAAGGCATAAAAATTAGGTAGATCGCACGATACGAGAATATTTGCTGCGGTTGCAAATGAAAAAGTCAGAATACCGCAGTCTAAAAGTAGTTCATTGCTCCAATGGCAGACCTATATGTTTATTGGGGTTGCCATGGAGGATGTATCAAGATTGTTTGCACACCGACTACACATTAAAGAAAAATGACCTAGCGTTCTCACGCTAAGTCATTGATTTTGTTGGTGGGCCCAGCTGGACTCGAACCAGCGACCAAAGGATTATGAGTCCTCTGCTCTAACCAACTGAGCTATAGGCCCGTTAGTCTTTGGTTCAATCCTCTTCGAGGAAAGTCTTGAGTTTGTCGCTGCGGCTTGGATGACGCATTTTTCTCAGGGCCTTAGCTTCTATCTGACGAATACGCTCACGCGTCACGTCAAACTGCTTACCAACTTCTTCGAGAGTGTGATCTGTACTCATCTCAACACCGAAACGCATGCGTAATACTTTTGCTTCGCGTGGTGTTAATGAATCCAGAACATCCTTCACCACATCGCGCATAGATTCATGCAATGCGGCTTCAGCTGGAGCCAAGGTATTGCCATCCTCAATGAAGTCACCTAAATGAGAATCTTCATCGTCGCCGATTGGTGTTTCCATGGAGATAGGTTCTTTAGCAATCTTCATAATCTTACGAATCTTGTCTTCAGGAATCTCCATCTTCAGCGCCAAAGTTGCAGCATCTGGCTCATGACCAGTTTCTTGCAAGATTTGACGGCTGATACGGTTCATCTTATTGATCGTTTCAATCATGTGAACTGGGATACGGATCGTACGGGCTTGGTCAGCGATAGAACGTGTAATCGCCTGACGAATCCACCAAGTTGCATAGGTGGAGAACTTATAACCACGACGGTATTCAAACTTATCTACCGCCTTCATCAAACCGATGTTTCCTTCTTGAATCAAATCTAAGAACTGCAAACCACGGTTGGTGTATTTCTTAGCAATCGAGATCACCAAACGTAAGTTGGCTACAGTCATCTCGCGCTTTGCTTCACGTGCACGCTTCTCACCGGCAGTCATGCGTTTGTTCACTTCTTTTAATTCTGGAAGTGGAATAACAACACGGGTTTGAATATCAATTAACTTCTGTTGAAGTTCTTGAACAGCAGGAACGTTACGTTGCAAGAGTGCGGTATATGGCTTGTTCTCTTTTAGCAACTTATCAGTCCAAGTCAGATTCATGGACATCTTAGGGAAGTCTTTCAAGACATCGCCACGATTTACGCCAACCTTGTCTACTAATAAGCTAACAATACCGCGCTCTAACTTCCAAACTTGATCCACTTGTGAGCGCATGGTGTCACACAACTTCTCAACACTCTTCGCAGTCAAACGGAAACCAAGCAACTCACCGCGGATGAGATCTTGCGCCTTGATATACGCTGGGCAGTTATAACCCTCTTTATCAAATGCGCGACGCATCTTATCGGCCTGAGTACGAACAATTGCAAATTTCTCTAGGGAAATCTGCTTTAACTCTTCAAGCTGTTTTGCATTCGCTGTAGCCGCACCGCCGCCACCGCCGCCTTCGTCTTCACCAACATCTTCGCCCTCTTCGGCATCCGGATCAACTTCTGGCTCTTCTGGTCCAAGCTTAATATCTTCAGCATTTGGATCTACTAATCCATCTACGAATTGATCGATCTCGATTTCACCGCTAATGATCTTATCGACGTTGATCAAAATTTCGCCAATGGTGACTGGGCAAGCAGCTAGCGCCATCACCATGTCTTTGAGGCCAGCCTCAATCTTCTTGGCAATCACGATCTCGCCTTCGCGAGTCAGCAAATCAACCGTACCCATCTCACGCATATACATGCGGACTGGATCGGTTGTACGACCAAACTCTGAATCAACCGTTGATAAAGCAGCTTCCGCTTCTTCTTCAGCTTCTTCTTCTGTAGTTGCTGCAGAACCATTCTCATTTAATAAGAGGGTTTCAGCATCAGGGGCTTGCTCGTAAACAGTAATGTTGATGTCGTTTAAAAGGCTAATCAAAGTTTCCAATGCGTCGGCATCAGATAACTCATCAGACATCACGTCATTCATCTCACCATGAGTTAAGTAACCCTTGGACTTACCCATCTTAATCAGGGTCTTCAGACGTGTACGACGCAACTCTTGCTGTGCTTCAGAGCCCAACTGTTGTGCTGCGAATTCTTTTAAAAGCGCTTTTTCTTTTGCCTTACGCTCACGCGCCTTTTGACGGTCAGTTAAGACTGGCTCTGCGCCCTCAACCGGAGCATCAGCCTTAGCTTTACGACCGCGAACTTTTTTCTCTTCACCAACAACTTCAGCAGCGCCCTCAACTTCTGGTGCTTTTACTTTTTTCCCCTTAGCTTCTGCTTTTGCATCTGCTTTTGGCTCGGCCTTCACAGCTTTTGCTGGTACAGCCTTAACAACAACTGCTTTTCCTTTTTTAGCAGGCTCAACTTTTGCGACTGGTTTAGAAGCTTTGGCCGGAGTCTTTGCTACCGGCTTTGCAACAGCCTTTACTGGTTTGGCCGGAGTCTTTGCTTTAGCGACTGGCTTAGCTGCAGGTTTTGCTGGGGCCTTTGCTTTGGCGACTGGCTTAGCTGCAGGTTTTGCTGGGGCCTTTGCTTTGGCGACTGGCTTAGCAGGCGTCTTTGCTTTGGCTGCAGGTTTTGCTGGGGCTTTAACCGGCTTGGCTGGAGTCTTTGCCTTGGCTACTGGTTTTGCTGGGGCCTTTGCTTTGGCGACTGGCTTAGCAGGCGTCTTTGCTTTGGCTGCAGGTTTTGCCGGAGCTTTTGCTTTTGGAGTTGTTTTAGCGGCTGGTTTTTTCTTGATATTAGGCATTTATTAGCACTTACTCACATTACTGTTGATTGATATCGACTGATTAAGTACAGCCACGTTGTCCACTTGCCCAAAATTTCATCAAAATAAAGCGCAAGTGACTGAATTAAATCGTTTTTTTCTTGGGAACAGAGGATTATAGTCGATTGTGACTTTTTTACCCCTACTTATTGTAAAAATATGGGGTTAATTTCTCTGATTTCTAGGGCGAAATCCGTTATTTCTTACGAGAACTTCAGCCTCTCGCCTAACTCACGATATCTAGCCCGATCTTGGTCGGTTGCCGTGTTTGCGGCAAGCTTTTGGGCAATCTGAGTCATCTCTAGCTTGAGATGGGTTAACTCGAGCTTTTTAAAGGCGCCATCTAAATCAGCCTCAGCACCCTCTAGATCTAAATCAGACCCCATGACCCGCTTTCTGAGCGCTTCGTACATCGGCGCCAATTCGCTACGAGACAGTTGCTCTTGGAACATGGCAAAAGCACCCGCCCCGACCATAGCGGGCTTTTCACCTTCACCAGGTACTAGCTCGACTTGATCGCATTGCGCCAATAAATCTTGCATCAATGTGAGCGTCTTAGTAGAGCGTTGTTCAGATGCCTGCAAAGCTAAGTCGCGTTTATTAGGATTTAAAGCCTTACCCAAATGCGGAAACTGAATTAATACCCGCAAAATTTGTACAGCCAAATCCGTGGGCGCTTGAGGGGGAGCAATGTTTTGTGCAACGACTCTTTTGGAAGATCCCTTTGAAGCTTGCCATGGTGCGCCTTGCGCTCTATTGCCAGTGTTGGTATTCGTAAAGCCAGGAGCACGCGTTGGGCTTGCAGAATACGATCCAGTTTGTACAGGAGCAGGTGCTACTGTTAAACCACAAAAAGCCTCTAACTCTGCAGGTGTTGAGTTTGTTCTGATCGCCAGCTCGCGCAATATTTGTGTACGCAAAGCGATCGGCGGCATGGAGAGCAACAAAGGTTTGGCCGCATGATGTGTTTGTGCCCTACCCTCTGGCGTGGTGAGTTCATGCCCTTCGCTAGCAATCTTGAAGAAGAAGCTCGAGATTGACATCGCCTCTTTAATGACTTTTTCAAAAGCAGGGGCACCATAGGCGCGAACATAACTATCCGGGTCATGTTCAGTCGGTAAGAATAAGAAACGAATTTCTTTATCGTCAGACATCAAAGGCAAGCAAGCTTCTAGCGCTCTCTGCGCTGCACGTTGCCCTGCAGAATCACCATCAAACGAAAAGACCACGCGATCGGTTTGGCGCAAGAGCATACGCACATGATTAGCGGTACATGCAGTACCTAAAGTAGCTACGGCATTCGGGAAACCCAATTGCGCAAGCGCCACTACATCCATATAACCTTCGCACACCAAGACATATTCTTGTGCACGAATGGCCTGTCTTGCCTCAAATAATCCATAGAGCGTATTGCCCTTAGAGAAGAGTGGCGTCTCAGGGGAATTTAAATACTTCGGCTCGCCTTGATCCAAGATGCGCCCACCAAAACCAATCACCTGACCTTTGGGATTACGAATCGGAAACATAATCCGATCACGAAAGCGATCGTAACGTCTTGCAGTTTGATTGCCCTCGCTCTGCTCACTCTGAATGAGTAAGCCACCCTCTAATAATGTTTTAGCCACTTCATCATTAGCGTAAGTACCAAATACTGCTTCGAGGCCTTGCCAACCATCTGGTGCATAACCTAAGGAATAACGCTTGGCAATTTCTCCGGTAAGGCCACGACCTTTTAAATATTCCACTGCACGTGGCGCCACTTTGAGTTGTGCGCGATACCAATCAGATGCCGCACTCATGACTTCGCTCAGAGCCATCGCTTGTTGCTGTCTTGCTACGTCTTGAGCGGTACGCTCCTCACGTGGCACAGTAAGTCCAGCTGAACGCGCTAAATCTTCAATCGCATCTACATAACCCAACCCCGAATACTCCATCGCAAAACTAATGGCTGAGCCATGCGCTCCGCAACCAAAGCAGTGATAAAACTGCTTGGTGGGTGAAACAGAAAATGAAGGGGATTTTTCAGAATGAAACGGGCACAGACCTTGATAGTTTGCACCCGCTTTTTTTAGCTTTACGTGCTCCCCAACCACATCAACGATGTCAATCCGATTTAAAAGATCGGCAATGAAGGATTGAGGGATGAGTGCCATTAGTGCTGAACTGAGTGGCTCACTTCGCCAGAGCAGCTTTCACCAAGGCAGAAACTTTTCCCATGTCCGCCTTACCAGCCAATTGCGCCTTGAGGGCACCAATGACTTTTCCCATGTCTTGAGGACCAGCCGCACCAGTGGCGCTCACCGCCGCAGCTACTGCAGCTTCAACCTCAGTATCTGACAATTGCGCAGGCAAATACGCTTGCAAGATGGCCATTTCGCCAGCTTCTATTGCAACCAAATCATCGCGCCCAGCTTTTTCAAACTGAGAGATTGAATCTTTGCGCTGCTTCATCATTTTTTCTACAGTCGCTATGACGCCAGCATCATCGACCACGATGCGCTCATCTACTTCACGTTGCTTAATGGCAGCCAATAAAAGACGGATGGCCCCTAAACGTGCAACGTCTTTTGCACGCATAGCGTTTTTCATATCTTCGGTAATTTGGTCTTTGAGACTCATATCATGTTTCCTGTTGTACTGAATACCCTGAATGGATTCTTACATTGATTTTCTAACGATTATTACTCGGACGCTGAAAAAGCAAAAACCCGCTGCGTTTCACCGTCAGCGGGTTTCAAAGCTTCTCGGTGAAGAGAGCTTTTAAATGCGATTAGTAAAGCTTTTTAGGCAACATCTGACTGCGAATACGCTTGTAATGGCGTTTTGCAGCTGCTGCTTTTTTGCGCTTGCGCTCAGCAGTTGGCTTTTCATAGAACTCGCGAGCACGCAAGTCGGTCAAAAGGCCATTTTTTTCAATGGTGCGCTTGAAACGGCGTAATGCCACTTCAAAAGGTTCGTTCTCACGGAGGCGTACTGTAGTCATACTTGTTTAACTCGTTTATGCTGGAAAATTACTGAATCACGGATTCTATCACGGCTAAGCGAAAAATGATTGTTTTAGGTATAGAAACTTCTTGTGACGAGACCGGGGTGGCTTTATACAACACCATGCCCTGGGAGAGTGCACAACCCGCTTCCCTAGGCATTCTGGGGCAGGCCCTGCACTCGCAGATTGCTATGCACCGTGAATATGGGGGCGTTGTACCGGAATTGGCTTCTAGAGACCATATTCGCCGGGTTTTACCCCTTTTAGACGAGTCTTTAGCCCAGTCTGGACTGGCACTCAAGGATATTGATGCGGTGGCCTATACCCAAGGCCCTGGCCTCGCTGGGGCCCTCCTAGTGGGCAGTGCCTTTGCTAAATCCCTTGCCCAAGGCCTAAACCTCCCCTCCATTGGGGTCCATCACCTTGAGGGGCACCTACTATCCCCGCTTTTAGGGGAAACAGCGCCGCAATTTCCGTTTATTGCCTTACTGGTTTCAGGTGGCCATACCCAGTTAATGAAAGTCAGTGGGGTTGGTCGTTATGAGCTCCTTGGTGAAACGCTAGACGATGCCGCGGGAGAAGCATTTGATAAAACAGCGAAGCTATTAGGCTTGGATTACCCAGGTGGTGCAGCGATTTCTAAACTGGCAGAAAAAGGGCGGCCTGGTCAATTTGATCTGCCTAAGCCAATGCTGCATTCCGGTGATCTCGATTTTTCATTCTCTGGATTAAAGAC
>Ga0214253_100177_pt1 | contig 17321 bp, 23 predicted proteins | sample TroBogypolimnion_FD_153091 | JGI IMG/M metagenome (GOLD analysis project Ga0214253, IMG submission 153091) | Freshwater microbial communities from Trout Bog Lake, WI - 21JUL2009 hypolimnion | ecosystem: Environmental > Aquatic > Freshwater > Lake > Hypolimnion/Profundal zone | place: Trout Bog...
AGGCCGGTGGTCGGTCTCGCCAGACAGCGCGGAGATGCTGGCGCGGTTCCGGGGCACCAAGGCGGTCATCGCATTCACCCGGCAGATGAACCTTCTCAAGGACCTCCATGAGGCCCGGTTCGCCCCCGAGGTCAACCTGTCCGCTTTGGCCTCGAAGTACTGGCCTGAGTCAATCCCAATTAAGGCAAATACTGCCCTGAGGCAGGCCATCTGTCGGTTGCGCCATGCCGATTTAATCCAAAAGAAAAGCTATGTTCTGACTCAAAAAGGGCTCGAAAAGATAACCGTGACGGCCACCGTCACAGGATGGAGCGACGACGATGCGTAAATATATGAAAACAAACAGTGTGACACATGTGTTACGCCGTCACAGTAACCCGTCACGCGCAAAATGTGACGGTGTGACACCACCCCCTTTAGGGGGTGTCACTGTCACAACGTCACGGAAGGCACTCCGATGACGACCCCATCCTCTGCCTGGGGCCTTGGGCTCTGTGCCCCGACCAAGAAGCGCAAGCCATCCACCCACCTCCTCGAACGGGATGTCCAGAAGGCTATCCAAGACGCCTTCCGTCTTCGTCACCAGATCGCTCTGGTTCATGCCGACCCTGGCAACAGTCGGATCAACGGGGGCGGTCGGTTTTCATCCATCCCCGAGGGCTACCCCGACCTGGTGGGTATCGTGCCCCCTTCTGGCCGCTTCCTGGCCATCGAGGTCAAGGTTCCCGGGAAGGTGCCCACCGAACTCCAGCTGCGCATGTTGGCTGCCATGCGAGGTAAGGGCGCTATTGCGTTCTGGGCCTCGTCCGTGGCGGAGGCCCTGGCGCAGTTTGAGGAACAGGTGGCGGCATGAAACCCAAGCCTGTTGGCCGCCCCCCCAAACTCACAGAGCCCCAGTGGGACGAGATTGGCCGGCGCGCAGCCAAGGGTGAGTCCATGGCCTCACTCGCCAAGGAGTTCGGGGTGGACAGGGCCTTGGTGTCACGTCGGGTTTCTCACGGGGTGAAGATTGTCAAAACCCTTGTGACGCAAATGGTAGAGCTACCTATTTCTCAACAGCGTGAGGTAGTGGCCCAAGTCGAGGTTGAGAACGAACGTCGAAGGATTGGAGAGAATACACTTGCAGGTGCAGCGCATCTTTCTCACATGTTTAGGGCGCGGGTGCAAGGGTTGGATTCAACCGCCAGTGCCGAAGACTTGCGCGACCCTGCGGCCATGATCCAAGTTATTAACGCGGCTGCACCTGGTGCTACAACCCCACCTCCACCCGCCCAGAATGGAGCGACTAACACCTCAGACGCCAAGGACCGACTCAAACGGATGTTGGGCTTATGAGCCAGTCCCTCGCCGAGCAGGCCATGGCAATGCCAGCCGACCAGCGGTTGGCGTGGGTCGAATCCCTGGATCCACAGACGGCCGAAGCCTTGGCTTATGACTGGGACTACTGGGCGCGGCCCGAGCAGTTACCCCCTCCCGGCGACTGGGTTTCATGGCTGATCCAGGCTGGCCGAGGTTGGGGCAAGACCCGGGTAGGTGCCGAGTGGGTACGGGCTGAGGTCGAGGCGGGGCAACGGGGACGCTTCGCCCTGGTGGCCAGGACCGCGGCTGACACCCGAGACGTGATGGTGGAGGGTTCCAGTGGACTCCTGAGCGTGTGCCCGCCCTGGAACCGACCAAAGTATGAGCCGAGCAAGCGCCGCGTCACCTGGGCCAATGGAGCGCTGGCCACCTTGTATTCTGCGGATGAGCCGGATCTGCTGCGCGGCCCCCAGCATGACGGGGCATGGGTGGACGAGCTGGCCTCCTGGCGCTTCCCGGATGCTTGGGACCAGCTGCAGTTTGGCCTGCGCCTGGGAACACAGCCCCAGGTGGTCGTCACCACCACGCCGCGGCCCACCAAACTAATCCGCGAACTGGCCGCCAGCCCGACCACACGAACCACGCGAGGCCGCAGCGTGGAGAACAAGGCCAACCTCGCCGCCGCATTCTTTACCCATATCGTCAACAAATACCAGGGCACACGGCTGGGTCGGCAGGAGCTCGAGGGCGAGATCCTGGACGACAACCCGAACGCTCTATGGAAGCGGGCCGATATCGAAAAGGGCCGGCTGCGTAAGGCGCCCCAGCTATTGCGCATCGTCATTCCGATTGATCCGGCCGTGACCAGCACCGAGGATTCAGACGAGACGGGTATTGTGCCGGTGGGCGTGGACGAGCAGAGTCCGGAGCACTACTACGTTCTGGAGGACCGCAGCCTGCTGGCCAGTCCGGACGAATGGGCGACGGCAGCGGTGCAGGCCTATCTGTTCTGGGAGGCTGACCGGATCATTGGCGAGGCGAACAACGGCGGGGACATGATTGAGTCCACCGTGCGCCACGTCGTGATTGACGGCCGCCCTGCGGGTCGCAACGTGCCGTTCGAGAAGGTCACAGCCAGCCGCGGCAAGGCGATCCGTGCCGAGCCTGTGGCTGCCCTTTACGAGCAGGGCCGTGTCCACCATGTGGGGTTCTTCCCTGAGCTTGAGGACCAACTCTGTGAGTTCGACCCACTGGACCCCAACCAGAAGAGCCCGGATCGCATGGACTCGCTGGTCTGGGGCATTACGGCGCTGATGGGTGCCCGCGCTGGCGAGGGTTTCCTTGAACACCTGCGGACCAAGGAAAGGAGCGAGGAATGCCAGACCGTCCAGACGACGAAACCCGTCTACTCAGTTCAATTATGAGCGTGCCGGACCCTGACCAGGAGATCGACCTCCAGCCGGCCTTCGCCACCATGCGATCCGAGCGGGTCTACCACCTGGTGAATAAGTGGCAGGACGAGGGGATCGTCGAATACGACAGGGTGTTCTATCAAGTGCGACTGACCAAGTTAGGGCGTCTTATGAGGGAGCCGGAATGACCTCAATCCTTGAAAATTCCGAGTTTATAGCATGGCTTGAAACTAAGCCGCCGAAGGTGCAGGAAGTCATCCGACGCTGTCCCCCTGGACGCTACCGGCTCAGGGACCAGGAAGCCCCTCTGGTTGCCTACTACATCCCACAGAGCTACGACGAGCCTGAAGACCCACCGCCCTGCCGATACTTCCCTGTGAAGTTGTTCGAGCAGCGGAATCCGCGCTGCGCCTACTGCCAGACCCTCGTCGTCATCACTGCATCCGTGCGCTGCCCGTCATGTGGAGCTCCGCGATGACCGACGACCTGCTCCAGATCCTCCAGCAGCTCTGCCCCGACCTGGACGTCGAGGCTTTCCTGATCATCGCCGGGGGGCGCCAGTGGTACGTCCCCACCGTGCATAGCTATCGGCGGGTGCGGCGGTACCGGGCGATCATCCAGGACAGGCGGACTCAGGCTCACCTGGTGGCACGGGATCATCATGTGAGCGTCCGGACGGTCTACCGGGTCTGGAACTTCGTCGCATAGGTTTTGCCACGGTTTGAAGGTAATGGCACAGCGCAGGCCTAACGCTGGGGAATGGCTGAATTCACCGCTGCCCTGCCCTGGGTCCTCAACCATGAGGTGATCAGCTGGCCTGTCGGTGCTAACGGGCACCTGGAGCAGGACATCGCCGCGGGCATGGCGCACGTCAAGGCGCTGGGCAAGGAGCACTTCTGGTCCACGGATGACCCCGATGACGCTGGGGGCGCCACGGCCTGGGGGCTGACGCTCTACTTGGCGAAGGCCTACGGAATCGGCACGGTTGATGACTTGAAGGCGATCAGCGCTGAAAAGCTGGCCTCGATCTACCGTGCCGCCTTCTGGAGGTTCGACGCCCTGGACCAGCGGGTGGCGATGAAGATCCTGGACTTGGCCGTCAACGAGGGGCTGCATCCGGCGATCCACTTGGTTCAGGCGGCGCTGGCCGAGTTCGGCGTGCCGGTGGCCCAGGACGGGACGTATGGCCCCGCCACCGAGACGGCCCTGAATGCCTCAAGTCCCGACGCGATCCTGCGCGAGCTGGTGGAAGAGGCTTGCGACTACTACCGGGCCCGGGCGGCCAATCGGCCGCAGAACGCGAAGTTCCTGGATGGCTGGCTCAAGCGTGCGGAGGCGTTGCCATGAGCAAGTTCCTCACCCTCATCCAGGGCTGGCGGGGCGACCTCAGCACGGGCCGCGTCAACGCCATCATCGCCCTGGGCGTCGCCGTCGCTCAGGAGTTCCGCGGCGCGCCTATCGAGCACGTGGCCCTCTGGTTGGGGGCCGCCTTCGGTTCCTACGGTTGGGCTAAGGGGACGGAAATGATCTGTTCCCGCAAGGCCGTCGGGGTCGAGGCCCCACCCACCCCCGGCGCTGGTGTGCCGGACGCTTCAGGCGCGGACGGGGGCACCACATGACGTCCATTCAGAAGATCGCCGCTTGCGTCTTGGCCGCTCTGTTGCTGGTGGGGGGAACGGCCTGGGGCATCAAGCACCATGCCGCTGCCAAGGGGGTGAAGGCTGAGGCGCAGGCGGCCACGTTTGGAGCGGAGGCGAAGGTTGAGACTACCCATGCCCAGGCATCGGATGCGAAGGTCCCGGCCCTCGTGGCTCAGCAAGCCGCCGACCATGACCGGGCCCTGGCCGCCGAAAAGACTGTGGCCCAGCTCCAGGCTGAGCGCGTGGTCCTGCTCAAGAGATTGGCGGCCAGGCCTGTGCCTGCCGTTGATCCAGGTTCTCCCCCTGTGGCTGACGTTCGGGATGATGTCATTGCCAAGGATGCTGAGGTAATCGCAGCCCAGGCCACCCAAGTCGTGAGCCTGAAGGCTGAGAACGCGGACCAGGCCTTGGTGATCGTCCAACTCACCACCAGCCGAGATGAGTGGCACGCTGCCTGTGACCTGCGGGACAAACAAGCGACGGCCCAGGCCGCTGCAACCCAGGCATGGAAAGAGGCCGTGACGGCCAGCCGCTGGCAGGGGCGCATCGAGGGTTTCGCCCTTGGGGCCCTGGCGGGATACCTGGGGGGAAAGAAGTGAATCCCCAACTGAACCCCGTCTCCATCCTTCTCGTCCTGCTGACCGTCTGTGGCGTGACTATTGCCGGAATGGCTGGCGTCATCAAGCTGATGCTGCTGGACCGGCTCAAGGATCAGGGCCTTGATATCAAGCATTTAATGAAGTTACGAGATGACGATTCAGACAAGGTCAACTCCCTCCGTGTGGACCATACCGAGCTCGTCGGGCGGGTGGAAACCCTTTCGGGACGAGTGGATCACATTGAGCGGACCTGCGAGCATCGGCATGACCTGCGTCTTCCCGGTGGGGGCACCTGATGGCTACCCCCCTCCTCTCCGGCGCCATGGCTGGCGGCAAGCAGGTGGACGTCTCCACGATGTCCAGCGCCGTGCGTCAGCCCTCGTCGCTGGTGTCCCGCGCCGCCGCGCTGGCCCGCTGGGTTTGGGACGGGTCCACGCCGGCTGAGCAGTTCTTCGGCCCGGGCACCCCTATGACGCCGGTGGCCGACGAAGAGGTGGCGGGCAGGCTCCGCGACTATCCCCTCACGGCGAACATGCAGTGGGCCCCTCGCGCCGAGGAGATGACCCCGTTCCAGGAGCTGTACCAGCTTGCGGACACCCATGACATCACCCGGCTCTGCATTGAGACTCGCAAGGACCAGATGGCGGCCCAGGAGTGGACCATCCGGCTCAAGAAGTCGCCGGGCGGGAAGAAGTTCGGGGACGTGCAGGAGGACCTGGTCAAGTTTTTCCAGAGCCCGGACAAGCGCGAGCCATGGGAACAGTGGCAGGGGCGGCTACTCGAGGATCACTTCGTCGGCGATTGCGCCACGGCCTACGTGCGGCGTGATCTCAAGGGCGACGTGTGGGGCTTCGAGCCGATCCATGGCGGCACTATCACGCTCCGGCTGGACCCATGGGGCCGCGTGCCGATGCAGGGCGAGGCCTACACCCAGATCATCAAGGGCCTGCCCGCCGTGGGTTACAGCCGGGAGCAGCTCATCTATGCCCCGCGGCGCCCCCGGAATCACAAGGGCTATGGCCTGTCCTGTGTCGAGCAGATCATCCTCACGGTCAACATCTGCCTGCGTCGGCAATTCCACCAGCTCACCTGGTACACGGACGGCTCCGCCCCCGATCTGATCATCGGTGTGCCGAAGGAATGGTCGTCCCGTGAAGTGGCCAAGATGGAGGCCCACTGGGAGTCGATCTTCCGTGGGAACAGTCAGCAGCGGCGCGGGCGGCCACTGCTCATTCCGGGCGGCAACGAGTGCAAGTTCGAGAACACGAAGAAGGACCCCCTCAAGGACGAGTTCGACGAGTGGCTGGCCCGGGTCATCTGCTTCTGCTTCAGCCTGCCGCCTACGCCGTTCGTCAAGATGATGAACCGGGGCACCGCCGAGACGGCCCAGGAGACCGCCCAGAAGGAAGGTCTCCAGCCGATGAAGAAGTGGTTCAAGTCGCTCATCGACGACATGCTCGTCCGGATGGGCCGCCCGGACGCTGAGTTTGCCTGGGTGGACCAGGAGGCGCTTGATCCTCTGGTTCGCGCCCAGGTCAACAACATCAACGTGGCCAACGGCACGGTGAAGCGTAATGAAATCCGGGACAGTCTGGGCATGGACCCGCTGCCCGATGATGTCATCCCGACTCTGCCTGAGGCGCAGGCCATCGCCGCGCTGGTGACGGCCGGCATCATGGACCCTGACGCTGCAGCCGAGAAGCTGGGCCTTCCCAAGCCCACGCCGAAGCCTGACCCCATCCCGCCGACCCCTGCAGCCCCATCCGGGCCAGGGACCAACGGCACACCCAAGCCTGTCGGCGGGAAACCTGCACCGGCCCTATCCCAGTCGTCCGGGCGCTCGGCTGAGAAGATGGCCAAGAACCACAAGGCCCTGCCCAGCCGGAACCGGGAAGACCTCCTCAAGATGGAGGCGGCCTACACCCTGAAGGCGGCGAAGGAGCTGGACCGGATCCGCAAGGCGGCCATCGCCCGGATCCGCGCCACCGAGCACAAGCTGGCCAAGGGCGAACCTATCGTCAACATCGTAACGGACGACGATTTCCTGCGGTTCCAAGCCCTCATGGAGGCCCAGGCCCTGGACCTCTACCAGGGGGGCGCGGCGGCGGCCGGCCAGGTCCTGAATGCCACGGACGCCATGCTTAAGCTGGCGAACGAGCGCGGCATCATCTGGGCCCAGACCCACGCCGCCGAGCAGATTGTCGGCATTGAACAGACCACCAAGGACGGTGTGCGCGAGCTGGTCGAGCAGGCTATGACCGAGGGCTGGTCCAACAACCGCCTGGCCGACGCCCTGGATGAGGCCTACGAGTTCAGCCCCGACCGGGCCGAGGTGATCTCTCGCACCGAGTCCGCCATGGCGGATCTCAAGGGGAACATGGAGATCAGCAAGGAAGCTGGTGTGGAGCGGGTCCAGTGGCTTACGGCCGAGGCGGACGCCTGTGACCAGTGCGAGGACCTGGACGGCCAGGAGGCCCCGGTGGACGGGGAGTTCTCTGACGGCACAGCCGCTGACGACGTGGCCCACCCGAACTGTCGCTGTGACCGAATCGCAGTTCTTTCCAATGAAAGCGAGGAGTAAATGAGCAGCTCAGATGATGGATTCCTCCGAGTCTGGCACCGCGGCATGGGCCCGGGCGCTGGTGTGGCCCAACCCAAGGCCGTAGGGGCGCCCCTCACCGCCACCGGCGCCACTGCCTGGGCGAAGGTCACGGACGCCCCGGACGCCTATTATGCCCAGCTCACCGGCACATCCGGCGCGGTGACGGCGAACTGCCACTTCGAATTCGGGGACGACATCCCCGGCCTGCCCGTGGGGTTGCAGACCAGCGTCGCTCCGGCCGGCGTTGGGACGGCGATCAGCCTCACCGGCACCGGCACCGGGGTTGCCCCAGCGGGCCCGCCTGCGTCCAGCGTCTTGGTGGGCACCGGCATGTTTGGCGCGGACGCCTCCGTGAGCCCCCTGGTGCCATGGAAGTACTGCCGCCTCGTCGTGACGGCCCTCACCGGCACCGATGCCCAGGTAGCTGGGTTCCAGTCCATGGGTGGTGTCTAGTGCCGCTCCCGGTCATCACCTCCGCCACCTCCTCATGCGTCTACGAGATGTGCGAGCAGAGCGGGCACGCCGTCTGCAAGACGTTCGCGGCCTATTACGAGCGCCTGTGCGCGGGGGCCCAGGCCGTGGTGAGCGACCCCAGTCCGGCCAACCTTTCAACCCTTCAAGCCCTTCTGAGCGAGTCAGAGGGCCTGCACTACGACCGCTGAGGTTCCCATGCCACGAGGTATCCAAGTTCCAGTGACCATCGGCTTCGACCGGCACAAGGCCATCGGCACGCTCCGGGTGGACGCGGACCAGTTGCCCATCGGTGGGGATTACTTCTTCTCCATCCGGGGCAAGGTGACGCCGCGGAATGGGATCAAGAAGTTCGAGCTCGAGGAGATCTCCATCCTCTCGGACTCGGACGTCCAGAAGGTTCTGGATGCCAAGAAGCCCAAGGAGGTGCCCGGTGGCCGACGCTAGGACGTACGCATTGCTCAAGGAGGCGGGCAGCGCCGCTGCGCTGGCCAAAGCCTCGTTCAACCTGTTCGCCAACTTCACCAAGGCTGAGGAGCAGGACGACGGCTCGATCATCGTGTCCGGCCTGGCATCGAGCGAGACCAAGGACAGCGATGGCGAGGTGATCCTGGCCAGCGCCATCAAGGCCGCCATCCCGGAGTACATGCAGTGGGCGAACGTGCGCGAGATGCACTCGAACATCGCCGCCGGGAAGGCGCTGTCGATCCATGTCAACGATGCTGGGGAGACCGAGTTTGAGGCCCGGATCATCAACTCCGAGACGGTCAAGAAGGTCAAGGAGGGCGTCCTTCAGGGCTTCAGTATCGGCGGGCGCAAGGTCAAATACGACCCCAGCGACCGGCACATCATCACCGGCATCAGCCTCTCCGAGGTCTCCGTGGTGGACCGGCCCGCCAACCCGGACTGTCGCTTCCAGATCGCCAAGTTCGACGGCGCCGCCGAGAAGTCCATGTATACCGTGGGCTCGCTGGCCTCGATGCTCCAGGAGATCGGCTGGATGTGTCAGTCCCTCCAGGCCGAGGCCGAGATGGAGGGCGACCAGTCCACCATGCCCGCCAAGCTGCGCGAGTGGCTGTCCATGGGCGTCGAGGTGTTCGGCGAGCTCACCGAGGAGGAGACCCAGGAGTTGCTGGTTTCCTCCGCCGGCCCGGAAGGAATGCCCCTGCGCGGGGCTGAAAGCAAGGCTGCGAAGGCCTTGAAAGCCCACCTGCTCAAGCGATGGGAATCCCACCCACACGGCCCCGTGGCCGTTTCATTGGAGGCCGACATGGCCGATGATCTCAAGAAAGCGGCCAAGGATGACGTTTCCAAGGCCTGGAAAGACGTGGAGGCCACTCACAAGGCCCACAAGGACGCGTCCGACGCGGTGAAGTCCCTCAAGGACGACGCCAGTAAGGACGACACCTCCAAGGCGATGAAGGACCTGGACGAGGCCCACAAGTCCCACAAGGACGCCTGTGACGCCCACAAGGACGCCTGTGGGAAGGCCGTGAAGGCGATCCTGGGCTCGGTCAAGGACGACGCCGGGAAGTCGGCTGAGCTGGGCGACCTGCGCAAGGCCGTGTCCGATCAGGGCGCAGCGCTGGCGGAGATGAAGGGCCTGCTGGAGAAGGCCCTGGCCCAACCGGCCGCCTCGCCCCTGGAGCTTCTGTTGGCCAAGGCCCGAGAGAAGGAAGGCCTGCTGCCCGGTGACGATCTCACCCAGGAACTCGACCCCAAAGACCCCCTCTTCGACATGAAAAAGGCCATGAGGACGCCTCTCAGCGCTTAACCCTTTCCAACCCTCCTTTGGCGGATAAAAACCGCCCCCTCGGAGAAAGACAATGGATCTCACCTACGAAACCCTGGACCTCCTTCGGTCCATCCGCAAGAACGATCCGGGCAGCCGCGATCAGCTGCTGAAAGCTGGCGGCATCAGCCAGGGCACCGGCCTGGTCTTCTACGACCTCCAGACGCCCTCAGAAAAGGCCATCCCCCTCATCACGCCCATCCGGCTGATGATTCCCCGCCGCCCGGGCCGCGGCGACACGTCCCACCGCTGGAAGGCGATCACCTCTCTCGATCTGACCACCACCTCGGAAGTGGGTGAAGGTCACCGCGGGGCGGCCATCAACACGACCGTCACGCCCTTGTCCGCCGCCTACGCCGGGATCGGCGTGGAAAACCCGGTGACATGGGAAGCGCGATATGCCTCCCAGAACTTCGAGGATGTCCGCGCCACCGCCATGCAGCTGGCTGTCTATGACCTCCAGCAGAAGGAAGAGTGGCAGCTGATCGGTGGCATGCAGACCCAGGGCCTCGGCCAGGTCGGTACCGTGACCGTCGGCCATGGCGGCGCTGGCACCGTCGCCAACGCGACGTACTACGTCCAGGTCGTGCCTCTGACCCTGTTCGGCTACAAGAACCTGGTCCTGGCGAACGGCATCCAGCCCCAGGTCACCCGGGCCAACACGGACGGCACGACCGACGTGGTGAACCAGGGCTACGGCATCGCCTCGACCATCCAGAACTCCGGCGCCACCGGTGGCAGCACCAACCTCACCGCCACCTGGGCCAGCGTCCCTGGCGCCGTGGCCTATGCGGTCTACGCCGGCCTGACCGGTGCCCTGACCCTCCAGACGGTCGTCACCGCGCCCACTTGGACCACCACCACCACGCCGACCACCACCGGGCAGAACATCACCGCCTGGAACTCGACGCTGGACTACAGCTTCAACAACCAGAGCCAGCAGGGTTCCACCGTCAACAGCTTCAGCGGCCTGCTCAACTACGCCGCCGCCTACGCGAGCAACGGGATGTATTTCTCGGACGCCGCGGGAACCAGCTTCACGTCCGACGGTGAGGGCGGGGTGACCCAGATCACCAACATGCTCGTGAGCATGTTCAACAACTACAAGCTCGGACCCACGGACCTCTTCGTCAACGCGACGCAGGGTATCCAGATCCGCAACCTGTGCGCAGCCAACGGCTCCCAGCCCCTGGTCCGCATGGTCACCGACGGCCAGTCCGTGGATAGCAAGAAGTTCGTGGCCGGGTACCAGATCCCCGACCTGCTGAACCCGTTCCCCACGGTCCAGCAGTCCATCGCCGTGCATGTCCACCCCGACATCCCGGCCGGAACGGTGCTTGCCCTGTCCAGCCGCCTGCCCTACCAGGTCCAGCAGCTCCAGGATGGCCCCATCGTGGTCCGCGAGCGGCAGCCTTACTACGGCATCGAATGGCCGCAGTACAAGCGCCTGCATGAGATGGGCGTCTACTGCGACGCCAACCTCGAACTGCACTTCGCGCCTGCGTTCGGCATCATCCAGGGGCTCGTTTAGACCCTGGTCACCTCCACGCCCGAATTCCACCACTGAAAGGAAACATCATGCACTACCGAAATGGCCGAGAGGCGAAGAACGGCGACAAGATCGTGAAGCTGGAAGGCGGAAAGGTCGTTGCCTACGGTGTCCTCCACAGCGCGGGCGCTGGGCTCGATAAGCGCCCTGAAGGTAAGTAGTCACACGCCCGTGAAGAAAGGAGGTCAGCATGGCAGCGAACGACATGGCGGCTCTGTCAGACGTGAAAGCGTACCTGAACGAGACGACCACGAACAGCGACGTCGTGCTGGCCTCCTTGATCACGGCGGCTTCCACCCTGATTCAGGACTTCACGGACAACCCGATCCTGTCAGCCACTTACGACTGGTTTTTCTCGGGTTGGGGCAGCAAGACCATCGTGGTCCCCTACGGCCCCGCCACCATCAATTTCGTGAACATCGACGGCATCAGCATCCCGCTGGTGACGCCCGGAACGAACCCCTACCCACTCTATGGCTACACCTTCGACCCCATGCGCCAGGAGATTCGTCTGGCCGGGTGTCTCTTCACCCGAGGAGAGCAGAACTGTGAAGTGAACTACACGGCGGGCTATAGCGGTATTTCCGCGATTCCCATGGACCTGCAGTACGCCGTTTGGGCCCTGGTGGGCTGGCTGTTCCGCAACCGCAACCGGCAGGGGAAGTCCTCTGAATCCGTGGGCGGGCGCATGACGGCAGCCTACCTCGCCACCTGGGCGCCGCTGGACGTGACGCTGATTCTTGAGCACTACACGCGCCGGAATGTGGGCTAATCATGATCGCCGCCGAACTCATCGGGTCCGAGCGGGTTCTCTCCTTCATGGAGAGCCTGCAAGCGGGCACGCGGGACAGCATGAAACGCGCCGTCCTGCGCCTGGCGATCATGCTCCAGAATTACGTGAAGCAGAATGAGCTCACCGGCCAGGCCTTGCACACCCGAACCGGGCGGCTCAAGGGTTCCATCACCGCCAAGGCTACGGACGACGGCACGACCTTCGCCGGAATCGTCGGCACCAACGTCGTCTACGCCCGCATCCACGAGATGGGTGGCCAGACCAAGGCGCATGACATTTTTCCGATCCATGGCAAGGCCCTCATGTTCGCCCGGGCAGGCTTCATCGGCCCCAGGGAGAGCATGACGACCAAGGGCGGGCGCTACGCCAAAGGCAAAGCTGGGGCCATCTCCAGGGCCATCGGCGAGGGCTCCATGCAGTTCGCCCGCGCCGTGCATCACCCGGGCTCCAAGATCCCCGAGCGGTCCTTCCTTCGTTCTGCTCTCGGGGCCCTCGGTCCTGAGATCACGGCGGGCCTCGCCGCTGCGCTGAAGGAGGCGGTCAAATGACCCTTACCTACGACGCCGAAGGCATCGCCGTTGCCCTGTTCGCCAAGCTCCAGACTACGTCGGGGCTGAAGTTCTCCAGTCGGATCCTCAAGACCATCGGCGAAGTGCCCACCGAAGACATGCCCGCTTTGTTCCAGACCATGGGCGATCCCACCCCAATCAACGATCCAGACGGGCTTCCCACGGGCTGGAAGTACGAACACATCATCTACTGCTACCTGCACAACAGCGACGCCCAAGCCAATCCGCCCGTCGCGCCCTCCACGGTGCTCAACAATTTCCTGGAGGCGATCAAGGCGGCCATCGTGCCCGTCGTGGTCCAGGGTTGGCCGGGATTTCCCGGGCAGGTCCAGGTCCTGGGCGACACCTTGGGGCGCATTCGCCACGCCTGGATTTCCGGCCCTGTCTGGTCAGACGAGGGCGTGCTGGGTGACTCGCTGTTCCTGATCTTCCCAATCGAAGTTGAAGTTCGCTAAAGGAGGCCCTATGCCTGAAGACCCTGAAACTCCCACGCCGTCCGTGACGGCGGCCATCACCCCCGATGAAGGGGGGGCTGACGCGGCGGTTGCTCCTGGACCTTCCGTCGTCCAGCAGATCGAGGCTGAGGTGGACGCGAAGCTCGCAGCCATTCACGCCGAAGTCGAAGCCTTCTGGGCCAACGTGGTGCGCAACACGATGGCCGAGGTCCCGACCACCGTCCACAACTACATCTCCAGCGAGAAGGAAGCCCTCAAGGCCCGCATCGCCAAGTTGTTCTAACCCCACTCCTTTGGCCGCTTTGAAACGGCCCCCTCGGAGATCACCATGTCGCAACCCCTTTTCGGGACGGGTCTATTGACCCTTGCCCCCAACCTCACCGGCACGGTGACTCCGATCGTGGTTGCCGTGCTTCAAGACATCAGCCTGGATGCCTCCTTCAAGATCGTGGACCTGGTGGGCAACCTCCAGTTCGCAGTGGACAAGGCCAAGGCCGAAGGCAAGCTGTCCGGCAAATTCAAAACCGGGTACTTCGCTGGCGGCCTCATCAGCGCCATCCTGGCTGGTTCCAGCAGCGCCGTCGGGTCCGTCCAACCGATCTACGCCGAGCAGTTTACCCTGGCGGCTGGCACCTATACCACCGTCAAGGGCGCCCTTACGGTGGCTGGTGGCGACCTGGGTGTGTTCGACGTGACGGCAAACAAGTTCCTGACCGCTGTTGCCTCTGCCCCCGCCACGGGGCAGTACGTTCCGCCCACCAGCTCGGGTGTCTACACCTTCGCCGCGGCTGACAACGGCCACGTCATGCAGGTCAGCTACATGTACACGGCTGCCAGCACGGGCACGACCATCAGCTACACCAACCAGATGATGGGCACGAACACCACGTTCGGGCTCCGGCTGTTCAACCTCTATCAGGCCGCCGCTTCCGGCGCGAACATCGCCAGCCCCGCAGGTATCTACCTGCCCGTGGTCTCCATCCCCAAGCTCTCCCTGGCCTTCAAGAACACCGGGTTCATGGAGAAGTCCGTGGACTTCGAGTGCAGCGCCAACGCAGCGGGCCAGGTGGCCACGCTCTACACGGGGAACTAGGCCATGGCGACTCTCTTCGGCAAGCCGATTCCCGCGCTCACCTATGGCGTCCTCAAGGCGAACTCCCCAGCGGTGGACGGGCTCACCGTCACGGGGCTCGACCCCATCCAGCGCACCGAGAACTGCATCACCTTTCTCAAGCTGGCCTTTCCGGACGAGGACTTCGATTCCTTGTCTCCTGGGGCCATCCAGGCAGGGGCGGCAGACCTCTACACCGTCACCTTCGCCCGCCCGGAAGACGCAGCTCCAGTTCCTCAGAACCCCTGAACTGGAGCCGCCTCACGGGGCTCATCGTTACGACCACGGGATGGACCATCCACGAACTGGACGCCACCCCGTGGCCCGAGGTCCAAGACCTCCTGGACTACTGGTCCGAATGCCCACCGCTCCACCTGATGGTCAAGGCCTATCTCGGCATCGAGCCGCCAGAGGAACACGAAGTTATGAGTCCTGAAGCACTGGAAGCCTGGGTCCGCCAACTGCAGGGGTAGGAATGTCAGACGACAAGGAACTCTCAGTCAAATTTACCTCAGACATTCATGGCCTTCTTCAGGGGATGAAGGACAGCCAGGGGGCCATCCAGGCCGCGACAGAGGGGATTAAAGGGGACCTGGGGTCACTGATCGAGTCGTTCGAAAAGGTTGGAACAGCATCCTTGGCACTGGGGGCTGTGGGCCTCGCGTTCGAGGCGTTGAAAAAGGGCTTCGACTACGTGGGTGAGGCGGTCGAAAAGACCTACGAACTGGCCGAGACCTTCAAGGTGCTCCAGTACGCGACCGGGGCCTCGGTGGTCGAGATGAACCAGTACACCGCCGCCATGGAGTTAAGTGGTGGAGGCACAGAGCAGTTGCAGAGCCTCATGGTGGGCATGCAGCGGGGCATCAAGGCCAACAGCGATGTGCTCATCGCCAACGGGGTGGCCTCAGACAAGGCGGCCCTCCAGGGCATGTCCTTCGTGGATTACATGGAGAAGGTCCACGAGATCGCCGATAGGATGGCAACCCCCACGGAGCGGATGCAGTTCCTTATCCTGGCCCTGGGGCGCAGCGGGGCCATGGCAGGGGCGCAACTCGGAGAGTTCGTTGAGAACCTGAAAAAGACCGAAGGCGCGAAGATCATCACCGATGAATCACTGAAAAACCTGGAGGATTCCAAGCAGTCCATCTGCCGGCTGAAGATTGCGCAACAGGAGTATGCCGCCCAGGTTTCAGCAGGCGCAACGCCCATCGCCAACTGGTTCAGGGATCTTCATACCTGGTATCTCCAGCAGGAGATCGACCACGCCGCCATGATGAAATACCTAGCGGAAGAACAGTCTGGAGCACGCTACAACGTCGGGACAGCCGACGCCGGCCGCGAGGGGATGCACGCACAAGGCATGAGCGGCGGCGGCGAGCCGAAGAAAAAGCTGGTTGACAAGGCCGACCTGGCGGCCCAGAAAGCTGCGGCTGCCGCGGCAGAGGCGGAGAAGCTGGCCCTGGCGAAGGGTTCAGCTGAAGAAGAACTGAAGATTGCCGTTGACAGCGTGAACGCCCGCATCGCCGCGGACAAGCACCTGGTCGATATGGGCGCCCTTGACTACGACGAGATGATCGCCAACAGCAAGGCTGCGGCCATGGACAAGCTGGAAGCAGAGCAGGCCGAAGGCGAGAAGGAAATCGCGCTGGCCCAGGGCAAAGCCTCAGTCATCGCGGCCATCCGAGCAAAGATGGCCGACCAGGAGCGGGAGTACCAGAAAACCATTCAGACGCTCGATACCCAGTCCGAGAAGCACTGGCTGGAGGGTGTGCAGGCCGAAGCAGCGGAGGAACAGAAGTTCGCTGACCTGGATCGGAAGATCCACGAGGACATCGCCAAGGACATCGAGAAGAACCAGAAAAAGCGGCTTGAAGGCGAGATGAAGATCCTGGACCAGATCACCAGCGGGTGGGACGCCAGTATCCAGAAGATGCTCCATGGCCAGATGAGCCTAAAGGATGGCGTCGAAGGCGCTATGAGACAGATGGAGAGCATGGTTGAAAAGTCCATCATCAACATGGGCCTGCAGTGGCTGAAGTACTTCGTGCTGCAGCAGATCGAGGGTGACAAGGCCCACATGACCCAGGTCATGACCAACGCCAAGAGTGCCGCGGCTGCCGCCTGGAATGCCACGGTCGGCATCCCGTTCATCGGCCCCGTCCTCGCACCCATTGCTGCAGCTGCATCCTTCACCGGCGTCATGGCCTTCGCCGAGGGTGGTTGGGACCGGGTGCCGAGCGACCAGGTGGCGATGATCCACAAGAACGAGATGGTGCTCCCGGCGAACATCGCCAACCCACTCCGCGAGAGCTTGGCGGGTGGTGGGAGTCTCGGTGGCGGCAACCACCTCCACATTCACGCCATTGATGCCGCTGGTGTGGCCAGTTTCGTCAAGCGTCCCGAGGTTCAGGCTGGATTCCTGGGGCTGTTCGGCAGTGCCATGCGCAATGGACGGCGGTCATGACCGCCGTCTTCCCATCCTCCCTGCTCGGCATCGGCATTGCCGTGAAGCGGACCCCGGTCTGGTCCACGCTGGTCCAAACCAGTATCAGCGGGAAGGAGACGCGGGCTGCTTTCCAGTCCATTCCGCGCTGGAAATATTCAATCCCCATCAACTTCGCGCGGGTGCTGGGGTTCAGCCAACAGACGGCCTCGAATGAGATGGCAACCATCCTTTCGTCCTTCATGGCGGCGATGGGGCAGCTCAACTACTTCGACTTCACGGACCCGTACAGCAACACGGCCCTGCTCACCCCATTTGGCACCGGCACGGGCCTCGCAGGCCAGACCAACCAGCTGCTCGACATTGAGGGCTATCCCATCTACGACCTGAACGGGACGCCCAGCCTCTATGTGAATGGCGTGCTGAAGACCGTGACCACGGACTACACCATCAGCAACGGTCTCGTCACCTGGGTCACGAACCCCGGAAACGCCCTGCCCCTCACCTGGTCGGGTGGCTACTACCGTCGCTGCCGCTTCGACATGGACGAGTTCGAGCTCGAGCAGATCGTCAACCTGTGCTGGGG
>Ga0214253_100181_pt1 | contig 17117 bp, 16 predicted proteins | sample TroBogypolimnion_FD_153091 | JGI IMG/M metagenome (GOLD analysis project Ga0214253, IMG submission 153091) | Freshwater microbial communities from Trout Bog Lake, WI - 21JUL2009 hypolimnion | ecosystem: Environmental > Aquatic > Freshwater > Lake > Hypolimnion/Profundal zone | place: Trout Bog...
GCCCTGACGGCCATATGGGTAACAATGCCGCTCCACTGCGCTCCTGCTACCGGCTTTTTCAGTTGAGCAGTAACACGATCAAGCGTAATGCCAAAACGCATTTCCACCGGATCACTCAGGCTTCGTTCTCGTCCGAAAAGCTTTTTCTCCCTCTCGCCGAGCCATCCGTTGTTAAAAACACAGCTTTTGACACTTTGTTCAACTGGCCACGTATGAATGGAGCAGAGGCCGCATGAACTGCAGAGCCCGTTGTTCTTGTTGAAGGTTTCCATTGCCGCACAAACCTTGCTATCCGGTTACTACAAAGGTTTAAATATAAAAAGAAGTTACAGCAATGTCAGCAACCGATAAGCTTTTCAAAAATCGGTATGGATAATAAAACCTTGGAAAAATTTTGTCCCATTTTCCTCTATACAAAACGTTGTTGAACCACTATAATAATACATTTTTTCGGTAAATTGACTTGTTAGTTGGGCATACATTTTTTTTTGCCAGTTATTGGAGAGAGCAAATCATGCAAGTTGTAAAATGGGGTAACTCTCTGGCGGTAAGATTTCCCGCTATGTTGGTGCAAGCCCTTGATCTGAAAGAAGGCGAAGAAATTGATCTTCAGCCCACAGGAATAAAAGCTTTTACAATCAGGAAAAAGCAACCTGAAAAAGGGTTGCTCCTAAATCTGCACCAGTTTCGGGGACGATTGCCTGCTGGTTTCCGTTTTGATAGGGAGCAGGCAAATGAACGGGATGACAACCAGTGAGCAAGATGTTTATTGACAGCAATATCATCTTGTATCTTTTGTCTGGTGACGCTGCTAAAGCTGATAGGGCTGAAGAAATTATTGCGACGGGTGGAGTGTGATTAGTGTTCAAGTGCTCAATGAAGTTGTATCGGTTTGCCGACGTAAGCTCAAGATGCCTTGGGAAGAGATTGAGGCTTTGCTTCTGCTCTTTTATCCGATGCAGAGATTCTGTTTTCTGAAGATATGCATAGTGGGATGCTGATTGATGGAATTCTTATTCAAAATCCGTTCATTTAAATTCCAAAGTGGATACCAAAATAAGTCTGTGGATATGGTGAAACATGTCAAAGTATGGTTCTCTTGCGGGAGTAAAACCAATGTCCTTTGATTAAATACGAATTGATTATTTACTGGAGCAAAGAAGACAATGCTTTTATTGTAGAAGTTCCGGAACTTCCAGGCTGTATGGCCGATGGGGGGACATACGAAGAAGCAGCAACGAATGCCCAAAAAGTGAATGAAGAGTGGGTCGAAACCGCTCATTCACTCGGTAGGGCAGTGCCGGAACCAAAGGGTAGGCTGATGTATGCTTGATCATGTGGTTACGACATGCTGCAACTCCCACATCCTCCGATAAAGCCCATCCACGGCCATCAGTTCACCGTGCACACCCTGCTCCACAATCTTCCCTTTCTCAAGCACAAGAATTCGGTCATACTGCTCCATTGCCTTTAACCGATGGGTAATCGTCATCAATGTTTTCCCTGCACTGATGGTGTTCAGTGTCTCTGTAACCTCTCGCTCCGTCACTCCGTCAAGGTTGGCGGTTGCTTCATCGAGAATCATGATCGGCGCACTCTGCAGCAGAATGCGGGCAATGGCGATGCGCTGGCGCTCTCCTCCGCTGAGTTTCATGCCGTGTTGTCCGCACCATTCATCAAGTTTTGAGGTAAAGTGGTCGAGTCCTGCGGCGGTAAGCGCTTTTTTGAGATCGTCGTCAGTGGCCTCTGGGCCGGCAAGGAGCAGATTTTCTCGGATTGTTTCGGCGAAAAGGTAGGTTCGCTGGGAAACAAGGGCAATGTTGCGGCGCAGCTCTTCGGGGTCGAAAAGGCTGATGTTGTGGCCGCCGATGGTGATGCTCCCTTCGTTGCTGTTCCAGAAGCGCATGAAGAGGGAGGTTATGGTCGATTTTCCTGCACCGCTCGGACCCACGATGGCGATGTGCTCTCCAGGAAAAATGGTAAAGGAGAGGCGATCGAGCGCTTTCATGGAGCTTCCCGGGTAGGTGAAGCTGAGTTTTTCAATCTTGATAGTGTGCTCTTTTGAAGGAAAGGGCAGGGGGGTGACCGGTGCTGTGGTTTCCGGTTTGGCATCAAGGATTTCAAAGAGACGTTCTCCGGCGTGTTTGTCGGCTTCAAGATGTTTGACGGTGGCTGGCAGTGGGAGAAAAGGCTCAAACGATGCTATAACGGCCAGGGTGATAACGGCGAGTGACATGCCATTCAGCCCTCCGATTGAAACGGCTGGAATCAGTGACCATAAAATAGCAATGACCGCGCCGTTCATGAGCATACCGGTGAGTGAATCATGCATGCCCTCAATCAGTGCATTGTTTCTCTGAAGCATGAGCTTGCTTTTTTCCATAGAGCGCATCTCTGCAAGGTGACCCGGAAGTTTTCCATAGAGCTGAAGTTCGCCAATGCCCTGAAAGAGATCAAGTGCAAGAATCTGCTGACTGGTTTTATGGTTCATGATTCCGACTGATAGTCCACGGCTTAACCACTTTGTAAGAAGCGGTACGCCGATGCCTGCAAGCAGATGGAACAGCAGGATAAGCATTGCTGCCTGCAGGGAGAAAGATCCAAGAAGGAACCACATCAGTGCAGCCACAAGCATTGCCGTCAGCGGTGGGCCGAGTACTCTTGTGTAGATATTTTCAAGGCTCTGGATGTCATCAACAATACGCTGAAGCAAGTCACCGCTTTTAAAGTGCATGAGTCGTGCCGGTGCAAGGGGTTCGATGGCGTCATAAAACCATAGCCTGAGTTTTGCAAGAATCTTGAAGGTGATGTTGTGGGAGATCAGCCGTTCGGCATAACGGAGCACTCCACGGGCCAGGCCGAAAACCCTTACCCCCAGGATGCTGAGTTCAAGAGTAGCCGCCGGCGGCTGCAGGGCTGCTTTTGCAATGATATAGCCGGCAGTCATAAGCAGTCCGATACCACTGCCGGTAGTCGCAAATCCAATAAGAGCTGCAAGCGCCATCCACCAGAAGTATGGCTTGACGAGGGTTGTAAGGCGGAAAAATATTTTCAAAGTGTGCTCTCCTGTTGCAGCAGTAATGCATCGTGATAGAAGCCTCCAGCATTGAAAAGCTCCTCGTGTGTTCCGGATTGGGTAATTTTTCCCTGACTGATAACGATGATCTGGTCAGCAAGGCGTATGGTTTCGAGCCTGTGGGCAATGATAACGGTTGTTCGCCCTTTCATAAGCTCCTCCATGGAGCTTCGGAGTGCGGCTTCAAGCTCCGGATCGGTATGTGAGGTTGGTTCATCGAGTATCAAAAGGGGAGCGTTTTTAAGAAATGCCCGTGCAAGAGCAACCCGCTGAGCCTCTCCTCCGCTCAGTCTTGATCCCTGTTCACCAATCATGGTCTCCAGTCCATTGGGAAGCAGGCTTACAAAGGTTGCAAGGCCGGTTTTTTTCAGTGCAGCGCTCATCTCCTCTTCCGAAGCATCCGGTCGCGCAAGAAGAATATTTTCTCTCAGGCTGGCGTTGAAAAGGTATGGGTGCTGTGGAACCCAGGATATCTGTCGGTGCCACTGCTCAAGGGGAATATCATGAATCGGGTTGTTGTTAATGGTTATGCTGCCACTGCCTGGTTCCTGAAAGCGGAGAAGCAGATTGATCATCGTACTCTTTCCTGAGCCGCTTGGCCCTATCAGAGCGGTGGTTTTACCTTCGGGGATGGTAATGCTGATACCATCAAGCGCCGGACGGCTTGCTTCGGGATAGGTGTAAGAGAGATCGGTCAGTATAATGGGGTGTTTTCCCGCACTATCCTGCTTGATAAGACCTGTGGTATGCCTGGCAGCAGGAGATTCCTGGTCGAGGATTGCAAAGATCTCTTTTGAAGCGCTCACCCCCTCCATACCGGCATGAAACTTTGTGCCAAGCTGCCGCAGCGGGAGATAAAAGTCCGGTGTGAGCAGTAAAACAAAGAGAGCACTCTGAAAGGCAAGTTTGCCCTCCATGATACGGAGTCCAATGCCTACAGCAATGATTGCCGTGCCGAGGGTACCAATGAGTTCAAGCGTAAGGGAGGAGAGAAATGCGATTCTCAGCACCCGCATGGTTGCATGGCGGAATGTTTCCCCACTCTTTTCAATAGCGTCGCGCTGCATCCTGCCTTGCGCAAAGAGTTTCAGTGTCGGCAGCCCCTGCAGTACATCGAGGAAGAATCCGCTCATTCTGCTCATGGTTTTCCACTGCTTTTCAGTCATGGCACTTGCCGATTTCCCTATCACAATCATGAAAATGGGAATGAGTGGCGCTGATGCAAGCAGGATTGCGCCTGAAATCAAATCTCCAGGAAAGATGGCCGACACAATCAGGAGCGGTGTAAAAAGGGCAAAAAATATCTGCGGAATATACTGGCTATAGTAGGCATCGAGCGCTTCAACACCCTTGAGCAGAGTTGTGCTGAGACGTCCGCTTTGTACCGAACGGCTATAGATTGGACCGAGAGCGCCAACAGCCCCAATAAGTCGGCTGAATATTTTTTCACGGATTGCAATCGTTCCCCGGTTAGCTTCACTTTGGGATGCCCAGTTGAAAACCATGCGAAGCGTACTGAAGAGCGCAAAAAAACTGAGAAGAGGAAGAAGCTTTTCTATGCCGATTTTTTGTATAAAAGCGCTGTCAATGACTTTACTGAGATAAAATGCCTGGACAATCAGCATGACTGATGCAATACACCCTGAAATCAGAGAAAAAATAAATGGCGCTCGCTCTTCTTTAAGAAGCTGAAAAAGGCGCCGGTCAATATTCATGATTCATACTTGAACGTTTTTTTGAAAAGGGGTAGTATTGTACATAATAAAAGGATTTGATGCAATGGGGTGAGCTGTATAGGAATGGTTATTGAGGCCTATGAGTTCCCGGGGGGACACAAATACAATGCTCTATTCAACGCCAGTGTCCTTCATCCCGGCCTTATTGAAAACAATGTTTAGTTTTCTGCTCAAGGGGATTTTATCGTCAAGTCAGAGTACGCCTTTGAAATAGGGGGGAAAGGGAATGTGTATTTTTAGTGCAAATTGCCTTATATCAAACTGTAGCATTTAGTCTCTATCCAGCCAGATGGACGGATCTCTGCGGCCATGAAATACTGCCAAGACAACGATACGATGTTATTCCAAACTAAAATAAACGCTGAACGGAAACCGTTTAGCAACAACGCGCCGAATGTCCTTGTGAACAATGGCAAACTGGAGAGGGTGTTCAGATGCAGCGATACACAACTGCTCAATTTCAGTAATAAACTCTCTTCCCAAGCCAATGCGCTTGCTTTCGTACCACGCACTTGCTTCGCTGAACTCAGCGCTGGCAGCACGATGAAATGAGATGAACAGTCTCATTGCTTGACTTTGGCAAGAGCGGCAGCTTTAACTTCATCCCAGCCAATAACATCATTTGGATTTGCAACATGGTCTGCAATGCGGCGGTCAAGTTCAGTTATTTGTGCATCTGTCAACGATGGCGCAGCATCTCGACTAACTATGCCATTCCAGATTGCCTCAACGAGTTCCATCTGCTCGTTAACGTCGAGCATACTTGCTTGTTGTAAAAGTTGTGTGTTCATGGTCGCAAGAAAGTTAATAACAGCGTATGCTTTCAAAAAAGGTATACAATATTTGATTATTTTTCGCAAATACCTCTGCTTTTCGATGGGAGGTGCAAAGCAGTATGTTGGTAACTGTTCATACTGCGCTCTTCATATCTCAAGTGTTGCACCATAGACTTTCAACCAAGCCACCTGTTTTTGATAATCAGGATAGTATTTGTCAACCTCATTCCAGAATTCGGCATTATGCCTTTTGTGTTTGAAGTGACACAATTCATGGACAATCAGGTAATCAATCACGCTTGCTGGAGCCATCATCACTTTCCAGTGGAAATTGACTTTGCGCTTTATATCAGAACAGGAGGCCCATCTGCTCTTTAATTCCAGCACTGATATCTCTTCAATGGTTAGTCCCATCATTTCAGCGTACTTATTGGCGCGAGGTGAAATAAACTTGTAGCCGCGCTTCCGGTAAAACTCTTTGAACAAGCCGTCAAGCGTTACACTTGACTTTTCCGGTGCATAAAAATAACGGCCTTCGAATGCGATTTCTTTTGTCTCTGCGCTGTATTGCAGGTAGTAATTCCTGCCCAAATAGAGAAACGATTGCCCGTTTACCGGCTCACGCTTTGTTGCATGTTCGTTCAACAGCTCCCGCTTAGCTCGATATTTGTGGATTTTATACTCATTCGCCTTGAGAATATCGTTGATGGTCTGTTCAGTGGTGTTTTCAGGCACAAGCAGAGAGAGAGAGCCGTCACGCTCCAGGTATATGCTGGCGGTCTTTCTCTTGCTGTGTTTGACAGCTATCTTGTATGCAGAGGTCATGAATTGCGAATCTCTGTTTCCCGTTTATCGGCGAGGATGATTACTTCGGCGGTAAGGTGTGCCGCTTGCGCTTTTATGGAATCAATACCGCAATAATCAAGCTCGTCGCGAACATCACTATCAAGTTGTCGTCGCTCATTAAATTTTTGCCAGCAATTTGGAATCATGAGAAACTCTTTGATTCGGGCATAGAGCAGCTCTGAAATTTGGCCGATATTGCCCGTTACTTCGGGGTTTGTTTTGTCGATACCACCATGCAGCAGCAGGAGTTCAAAAAATGGAATGACATTTGGCGAAACAATACTCGCCTCCTCTTTTCGCCCCTCACCGATAGCAAGTCGCAAATTGGAAAGTTCTGAAACCATAACATCCCAATGCTCTTTGTGGGCGTCAAGTATTCGTTGCAGGCGCTCATTGAACACGGTATAGAGTGCCGGGTCTTTGTCCATGTTGACTTTAATATGCCAGCGGATAGCATGTTCCATCTCTGAAGCCCTGGCTTTGCCTGTTTTATTGTGTGCGTCAAGAGTTTTGGGAAAATCCTCAGATAACAGCATGACCGGGGGGATTCTGGGGTTTATTCCTTTTGACTCCAGATACTTGTCAATCAATTTCCTCACCTTTGCACCGGCCCACTTCAAATCAAGAGTTTCATCCTTGTACCGGTCGCGCATACGCATCAACAGGTACCCCATCCGTTTGGCTGGCACATAGTACTCTTTTGCCATTGACGCATTGAAAAGCAGGTCAAGACTGTCGAAAAACGCCTTGATGTAGGTATCGAACTGTGCACGAAACTTTACCTCAGCGCCCAGTGCCACGCACTTCTCAACAAGCTCCCACTCCTCCTCTGCATCAACCATTTTCTGGTGTACAAATCGCTCAATCTGCTTGACGCCATAGTCCAGAAACAACTGAAGCAAGCGGCGGAACCGGGACTCAAGCACCGGAATCTCCTTATCCAGCCCCCTGAAGTAAACACTTAAATCTTCAAACTCTTGCTCGTCAGTTGCCGTATAGATAGCGAGAGCCGCCTTCAAGTGAGAGGCAATGCCGAAATAATCAACAACAATGCCATGCTCCTTCACATAGCCGCTTTTCATCACCTTGGTTCGATTGACACGCGCAATTGCCTGCATCAGGTCATGTTCGCGCAGATTTTTATCCAGATACATGGCCTGCTCAACCGGAGCATCAAAACCGGTCAGCAGGCGGTCGCACACACAGAGAATGGCCACGCCGGATTCCGGCTTGTCGTAGTTGAAGTCTTTTTTGAAGCTCTCGATGGCATCCATCTCAATGGCTTCTCTACGCGCCCTGGTGATGTAGCCAAGTTCGTTGTTGTCTGACATGGTTACCACGGCGCATACTTTCAGGAACTGCATCTGCTTGAGCAGCTCTTCATCGCGTTCACTTGAGAGTTTTAACAGCTCTTTTTCAATCCGCACCTTGATTGCCTCCTCAAGCTCGTATTTGTAGCGACATGCCGCCACAATCGAGGTGGCCACAACCTGCGCTTTCAAACCGTTGGGAAGCACTTCCTCGGTGTAGTGCTCAATAATATCTTCGGCAATTTTCTTGATGCGATCTTTCGATTCAAGATAGGCGGTCATGGTGCCAAAGCGCTTTTGAATCTCCTGCCGCTCCTCCTCTGACCGTTCACGGAACATATCCTCGAACTCCTGCTTGAAGAGCTCCTTGTTGAGAATCTGGTCTTTACTGGTGCGCCCAATGTAGAGGATATCAACGGTAGCCCGGTCGGCAACCGACTCATGCATCTTGTAGGTGTCGATGGGAGTGCCAAACCGCTCGTAGGTGGTCTGTTTGTGCCGTTCGGTCAACAGAGGCGTGCCGGTAAAGGCAATTTTGACCGCATTGGGAAAGCCGATAAAGAGGTTATCGCCCATATCGCCGCCTTGCGTACGGTGCGCTTCGTCTATCAACAAGAGAATGCGTTCGCTGACATTGATGGTCTTGAACGCTTCAAATTTTGGGACAATGCCGCTGGCAATAAGCGACTGAGCTGAAACGCCATTTTGGGCAAGAAACTTGTGCAGCATCACCATGTTCAAGTTCGACGTGGTCGTCTTCAGCTTGTCAAGGTCGCGGCGGTGATCGATGATGGTAACACTTTCGCCAGTATTCGCTGCGGTTTCGGAAAGCTGATCCTCCAGATCGTTCCGGTCATTGACCATGATGATCTTGTAATCCTTGAGGTCGTCACTATCCCGCAGCTTTTTAACCAGAAAAACCATGGTGAGTGACTTCCCTGACCCCTGGGTATGCCAGACAACACCGCTTTTTTCAAAGGGAGTTTTGCCGGTTCGGAGGCGCTCAACAATTTTACCCACGGCACGATACTGCGGGTAGCGACTGACAATCTTTACCAGCTCACCCCTTTTGATTTCCATGAAGAGGGTAAAGTTCTTGAGAATATCGAGCAGAATGGCTTTGTTGAGCATCCCGAGAATCAGCACCTCCTGCCGCTCTTCATCAGGCTTTACCTGAACCGTCCGATACACTTCCGGGAAAATGTCTTTCCAGTTCAGATAATGGTCAAACTCGCCGGTAATGGTGCCGAATCGCGCCTCGGTGCCGTGCGTGATAATGCTGAAAAGGTTGGGATGAAACAGCTTCTCTTCGCCCTCTTTAACGCCATACTCATCATCGCGGGTGTTGGCGTAGCGGCTGATCTGAATAAAGGCTTCGCTCAAGGGCTCCGCCACATCGTTGTCTTTGCACTCGATGACCACGACAGGGAGACCATTGACAAAAAGCACGATATCAGGGATGATGGCGTTGCGGCTCGCTCCGGGGGTATCAATGCGGAACTGGTTGATGGCAATAAAGCTGTTTCGCTCAGGATTGCGAAAATCAATCAAACGCACCAGCGGGCTCTGTTCACCGGTCAGCTCGTTGAGGCTGGCTGTCGTGTTTTTTGTGAGCAGCTCATGGATGGTTTTGTTGGCCTGAAGAAGCCCAACGCCGGGTTGAGTCATCACTTCACGCACAACATCGTCAATCTGCTTTTCGGTGAGCCACGGGCGGCCATCATCAGTCAGGTTGATTCGCTTCAGAGAGTCGCGGAACTCTTTGGTGAGAATGGTCTCCCTGAAATGGTCGCGCTTGCTTATTGCCGGGTCTTGGGGGATGCCGTAAGACGATGCATGGTTCTTGCCATAAACACCTTTTTGCTCGGCAGCTATGGGATATTCTGTTCCGGCTATTTCAGAACAGTACGATGATGCCTCATTGTGGTTTATCACTTCCCAGCCGAGCTGGTGAAGTTTATCGAGGAAAGGGCGTTCGACGTTGGTGTATTCGGACATTATTGCGCCTCCGCTTTTTCTTCTTCATATTTTACCCGGACTTTGCCGGTGAGAAGGTCGGACATGAGAGCGGATTTGAGTGCCATATTTTTTTGCAAGACTTTTATTTCATGCTCTTCCAAGGTATGTATTGTTTTCAATTTGCTTGCGATAGCACATTGTTCAACATAGCATGGCTTTTGTACTATAATTGAGTTAATCTTGGTAAGAGTTAATCGAGTTATAGCATTGCCTGACATCAAATCAGTCATGACTTGTTGAAGTTGAGGGGAAAATAGGGTGTAAAAAAGAAAGTAATTATGATATATGATTTCATCACAGCGTAATAACGCCACACTCGAAAGCAGAGAAAATTCCTCTTTAATATTATTGAATGCTACATTCCCTGTGTTTGCACCATCTTTCGTCAGCAAAACATCTCCAAATTTAACATCGCATCTTTTGTATATGTCAACATGCTCTTGTTCTGAAATCCATCCAACATTCATCATATCAAGATATCCAAACCTTATGTTCTTTGATGTAACATACATGTATGGACCGATTGTTGTTTGCGGAGAGAAATGAGTGCCGTCTTGAATTTTAATGCACGCATTCTCTAATTTCACTATCTCCCACTCCTTCGGCACCCAGCCCAGCTCACTCTGCTTATACAACTCCGGTGCATCTTCATACCTCGGTCTCAGTTTTCCTGTTTTCATGTCAATGCCACGGGTAAAGAGGTCGCGCATCATGCCGGACTTGATTGCTTTGTACTTGGCAATGGCCGCCTCGGTCTTTTCGATTACCGCGTCAACGGTGGAGAGAATACGAGCAATTTTGCGCTGTTCGGCAAGGGATGTGGGGACATTGAAAGAAAGCTTCTCGATATCGCTTTTGGAGATTTCTGCAAATGTTGAGCCACTGCCGAAGCGTTTGAAATAATCTATGTGTAATAGAAAATTATAGTAATGAAATTCAGCATCCTGTTGCGGATAAAGTTTGAATGATTTGCATCCTTGGTTGGTTGTAAAATCATTTGTTGGTATAGCAAAATATCCAATAGGAGCACGGGATGACATTACAACATTATTCGCAGGGATCAATCCCGTGGAAGAATTTCCAAGACCCAATTTTGAAATCTTTCGAATAGTTGACTTTAAATATCTCGAATGAAGTTTGCTCAGGTCAACAGGTGTAACCCATTCAATATCACCATCCCAATACTCGCCTATACTTGTTGCAGGGGTAGAACCAGAAATAACATCAGTAAATTCTGGAACCGTTAATGTTTTCCACTCACTCATCTCCCACCCCCTCACCCCGACTCATCTTCCAGAATAATCGAACCTGCACATCCTTGATTTTTTCAATCAACAAGCAGTGATGACAACAGGGAATACCTGTAAGCAAGGCCTGATCCGGTAATTTTGCAACAGCCTGTTGCAAAATTGATGTCCCGTATTCTCTGGCAAAACGGATCATATACACGATGTTCCGTTCTGAAAAGCCCTTGATCTCAGGCAATTCGTTGTGGATATCCTTTGAAAGTCTGGGAATAACCGCAGCGCCCCAACCAGCCACCTTTTGTTTCTCCACAAGCATCTTTCCGATATCCCAATACATGGAAATTAATTCCGAATTGGCGGAGAGAATCGCCTTGGTTTGAGCTTGCCGTATACGCTGTTTAATGTCAATCAGCAGCGTCTTGTAAAAGGCCAGTTCACTCATATCTCAACTCCATAAAATACCCTGCCAGCTCATTGTAGCTTCCATGTTGCTATGGCACAAACTTTTCGATCTGAAGATCCGTCATTACTTTATAGTGTTTGTCGTTTCCCGTGAGAATAGGAAGACCATGAGCGATAGCTGTAGCTCCAATTAAAGCATCTGCCAGTTGCATAGAATGACTGAGAAAATGTTTTTCAACATAAAACATGGCTTTTGCAGATACCTCTTCTGATACATGCAGAATTTGTGCGTTCCATCCATTGAGCGCTTTACGGAGCTTGGTTAACTCCTGTTTGTTTCTCATTCCCTGAACCAGTTCCATATAGGTAATGACAGATATGAAAAAATTGTTTGAGTTTTCAATGAGCTGATATGCTTTTTCATTTCCTCGCATATACCAAATAAGAACGTCAGTATCGACAATCATCTGAATCGTCCTTTTCTTAAACCTCGTACATACTCATCCACATTTTTTACCATTTCGTTATTTTCCCACATTCCGAACAATTCATTTCTTTCGGTTTGCTTTTTGATTTCCTGGTAGGGAACAAGTTTGGCGCAGGGTTTTCCTCGGAAGGTAATGATAACTTCCTCACCCCTATTTACAGAGTCTATGAGCTTTTTTGAGTTGAATTTCAGCTCTTTTGCGGTTGCTCTCATTATCACCCCTCCGTATAGTCAATTATGTTTTCTTGATACTCAATAATTATTCTGATATTTTGCACTTGTGCTGACAACGATGCTTTTGCATTATAACAAACAAGTTCAGCCCATCAAAACACATCAACCGCCTTGCCCCCCAAATTGTCAACGGAACCCCTACTCCACCACCCACAACGAATTGCTCACTCATACCCCAACTCCATCAAATACCCTGCCAGCTCAACACTCGCCGCATACCGTTCTTTCAGAATACTGTGCAATGGCTGATGATATTTTTCCCAGAGGTTTTCGAGGCTTGAGCGAAGCGACCGGCTGTATTGCGCAAGGTACTCCTCAACTGTTGCGTAGAGTGTTCGTTCCCAACGGGCAAGAATGAGTTGCCTGGCTTCAGCGCTGTCAATCTTGTTGCGGGCCTCTTCGACCAGCTTCTCTTTTTGCTCCTTTATCTCTTTGATGATCTTCTTGCAGGCTTTCAGCTCCGCCTCCCGTTCCGCATGACGGGCAATGCGCTTTCCCCTTGGTAGGTATCCAGAATTGATAGCGCTTTTTGAACGTCAGGCTTCATACTGTCGACGGCATAGTTCCGTTCGAGGCGTATACAATTCAATTATTCTTCATTATCTGAACAAATCGGCATGAGAACCTGTGCGATACAGCACTAATTCTTGAGCCTCTATGGCGTAAATCAAAATCCAGTCTGGTTCCAGATGACAATCACGCTTTCCATGATATTGACCTTTCAGCGGATGATCAAGATAAACTGAATCCAGAGGCTCTCCTTCGGCAAGATTCTGAACAACAGTGAGGAGTTGTTCAAGCTCTTTTCCCCGTTTCAGCAAACGCTTGACATCTTTTTTAAATTGCGTGGTTCTTCGAATCTGATACATCACGACAACAAGTCCTCACGTAACGACTGCAGTGAAGTAAATACGGGCATACATGATTTATCTTCGGCAAAACTATTGAGTGTCAGGTCATTGGGAATTTCTGTTAACTCCAAAAGATCTCGCATCTCTGTATCCTGAAAAATATAGCCAGCAACAGCAATACGGTCTTTTTTCGGCAACGCGCAAAAGACACGATAAAACGCTGCCGCCGTACTTATATGATTGACGGCAGGTGATGTTGAGATTGGGACTGACTGTTTCATAATTCCTCCTCCGGGGTACAGTTACTTACTTATCGGGTAGCAAGTTGAACGTAAATGCTGAAAAGTATAAGGGCGAAGCTGCTTCTCCATATTTCAAGCAGACTCTTCACTTCCAACGAAATTAACACATTTTTTCATACTGCCCAAAGCTCTCAGATTTCATGGAATCGAAATGGTACGCTCAATCCATCCTGATGTTATGAGCGGCTAAATAGAGGCTTTGCGAGCAATGTTATGTCCCCATGGTAATTGGCCAACAAGCTGTTGGCTTTTTTTATCTATTTGATTATAAAAGAGATAACACTTTTTGACATATCTGATATTGCTTTGTTCACTCATATCCCAACTCCTTCAAATATCCTGACAGCTCAACACTCGCCGCATACCGTTCTTTCAGAATGCTGTGCAATGGCTGATGATATTTTTCCCAGAGGTTTTCGAGGCTTAAGCGGATCGCCCGGCTGTATTGGGCAAGGTACTCTTCAATCGTTGCATAAAGCGTTCTTTCCCACCGGGCAAGAATGAGTTGCCTGGCTTCATCGCTGTCAATTTTGTTGCGGGCCTCTTCGACCAGTTTCTCTTTTCGCTCTTTTATCTCTTTGATGATCTTTTTGCAGATTTTCAGCTCCGCATCCAGTTCTGCATGACGGGCAATCCGTTTTTCCTGTTCGGCAATACGACCCGTCAATGCCTCTGCTTGTGGTGTCAACGCAGCAATCTCGTTTTCAAGAGCTTTGAACGATTCGCCTGCGTTTTTCAGCGCTTTGACTCGCTTCATCATGTTTTTAAGAGTCCGCTCAATCTCTTTAAGCTCCCCGCCCAAACTCTTTATTTGCCACTTGACTTCCAGAAGCTCAGCCTTGGGGTAGACTTCGTAATCCTCTTCGCTCCACGCGCCCTCTTCCAGTTCGTTCACCTCTTTGAACAATGCCTCCAGCTCATCACGCCGCGCTTCGTTATCGTTCATCTCCTTGAGCACTTCGGAGAATTGGCTTTGCAGAATCTCTTCATCGGGAATAAGGTCGGCATTCCAACCGCTGGCCGATACACTGCGAAGGTCGGTAAAAAGAGCGTTCCAGTAACTGGCAAAGGCTCCTCGACTTTTGAACTCGTCAAGAATACCAAGCTTGCTGATGCGAGCGGCTATGGTTCGTGAAAAGAGGTGGTAGAGGTCATAGACGTTCTGCTTGGTTGGCAACTCTTCGAGTGCTGGCAAATTTTCTTCCCACCAGGCAGCAAGGCTTTTTGCGAATATCTGGTGTTTGCTTTTCAGCTCCAGGCTTGCATCAAGAAATGCCTTTAAACTCTCTTTGCTTTCAATCGCTGATACGAATTGTGAATAGCTGTTTGTGACCGGCACAAAAAGTTGTTCGCGAATACCGGCATAGTTCTGCCAGTAATCTTCAAGGGCTTCAACTTCCGTCCCCGGAATACCGCCATGCAGGTGCGCATGAACATCGTGCGGCTCGGCAGGCGGGCTGTTATCGACATAGCGTCGGATGTTGCAGTTGAACTCCTCTTTTTCCAGCTCTGCAATAGTGACCAGTTTGCTGTATTTGTCGAGCGACCGTCTGTTCCGGTAGACATAAGCAATTTTCTCGATATCTTCGGAGCGCAGGGTGTTCTGCACCTTGCCCTCCTTGTATTCGTGGTCGGCATTGATAAAGAGCACCTCCTTGCGGGTAGCGGCACCGGTTCGATTGATAATCAGAATGGAGGCGGGAATGCCGGTACCGTAAAAAAGGGCCGGTGGAAGACCGATAACCGCTTCAAGGTAGCCGCGCTTGATCATCCACTCCCGCATTTTACGCTCTTCACCGCCACGGAAAAGAACGCCATGCGGCATAATCACCGCCATGCGCCCGGTAGATTTGAGCGTGCTGATCATATGCTGGACAAACATGAAATCCGCTTTGCCCTTGGTGGGCATCCAGAAGTGATAGCGCTCTTTAAACTTCATGGTGTCGGCAGAATAGTTCTGCGAAAAGGGCGGATTGGCAATGACAATGTCGAACCGTTTCAGCTCCGCGCCTTCCCTATGCTTTGGTTCGTTGAGAGTGTCGCCGTTTTCAATCTGGGCATCCAGAATGTCATGAAAGAGCATGTTGAGCTTGCACAAGCCCCAGGTGGTTCCGTTCTTCTCCTGACCGTAGAGTGTCAGTTTTCTGGCGCTGCCATACTTGCTTTCGACATAGTTGAACGATTCAATCAGCATACCGCCCGAACCGACAGCAGGGTCGCAAATCTCGGCATCCTGCGCCGGGTCGAGAATGTTGACCAGCAGCGTCACAACGGTACGAGGCGTATAGAATTCGCCCCCTTTTTTCCCTGCGCTATCGGCAAAGTATTTAATCAGGTATTCATACGCTGAACCAAGCAGATCAGGAAATTCGAGATTGTCATCAGTAAGAACCACCTTGTCGAAATGGCCGATGAGTTCAACCATGTCTGCATCGGTAATCCGCTTGTTGTTTTTCCCAAAGGTTTTATTGAAGTCGATCGGCTTAAGCACACCTTCAAGGCTGCCCAGATTCTTCTCCTCCAGTTCCGCAAAAGCCTTCATCAGCTCAGAGCCAACCTCCTGCTTCTGGTGCTTGATTATTTCCCATCGAGCACGTTGAGGCACAAAAAACTTATAAGCATCTTCACGCTCCAAACCATCTTCGAGCTCTTTGCCCTGTACACCACGTTTTTCAAGCTGTCCTTTCCGCAATAAGCGCTCAATATCAAACTGGTCATTGACTCTTTTCAAAAAGAGCATGGCAATGACATACTCTTTAAACTCCGAAGCATCCATATTCCCGCGCAGCGATTCGCAGGCCTCTTCAAGGAAGTTTTCTAACCACAACAACGAAAGTTTATGAGCCATTTATTTCTTCATTTTTTTAGCCCGCCACGGAGGAAGGGCGGTTTTGTGGCGCATATTCCTTTTTCATGCAGTTTTTCTGTTTTTTGCGGGTGCATCGACAATGCCCAAAAGCGCATCAATGGAGATATCTTCATTCAGGAGAGGCCAATGTATCCCATACCCCGATGGCGAAACCTCGAATATTCTCCTTTCTTCTTCAGAAGCTTGATTCAGCCACGCCGATACCTGCCGCAGTTCAAATCTTCTGGTTGTTCCATCAATAGTTATTTCAAAAACGTCTCCATCAAACAGGATGCTTCCAATATCATGATGTTTGTTCATTGCTTGCGTCTCCGTTGAAAATCATCATCGCTCACATACTCAGATTGCTCGAGTATTTTTACCTCACTCGATGAGAAATGCTCAAGTAACCATATAAATTTTTCGCTTCAACGAGGGACGTGCTGATGCCATGCGTTGTGTATGTCATTGTGGTGCTCCGTAATCAATGAAGAGGCTTCAGTTATTTCATGCTGAGAAAGGCCTGTGCTTTTTGCCAATTCTATCTGAGGGCTCAGCCAAAATTTTGCCTTACCATGCTGGTTTTGCACATGGACGGGCATTCTTGGTTCTTCACGAAAAATTGTAGGACTCATCTCGCTGTTTGTCTCCAAAATGTATGAGTTGAATCATTTTGTAATAGAATACGCAAATTTTAAATCCTCTAAAACTTCTTTCACCACCCCTTCACTACAAACCAAACCCCAGTCGCGATCATAATAATACTTGCCACCCGGTAAAAGCGCTTCCGTGTTATACTGCTGATCGTGTTCACCATCTTTCCCACCAAAATCAAAGCTGGCGCCGTGCCGATGCCGAAGAGCATCATCATCAGGGCTCCCTGCATCATTCCTGCAAAGGGGTTTGTTGCCTCCATACCGGCTCTTGCAGCAGCGAGCAGGGCAGTGTAGGTGAGGCCGCAGGGTAGAAAGCCGAGAACGATG
>Ga0214253_100184_pt1 | contig 17018 bp, 16 predicted proteins | sample TroBogypolimnion_FD_153091 | JGI IMG/M metagenome (GOLD analysis project Ga0214253, IMG submission 153091) | Freshwater microbial communities from Trout Bog Lake, WI - 21JUL2009 hypolimnion | ecosystem: Environmental > Aquatic > Freshwater > Lake > Hypolimnion/Profundal zone | place: Trout Bog...
TTCAGGCGACCGAGACGCTCAAACTAATTGTGGGCATGGGTTCGCCGTTGGTGGGGTCGATAATCTTTTACGACGCTCTGGAATCTGAGTACGACAAGGTCAAGATCGCCAAAGATCCCAGCTGCTCCTTCTGTTCGGATCCGACAAGCGCGCGGTTGCTGGAAAGCTATGAGGCTTTCTGTGATGTGCCATCAAATTCAAGTGAGATTACGGCGGCGGAACTAGCTGCTCGGATCAACGCAGGTGAATCTCTACAAATTGTCGATGTACGCGAACCCTACGAGTGGGAAGAATCGCGGATCGAAGGGGCGGTGCTCATCCCTTTAGCAGAATTTTTTGATGGCAGAGCGCAAGAAAAAATCTTGAGAGATAGACCTGTGATTCTTTATTGTCATCTGGGAATTCGCTCGGCACGAGCCCTGGCCGCCCTTGAGGATTCTGGATTTGTGGGTATCGCGCACTTAAGCGGAGGCATCGTTTCTTGGGACGAGTTTGTGGCAAATGGATAATTCTTTAAGCGTAATGATCCTCACGGGAGGAACAAGTAAGAGATTTGGATCAGATAAATCAGAGGCGCTGTTAGGCGACCGCGCCTTAATTGATCACCTGATCGATGAGATTCCTGCGGGCCTTCCCATCGTCATAGTTGGACCGCCTCGAGATTCGTATGGCGCGCAGATCCAAGTGGTGCAAGAGAGTCCGGCGCACGGTGGTCCGGTAGCCGCGATAGCCGCTGGAGTGGCGCTGGTACAGACAAAACTCGTGGCGATCTTTGCTACCGATATGCCCTACGGCCCCTTATTAATTCCGCAATTGATTGATTCGCTAGATACGGAGTGCGATGCGGTTCTCCCGGTGGATGCCGAGGGATATGCGCAACCATTGAGCGCGCTCTATCGAGTCGACGCACTACTGCAGGCCGTTTCTTCCTTTGCGACTGTAGATGGTGAATCGATGCGAAATCTGGTGGCAAGCTTAAAAGTAGTTAAGATTCCCATAGATAAATCGAGCGCCCATATGTTGCTTGATATTGATACTCAGGCAGATCTCACGGAGGCTGTATCCTCATATAAAGGTATGAATCCACCGTTAACTAGCAAGGAGGGTCGATGATGGACCAATGGATTGAGGCAGTTAAGAAGGAACTCGGGCTCGATGCAGCTATCGATAAAGATTTGATTCTGAATATTGCTCGCGATGCTGCACATGCCATCGAAAGACCAGCCGCTCCAATAACTACCTATTTAATAGGTTTTGCGGTTGCACGTGGAGCCGATGCACAAGTTGCAGCAGCAGCTATTGAGAAGTTGGCAAAGCAGTGGCCGACCAACCAATAAGAGTTATAAATGAAGCTAGCTGGAGCGAGGCGCGGTTAGCCGCGACTAATAGCGTCGGCGCCTTACCTCTCGAACTCCTAACTATAAATAACTGCATTGATCGGACTTTGGCACAAGACCTTATTTCCCCAGTAGATCTACCTACTTACAAAACCTCTGCTATGGATGGTTACGCGGTTGCAGGAGATGGACCCTGGAGAATTGTTGGAGAAGTAAAAGCAGGAGCTCCAATGCAGGATGAACTAATTTCAGGTACTGCTGTAGGAATTGCGACAGGCGCCGTCATCCCTCGGGGTACTTTCGCGGTTCTGCGTTGGGAGAATGCCCAAGTTGTAGACGACATGGTGTCGGGCAAGGTTAAAGAAGATGCAGAGATTCGTCCCGCTGGTATGGAATGTCGAAGCGGTGAAGTTATTGCTAAGGCGGGAACCGTCTTATCTCCAGCGTGGATCGGTCTGCTCGCCGCTGCGGGATTTGATTCCCTTGAAGTAACTCGCAAACCCCGAATCGAAATAATTCTCCTAGGCGATGAACTGCAATTAGAAGGTATCCCAAATGGCGGGCTAGTTCGCGATTCGCTAGGACCGCAACTACCGGCGTGGTTGCAGCGCATGGGCGTAGAGCTCATCGCAACCAATTATGTGGTCGATGAAATCTCTCTTGTCATTGCAGCAATTGCAACTGCTTGTAAGCGCGCTGATGTTGTGATCACGACTGGTGGTACGGCAGCTGGCCCGCGGGATCATGTCCATGGTGCAATATCTGCACTTGATGGCTCACTCCTCATTGATGGGGTAAAAGCTAGACCCGGTTACCACATGTTGTTGGCAACTCTGGGGAACGTTTCATTGCTGGGCCTGCCAGGCAATCCGCAGTCGGCGATCCTCTCTCTTATTACTCTAGGAGCGCCACTTTTTGATTCGCTCTTGGGGCGGCCTGCTCAGGAACTTAAAAGCGTGACGATCCGCGAAGAGATTACAACTGCTCCCGGATTTACAAAGTTGGTGCCTGGCAATATGCATGGTGCAGAATTTGAAGAGAGCCAATATCTAGGATCTGCCATGCTCCGCGGGCTGGCCCAATCAACTGGAATTGCTGTGGCAGCCCCGGGGATCAACAAAGCCGGAAGCTCCGTGTTATGGTTACCGCTCCCGTAAATTAGGATTGAAGCCTATGACTCCCGAGAATTCGCTCACGCATATTAATGACAAAGGCCAGGCACATATGGTCGATGTCGCTAGCCGAGATATTACGCTCCGTATTGCCAGCGCTTCTGGATGGGTAAAACTCTCACCACAAGTTATTGGACTATTACGCGGTGGCGGAGTTCCAAAAGGCGATGTCCTAGCAACAGCGCGAATTGCAGCCATCATGGGAGCAAAGCGAACCCCCGATCTGATTCCGCTCTGTCATCCGATTGCTATTCACGGAGTCGACGTCAATTTGGAAGTTAAAGATCAGGGAGTCTTTATCGAGATAGAAGTGAGAACCGCTGATCGCACCGGCGTTGAGATGGAAGCGCTCACTGCAGTAGCAATCGCGGGACTGACCATCATTGATATGGTGAAATCTCTCGACCCTGCTGCAACGATCTGCGATGTTCAAGTTGAGAAGAAATCTGGTGGCCGAAACGGTGACTGGGTAAGAGATTGATTAGTTATACCGCCCAGGTCATCACCGTTAGTACCCGAGCTGCACTTGGGGTTTACGAAGACCGCAGTGGGAAGATTTTGGCACAAGGGTTATCTGAGCTCGGCTATTCCCTGGCCGACGTTGTAGTCGTTTCAGACGAGCCTTCTCTCATCACCCTTGAGATTTCTCGCGCGCTAAGTGCTGGAGTAGATCTCATTGTTACAACCGGGGGAACTGGCGTCTCTCCAACTGACGTGACTCCAGAAGCAACCGCCCCATTGATAGAGAAACTATTGCCGGGATTTGGAGAAGCACTGCGCGCTCATTCACGCGCTCTCGTTCCGACCGCCGATCTCACACGCGGATTAGCAGGAGTCCATGGAAAGTCATTGATCATTAATCTTCCCGGATCGACTGGGGGAGTTCGTGATGGCTTGGTCATCATTGAGCGCCTGGCAGCACATGTCTTAGACCAAACTCATGGAGTTGATCACTAAATGATCACGACTCTCCTTACCTCCGATCCGATAGATGTCGCCACCTTTGCACAGGTGGTTCAATCACCTGACTTTGGAGCAGTAGTCACATTCTCTGGAAATGTCCGGAAGAACGACGGCGGCAAGGTAGTGCGAACTCTTACCTATGAAATTCATCCATCTGCAGAGCAGGTACTGCGCGATATCGTTACCGAAGTAGCCAACGACCCAGAACTGGGAAGCGTGGCAGTTGCCCACCGCTATGGCGAAATTCCTATAGGAGAGAGCGCTTTTGTTGTCGCAGTATCAGCTGCCCACCGGGGTCCCGCGCTCGCTACCTGTTCTCTTTTAGTCGAAGAAGTGAAAGCCAGACTGCCTATTTGGAAGCATCAGCTCTTCGCTGACGGAACTGATGAATGGGTGAACTCGGCATGAGCCAGCTGATCGATAACTATGGACGTAAGCACCGCGATCTGCGGGTATCCCTTACCGATCGCTGTTCGCTTCGATGTTCGTACTGTATGCCTCATGATTTTTCCGATTGGCTAAAGTCCGAGCACCTTCTCAATACCGACGAACTGATGCTAATTATTGAGAATGCGGTCGCGGTCGGAATCGAAGAGGTTCGGCTTACTGGCGGCGAACCGCTATTGCGCGCGGATATCGTAGAAATTGTTTCCAGAATTTCATCACTGCCCAATGCTCCTAAACTCTCATTGACCACCAATGGGTTGCGGCTGAAGGAATTGGCGAAGCCTCTTGCCGATGCTGGCTTAGAACGCATTAACGTCAGCCTTGATACGTTAGATAGGGCGCGCTTCAAAACTTTGACGTATCGCGACCGCATTGACGATGTCTTTTCTGGATTAAGTGCGGCGCGCGCAGCTGGACTGGCTCCTATCAAGATCAATGCCGTCCTGCTTCAAGGCGTCAACGATGATGAAGCACCGGCCCTGCTGAAGTGGGCCCTCGCAGAGGGGTTCTCACTGCGTTTCATCGAACAGATGCCGCTTGATGCCGGCGGAATTTGGAATCGGGAGACGATGGTTACCGCAGGTGTCGTACTCGCAGCCCTTTCGAAAGAATTTGATTTAGTAGCGGCCACCGATCGAGGATCCTCGCCGGCTGAAGAGTTTTTTATCAATGGGACGCAAGAGACGGTTGGAATTATTGCTAGCGTCACTCAACCATTTTGTGGAGCTTGCGACCGTTTGCGCCTTACCTCCGATGGCCAACTGCGGTCGTGTCTCTTTTCATTAGAGGAGATGGACCTGCGTAGCGTTGTTAGAAATCCAGAACTTTCGCCAGCTCAAATCGCGCAAGAGATCTCAACTCGATTCCGTAAAACGGTGGCAGGAAAACTACCAGGACATGGAATCAACGACGTTACTTTTATTCAACCACGTCGGCCGATGTCAGCTATCGGTGGATAAATTAACCACCAGCAAACTTAGGTAGTACATCAATCTGACTGCCCGCTGCGATCGGCGCTTCGAAGTCATGGCAGATAACCGCATTAACGAGGAACGAACATTGCGGAACAACTCGAGCCAATTCCGGGTTCGCCGTTAAAGTTGCCAGAATCTGATTTAAGGTTCCAGCAGGCAGAAGCATCTGGTCGGTTTTCGCCGCAGCGCGTGCAGCGGCAAAAAACCGCACTTCCACTGTACTCATAGTGGAATTGTCCCGTTTTTACCGCCAAGAAGCGAGTAGGAATTCATTGCGTCCCGGACCGCGCTGAGTAAGATTTGAATATGTTAGATCTACACACAGTAGGCCTTTGGCAACAAGCAACCGTGATTATTGACTCCGGGATAGCAGGCATTCTTGGTTCAATAATTGGATGGGAACGCGATAAGGCTGGAAAGTCGGTGGGGCCACGCACTATGGCCCTTGTCGGTACATCAGCCGCCAGTATCGTCTCCATAGGAGTCGTACTTGATCACATAGCGCGTATCGGAGATCCAACTCGAACAATTCAAGCCATCATGACTGGAATTGGATTCCTGGGCGCAGGTTTAATTTTTCAATCAAAACGTTCCGGAACACAGGGTGTCACAACCGCTGCCACTGTATTCGCGACCGCCGCAATGGGTTGCAGCGTTGGCTTAGGTTTTCAGGTTGCCGGGGCATGGCTCACCATAATCATTTTAATTATTTTGCGTTCGACTCGATTCCTTGAGATCGCGGCCGCAAAACATTTAGCTGGAGAAGATGACTAACGATCGAAGCGATCGAGCTCCATCACCTTTACCCAGGCGGCCACGAAATCATGAACAAATTTCGTAGATGCATCTTTACTTGCATACACCTCAGAGAGCGCACGCAGTATTGAGTTTGATCCGAAGATCAAATCTGCGCGGCTAGCACTCCACTTGATCTCGCCGGACTTGGTATCCCGACCTTCAAAAGACTCTGCAGCATCCGATTTTGCAGTCCAACCCGTACCAATGTCGAGAACATTGATAAAGAAATCGTTGGTCAACGTGCCAGGTGTCTTTGTGAAGACTCCATCCTTTGAACCACCCACATTTGCACCCAGAACACGCAAACCACCGACGAGTACGGTCATCTCGGGAGCGGTAAGGGTAAGTAGCGCTGCTTTATCGACGAGGTGGAACTCGGCGGGATGATGATTGCCTCCTGCGATGAAGTTACGGAATCCATCAGCATGTGGTTCGAGAACGGCGAAGGAATCAACATCTGTCTGCGCTTGGGATGCATCGGACCGGCCAGGAGTAAATGGAACCTCAACCTTTATTCCAGCCGCTTTGGCTGCAGATTCGATGGCGACTGAACCACCAAGGACAATCAAATCGGCTAGTGAAACCTTTTTGTTGTTAGAAGTTGCATTGAATTCAGATTGGATTTTTTCAAGCCCACTGAGAACTACTGCGAGCTCTGCGGGATTATTGGCTGCCCAGTTGCGCTGTGGCTCAAGGCGAATGCGGGCACCATTAGCTCCACCGCGTTTGTCGGTACCTCGGAAGGTAGAAGCAGAAGCCCAGGCAGTCGAGACAAGTTGGCTAATAGAGAGGCCAGAGGCGAGGATCATTTCCTTAAGCGCGGCAATCTTTTTATCACCAATTACATCGTGATCAATTTCAGGGAGAGGGTCTTGCCAAATGAGATTTTCGGCAGGAACCAAATCTCCCAAATAACGGGCAACGGGTCCCATGTCGCGGTGCGTTAACTTAAACCAAGCGCGCGCAAAGGCATCGGCCAGTTGATCGGGATTTGCTAAGAAGCGTCGTGAAATTGCCTCATAAGCCGGATCAAAGCGAAGCGCTAAATCACTCGTGAGCATTACAGGTGCGTGTTTCTTTGAGGGATCGTGGGCATCGGGTACCGAGTCTGATGCAGCGCCATCTTTTGGAATCCATTGCGTAGCACCTGCAGGACTCTTGGTCTGCACCCAGTCATGAGCGAAGAGGAGTTCAAAGTAAGAGTTGTCCCATTCGATAGGTGTTGCAGTCCATGCGCCTTCCAAGCCGCTGGAGATGGTGTCGCCGGCATTGCCAGTTCCGAAAGAGTTCTTCCAGCCCAAGCCCATATTTTCAATGGGTGCTGCTTCTGGTTCTGGCCCCACATACTTACTTGGATCTGCTGCCCCATGAGTTTTACCGAAGGTGTGACCGCCGGCGATTAGCGCAACGGTTTCTTCATCATTCATTGCCATTCGAGCAAAAGTTTCGCGAATGTCGCGCGCAGAAAGTAGGGGATCAGGGTTTCCATTTGGACCTTCAGGATTAACGTAGATCAGACCCATCTGAACCGCGGCCAAAGGATTTTCTAGATCGCGCTCGCCGCTATAACGATTGTCCGCTAACCATTCTGCCTCTTTACCCCAATAGGTCTCATCGGGCTCCCAAACATCGGCACGACCACCACCAAAGCCAAAGGTTTTAAATCCCATAGATTCGAGTGCGACGTTTCCCGTCAAAATCATTAGATCGGCCCATGAGATTTGCTTGCCATATTTCTGTTTGATTGGCCATAAAAGTCTGCGCGCCTTGTCGAGGTTAACGTTATCGGGCCAACTATTGAGTGGAGCGAATCGTTGCATTCCTGAACCGGCTCCGCCGCGACCATCAGAGGTGCGATAGGTACCAGCGCTATGCCAAGCCATGCGAATAAAAAATGGACCGTAGTGTCCATAATCAGCCGGCCACCACTCTTGGGAATCGGTCATGAGCGCGCGTAGATCGTTTTGCAGCGCGGTGTGATCCAATTTCTTAAACTCTTCTGCGTAATTAAAATCTTCACCCATGGGATTGGCTTGGGAAGAGTTGTATTGAAGTACTTTAAGGTTGAGCTGGTTCGGCCACCAATCTTGATTAAAAGTGCCTTCACTCGCCAACTTGCTGCCGGTGTAAGGACATTTGTTCTCGCTATTCATGGCTTCTCCTCTAGATATCGCTGGGAATACTGGGTCGCGGGTTTAATAGCTCAGTAGACCAGCACCTCGTTTAGCCTAGCGAACCCAGGTAAACAGCGCATAACAGAGGTAAAGAGAGAAGGCCCTCCCACCTAACTCTCGTTAGATGGGAGGGCCTGCAGGTTTCTAGCAGATTAAGGCTTTACAGGTGCAACGGGCTTAGGTGCGACTGTAGGTAGAACTGCCTTTGCTGGAAGCGCTGGCAGGGCGGCAATTGAAGTTGCACGGGCTGTTGTGGCAGCAGCGACTGCGGCTACGCGAGCGTTGAGAGCAACTTGCCGTGCAGCGGCCGTGACCGTCCCTGTGGTGGCAGTTGTGAATGCAGCACGAGCGGCAGCTACGGCGGTATTGAATGTGGCATCAATCTGCTTTAGCGCTGTCTTATGAGAAGCAAGTGCGGCGCGGTAGGTGACCAGCGCGCTCTTGTAAGCAGTCCGATCAGCGTTGCGAGTATCTTGCCAAGCCTTTAAGGCTATGCGGTAAGCAGCGAGGGCAGCCTTGTAGGCAGCCTTATCGGCTGCTGTTGCCTTTGCAGTGGTTGCAGTAGTAGGGGTTGGGGTGGTGTCGGCGAAAGCTGCGGTTGGAGCCAAGAGCATCGCAGCGCCTATGGTTCCAGCAACAATGCGGTTACGTAAATTCTTCTTCATGATCTATCCCTTGTTAGAGGTTTCGTGTCCGGTGAGGGCACTGGGAGCTTCTGTTCCCATGGCTAAATCATCAACTCCCTCTTTGTGAGATCCATGTGAAAACCTTGTCAGCCTCTTGCGGGTCGAGATGGGCAAGTTAGGCTTACGGAATATGAAAAAGGCCCAGATTCTGGTTGTTGACGACGAGTCAGGCGTGCGCGAACTAGTAGGGGATGTTCTTGGACTGGAGGGCTATGCGGTCACAATCGCAGTTGATGGCTTAGATGCTCTCTCTCAAATCCGAAAACAGAAATTTGACCTTTACGTCCTAGATATCAATATGCCCAAGATCGATGGTCTGGTTTTACTTGAAAAGGTGAGAGGGGCTGGCGATCAGACCCCAGCGCTACTTTTGAGCGCTCGCCGAGAGAAGGACGATATCCACCAGGGTTTCCGAGTGGGTGCAGATGATTATGTGACAAAGCCATTTAGTATTGAAGAGCTAGCGCTTAGGGTTGAAGCGATTTTGCGACGCACGCAAGGTTCCCAAGTCACCAACATTTTGCGCTGTGGACCTATCTCGATTGATATTGATCAACATCTTGTGAAGTTTGAAGATGAAATCATCGAACTGTCACCCACGGAGTACAACCTCTTGAATTTCCTTGTTGAACGTAAGAATAAAGTAGTGCGCAAAGATGCACTCCTCAATGCCGTATGGGGAATCGATTTCGAAAATAATTCAACGGTCGTCGAAACTTATATATCCTATCTACGTAAGAAATTTCACCGTGGTGGATTTGAAGGAATCAAAACCGTACGAGGAGTTGGTTTCCAAATAGTGGAGCGATTGTGAAGCTCGTCCTTCGAGTAACAGTTGCTATCTTTCTCTTTCTAACTATCTCCTCTGTCGCCATCGGGTACTTTGCAATCACTAAGTATCAATCGAGCCAGATCAACTTGGTGGACGATTCCCTCAATTCAAAGATCAAAGCGCTCGTGACAACTAAAGAAGATCCATTGACCGTTGCTCAATATTTGGCCCAGGTATCCTCTATTCCAGTTACCGTCGAATATGTAACCGACACTGGAATGGTGACCGTGTTGACCGTAAATGGTCCACCAATTCCAGGGCTTCCCTCCGCGGCTGTCCAATCACTGGCTCGGCATACCGATATCGATTTCGGGACAGACCTGCGCATACGAGTCTTTGAAATGCCGGGCAATAAAAGACTGATCCTGGCTGCATCCCTCACCGCTATCAATTCGGATGTATCGACCCTGACTGATGAACTTATAATATTTATTCTCGTCGTTGATCTCATAGCAGTTCTAGTTGCGTTTCTAGTTTTCCGCAGAGATGGAAAGATCAATGAAGTGAGCCATCTCATGGCACAACAACAGGCCATCATGCAGAAGTTTTTGGGTGATGCTTCTCATGAACTTCGAACACCTCTTACTGTGATCAAAGGTTACGTGGACCTCGCCCGAGCTGCTCCCGATCAAAAGAGGCAAGCGAGCTATCTCAATAAGAGTGCCATTGAGATATTCCGGATGGAGTCGATCATTAAAGATCTCCTATTTCTTGCTGAAGTCGGTGAAGCTGAAAATGTCAAAGTCGAGCGGGTTGACGTAGCAGCTATCCTGAACGATCACGAAGAGGTGCTCAAAGCCTTACAACCTGAACGCCAGATCACGCTATCCCTCGAACCTCAGATCACTGTGCAGGCTGATCCCAAACTGATTGATCGAATGATTGGCAATCTCTTCTCGAATATAAGACGGCACACTCCGGTGACCGCACCCGTTTCGATATCCCTGACTCGCGATGATAAACATCTCATCATCATCGTAGAAGATGGTGGGCCAGGGCTTACCGAATATCCAGAGAAATCGCGAAGCTTCAAACGATTTTCCACGCAGCGCTCAAAAGAAGGTGGAGGTACTGGCCTTGGTCTCAGCATTATGAATGGGGTCGTCGAGCGCTATCAAGGTAGCTTTACCCTTTCACGGAGTGAACTTGGCGGGCTGAAAGTAGTGATAACTCTGCCTATCTGACATTTGCCTGGCGCTCTGCAGGCCCGTTCCTTGATGAGCAATCGAAGCCCCCCAGTGTTTGATAACTAAATTGTTATCTGATGTATCAAAAATTATCGAAGAACTGGAAGAGGAGAGGGTAATTATTTCTGATCTAGACAATGTTCCTCCTGGTGAATGACGCACATCAAGTGCTTCTTTTCCTTGATTAACAATCGGATTAGAGTAGTTCAGTGCCTACGGCGCTAATTCCCAGATACTACTATTAAAGTTTTTTGGAGTAAATGAATGAAATATTGGAATAGTCCTGAAACAACTTCCATCAACCGTGAACCAATGTTGAATATCGTTCACGAAGATTCAGTTTCACTCGATGGTCACTGGGATTTTCAACTCCTTCGCTCGCCTGATGATGAACCAGGAAGAAACTGGACCACTATTCCAGTTCCAGGTTTATGGACAGCTCAAGCCGAGTCACCTCACTTTTGGGATCGTCCAATTTACACAAATGTTCAGATGCCATTTGATGACTTGCCCCCTTTTGTTCCCAGCCTGAATCCGACTGGAATCTACGAGCGTGATTTCACCGTTCTTGATAATTGGATCGGCGAGAGAATCGTGCTGCAGATCGGTGGATTCGAATCAGTCGCGATCCTCTGCATAAATGGAGTCGAAGTTGGAATGGCGAAGGATTCTCGTCTGGCCGCAGATTTTGATATCTCGGCTTTTGTAAACCCTGGAACCAATCGGATTCAGATCAAGGTCGTTAAGTGGTCGGATGCCACATATATCGAAGATCAAGATCAATGGTGGCATGGTGGAATTACCCGAAGTATCAAGGTATTTATTACTCCTCGTGTTCACGTTTCACGTTTCTATCCAACTGTTGGGCTGAAGGCAGATGGCAAAACAGGAACCCTCGACATCCGTGCATTTATTGCTGCGGCTCAAGATGCCAGCTTCATTGGATATTCACTAAGCGCAAAGGTTGAGGGCGTCGGTCGCACCAAAGCGATATCAACGACGATCCCCGACAAAGAGAGCATCGAATGGAAGAAGCAATCTGCAGAGAACAAAAAGCTCGAGAGTGATTTCTTTCATGGGAAATACTGGGATCAGAAAGTCCCGGCAGCTTTATTGGTTTTTGAAGATAAGTTTCTTCCGGTTTCTCCCGAGGAACTTCATATGACCGCAGAATTTCCTAACATTGAGCCTTGGTCCGCTGAAGCACCTAATCTCTACGACCTGCATGTAGAACTTAAAGATCCGAGCGGCCTGGTAATTGAGCGCTTTACCCAAAGAATAGGTTTCCGCGACGTCAGGATCAAGGGAAGAAATTTCTTAGTGAACGGTAAGCGGGTCTTTATTTACGGTGTAAACCGCCACGACTTTAACCGCAAGACCGGTCGTGTCGTAAGCGTCGCGGATATGCGGGCTGACTTGCTTGAGATGAAGAAATTTAATTTCAACGCGGTTCGTACCTCACACTACCCAAACGATCCCGCTTTCTTGGATTTGGCAGATGAGCTAGGTTTTTATGTGATCGAGGAAGCTAATATCGAGTCGCACGCCTTTCAAAATGCATTATGCAATGATCAGCGTTACTTAACGCCATGGGTAGATCGCATCGCTCGAATGGTGCAACGCGATATCCATCATCCCTCAGTCGTTATGTGGTCACTCGGCAATGAATCGGGAGCTGGGTCAAACCACGAAGCTGCTGCTGCGTATGTCCGTAAATTTGATCCTTCTAGACCCTTGCATTACGAGGGTGCGATTAGACCTTATTGGACCACGAATCACGCTTTGACCGATGTGGTTTGTCCGATGTACCCATCCATTGAATCAATTATCTCGTATGCAAAATCCAATGTAGGCACCCGTCCGCTGATCATGTGCGAGTACTCGCACGCGATGGGTAATTCCAATGGAACACTGGCAGAGTACTGGCAGGCGATACATACTCTTCCTGGTTTGCAGGGGGGATTTATTTGGGAGTTCTGGGACCACGGAATCGAACAGACTCTTCCTGACGGTACAAAGCGCTCCGCTTACGGTGGAGATTTTGGCGAAGAACGCCACGATGGAAACTTCTGTTGCGATGGCATGGTCTTTCCCGATCGGACTCCAAAGCCCGCGATGCTCGAATTCAAGACCATTGCCGCACCGCTCTTGATAACTTCAACGAGTGCCGTGACTGGAACATTTAAAGTCAAGAATAAGAACTTCTTCGTAGATTCCAAAGACTACGAGGTCGCTTGGAACATTTCGGTAGATGGCGAAGTTCTCGATTACGGTCGTGTGAAACTTCCCGTGATTGCTGCGCAGGCGACGGGTACTGTAAAAGTTTCCTCCAAGTTCCTGAAGAGCGCTCCAGATCTTGGAGAGCGCTTCATTACTTTTAATGTGGTAAAAAAATCAGAGACAGCTTGGGCGCCGGCCTATGCTGAAGTTGGTTGGGCTCAATTCAAATTACCATCGAAGAAGCTGGCAACCGCCAAGGTAATGGCACCAAAAACGCTTGCAAATACGTTGAATGATGACGGCTCCATTTACATGGGCTTTGCTTCATCTAATTACATGGGCTCTGGTTCATTTAATCCACAACTCAACCTTTATCGTGCCCCAACGGATAATGACATAATGGGTAATATCTCGCTCCGCTGGCACGAATGGGGAATCGATAATCTCGAACGTACAAAGGTAAAGATTTCGAAATTGGGAAATAGTTATAAGGTCTCGTCGATTTACAGCACGAGTACTGGAATCGAAATCAAGCAAACCCAGATCATCAGCGAAATAGTTGATGGATTCAGAGTTGTGGAAGAGACCACCCTTCCAAAAGTCCTGCACGATGTCGCCCGAGTGGGGACAACATTTGAACTCGACCGGAATTTCACCCATCTTCGTTACTTTGGCACTGGTCCTAATGAGACCTATCCCGACCGTCGTTTAAGTCCTATCGGGCGCTACGAATCTGAAGTCGCAGATCAGTATGTTCCCTATGTAAAGCCCCAGGAGAACGGCGGCCACGCGGATGTGCGTTGGTTAGAGATATCCAACAATCATCATGAGACGATTCGCATCGACTTAGAGAAGCCCGGTCAGATGTCGGTTACTCCTCATCGCACTAGCGAATTAGCTTCAGCTACCCACGACGTCGAACTCAAACCTTCGGTGACGGTCGTTTCCATCGACACAATTCATCGTGGGGTCGGTACAGCTTCGTGTGGTCCAGACACGCTAGAAAAATATCTCATCAAGCCTGGTAAATATACGCTGGCCTACACATTGACCTATAAATAGGTGAATCGTGCATGAGATAGCCAAACGGTTTAATTCATTATTTGGCCACGCTCCAGAAGTAGTTACAGCTGCTCCTGGACGGGTCAATTTAATTGGAGAACATATCGATTACAGCGATGGATTTGTTCTTCCTTTCGCAATATCTGACACAACAACTGTGGCAATGTCGCGCAGAAAAGACGGGATGATTCGAATTGCATCAGCTCAAAAGAGCGCTGAAATTTTTGAATTTTCGCTTGATAAATTAGCCCCGCTTACTGGCGAAAGTTGGGCTAGGTATGCACTTGGAGTTCTTTGGGTTCTCGACGTGGATACGGGAGTTGAATTATTAATTGATGGACGCGTTCCGCTAGGCGCAGGGTTGTCTTCAAGCGCTGCCTTGGAATGTTCGATCGCAACGGCAGTCAACCATTTATTTCAAAAAGGAATGTCGCTTCAGGAATTGGCGAGGGCGACCCAAAAGGCAGAAAACAAATATGTAGGAGTTCCCTGCGGAATCATGGATCAATCTGTCTCACTCATGGCTAAGTCTGGTTCAGCACTCTTGCTTGACTGTCGCGATCTCACGACCGAGAACATTCCATTTCTTATCGCTCCGCAGGGGCTTGAACTCTTAATCATCGATACTCAGGCCCACCATAAATTAGTTGATGGGGGATACGCAGAGCGGCGCGCTTCTTGTGAAAAAGCAGTTGCGACCTTGGGAATCACTTCGCTGCGCGACATATCAGTGGCTGATTATGCTGCACGCCAGTCTGAATTGGATCCAACGACTTATATCCGTGGTTTCCATGCGGTGACGGAGATGAAGCGAGTCTTAGATGCCGTGGAAGCCCTGAAGGCCAACAATTTCGATCGCCTTGGTGACTTACTTAATCAATCACATCGCTCACTTCGCGATGACTACACCGTTTCCTGCCCAGAGTTGAATCTGGCGGTTGATACTGCGCTGGATCAAGGGGCTATTGGCGCGCGGATGGTTGGTGGTGGTTTTGGGGGAAGTGCAATTGCGCTCATAAAAACTGAATATGTGAAGCGTTGCGAAAATGCAATCCAAAGAGCATTTTCTGAAGCAGGTTTTAAAAATCCTCGCTTCTTTACTTCGCTACCTAGCGATGGTGCCCGCGTTATACCCAGTTGAGCGTACGTTCAATCGCTTTATTCCAGTTGTGTAATCCAAGCTCGGCAACGTCAGCTCTTATTTCTGGCTTCCAACGATTGCTCTCACGCCACTGAGTCATGAGCTCGGACTTATCGCGCCAAATTCCGACAGCCAGACCAGCTGCATAAGCAGCGCCGAGCGCTGTGGTTTCGGCAACGATTGGCCGGGATACTTCAGTCTGCAGAATATCGGCCTGCATCTGCATGCAGAGTTGATTCTGGGTTATTCCTCCATCGACGCGAAGGACTTTAATGCGCACCCTGGTCTCTTCTTCCATCGCGCGAATAACATCGAGCGTCTGATAACAGATCGCTTCCAGGGTGGCCCGCGCGATATGTGCCTTTGTTGCTGCTCGGGTTAGTCCGACAATTACACCACGAGCATCCCCGCGCCAATAAGGAGCAAAGAGTCCGGAGAATGCTGGAACAAAATAGACGCCCCCACTATCAGGAACACTCTTGGCAAGAGTTTCGACATCGGAGGATTTCTCGATTATTCCTAATTGATCGCGAAGCCATTGCACTGCTGAGCCCGTGACTGCAACAGAACCTTCTAACGCGTACTTGGCAGGCTCATCTCCCAATTTGAAGGCGAGGGTTGTGAGCAGGCCCTTCTTGGAACGAATGATCTCGGTGCCGGTATTGATAAGTGCGAAATTGCCCGTTCCATATGTGGTCTTCGATTCGCCCTTTTCAAAGCAGAGTTGACCTAAGAGTGCGGCGTGCTGATCTCCTACGATTCCAGCTATTGGGATGCGGGCCCCAAATACTCCATTGGGATTGGTATAACCATAAATTTCTGAGGAGCTCTTGATGCTGGCTAGAGAGTCCAGCGGTATATCGAAGATCGCGAGAAGTTCCTCATCCCAATTGAGAGTTTGTAGATTCATCAAGAGCGTGCGCGATGCATTAGAGACATCGGTGACGTGAATATTGTTCTCACTTAAATTCCAAACGAGCCAGGAGTCGATCGTTCCAAAGCGGAGCTCCTGCTGATCCCTTGCGCTGGAAACTGTGGCAGAGTTTCTAAGCATCCAACTCATCTTGCTTGCAGAAAAATAGGGAGCAAGTGGGAGGCCGGTTTTAAAGGTGATTGGAGCGCCTGACCCTACAGAGACCTCATCTAAAATCGATTGGCTTCTGGTGTCTTGCCAGACAATGGCATTTCCTAGAGGGACTCCAGTCATGGCGTTCCAGGCGACAGTAGTTTCTCGTTGATTGGTGATTCCGATGGCAGATAAGTCGCCACCAACTAGACCAGCAGTCGACAGTGCCTCTTTGATGACGGCATCGGTAGCCCGCAAAATTTCAAGGGGATCGTGCTCAACCCATCCAGCTTGAGGGAGGATTTGGGTGTGCTCTTTCTGGGCCACGGCAATGACCGACCCTGCCTGGTCAAAGATCATGAAGCGGGTACTGGTCGTCCCTTGGTCGATCGCCCCGATGTATGACATACCCGTATTCTAAGCACGTGGCCTCCAATAAGTCAGTGCTTAATCCTGAACAACGTAGCGAAGATATCTCCGAATTAAAGTCCCAAGAGTTCGACCTTTTGATCATCGGTGGCGGGGTAGTAGGCAGCGGAATTGCACTCGATGCTGCAGCGCGCGGACTCAAAGTTGCTCTCGTTGAAAGCGACGATTTTGCCGCAGGAACATCTTCAAGATCGAGCAAATTAATTCACGGCGGATTGCGTTACCTCGAGCAATTTGATTTCAAGTTAGTTCGTGAAGCGCTTCACGAGCGAGAAATGATGATTACCGATCAAGCTCCTCACCTAGTTAAACCACTTTCCTTTGTTTACCCATTACATAAAAAATATCTTGACCGTATTTATGTCGGAGCAGGCCTCATGCTCTACGACCTATTGCGCGGAAAACTACGTGCAGTTCCATGGCACCGATACATCACTTTTGGCGAAATGCGTAACGAGGTAAGGTCATTGAATCCAGAGTTAGTCACTGGAGGTCTTGTTTATTTCGACGCACAAGTAGATGATGCCAGG
>Ga0214253_100216_pt1 | contig 15169 bp, 8 predicted proteins | sample TroBogypolimnion_FD_153091 | JGI IMG/M metagenome (GOLD analysis project Ga0214253, IMG submission 153091) | Freshwater microbial communities from Trout Bog Lake, WI - 21JUL2009 hypolimnion | ecosystem: Environmental > Aquatic > Freshwater > Lake > Hypolimnion/Profundal zone | place: Trout Bog...
ACTTCACCATGGCGTTGAGATCAAGGAAGGCCCGGTAGACCCGCTCGGGCTTGGCGCGCAATACACGCTGCGGATTGTGACTGCAGCTTGTGAGTGTGAGCCCAAACCCGCTCAGGGCAAGACCGATGTCAGCCCCTGTCCCCGCTGCTCCCGCCAAATGCGGATCTCGGCCATGTGGATCTGGTCGTGCTGCCGCATGTGTTCAGGGATGTTCTGCCGCTGGATCAGGCCTCTGCGTCCAGAGACTGCAGGCCTCCTCGGGCTCAGGCCCGCATAAGCTTCGCGGAGGAAGCCGAGGATTGCGAGCAGGGATGGCCCAAGCTCCCGGGCTGGGCGTATCTGGGGGCCGGAACCTCGGGGCGGGGGCACGGTGGGGAGCTGGCAGCCGCTCAGGCGCTCAAGAACACCTCGCGCACGGTGGTCACCGGGGGCGTGATCGTGAGGGCGTTGACCTTCTTGAGGATGGGGTGGATGTTTTCCTTGTGGAACGCCACGGCCTCCTGGTTATGAAACAGGACTTGCACGTGAAAGGTCTGCTCGGCCTCCTCAACGGAGGCGAACCAGCTGAGTGGCCCAATCTCGACTTTCCGATTGTGGACCAGCAAGGCGCACTCCAACAGCAAGCCACGGGTCGGTAGTGGGTCAGTTTGAAATGGGTGGGGGTTGACAAACCAATCGAACAGATTAAGCAGCCTCATCCACCTTGTGATTTGTCGAGCAGCTTCACGATGTCCGAGATCAACCAAAGGTGGTCGGTGATGCCAGCCTCCATGGCCGGGGTCACCCGAAGGGTTTGGTGGATCCTCACGAAGTTGTAGTAAACGAAGTGCAGCGCAACAGCAGCCCTGTGGTTTTCAAGCTTCTTCGAGAACGCATTCGTCAAACGCGTATACCGACGCATGGACATCCTGATGGTGAGATTCTGGCGCTCGATGTAAGAGGTCGAGATTTCCTTTTTGTCAGGGTGTCCGGAGATGCGCAGTTTCAGGATGTCCTTGCATTTTGACGGGCTGTATTTCCTGTTCTCCGTTTTCTCCTTTTTGGCAAACTGTTTGATCAACATTGCGTAGTCAATGTAGCTTCCGAAGGACTCCGCCACGGCTTCGAGATAGGGCTTGTGACCATCCGTAGTGAGTTGCACCCGCCCTGTCAGCCTGTGTTCCACGTCTGCAATGAAAGTCTTTGCATCCTCTAGGTCCCTGCTCCCAACGCGCCACGAGACCACCAGCTTTGTGTCTGCATCGATGGCAACCCAGGTCCATACGTCGCCTATTCCCAAGGTGCCTTGGAGATGCTCAGGGACGTTCTTGTTTTTGCAGCCGATGAAGGCCCAAATTTCGTCGCACTGAAGGATCTTGCTGGGCAGCCTGACGGCGAGTTGATCGTGAAGTTCTTGGCAGACGTGACCTAGATCCACGAGGAGTTTTAGCACGGTGTTCTTGGAGACATTGCAGAGTCGACAGGTGGTCCTGACCGACGCCCCTTCGACCAGGTGGGCAACGATATCGCACCGTTTTTCGAGGCTAAGTTGATTCATCTTCAATCTCACACAGGTGACCGCGAGTGATCTTCCTCAAAGAGTCCATGGCTCTAACCGCGACTGAGGAATGCCCCCTTGGTGGCTGAATTCGCTTAGCCCTGTCGCATGAAGGTGGGCGGTGGCACCAACGAGATCTCATGGGAGGAGTCGGTTACTGGGGTCTTCATAGGTTCTCCATGACAGGCCGAAGGCCATCAACGACCGGTGCGGTCGAATTTCCAGTGCCAAGAGTGGCGGGGAACTATCGCGCTAATCGGCCATGACGTGGTTGCTGTGTTGTTGGATTGATCCGGGCCATCGGATGGCATCCACACCGATTATTCTCGTGACAATCCAACCGGTTGGAAGATGGAACTTTTTGGAAAGTGGCACACTCAAAGTGTTTCTCGAAGTACATCGGCAGGATCAGTCGAGATGGCCCGGTTCGGGCAACAATCCACCCATCCCAAAGAAGCTTTCAAAGCCTCTAAGGAACTGTTGGGTCGCAAGCGTGATGGCCGTCTCGGCGTCTTCGGCAATGGATCTTCGAATCAGACTTTGGGCTTGGAAATCGAGTACCGCCGCAAACACAGGTTCTTCCTTCTCATCCGCTTCCTGTGCGGCTTTTAGGCACTCCTTGGCATAGGCGTACATGGTGGGTAGGCCGGTGGCATCATCCATCTCGTTGAATAAATCCGGATCACGCTTAAGGGGCAGTCTCGGCCCCAAAGTCCGGCTTCGCTGTCTCTTCGGAAAGGGCGCTTTGATCAAGCCATAGTTGAGGCCAGCAGGGTGCAGCCAAAGAAGGTCGCCTTCGAGACTCACCAGGGCCACGGGGCAGTGCCGAATGACCAGGTGCCTATTGATCAACCTTCGGTGCGAAATGGTCACCAGAACCACCCTGGTCTCATCTTGCGAAAGGTCGATGAAAAAGCGAGAGGCTTCCTGAAGCAGTTGCGTGCGCTGGAGCAGTAGCGGTGAACCCACGGGCATCGCGATGTAGATGGATTCCGGAGGTGCGGGTTGTCCCTTACTCAAGGAGTCATTGGCCATGGGAAGAAGGACCGTGTGTCGCATGATGTGGAGGACCACACCCATCTGGGGATCAAGATCCACGCCGAGGTGACCATTGGGTTCAATGACCACCTGGGTCGCTAGGCGATGAACATGGTGCCTGGGAAAACCCTCCTCCCAGCAAGGAAGGAGGGTGGCTTCGAAGAGTTGGCAGAGCGTCGAAATTCGGAATTTCTTTCGAAGATCCGCGGATTGGTCATTCATGGGTTACCTCTAAAAACGGCGCGAATCGAAATCCGCGCCGGTTGTCCATTGGATCTTGCCTGTGCACCCCAGCCTGGTGGCCCTCGGCTCCCGCGCAATGCAATTGGCATTCTGTTGATGTTGACCATGCTCCATCTCCTTCGCAGCACCTGCTGCTGAAGTAAGAATGGGGTCACCAGAATCCGTGTCCGGAGCGTGAGCGCTGAGCGAGGTTGCTTTGTTGATAGAGCCTGTCGCGCCGGTTTCGGACCCCTTCTGTCGTGCACCAGAAAGGATCTTACTCGCGCCAGACGGTGTCCCTGCCCCGCCTGCGGCGATCACCTTCACTCTGCTCATGTCCAAGCGCGTGGCTGGCTCCTTCATGCGGTCATCAACCAGCCGTCAGAATCTCTGGCGGTGCTCACCCACACGGGGATGAAACGCCAGTAGTCCAGCGCCTTCTTCATCCCCGCCAAGCGGGCCGTTTGGCCGTCCTTCCCCGACATATGCTAATTCTCGGCCTTCACTTGATTGGCCGCCTTGGCGAATCCAGGGCCCACGTCGCCATTGGCCCTAACCTTGAATTCCAGCGTCGTCGATCGTTGTGACGGCCCCGAGCAGGTCAGCTTTTGCCACCTGGCCGAAGAAGCCCACGGGTACCCAGATCCTGAGAGGGATTGGCCGTGGGGTCCCAGAGCAAACGGACCCGCGTAGGGGCCGATCTTTGGCCATGGTCTGTCAATCGGCGGCAAGTCCTGTTCAGGGGGCGTCAGAGAGGTTGTCCTTGGCGCTCGTGTCGTCCGCTTGGCCGTAACGGAAACGGGGCGCAGCCGGTGTGGCTGAGCCCTGTTGCCGTGTCACCAGCATGGCCTACTTGCCCTTCGCCTGCTGTCTAAGGATCTCCGCCACCTGGGCTTTCAGGGTGTCCAGGTCGTTGGTGAGGGCGAGGATACTGGCCTGCTGGGCGGCGCTTGCCTGTTGCTCAGTCTTCAGACTGGCTTTCAGAGCATCATTCTCGGCCTTCAAATCCTGAATCGCTTTCGTCAGCAGCGGCGTTACCTTGCCGTAATCGACGCTCCACATTTCTTCGGCTTTGGCTGGTTTGGTTACGGCATTGGGGAAAATCTCGTACAGCTCTTGTGCAATAAAACCGGTTGTCGGCGTATTGGCGGCATCGGCTTTATAGGTATAATCACGCACCGGTATTTTCATCAGATCGTTAATGCCAAAGTGGGTGTCTACGATGTTGTTTTTCAAACGGTAGTCGGAAGAGGTACTCCAAGCGGCAGCCAGTGTAGTACCAAATACATGCAAGGTTGCTGTTGGTGCAGTTGTTCCAATGCCCACATAGTTGTTTTTAAAAATAACAGAATTGCCACCACCACCTGGTCCAACACCTAAATATACATTTGTATTATCCCACCATAAATAACCTTTGGTTGTTCCTGCGGATTGCAATTGAATTTGCGAATCAGTTGCTCCATTTACAGTCAAATTACTAGAGGGTGTAGTTGTCCCGATACCAACATTGCCGGCAGTGGAAATAGTCAGGCGATTGGTTGGGGAAGTGCTTGTGTTACCAAGTGCGGGCATCTGGGCGAAGGTCAGAGCCCCTGTTACATTGGCGATTGCCCATGGATTTGACGAGGTGCTATCAAGCAGGCCGATGGCATTGTGTGCTGATCCATCCACAACCAGATCGGCACCATAGTTAACACTACTCCATGTCGGTCCATTTTTGAGATGAAGTAAACCGGATGGTGAAGTTGTCCCGATGCCGACTTTGCCTGTGGCATCAATACGCATACGCTCAGTGTCGGTTGTTCCAAAAACGATCGGTTGGGCATACACAGAATCAATGACCAGGGGTACGGTCGTAGAAATGTTCAGTAGCTTCGCAGCCTTCGCGATGCCTGCGTGCGAGGAGGTGCCCTTCATGTCAGTCCCCAGGTAGACCGCAGCGGTGTTAGTACCATCCGTTGATTCAAAGATGGAGTAGACCAATTTTTGCGAAGCATCTCCGAATAAGTGCAACTTTTGGCCTGGTGTTGTCGTCCCAATTCCGACGTTGCCGTTCAACAGGGTATAGCCCGTGCCGCTCGGCGTCAGGGTGACGTTCTGGTTGGTGCCGCCCGCCGCCAGGCCCAGCGCCCCGGTGCCAGTGATGGAACCGTTGCTGGTGCCGGTACCTCCATTGGCCACCGCCACGGTGCCGGTGAGGGCACTGGCTGGAATGGCTGAAGGGCTGCCCCAAGAGGCGTTGGTGCCGTTGGAGGTCAAGAACAAGCCGTTGGCGCCGCTCTGGCTGGGCAGGATGGCGTTTGCCGCGCCCGCCTGGGTGGTGGCGCCGGTGCCGCCGTTGGCGACCGCCACGGTGCCGCTGACGTTGGCAGCATTGCCGCCGATGTTGCTGGACCAGGTGGGTGCGCCGGTGCCGCCGCTGAGAAGCACTTGGCCAGAGGTGCCGGCCGCAGAGAAGCCCGTTGCGCCTGCGCCGGACTGGTAGTGGACTGCCCCGGCCACGCCACCAGCCAGGTTCGTGGCGGTGGTTGCTGTGGTCGCGGGCGGGGCCGAGTAGCCGCTCCAGGCACTGCCGTTCCAGACGGCCACCACCGATGCGCCCGCCGCCACGGTGCTGCCGTAGGCCGTGAAGGAGGCGCTGCCTGTGTTGATCAGGTAAGCGATGCGCCCGGCCTTGACGTTGGTGGGGCTGGGCAGGGTGATGGCCTGGCCGGTCGTGGTCTGGTTCACGGCGAACGCCGTGCCCATGTCCACCGTGGCGGCGGCCGTGCCGATGGCGCCGCCCGAAGCCAGGTTGCCGATGGCGACGGTGGTGTAGATGAGCCCCCGGTCGATGTTCAGGCTGCTGTCCGTGTGGCCGTCGGCGTAGAAGGAACTGCTGCCGTTGGCGTAGACCCGCACCGACTCGTCGCCCTGGCTGAACTCCGTGTAGACCGAGGTCTTGCCGCTGGCACTCTGGACTTTGCTGGCAACGGATTCGTTCACATTCACGGTGGCGCCGCTGCTATTGGTGCCGCTGCTCAGCAGGCTGGTACTACTGGTGGCGGTTCCGTAGTAGTAAGAGGTGACCGTGGTGCCCAGGGTGCCGTTGGCCTGGATGTAGTACATGGCCCCCGGCGTCAGGCCGCTGAGGCCCGTGGCGTTGCTGCCCAGCAGGGCGATGGTGGCCGTGCCGCCGCTGGCTGCCCCGGCGGTGACCACGCCGATGGCGTTGCCACGGTCCACCGTGGTGCTGTTGCCCATCTGGCCCACCAGCAGCTTCGGCTTGTTCGAGTCATTGGCATCGCAATAAGCGGTCACGAATCGCCCGCTGCTGCCGTTGGAACTTCCCCCGAAACCCCCAGAACCCTGGGCGGTGTACCCGGAAGCCAGCACAGTGGTGTAGGAGCCGATTACCGGTGTCGTGCCAGTGGTATCAATGCTGACGGTCACCATGTTGCTGCCATTGGTTGAACCCGTGAGCACCGCCATGTTGTCGGCCGTGTTGGCCAGGTTGATGTGCTCCCATAGAATGGTCGTGGGCAGCGCCACCGCCGCCCCAGCCCAGGAAATGGTATTGCCGGTGGTGACCTGGGCGATGCGAGCATAGGTCGAACCGTTTTGATAAACATAGAGCAGCTTGGCCGGGTTGCTGGAGACCGAGGTCCTGACCCCGCGGAAGCCCGCGGCAGTCCCGGTCCCCGTGGAGACTTGTCCGGCATAGACACATGCGTTGCTGCCGTTCACATAGACGACGGAGGGGAAGCCGTCGCCATTGACACAGCCGTATACCATCTTGTCGGTGTCGTACTGGCTCAGGGTGTTGCCCGTAGAAGTGATGCCTGCAATCGAGGTCTGACCGTTGTTGCTGAGGGCCAGCGTGCTGGAGTTGTAGGTAAAGCTGTCGACCAGTCCCTGGGAATCGCTCCAGCCGATGTGGTTGTTGCCCAGGCCGACGCACTGGTAGGGGCTACCCCCACCCCACCCAGAGTAGGGTGTGCCTAGGGTGATGGCGGTGCCCGCAACCTTGCCAACGATGAGTGCGCCGCTGCCTCCGGACGCCGCCGTCGCATGAGCCAGGGCGAATTTGTCGGTCTCCAGGGCGCTGATGCCAGTAGGGATGATGTAGCTTGCCGACACCTTCACTGGCGTGCCCCAGGTCACGCTGGTGCCGTTGAGGAGCCCTGCGACGACATAGCTGCCGTCACTCTGGTTGTAGCCCAGGACCACCTTGTCGGTGCCTAGGATGGTTGAGACGAGCCAACCTGGGTTGGAGGAAGCCGCAGCGCCGCTGACCACCTGACCGGCAGTGAAGGAGCTTACGGCGTTCGAGGTGCCAGCCACGGTGGTGACAATGTTTTTCACGGTGCCATCGGAGTTGAACTCCACCAGGTCGCCCACGTTCAGGGTGCCGCTGGCAGTGGCGTTAATGGTGCTGCCGCTGCCACTGCCGCCGGATACGGTGGCCCAGCTCAGGCTGCCGCCGTTGGTAGTCAAATACTTGCCGTTGTTCCCGGACTGGGCAGGCAGAAGGGCAGTAGCTGCTGCGGAGGCGCTGGTGGCGCCAGTGCCGCCGTTGGTTAGGGCCACTACGCCCGTCACGTTGGCCGCGTTGCCGCTGATGTTGCCTGAGACATCCGTGCCCGCCACCGTGGCAGAGGCGGTCATGCCGCTGGTGCCGTTGCCCTTCACATAGCCCGTAAGGGTGGTGGCGCCCGTGCCGCCGTTGGCCACGGGCAGGGTGCCGTTGACCTCGCTGCCCAGACCGATGGTGCTGCCGTTGCTGGCGGAGGTGACCCGACCCTGCGCGTCCACCGTGAGGTTGGCTCGCAGGTAGGTGCCCGGTGCTACCGCCGTGTTGGCCAGGGCCAGGGTTCCGCTGCCCGTGATGGGGCCGCCGCTCAGGCCCGTGCCTGCGGTGACGCTGGTGACGGTGCCCGTGGCCGCCGCCGTGGGCGCCCACTTCGTGCCATCCCAGGCCAGCACCTTGCCCACGCCGTTGCCACTCAGGCTCACGTCCGTGAGATCGCTGCTGGCGAGTGCCACGGTGCCGGTCTTCCCGGCCACGCTGGCCACGGTGGCCGTCTGGCTGATCTTCTGCCAGGCGCTGCCGTTGGAGATCAGCCAGTCGCCCACGCCGAAGACCAGCCCGCTACCGGTCTCGGTGCCCGCCACGTTGATGATGTAGTAGTTGCCCGAGGCTTCCACCGCCACGGTGGGGTTGCCCGTCAAGCTGCGGTTGCCCTTGTAGGTGAGGCCGCTGATGGGCAGCAGGGCCGTGGGGATCTTGCCGCTGCCGTCCAGCAGGGGCACGTTGCCGTTGCCCGTGCCGGTGTTCGCCACCGCCGCCGTGCCCAGGCCCAGATTGCTGCGGGCGCCCGCGGCGTCCGTGGCGCTGGTGCCACCGTTGGCCACGGCCACTGTGCCCGTCACGTTGGCGGCGGTGCCGCTCACGTTGCCCAGCACGTTGCCCGTCAAGCCGCCGACGACGTTGCCTGTCAGATTGGCGGTGATGGTGCCCGCCGTGAAGTTGCCCGAGCCGTCCCGGCTCACCAGGGTGGAGGTGCTGGTGCCGCTGCTGGCCGTCATGGTGGCCGCAGGGCTGAGGCCCAGGCTGCTGCGGGCGCTCGCCGCGTCGGTGCCGCCGGTGCCGCCGCTGGCCAGGGGCAGAGTGCCGGTCACCTTGGTGCCAGAGAGATCCACCGCGCCTGTCGCCAGGTTCGCTGCCGTGACACCGCCTGTGGCGATGCTGACGTTGGGCGCATTGAAGGCGAGGCCGCCGCCGAAGGCATAGCTCGACCCGGCGAACTGAACCCACTGGGCGCTGCCGGACAGGTAGACGTAGCCGTTGGAGGGCACTGTGGCAAACACGGACATGCTGTTCGCGGGCGCGGTGAACACCCAGGGGGTGGTGCCGTCGTACTGGGCGATCTTGTTGTCCTGGCCCACCCAGGCCCCGGCGGCGGGGGTGCCGACGATGTAGCGGTCCCCGTTCACGGGCGTGAGCGCCGTGGGATCGGCCACGATGTTGATGACTGGGGCCTGCCAGGCCAGACCGGCGGCGATGCTGTCGACGTAGCTCTTGTTGGTGGCGTCGGTGGCAAGCGTGGGCGGGCCGCTGAGGTTAATGATTTTCTGGCTGCCCAGATCCAGCGCCCCGGTGGCGGCCACGCTGCCGTCGGCCCTGAGGTTCCCGGTGCCCCCGGCGGCGAAGGACGCGAAGTCACTGGCGGCCAGGTAGCCGTCCGCGCTGGCCGTGGCCTTGGTGATGCCGAGGGTGCCCGTGCCGGTGATGGTGCCGCCGGTGAGCGGGCCGGAGGTCGCCACGCTGGTGACGGAGCCGGAACCCTTGGCGGCGAAGGCCGTGAAGTCCGTGGCGGCCAGGTAGCCATCCACGCTGCCTGTGGCCTTGGCCATGCTGATGACCGGTGCCGTGGCACCGGTCACTGTGACCGGTGCCGTGCCGGTGACGCCCGTAACGGAGCCGCTGCCCACCTGGTACCAGGTGGCGCCGTTGAACTGGTAGAGCCCCGCCGTGCCGTCAGTCTGGTAAACCACCAGGCCCGCCACGGGGCTGACGATGGCGCTGCGATTGGCGGCGGTCATGCGCGGCGGCAGGAAGCCCTTGGTGGTGCTGGTGAGGTCCAGCAGGGCGCTGGCGTCCGGTGGGCTGATGCCCAGACCCAGTGAACCGGTGGTGAACACCGCGTCCGCGCCATTGAGGGTGAGGGGACTGGCACCTGCTGTGCCGGTTGCGCCCGTGGCACCGGTGTTACCCGTCAGGCCGATGGGGCCCTGGATGCCCTGTGCGCCGGTGGCGCCGGTGTTGCCTTGCGGGCCGGTCGTACCAGTCGCTCCAGCCGCACCCGTGGCACCCACGATGGAGACGCCTGCGGGCCAAGCCCCGGCGGTCTTGGGGCCGTACATCGTGCTGGTGGCGGTATTGAGGTAGAAGTCCCCATCTACGCCTTGGCTGGCAATGGGGGCCACCAGTCCGTTGAGGATGGTTTTGCCGTCCAAACCGTTCGCGCCGTTGGTTCCGTTCGTGCCCGCCGCACCAGTGGTGCCGGTGAGGCCCGTCAGGCCGATGGGGCCCTGGATGCCCTGGATGCCCTGAATGCCTTGAGCTCCCTGGGCCCCGGTCAATCCCGTGGGACCCGCAATGCCTGCCGCGCCCTGGGCACCCGTGGCACCCGTGGCACCGACCATCCCCGCAACACCCTGGATGCCCTGGGATCCTGCGGGCCCGACCATGCTGACACCCACCACCGGCCATGTGCTGGAACCCTTGGGTCCCCACAGCACGTTGGTCGTCGTGTTGATGTAGAAGTCCCCGCTGGCACCCACGCCCACGTCAGGGTCGCTGGTGCCGTGCAGCACCGCCTGACCAGCGATGATGGTCTGCCCCGCCACACCCTGGATGCCCTGCGGTCCACTGGGGCCGACGAGGCCCTGCGGCCCCACGGGTCCCAGGGGCCCGACAAGCCCGATGGGGCCGACTGGGCCCGTCGGTCCGGCGACACCCTGTGATCCAGCGGGGCCCGCCGGACCCGTGGGGCCCACAGGACCACCTGCCGGGCCTGCGGGGCCAACCAAGGACACGCCCGTCAGGCCCACCCAGGTGGGCCCGACTTTTGGGCCATAGAGCAGGCTGGTGGCGGTGTCGAGGTAGAAGTCGCCCGCCGCACCCGCCGCAGAGGCCGCCACGGGGCTGCCTGCGCCACTGAGGATGGTCTTGCCATCTAGGCCGTTGAGGCCGGGCGTGCCGATGGCCCCGGTGAGCCCCATGAGGCCCTGGGAGCCGATGGGACCTTGGGCGCCCGTGGCACCAGCGGGCCCCTGCGGACCGGTCGGACCTGCGGTTCCAGCTACGCTTCCCGCCAGCCACTTGCTGCCGTTGAACACCAGGGCCTGACCCGCGCTGGGCGGCGTGGTGATCAGGTCCAGGGGCAGGCCCTGGAGTTTCATCACCAGGGTCTGGTTCTGCGTCCCGGTCACGTCGCCATTGAAGGCACCCGCCAGTTCCCAGGCGCTGCGGGCCTGGAAGGCGGGCACGATGTCCACGTCCGGCGTCAGGACCTGCCCTGAGACCGTGACGTGCAATTTTAGTTCGGCTTTGCCCAGCAGGGCGATGGGCAGGGCAGTCATGCCAGTGGTGCCGAGCACCACCGAGTAGAGGCCCTCAGTCACGGTGAGAGTCTGCGCCGTGGAGTTCCACTGCTCGACGCCAGTGCTGTCGAGGATGCTGAACACGAACTGGCGCACGCCCGTGACGCCCACGCCGCCTTCCATGAGCCGCCCTTGGTAGGCGATGGTCGGCAGTGGCGCCACATCGGCTGCCGCAGGCGTGGCCTGGCCCCGAAGGGCTGGCAGCGCGGTGCAGGCGATGAGGGCGGCGGTGGTGGGGGTCAGGAAGGGATGTCGCATGAGATTCACCGGAAAAGGAGAGTGGCGGATTCCAGAACGGGGGAGGTCAGCGCAGCGGCATCACTTGGGCGGATCAAAGCCGTGGCGGATCTTGGTGGCCTGATCAGCCGTAGTGGCCGTGGTCGCAGGCACGGATTCGCCCACCACCGCACCGTTGGCCGTGGTGGTCCCCGGCACCGCCTGCTGGGCCCCAAAAGCCTGCACAAGGCTGGGTGAGATCACCGCCGCCGCAGGCAGAGGGCGGATGGTGACCATCGTACTTGCGGTGTAGCGCACATCCTTCGACCACACGGCGTAGACCGTGCAAGGGCCTGGTGTGTTCGCTGCGGTGAACAGGCCACCGGGCGTGATGAGGCCCGCCGTGGCGGGCAGCACCGACCACTGGGCTTCGTTGCCCCAGGGGGTGCTGGCGCTGAACCGGATCGACTGGCCAACCACCAGGCTTGGGGTGCTGGGCTGGATCGTCAGGGTCCAGTTGATGGTTCCAGCACGGTCGCCGGAGTTGTGGCCGCCGGAACAGCCCAGCAGCAGCAAGGCGAGGGGGAGAAGTGCGAGGCGGGGCAGCAGGGTCATGGCGGCTCCCCTAGAAGTGCAGCAGCAGGTTCAGGGAGGCGACTCGGGCTGGCAGGTTCTGCTGGCCGAAATGGCTGGCCATGAACCTGAACTCAAGCTCGGCTCGGTCCGACCACTGGTAGTTCGAGAGCACACCCCATTGGGCCCGGGTCCAGTGGCTGGAGCCGCTGGGTGCGAACACGCCCGCAGGCGTCTCAAGTCGATTGGTGCTGTCCACGGTCCAGCGGACCAGACCGGCGCTGACGCCCAGGGACCAGCGGCGGTTCAGCCAGGAAGGATGAACGAGGTAGTCCACCGCCAGGCTTTCGGACATCACGCTGGTGTCGAGTTGCTGGCGCAGCCCCGGGTTGTCGCTGACCTGGGTCCCCTGGGGGAAGAAGGTCCACTCCACCCGCGCCCGGAGCGCCTGCCTCTCTCCCAAGGGATACTCACCATAAGCCCCCAGGGAAGGGGCCGGGCTTGGGCCTGTTGTCAGCTTCAGGTCGCGGGCGGCGGGGATGGCCAGACCCAATTCCAAGCCCAAACAGGGTATCGTTCCAGCCTGCATCGGAACCTGACAGGCCAAGAGGGTGAGGAGTAACCGACTCCCGCTGGTAAAGAACTGGCTGTGCACGACAATCTCCGCTGACAGTGGGATAGCCAGGCTCCAAGGGAAAGAGACCGGGTCAAAACCTGTTATCGGATGTACTGGTTAGTTTCGCAATTAATTGTATAGAAAAAACTTATAGTAGGTAATCTGCCCCAGGGAATTTCCCCTATCGTAATAAGAGGCATAAGTGCCCCTGGGACCTGACGTTCCCGCCCAGGCCTCAGCCCTGTGGGGCTTTGGGCCTCCTAGGGCTTGGCACGGTCCACCAGGCCAGCCCGAGTCGCGAAGGTGGCGATGGCCTGGGCGTTATGCAGGGCCAGCTTGAGCATGATGTGGGCCCGGTGGCCCTGCTCGGTTTTCGGGCTGATGCCCAGGGCTTCACCAATCTCCCGGGAACTTTGGCCCTGGCCGATGCGGATCAGAACCTGCCGCTCACGGTCGCTGAGCAAGGTGTAGCGCTGGGCCTCCTCGGGACTGAGGCCCGAGGTGGCAAGGGCCAGTTCGCGACGTCGCAGGCGGGTTGCCACGGCGCTCAGCAGTTCCTTAGCAGAGAAGGGCTTGGTGAGGAAATCGTCGGCGCCGAGGTTCATGCCCTTACGTTGGCTTGCACGGTCCGTCCGGGCAGTCAGGAGCATGAAGGGGAGGTTTGCCAGTGCTGGATTCCGCCGAACGGCTTCCAGGACGCCAAAGCCATCCAAGCCCGGCAGCATCAGGTCGCACAGAACCAGGTCTGGAGCGGGCACCTCGAACAGGAGTTGGAGCCCAGTGACCCCGTCCGGCGCACTCCGCACCACATAACCTTCGAGTTCGAGCAGCAGGCAGACGTTCTTGCGGCTGTCCGCATCGTCCTCAATGAGCACAATGACGGGCTTAGGCTGCATGGTTACCTCTCAAAAGCGCCTTCAAACGGATGCGGATCCTGGTTCCCCGGCCTTCCTGGCTGTCCAGTTCAAGGTCGCCCCCAAGCAACGCCAGGGCATCCCGGACAATGCTCAAGCCAAGCCCGGTTCCTCGCACAGCACCGCTGTTGGAGCCGCGTTGGAACCGCGTGAACACGCTGGCCTGCTCGGCCAGGGGAATGCCAATGCCGGTGTCCTCCAGTTCCAGGATCAAGTCCGACCCTGACTTCCGTGCACGCAGCAGGACTCGACCCTCCGCAGGTGTGTATTTCTGGGCGTTGTTCAGCAGGTTGCTGAGGACCTGTCGCAGAAGTTCCTCGTTAACCTTGACCACCCCGAGGTCTGAGGCCAGATCCAGTTCGACTCCCGGAGTATCCCCAGTGGCCCCGTGGCTGGCGGCGAGTTCCTGGATCCAGGGGTTCAGGGGGAATTCCCGGGCCTCACTACCAGATCCACCTGCGTCCAGCCGGTGCATGAACAGCACATCGTCGATCATGCTGGTCAGGTGAAGGACTGCCGACCGGATGCGGGTGGTCATTTCCAGGTGGCGCTCGGGCTCCAGGCGTTCCCGATGGCGTTCGAGGATGTCGGTACTGGTGCCAATGGCATGGAGGGGGGTGCGGAATTCATGGGAGACCGTGGTGATGAATGCCTCCCGGAGGGCTGCCAGTTCGGTCCGTTCGCGAACAAGTTCGAGCAGTTCCCGTTCGCGCTTCCAGCCTTGGCGCCGCCCCCGGCTGACCCAGGAGGTAGCGGTCAGGCCGATGAGGTGGGCGACAAGGTAGGCCATGAGAATGGAAAGCAGGGCCACGAAGCCCACATGCACCTTCACGAAGAGCGCGAAGAAGATGCCGGCAGTGGAAAACAACAGGGGCACTGAGGCTTTGATCCAGCGGCGGTCCGGCATGATCGCGTACAGGGTCAGCACGCCGATGACTTCCAGGGTCACGTTCTGGCTGTAGGTTCGAGGGCGGCTGGTCAAAACGGCCAGGTTCGACAGGAATATGCCCACGCCGAGGGCCAAGGCCCAGGCTTCCTGACTACGTGGACTGCGGACCCTGGGGACAGCCACCACCATGGCCACGCAAAACCCAATAAAGACCAAACGGACGGTGAGCAGGGCGTAGAAGGCTCCAGTGCTGCCAAGGAGCGCTTGATCGGCGGCGATGAGGAGCGCATAGGCGGCCCCGAACAGGACCGCACCATAGACCAGGATGGTTCCATCGATGGCGAGGTGGTCCAAGCGGTACTGGGCCTCCTCCTCGGGGGCAAGGAGGTCCAGACTGGTCAGGAAAGGAGTAAAAGGCGACATGCGGCAGTCCGATGGGGGCTGTCTACAGTATGACCCGCTTGAAGCCATGGGCCGGGCCTGGTGCTCAGAAGTACAATGAATAAAGGTCTTGACTCGTCGCTTCAGCCGAAGATCATTCAGTGCCGCCCCTTCGGTGAAACCGGCCACTTCCTTGAGGCCCTCCCTGAAGTGCACAGAGGACCCCTTCCTCATCCTGAGTCGGTCCTGCAAAGAGGAGTCTCACCGCGTGGGCGGTCGCTCACTCCGAGGCACCGAGGAACCCGAGGAGGATGCCTCCTTGGGCTTTTCAGCATTGACCAAGATTTCGCCAACCGGAACCAGACGATCCGGGATGACCACGTTTTCGGTTGCAGCGCGAACCACGCTGAACGCGGTGACGTTCGGATCGGCAGTGGGGTGTTGCTTCCGTTTCAGCATGCCTCAAGTATGCGGCATTTGGGGAGGGGGCTGCCAAGGGCCTGGGTCCGAAATTTATTTCAAACTGACCCACTACCGTGGATTCCGCTGCCTGGGCGATTCGACCCTTGGCTGCCTCGGCGCGGAAGCTGGTGCCGTTGAGTTCGAGGATGACGCAGTGGTGGATGATCCGGTCG
>Ga0214253_100239_pt1 | contig 13674 bp, 5 predicted proteins | sample TroBogypolimnion_FD_153091 | JGI IMG/M metagenome (GOLD analysis project Ga0214253, IMG submission 153091) | Freshwater microbial communities from Trout Bog Lake, WI - 21JUL2009 hypolimnion | ecosystem: Environmental > Aquatic > Freshwater > Lake > Hypolimnion/Profundal zone | place: Trout Bog...
CAATTGACGTCACTTCCTGTCGACAATGTCGTTCTAGAAGCTTCTAAAACTGGTCTGCTTAGACAATAAAGCTTTTTTCCCCGTAGCTTTGGAATGTACTTATAACTTACAAGCGCTTAGAACTGCCTTTCGGCTTAGAAACAAGAAGAATTACAAGCCAATTTTTATAGGGCTGGCCTAAAACTGGTTTGCTTATATTCTTCTCATTTTCCTCTTTCTCACTCGCCCGGGTGGGCTCTATTCAACAAACAGCGGGAGTGTTTGTAGAATTAGAGAAAGAAAATTCTAAACTACTTATAATATTAAGGCGCTACTATTAAGCTTGTTTTAAACGCTAAAATAATAGCGTCTAAAGGCGAAAACCATTAAAATAAAGGTATTTCACCTAACTACAAGTTAATAGGCCTTATATATGCATTTTTTAATTAAATTTAGTGCTTAACTTGTCTAATATTTAGAGCGCGCCGGTTTAGTCCAGGCTTAACTTGCTTATATAAGGGCGCGCGTCTCTACTTGGGTAGGCTCTTTAATGTTTTTATAAACTTACGCTAGTGTCCGTTTAATTAAAAACGTCGTCGCGATACAAAAAATTCACTCCCAAGTTAGGCGCTCTCCTTACAAGTCGGCTCTATCATATTAGATTGGCCCAGTTGAAAACTGGTTGGTTATATAACACTTATAAGGACCCAAAGGGCCTTCTAAGCTGTGTCGTTCGACTTTCGTCTGAACAAAACACCTTATTTCAGGCCGTTAAAGTCTAAATTAGCGTTATAAATAAGCTTAAAGGTTGCTTATAAGACCAATTTTGAATGCAAATCATTTGCACATGTGTCTAGTGTCATTCCCAATCATTTTGACCCTTGTCATTATGATGCGAATGGCACTAGGTCATTTTGCAAATGACCCGCTTTCAGCGCAAGAAGAAAATGTTGTTTATAGTATGCGTCATTTTACCAAACACTTCCTAACGTCTACTATAAACAGTATTAAGCCCAATGGTTAGTTAGTTAGAAAGATAGAATAGAGGAAGAGTAAATGGTTCCTATAAATGTTAAGTGCCTTTGACAGCTAGCAAATATAATAAGCCTAGAGTCATATTATACTTGCTATTGTCGCTAGCTTTATAAGCCATTTAACTTCTCAGATAGAAAAGAACAAGAATGCATAAGCTTAGGCGAAACTTCTAGCTGTACTATTAAGCCCAGAATGTTCTGTCTACGTACTTTAGTCCCACAATAACTTAAGCACGATTGCAGAAGCTGAGAATGCTGGCATTTTTGCACCTCTTATTCCAAATTGTTCTAGTACAGCCACTTGAGTCTCCCTTTCATTCCTTTTACCTAAGCATTATGCCACAACACTAATAGTGTCACTTCCAGACATACTTTCTAACAGCTTACTGGCCTCTGTGTCAGTTAAACCTAAGTATCTCTCAAAATGCCTCGTTGGAATGCCCTATGCTGCTTCTAGCGAATGCCATTTTCTCTCTAGTATGGTCATTCTAGGCTAGCATCTTGGAGTCATTCATCTCCCTCACTAAGCAAATTGGCCCTTATAGTGACAGGTTCCTAGCTACCTATCACACTCGCATACATACTAAGCCTACCTTAGCCTACCCTCAGTGGAGGCATTTTAAGCTAGGCTAACAGTCACTCACACAGCCCTGAAGCCAGTCTTTAGGCAACAGGGTGACATTGGATTTACCCTAGTCTACCCCTATGCTTTTGTTTCATTCGCTAGGTTTTATGCCAAGTAAGCTAGAGCTTCCAATGCCCCTACCCTTACGTGCTTGTGCCTCCTAGGGTTGAGCCTAACCTTCTTAGTGCCTTGCTCAAGCCATATGGTTTGTTGTCTACCTAATTACCTGGCTTAGTAGGCTTCCAATGTACGGAACTCAACACGGATTTACCACGTCTCAATGGAGCTGCCATTCCTATTAGGCTAGCCACAATTAGGTTTGCCCCCACATGTAACCGACACTAAGTTAGTTAGTCCCCCCCTAGCCTCGCTCACACCTAACACTCCATCCTATCCCCCAAGGAGAGGTTACTAGGTCTTAGTAGGGCTTACCTATGCCTAGACTATACCTAACCAATTTGAAGGACTCGAACTTCGATGTGCGTTACTTAGTCTAATGAGCCTGTATTTCAGCCCTGCCTAGCCCTAAGTTTAGCCTAGCTTGGCTAGTAGTTTCAGTAAGCTGTCGCTAGACCTCTGTGCCTTAGGTACTGGCCTACCTTCCCTATTTCGCTTTGCTAGGTGCCACTAAGGGTTTGGCTCTCTTACTTAGGCTCTCTAGTCTCTGCTAGGGTCCACTAATCCTCGTTACAAGCTTTAACTCCCCAAACCTAGTATAATTAGGCTCTCAATCACATCCCACGTGCTTTCAAGGGTCTTATACAGCTGCAATACCATGCCCTACCTAACAGTGACTAGGCGCCTTCACCAGTTTCATTTCCCTTTCGCAGAGCTATTTTTAGACTAGCCAGTTTACAGCCGAGTGTCCCTACTCTTTGTCCAAGTTCAGTGGGTGTCTTAGTAGGTGCACTGACTGTTCTGGTGACTAGTAGAGCTGCCACTCCTATAATGAGTTAGGACTAACTAGGCCCCTAGGCCTTTTGGGACGCCCTAACCACCACTCCCCGCCGTTTTTTAAATAGGAAATAAGTTTTTACCAGACTGGGGCGTTCATGCTTCCCAACCCGAACCTTCCGGCTGTAGGGCCCATGTGGCTAAATAGGGACTCTAGGGTCACCTGCTTGCTGGAATGTTTCTATTCTCACCCTCGTTGGCACGAAAGGCTTTTTCAGTATCACTATGCAAGCCTACGCGTTTGATCCTATAACCAGTTTTGGAATACTGGCCAGACCTCGTGTCTGTCTCACTATAGTCACTCTAGGGCTCCCCTGGGTTCCCTGACTGTCCCCCAAAGAGAATGGTCACTTACCTTGCTTCAACACCTTGCTGGCGGTGCTGTTGCTGAAGCTCCTTTTCACCAGTCTTATCCACACATGCACTTCATCGTGAATGGTTTGTTGTATTCAACGGTATAAAACTTACTAGCAGAAAGCGTCCCCTCTAACTAGTAATTCTAAACACGTGTTTACTAGGCTTAATTGGCTTACTAATCTTGGCCGGTTTAAGCTTGCTTAAGGCGCACCTTGAACTTAGGCATGGCCTTTCTAGCTTGCTTTACCGACCGCGCCATGTCATTGACGCCTCTCCTCTCTAACCTAGCGGTCTCTACTACCAACACTGTCAACCTGATGTTCAACTCCATCAAGATGGCCAAGGCCACAAACTAGAGTCAGTAGAGGGTCTGAAGGCTAAAGGGATGGTCAATGCTATGACTAGAATAGTACCAGACCTAGCCCCCTTATGGACTAACCTCATATGACCGAGCGGAAGTAATAGTAGCTAGCTTAACTAGCCTAATAGTAAGCCCCCTGGCCTACTGTCCTATCTAACAACTAGCTAGGGAGTTAGATAGAGACAGACAAAGCTAATAGATAAGCGATGGATTAGAGAAAGCTTATAAGCTTGTTACCTTTATGAATACCCATTCAGATGGTTTGTATGGAACACTTTCAACACTTTATAAAAGAAAGACTTTAGTAAGATTGGAGTCAGCTACGCCAGCTGTGGACCATCCAGTCTCCAAGGTGGAATTGAGGTAAGTGAGAGAGGTGATGTTGTTCCTCTCTCCCAAGTAAACTTTGGTCCACAGCTGCCACGCTTCCTCTTTTATTAATCCAATACAATGACAAAAGGATTTACAAACAAAGAGGAAAATATACACGGTATCTTACAGTTATACAATACAAAAGAGGGAACCAAGTTCCCATGGACTAAATGTTAGTCCAATAATACAATATATACAATGCGTGGCAATCTAGCCTAGTGCTAGATGGCCTAGGTAGGGCTCGGAAGGTCCCTATAGCCTGCTAAGGCTCTATCCTAGGCCTAGGCACTCCAAGCCTTCTAAGGCATAAATAATACAAGCCCACAGTTTGGAAGTTTCAAAGAAAGAAGTCACTAGCGTGAGCGACATTCCCCCCTTGAAACTACCAAGCTGTGGACGCTATACAAATGTACAAAAGACGTTTTCGACGTCTTCGCCCTAGGGGATTTTACAACCCCCAGGTCCCTTCGCTTCACGATTGGGCCCCTGCCCAACCTGTGGCGTCTTCTGCCTCCCTGCGGCGGAGGACTTTTTCTTGGGGATGGCCCCAAGATTTTTAGGTGGTCCTGAGATGGTAAGGACCACCTTAGCACCCTCGGTGGAGGTGGGTGCTCCAGCAGCCTGGATGGGTTTGGCTGCTTTGGCTGCTTTGGCAGCCAACCTCTTCCGCTTCCGCTTCTCTGCTGGCGTTTCCTTAGGCGGATCCAGGACAAGGCCTGGAATCAGCCTAGAGGTGCCAGCTGCCAATTGGCCCCCAGTCTCCTTTCGGGTCTCGGAAACCGCCTGGCCCTGTGATATCTCACTGGAACTCGTTGTCAACTTGGCCAAGCTTTCCTCCAAACCAGTGGAGGTTGGCCCGGTTGACAACTCTTGTCCAGTGATCTCCGCGTACGATTTTGGCTGTTCAAGATTAAGTACGGAAGTTGTCTCTGGAGGAGAACCAGAAGTGGCCTGATCAGTGCTCAAGTGAGCCTGATCGTAAACTACGAGCTTACCATTAACAAGGTGATAAATTTGGCCTTCTTTTAGTTCTCCCTCAGGCAGGGCAACAACAGGTGTCATCTCCACATCAGTATCCAAGGATACGGGTGTAGAGACAACCACTGTTGAGCTTTGGGAGTTCCTAGCTGCAGTCTGATCCAGAGTTGCCTCTGGCTCTTCTGCAGGCTTGGAACCCTTTTCGGCCAAGCTCTTTGCCTTACGCTTATTGAGCCTCTCGCGGTTCCTCTGCTTTCGCTTCAGAGCCACGCTCAGCTCAACCTCTTCTGACTGATCATCCAAGTTTACCAAGTCAGTTTCTTGAATGTTTTCAGAGAAGCGCCGGTTATGGTAAACCAGACTTCGCCGAAAGCGTTCCATAGCTGCTTGGTAAAGTTGAGCCTTCCGATTAAGTTTGGCAAAAGACTCCATCCTCTTAGCAGCCTGTAATTGTACAGCCTGTGACGGAGGATTTTGTTTGCCAGACTTGATAGGACGACTGGAAGTCTTCGCTGAACCTGCTTTAGGCTGTGACACCAAAGCAACTTCAGCCACTTTTCGCTTCTTAGGCCCAGACTGAGCTGAGCTCTTAGGAGCGATCTGTGTTTGAGGCTTCCCATGACTAGCGCTCTGAGCTTGATTACCCTGATAATACTGGTAATTGTAATTAGGGGGTGGAACTCTGGGAGGAGGTCCCCATTGTGGGCCGTAAGGCTCATAATAAGGTGCCTTCCAGGGTTCCGTAGGACCCCAGTAACCTGGGTGGTAGGTCCATGGACGCCCATAGGTCCACGGCTTTCGCCTTGATCCTGGCCCCTCTTGCGGAGAGGACTGCTGATCCGACATCTGCAAATACAAAGCCAAAATTAATTTTCTGAGAATAAGCTTCCCGTAGTTGCCATTTGTAGCTTGGCAACTTCTCTAACTTATTCTAAATTAATGTCACAGATTTTTGGCTGAATGCAAAGTTTCATCTCCTTCTGTTATGTCATGTCAGTTTATTGTCAAGAGACAAAAAATTGAAATGATCACACAGAAGCTTAGCAAGCTAAAACCCAGCCTACGGCGCGAACGCCTGAGTTCTAGCTTTGCAGTAATTTAAAGTAAATTAAAAAATGCAAAGATGAAATTTGCTTATCTAGATAAAACAAGAATTAGGAACTTTATGTTCTATCTAGCGCTATTTAGCGGGTTACAATTAGCTACTTCAGCAGAGCCCCTAAATAACTTTTTGTTTAAGTGGTATTAAGTTCACAATGGGTCTGATGTACTGACCCTTACTGTTACGTATTGTGACTTTGCGTACTTTAGAGTCATCAGAAGGATGGACCTGCTCAACAACAGCTAGCTTCCAGCAACCTCTTGGCTGGGTAGAATCAATTTCTACAACTAGATCTCCTTCTGCCAATTGAGTCTGTTCTACTTGCCACTTTTTGGTATTCCTAAGTTCCAATAAAGTCTTTTCCAAGAAGATACTCCAAAATTGGTCTAAAAGTTCGCAAATCTTATGCCACCTTTGGGAATGTGAGGTAATATTTTCAACAGTTACGCTACCACCAAGATTTCCAAAAAGAAAGTGATTTGGGGTAAGGATGAGATCCCCCTCACTAAGTGAAAGTCTACTCAGTGGTCTACTGTTAACTAAATTTGCCACTTTATAAGCCATAGTCCGAAACTCATCCACAGTTAGGTCTGAATAGTGGCACAGACTTTCCAGAGCTCTTTTAGCTACCCCTACCATACGTTCATACACACCCCCATGATGAGGTCCCCTGGGAGGGATAAAGTGCCATTGAACTTTGGCTTTAGTAGTAGAGATTAGATCATCTAACTGTATTGTTCTTACCCAATTTTCTAAATCCTTATCCTTAGAAACGAAAGTAGAGAAATTGTCTGAGAGAATGGATGTTGGCATACCCCTAATATCGACAAACCGTGATATCGCATTAAGAGTAGCTGACATGGACATTGCCTCAGTCAACTCCAAATGTACTGCTCGAGTCTGCAGACAAGTAAATAGTAAAAGGTAAGTTTTCGGTCTAGCTTTACCTCTACCTATTGCTTTTAATTCAAAAGGACCAGCAAAATCTAAGCCACACTTTGCAAACGCCCGTAAAGGCTTCTGAAAGCGCCAACTAGGCAGCGCTGACATTTGTTGTCTTAGTGGAATTGCTAAATATCTCTGACAGACGAGACATTTTGATTTTACTGTTTTAAGATAGTTTTCTAAACCTATCATGACATAGCCTTTGCTTATTTCTGCTTTGCAACAGTCATTCCCTACTGTATGTGCAAACTTGAAATGAAAAGAGCGAATCATGAGTCTAGTAAAAGGATCTTGTCTATCAAGGATTGCAGGAAACCTAACCTCGTAGTCTAAGTAGTCAACATTTGCTAGCCTACTTTTTGACCTTAGAATACCTGCTTTATCTATGAATGGCAAGAAACTTCTATACGGTTTAGAAATCTGTTTCTCAGTCCTTAATTGATGCATAATTTCTTGTAAATCCAAACTATTAGCTTGTGATCTCCTTATCAGAAATTGTAATGCTAACTTATTGGCCCTAGGAAAATCTCTCCTTGGGTTTGCTAGCTTAAATATTTCTGATGCCAAACTTATAAGTTGATCAAAGCCATTCCAAACTTTTCCTACACTGTATCTGCATGGATCTAATAGACCTAGTTGAGCTATGTCTATATTGCCAATGAACAGTTTTTTGAACTCATTCTTTGCTTCATCGTCCACTTCAGTTGGTGGAACAAATGGCTTAGGCCAACTTGTCATGGAATCAGACAAGAAGCGTGGCCCATTCCACCAAAGTGAATTATCAGCTAAGTCTGAGATCTTTGGTAGTCTAGTTGGAATATCAGCTGGATTTATATCAGTTGGAATATGCTTCCATTGATTAGGATTGCTATGCGTATGGACTTCACCTACTCTATTTGAAACAAATGTTTTTAAATTGCTGGATGGGGAATTTATCCAATACAAACAATTTGTGGAATCTGTCCAAAATGTGATAGTGCTTTTATCTAAGTCCAAAGCATTAGCAACTGTCAATCCTAATCTTGTACCAATGACACATGCTGCTAACTCAAGGCGGCTAACAGACTCTGTCTTGGTAGGTGCAACTCTGGCTTTTGCCGTAATGAGTGTTACTGCAATACAATGATTCTGATTTTCCCCCCTTGCAGTGACACCATTATCAAGATCATTAGGTTCTCGCATCTCTAAGATTCTTGCATAGACTGTAGCCGCAAACACTTTAGTGCTAGCGTCAACAAACACATGCAATTCAATCTTATTATTGATTCCGAATCCTAAATGCCTGGGTATCTTGATAAAATTTGGTAGTTCAAACAATTCTTCTAGCCAAGCTTTCCATAGAGATATAAATTTTTCAGGAACTGGAGTGTCCCATTCTAAATTTTCTCCCCATAAAGCTTGCAAAATTGTTCTAGCTCTAATGGTGAATGGTGAGATTAGACCCAAAGGGTCGTACACGGTTGCACTAAGCCGTAAAATTAATCTCTTAGTCCAATCTCCTTTAGAGACTTTTTTCAAACTCATTGCTTCTATAAACTGATCTGCATTCTTATACTTGGCATTATAAGTTATCAGATCTGTATTAGCATCCCAAACCATTCCTAAAACTTTGTTTGAATCAAAAATTTCCTCTTTATCGCTAAAGTGGACTTTTGTGCTCAACAAATTTTCAGGAAGAGATTTAAGAGCTAATCTCGAGTTAGAATAGAATTTCTGGATTTTCATATCCATTCCTTCTGTAACCTTTGGCAGTGTCTCTACAATCTTAACACATTCCTCCTCGCTAGGACGGCTGACAATTGTGTCATCCATATATGTGTCTTCGATTAGAGCTCTACTCGCTTCAGGATAACTCTCTTTCATTTTTAAAGCATGAGTTGTAATGACTTTTTGGCTAATATCTGGGCTAGCCCTGTTCCCAAATAAAATTCTGTTCCATTGCCAGAAATTTTCATTCCACCAGAATCTATGGTATCTTTTATCAGCTTCAGTTAATCTGATCCTAAGAAACATTTCACTGATGTCAGCTGTAAAAGCATAATGAAATCTTCTGAACCTTAACAGAATTGCAAACAAGTCATTTAATCTATTTGGACCTTTCTCAATTGCTCCATTCATAGAACTTCCACTCTTGTCTTTAGCTTTTGCATCAAATACAATTCTAAGACTTGAGGTGTCTTTCGTTCTATTGACTACTGGAAAATAACTGAGAAAGTAACTGTCCTTTCGATAAATATTTTCTTTTTTAATGTCAATCTTTTCTATGTATCCTTTTTTGACCTGATCTTGGAATTTTTCATCAATCTCTTTCAGGCTTGTTCCTTTCTTCACTAAATAGTCGGAACTATTAGTGCGTTTTTGCCTAGCCAGAACTTCATTGATGTTATTCACAAGATTTGGCCCTTCACCTTTCCATGGAATTGTACAAGTGTAATGAACTGATTTTGGATTTGAAGAAACTTGTGTGACTATCATTTTACCATCAATGAGCTTTTCCGCAGGAGTCCACTCATTTTCAGGTCGCTTAGGGTTTTTGGCAAAACCTAAGCCTGATGTTCTCACTTGATCTTTTAACCCTAATTCATCTAGATCAAAACTTTTTCGTACCAAATCTTCTAAACCTTGGTCGAATTCTGCATTAAAAATAACACAGTTTTCTTCAAAATTTTGAAAATTTGTTTCCACTAAAAGTGAGTTCAAAGGATAAGATTGTCAATCATTAATGATCATTGAATGCACTTCAGCTTTTGTAACTTCTCCAGGAAACCTAGGTTCACTAGGCCCCAAACAAGTCCATCCCAAGGGTGTCTTGACAGCCCAAGGATGATCTGGTTTCTTGCTAGAGATAATTTCTAAGCTGCGCATAAGATCATGGCAATCGGCACCGATCAATACGTCTATCTTGGCAGGTGTAGGTAATGGAGTGAATTTGACATCTCGAAGATGTTCAAATTTCTTTCTTGCCACTGACCAATCAACAACATTACTCCTCTTTGCCAAGTTTTCTACTGTCCAAGCGAGAACAGTTCTGGAGTATTTGTTGTTAGGATTGACAAGTTCGAAAGAAACAAGGTCACTCTTTACTTCAACCTGTCTGTCTACGTAGTTGACCTTTCTGACAATTGGACCATCAACAACTTCGGCCTTTAGTTTGCTTGCCAATGCTTGATCAATCAGAGTTGAGTTAGAACCAGAATCAAGCAGAACAACTACTTGCTTGGTTCCAGACTTTGTTCTGATATCACAAACTAAGGTTTGCAGACTGATAGCTCCATCTCTGGCCACACCAAAAACATCAGTGTGAAAAGTTTCTGATTGCTCAGGAACTTCGTCAGAGTTGTCACTACCAGACTCCAAGTCATCAAAGTTGATTTGATCAAAGTCAGGTAAAGTGCTACAATCGCTATCTCTGTCTTCATAGAAGACAGTTGATTTTGTGCTTGGGTGAAGAAGTCTATGGTGAAATCTTTGACAGCCTTTAACCCCACAAAGTTGTTTTGGGTAGAATCTGCAAGCAGAGACTCTGTGGCCAGAACCCAAACAATGAAAACAAAGTTTGAACTTCTTAATGACACTCTGTCTCTCTTTTGCTCTTAAAGCGAGGAATTTCGTGCATTTCCACATTGCATGTTTAGTCCTACAAAGAGGACACATGGCAGTGTTGAATGCTTTTGTTCCACTATAAAAGGGCTTTTTATTTTGATTCTTTTGATAGTCAGCTGTCAGGGTTAATTTCTGGTTGTCTCTGGCAGATGCCTCTCGACTTCCTGAACTAACACCTTGATTTTTCCACTTCTTCTGGGTGGGTGGGCGGGATTTACTACCTGATTTGCCTTGGGCATTGAACTTTGCACAGTCAATGTCACTTCCTTGTTCAAAGCTGTCATTTTCACTGGCCTCCACCTGGTAGGTGTCAGTGTAATTGACTGATCGCTTTCCAGTTTTTGCAAACTCTCTTTCGATCCTTTGAGCAATTCTGTAACGATCCCTAACAAAGTTCACAAGTTCTAGGAAAGTGTCTTCCTTGCCTTGTTCTGCCAAGTATTTGAGGTAATCAATTCCTGCCTGTTGTCCCAATTTCTTCCTAGCCTTTTGAGCTAACAGCCCTCTGGGTTGAATCAAAGATCCGGGGTCGACCTTTCTATAGTAGTCTCGAACAGAGACAAGACAATCAGCAAGGCCTTGGATTTCTTTGAGGTCATAACTCTCCAGAATTCTGACCTTGTCAAATTCCTCCATAACCTGCTGGTCCTCCCTGTTCTGACCTCCATATCGTTGGTCGAGAACCTCCCAAAGAGTGTTGTAAGTCTCATCGTCAATGTTATGCCTAACAAATCTAGCACAAAGAATGCTAGGCTCTCCTTCCAATAGACTTAACAAGAAGAGAATTTTTTCTTTGACAGGGATATTTCGAGCCCCATAAGAGGACTGGAATTGAAGTTTCCAATACTCATACTGAGCCTCTTTCCCTCCAAATTTTGACATTTGGTATCTGGTTAGACCTTTAAGTGGATCACTGGGGTAAGGTAAATCTGCTTGGGCGGACAAGTCTCCCAATAAATTAGTCCTGATTGCTCCAGTGTCTGACTGAAAGGGTCTGGAAGGATCTTGATCATCTGGTGGCTGACCACCAGTGACTCCCCCTCCAGCAGCACCTCTGGTCAGGCCAATGTATGCTGGACTAGAAGTAAAGAAATCCCCTTGACGTGATCTAAAGTCATAGTTCAAATCTGGCTGAAGCCTAGATTTTCTTGCTTCTCTATCAGATCGAGACTGTTCAGATTGCTGATTACTCTCACTAGAGGTAGACTTAGGAATAGTTCCTGTGTCTCTAAGAGATGGTAAAGGTGGTCTAGCACTTGGATCTGGGTTAGCTGAACCTGAAGTAACTGACTTCTTTCTCAACTCCCCTGACAATTTGAGATTCTCGTTCTTCTCCTTGTCAAGTTTGTAGATCAGTTGTCTGTTACGAAGATCAACTTCTGCTAACTCTCTCTCCTTAATTGCTAGTTGCTCTTTCAGAACCTTTTCAGTGTAATTCTTAACAGCAAGTTGTTGCTTCAAGATTTCTAACTCGTCATCTTCTGAGGCTGTACCTTCAGATGATTCTGTTTGACTGTTAGTTTCTGTCTGCTGCTGTCTACCAGTGTCAACTGTGTTAGCTTCTGTAGCTGCCTCATCATCAAAATGCACTCTGGCATCTCTCCTATGAGTAGCTCCTGGAAGAATTACAGTAGCATCTGGTTCATCAGGGTTGAGGCTTGCTGCTTCATTCAACCTTTGGTTAAATTCATCAGCTGTTTCAAAGCCTCTACCTTGGTCTGAACCTGTATCAGAAAGCACCTCCTTTTCTGATTGTTCAGCTTTTCTCTTAGCTGTTTCCTTTTGGAGCTGACTGTCTCTAAACTCTCCAAAAGTTGCTATTAGTTCTCTTAGGTTCTTTTTGTAACCTTTTGTTTTCTCTCTATCCCTCTTAGTGGGTTTAAGAATTTCAGCAATCTCAGATTCGATAGTATTTAGGTCAACCAAATGTCTCATTGCACCTTCAGTTAGCTGGTTCCATCTTTCAGAAGAGACATTCTCATTCGCTTGGGCTTCCCTGCGAAGTCTTGTACAAAGTCTGTACAAGTAAGTCCTTCTCTTCTTAAGTGCCTCTAACAACTTGACTTTGTCTGAGGGTAAGGCTTCTAGGCTTGCTGAGGGTGAACCATCATCAGAAGGGACTTCATCAATATCATCTTGTGTGATATTGATTGTACCTTCCAAGGCTTTACCAAAGCTTGCCAGCCTCTCCACCTCAGGTGGAAGAGCCTCAGCCATAGTTAGTTGTTATGCTAACTGAGTGTCTTACAAAAACTTTTTCTTATTTGAGTCAAAAGCTTAAGTCCCACCAGGTCAAAAGCTCAATCTTCAAACTCTCAAAAGTTTTTCTGACTAAGTTTATTTCTAACACTATTATAAACTTTAAGTCTTTTATTCAAATTTTCAGAGAAGATTTTCTATGTGGAATTGTTTCAAAATATTATGCCAATATGCAAAACCAGATTGTGAAGTTGATTGCAAACAAATCTTTCTGGTATATTATTTAGTTTTTAAGTTTAATATTGTACAAGTATCACTTAATAGACTCACTACACCTTCTTTTCCAAGACTTATAAAGTCTATTTGTACTAAGGTGAAGTCTAAAAAGGTACTTAAAAGTTGACAGAAGTCAAAACTTTTTCTCAATGTTTTTCTTTTTCTTAGCTTCTAATCTAAACTTAAACTTTCCAAACTAGTCTAAGCCTAAGCCTAGACAAGCTGGCGGACCTGCCTGGCGCGGGCACGCTGGCGCGCGCGCGCGTGCGCTAGGCTAGTCGTCCGTCTAATTTAGACTGATTGTTTTGTTTTGATTTGGCCTAACCGGTTATGTGTATGAGTAAGGATGTTTAGACGCGCCTACTGTTTGACTAAGCTAGAGCGTTTTAACTTAAGAAAACAAATGTTTTTATAAGCAAACACTCTAGCTTACTTGAGTAAGCTTAGTCTAATCCACTTACTTTGCACGCAACTCAATGTTTGGCTGTTTTAAACAAAAACTTTTTCTAGCTAAGATAGAATTAGAAAGGAAAACCTTTCTCTTCTTTTCTTTCTAATTTAATAGAAAAGAAAAGGTTTGCAAATCTAATATTGGCTTATTATAGCGAAACTTTAAAGACTAATTCCACTTAGTCTGAGCAGTCAATTGAATGTTTGCTTTATGCCACAAAGTGGCGCTACTCTAAGCCCTATTTCTAATAGAATTGACCTTACCTTATGTCGATATATGTGAGTTTAAGTTTACTTTTTGCCAATAAGCTTAACTACTAAGCTTAGATTGCTTGCAAGCGTGTAAGATCTAACTTACTTAAGTACTGCCTTGTCCTTAGGCACAAATGCTTGACTTTTTCAAACAAAAATGGACACCTATAAGTACTAACTTCCTACT
>Ga0214253_100248_pt1 | contig 13516 bp, 15 predicted proteins | sample TroBogypolimnion_FD_153091 | JGI IMG/M metagenome (GOLD analysis project Ga0214253, IMG submission 153091) | Freshwater microbial communities from Trout Bog Lake, WI - 21JUL2009 hypolimnion | ecosystem: Environmental > Aquatic > Freshwater > Lake > Hypolimnion/Profundal zone | place: Trout Bog...
TCCTCCTATCAACCCGCAGGGAGATCCATGAAGAAGATTGTCTTTCTGATTTTTTGCGGAGTTATCATAGGCCTTGCCCTTTCCCTGGCGACTGCTGAAATGATTGAGCGGACAGGAGGAAAAGACTTCTGTTCCTCCTGTCATTCCATGCAAGGGGTTTCCCTCGCCTACGAGGAAGGTGTCCATGGCGGAATGAATCCGATCGGATTTAAAGCGCGCTGCGTTGACTGCCATCTTCCGCAGGACAGCGTATTTCACTACGTGAAGGCCAAGGCCTATAACGGCGCCAAGGATGTCCTCGGAGAAATTTTCTGGGCGAAGTCCTTCGACTGGATCGGCAATCTGAAAAACAAAGAAGAATTCACCTACATCTCCGGTTGCGAAAAATGCCACGATCTCAAAGCGATGCATTATGATATCCCCAAGGCGTTTTCCGCACACAAGGACTTCCTTGACGGGACGGTGACGTCCTGTCTGCAATGCCACGAGAATGTAGGCCATAAGAATATTCGAGAGCATCTTATCAATAAGAACTGAAGGGAGGAAGAATGATACGATTACTGCTAGCGGTGATTTTTGCTGCCGGGCTGGCTTCATCTGCCTTTGCCTTGGACAGCAGTCAGAAGACGCTGAAGGTTGATTTCGGCTTGTCTCCCGAGGGGAAAAAATGCGTCGAATGCCATTCGGCGAAACAGCCGGGCATCGTCGCCGACTGGAAAGACAGCCAGCATAGTCATGTGGGCGTGTCTTGTATCGACTGCCATGTGGTCGACAAAGATTCCCCGATGGCCTCTCAAAACTGTCCCGGCGTCAAGGGGACGGACACCTTTGTCACCGTGATGGTCACCCCCAAGACCTGCGGCCGGTGCCACGCGGAGCAGGTTGATCAGTTCAGCAAGAGCGGCCACTTTCGCGCCCGGTTGCAGTATAAAGGCCCTGACGGCAGGAACTTCAAAAGCATGTCGGCACTGATCGAAAAGCATGAAGGCCAGGGCATGGAACAGTTCAAGAATGCCGCAGAGATGAGCGGCTGCATGCAGTGCCATGGCTCGGTAATCACCCTCGATGCAGAAAAGAGACCGACCAAAGAAGGCTGGCCCGCAGCCGGAATAGGCACCGTCTGGCCTGATGGCTCCGTCGGCAATTGCGTCGTCTGCCACACCAGGCACAGGTTCAACATCGCCGAGGCGAGAAAGCCCGCAGCCTGCGCCTCCTGTCACCTCGGCCCGGATCATCCGGATATCGAGATCTATAACAACAGCAAGCATGGCCAGATTTTTAATGCCGAAGGCTCGACCTGGAACTTCACCAGCGCCCCCGATGCCTGGGAGCCTGGCGACTACCGTGCACCGACCTGTGCCGTCTGCCATATGAGCGGGATAGGCGATCTGAAGACGACACACAATATATCCGAAAGGCTCAAGTGGAACCTCTGGCTACCGGAATCACAGCTCCGGAACTCGCCGGACCCGCTCAGCCCGCTTACAGGGGATGGCGCTGAGGGCAGGAAAAAAATGGAATCCGTCTGCCAAAACTGCCATAGCCCTCTGCATACAAAGAATTTCTTCGATCAGGCTGACACCACTATCGCCCTGTATAACGAAGGCTATTGGAAACCGGCCCTTGCCATGAGCAAAGAACTGGAGGACAAGAAGCTTCTGAAGGAAAACCCTTGGGACGACGAGTTTCAGAGGATCCTCTACCACCTCTGGCATCACGAGGGCAGACGCATGCGGCAGGGAGCTGTCATGAACGGCCCCGACTACGCTCATTGGCATGGCGCCTTCGAGCTCCAGCAGGATCTCTATAAACTCAAGGATATCTATCAGCAACGTCTGAAAACCGGCAAAATCGAAGACTAGAACTCCCTCTGGGGCGCCCTGCGCCCCGGTTGCCCTCCCTTCCGGACGGGGACGCCTCGTACTGTCGATGCGTTCCCGCTCCCTTCTAATCAGGTTTCAGTTTTACCAGAGCAGCAGATACTTCCATATCTCAATCAAACCTGCAGGGCTGGACCTGTGTGTCCCGCAGTAATACTCTTTCTCTTGCAGGGCGAATTGCTGCCGCAAATCCGACAGGCCCGGAAGGACCGAAAAATATTGCGGCAAAAGGCACACTTCGCTTGACCTTTCAACGGCCAATGGGGTAAGGAGTGAGGGGTGTGGAACGTAATTCCAGATGTCCGAATTCATCGTTTATCTGATTATCTCACAAGGGGAAATATTATGACTAAACGCGCATGGATCGTTATTTCGTTGTGTATTGCTGCAGGGATAGCTTTGGGCAGCCAGGCTTTTGCAGCCGACCGGATCATCAAGATCGCAACCCAGACTCCGCTCTCCGGCGACCAGTCGGCCATCGGGGTCGACATGAAACGGGGTGCCGAGCTGGCCCTGGAACAACTGAGCGGACCATTGACCGCCCTGGGCATCAAGGTTGAACTGGCCCCCTTCGACGATCAGGCCAATCCCGACACCGGTGTCGCCAACGCCAAGCGCATCGTCTCCGATCCGGCAATTCTGGCCGTGGTCGGCCATTTCAACTCCGGCGTCCAGATCCCCTCATCAGAGGTCTATCACGCCTCGGGTCTTGCCAATGTTTCTCCTGGCAATACCAACCCCAAGGTGACCACCAGAGGATATCTTGAGGTCAGCCGTATTGTCGGCCGCGACGACGTGCAGGGTGTGGTCGGTGCCAATTTTGCCTTCGGAAATACAGTGAAGAGCGTCTTTATCGTCCACGACAAGACTGCCTATGGCCAGGGAATTGCCGAATTCTTTAAACAAAAGGCCGAGCAGATGGGCATGAAGGTCCTGGGCTTCGAGGGTACCGAAGAGAAGGCCAACTTTGATTCTCTGCTTTCCCCGATCCTGGCCGGCAATCCCGACCTGGTCTACTTCGGTGGAATTTATCCCCAGGCCTCGGTCCTGTTCAAACAGGCGCGCGAACGAGGGTATATGGGCATGTTTCTGAGCGATGACGGCTACGATTCGGCCGATGCGGTTAAAATCGGCGGCGCATCCCTGCTCGACGGCGCGGGAACCTACTACTCCACGGTCTCCGGCCCTGCCTCCGCCTATCCCGGCACCGCGAAATTCATTCAGGATTTCAAGGCTAAATTCAATGCTGCTCCCCAGCCCTTCGCAGCGCAGGGCTATGACTCCATGGGCATCTGCCTGAAGGCCATAGAGAACGCTGTCAAGGCCAACGGCAATGCGATACCGACCCGCGAGGCTGTGGCCAAGGCCATCCGGGCGCTGAAGGATTACTCCGGAATCACCGGCACATTCACCTTCAACGAAATCGGGGATCCCACCGTCGCCAAATATTTCGTGATGAAAGTTAACTCTGCCGATCCGGCAAAGTGGAATGAGAACCCGGTCGTGCAGACCCTCGATATCGCTCCACCTAAATAATTGCATTCAGCCCCGCAGTTCCCGGTCCCACCCTTTTCCGGGGAGAAGACCGGGAACTTTTTTCATCGAATTCACCTATGAAACGGTTTGTGAAATCCATCAATATCCGGGAAATGCTCCGGCCTCTGGGCCAGATGCTTATCTTCTCCCTGGGCAGCACCGTCATCCTGTCGGCTCTTATGCTGGCCCTGGCCTTGATTCTCGATAGGACCATCGTCGGGCAGGCGCTCTTTCAACGGTTGAACGTTTCGCTCTACACCTATACCCTGGTCAATCTGCCCCAGGTGGCCATCGACGGATTGACCATCGGCTTTGTCTATGCGGCCATCGCCCTCGGATACACAATGGTCTACGGGGTGCTGGAGTTTATCAATTTCGCCCACAGCGAGATCTTTGCCACCGGCGCCTTTGTCGGAGTAGAAGTCCTGATCGGTCTAGAAAAATTCGGCATCCTCTCCGGCGCTTCCCTGGCTATGGCCTACGGCTATCTGCTCCTGGCCATTATTGCGGGGATGCTGGCGGCAGGCGCCTTGGCCGTGAGCGTGGAGCGTGTCGCCTACCGCCCGCTGCGCCATGCTTCGCGCCTGGTTCCCCTGATTTCAGCCATCGGCGTTTCCTTTCTACTGCAGGATCTGATCCGCCTCACCGAGAGCCTGACCACGGGTCAGTACAACAGGATCATGCCGACATTCGGCAATTTTGACCATCGCATACTTCTCGGCAGGATGACGCTGGGTGCAACCCATATCGCCCTGGGCGTGTCCATCAAGTCGATCATCGTCATCGTTTCGGCAGTCTTGATGCTGATGGGATTGAATTATATGGTCAACGCCACCAAGGTCGGCAAGGCCATCCGCGCCGTGGCCCAGGATCCGCAGACCGCAAGCCTGATGGGTATCGACGTCAACCGCGTCATCTCCCTGACCTTCCTGGTCGGCGGAATGCTAGGTGGAGCCGCAGGCGTTCTCTATGCGCTGAAATTCACCCGTATCGATCCCTTCGTCGGCTTTTTCCCCGGCCTGAAGGCCTTTACCGCCGCCGTCCTGGGAGGGATAGGCAATATGACAGGAGAGCCCTGCTCGGCGGCATCGTTCTCGGCATGCTGGAGACCTACGCCGGCTCCTATATGGGGGTTTTCACCATGGGCGCTGCCGGCACCGAATATAAAGACATCTTCGCCTTCAGCATCCTGATCCTGGTGCTCATTTTCCGGCCCCAGGGCCTGATGGGCGAAAACGTGGCCCAGAAGGCCTGAGGAAATTGTATGATCGCTCTTTTTTTTAACGATATCAGCCGGAAGATCAATCAGGGCATAATCCCTTCCCTCTGTATCATGGGTCATATGATTCTAGGCACCGCTCTGGTCTATATGTTCCCGCGTTCCAACCTGGCCTTCCTGGTCCTGATAACGTCTTTTTTTTCCCTCTACTATTTCGAGGCGGACCGCCGCTTCAAATTCGTCGCCGGAGCGGTGCTGACCCTGCTGATCTTCCCAGTGGTCGGGGTCCGCAACATCTTCTATCTGGAGGTGATCTTTCAGATCAGTGTCTTTTCGGCCTTGGCGCTGGGTCTGAATATCGTCGTCGGGTTTGCCGGTCTGCTGGATCTCGGCTACGTGGCATTTTACGCGGTCGGCGCCTATCTCTGGGCCTTTTTCGGATCCCAGCAGTTCTATATTCTTCATTATGCTCCGGGCACGCAGCCAGCAAACCTTCCCTTCCTGATGCCTGGCGATACATTTTATCTCTTTGTATTCGCTGCAATATTTGTTGCAGCGTTAACGGGAATCCTGCTTGGAACCCCGGTCCTCAGGCTACGGGGAGACTATCTGGCCATTGTTACCCTGGGCTTCGGAGAGGTGATCAGGGTGCTGGCCAACAATCTGGATAAGCCGCTTAATCTCACCAACGGTCCCCAGGGAATCACCCCGATCCAGCGCCCGACCATGCCACAGGCGGCCGTTGACGGTTTCAATGCGCTGTTCAGCCGGGTGGTCGGCCACACGGTCAGCCCCGCCGACATGTATAACGTCATGTTCTATCTCTTTGCCCTGGCGGTCATCATCGTTATCGTTTTTGTGACCCGGCGTCTAGACGACTCCAAGATCGGCCGCGCCTGGACCGCCATCCGCGAAGACGAGACGGCGGCCATCGCCATGGGAGTCCCTCTGGTGAAGATGAAACTGGCGGCCTTTGCAGTTGGCGCCTCATTTGCCGGAGTCATGGGCGTCCTGCTGGCTGGAAGCAGGACCTTCATCAGCCCGGAATCCTTCTCCTTCATGCAGTCCATCGGTGTGCTGTCCATGGTCATTCTGGGCGGCTCCGGCAGCATCCCCGGCGTGATTCTGGGAGCCGCCACCGTCACAATCCTGAACCTGCAGATCCTGCAGGGGCTGTCGCTGTATCTCAGCCAGCTGCGTCAAAGCGATGCGGTGATCCCCATCATCCACTTCGCCTGGGCCAACCTCTCCAGCCAGCTGGACCCGGCCAAATACCAGCGTCTGCTCTTCGGCCTGATCCTGATCCTGATGATGATTTTCCGGCCCGCCGGCCTGATCCCCTCCAGGCGGCGGAAACGGGAACTTGTCTCCGACGCGCTTACCGACCAGGACAAGGAATAAGGCGAGGATACCCATGGCCCTTCTGGAAACCGTCAATCTCGTCAAACGCTTCGGCGGCCTGACCGCGGTCAATGCGGTCAACTTCTCTCTGGATCAGGGAAGGATCGTCAGCATCATCGGCCCCAACGGCGCCGGAAAGACCACATTTTTCAACACCTTGACAGGGATTTACCAACCGGATGAGGGCCAGATCCTTTTCAACGGCCGCCCCGTGCACGGGCTGAGGCCCGATCAGATCGCATCGCGGGGACTCGCACGCACCTTTCAAAATATTCGCCTCTTCGGTAATATGACGGTTATAGAAAACATCCTGGTCGGCATGCACGCTCACCTCAAACAATCCCCTCTGGCAACCCTTCTTCATCTACCCTCCTTTAAAAAGGAAGAGAAGGCCTCAGAACTCAAGGCGGAGGAACTGATGCAGTATGTGGGACTGGGCGGTGTCGGCAACGAACTGGCCAAGAATCTTCCCTACGGCGGGCAGCGTCGGCTGGAGATCGCCCGCGCCCTGGCCGCCGATCCCGTCATGCTGCTGCTGGATGAACCGGCCGCCGGCATGAATCCCCAGGAGACCGAGGATGTGACCCGGCTCTTTCACCGCATCCGGGACGAGAAGGGGATCACTATCCTGCTCATCGAGCACGATATGCGGGTGGTCATGAATATCTCCGAGCTGATCTACGTGATGGATTACGGGGAAAAAATCGCAGAAGGGACCCCTGAAGAAATCCGCTCTAATTCCCGTGTCATAGAGGCCTATCTCGGGCGGGGTGCCGTTGCGGGCCAGCATGAGGTGCGGCTGTGAGCCTTCTGTCCCTCGATGCCGTGCACAGTTTCTACGGCCATATCCATGCCCTCAAGGGAATTTCCATTGAAGTCAATGAGCATGAGATTGTGACCTTGATCGGCTCAAACGGAGCGGGAAAGAGCACGACCCTGCGCACCATATCCGGGATGATCCACCCTCAGCAGGGACACGTCCGGCTGGATGGCCGGGACATCTCCCGGATGCCGCCCCATGCCATCGCGCAGGCAGGCCTGGGCCATGTTCCTGAAGGACGGGGGATATTTCCCAAACTCACCGTCAGGGAAAACCTGGAGATGGGTGCGTTCACGATCAATGATTCCGGCGAGATTGAACGCCGGATGGAACACGGCTTCGAGATGTTCCCCCGGTTGAAGGAACGGGTGGATCAATATGGCGGCACCCTGTCGGGCGGGGAACAGCAGATGCTGGCCATTGCCCGCGGACTGATGATGAACCCGCGCCTTCTCATGCTTGACGAACCGTCCATGGGGCTGGCTCCCGTATTGGTGGAGCTGATTTTCGACATCATCGAGGCGCTGAATAAACGGGGCACGACCATCCTGCTGGTGGAGCAAAACGCCCTGATGGCCCTTTCCATCGCTCACAGGGGCTATGTGCTTCAGAACGGGCAGATTGTTCTCAGCGATACAGCGGTCAATCTGAGACGAAATGAAACCGTGCAGAAGGCCTATCTGGGCATTGACTAGGTCCCTGGAAGGCCGCGCGATTTCCCGCAGGACGCGGGAGGCGCTTTCAGACAGCAGGCAGGTCCGATCTCCGTTACATCAATCCATCAACCTGATACCGTTTCATTTTTTTTAAAAGCCCCTGTCTGGTTATATGCAGCAGTTCTGCGGCTCTGGATTTATTTCCCTGCGCCTTTCTCATCGCCTTTTTGATCTGGCCTCCCTCAAGATCCCTGACATGCAGATCAACTCAATCGGAAATATTTTCTCATTGAGGGTCGATACGAGCCCTTAAAACCGCAGCATAACTTTCTTGCAGCCGAATAAACAGCACTCTCCGAGCCGTGCTCTTTGTCTGCATTGATTGTGTCTTGACGAGCTATGAAAATGGATATTTACCCCCCCAGATTCAGTGAATAAACATGTGACGCTCGTTACGATGCCTTCAATGCAGATTTTCCCATCCCCTTTGCCCGCATAGTCACACTCCACTGAAAATTGGGTGAGGGACGCTGATACTGTTGCCTGGCCCCTTCTGGGGGTACGCCATGAATGGGCAAAATCCTCACCTGAATAGAGAGCCTGTGACCGTGCAGATCACAATCCGCACGGTCACAGGGTTGAGGTGAGAGGTGGAAGAAAATAAAGAAGAGGGGAGAGTGGAGAGAGAAGAACCTTTCCGGCATCCGGCCTTTTCAGGCCTCAACCATGGAATAAGAGGGGTGCATATCGTGATGGATAAAGGCAAGAAGCTCAGGCGAATCATTTTCAATGTGTTTGCGGATCTTTTTCAACAGACTGGCCTCAACCTGCCTGATGCGTTCCCGAGATACACCGAACATTTCCGAAATGGTCTGAAGGGTAAGCGGATCATCAGTCAGCAGGCGTTTTTCCAGAATCATCCGTTCTTTATCATTATGGCGCCCCTGCATGGTCTTCAGAAAATCATGCAATTTTGTTTTCATGTCCTTTAGACAGAGGCTGTCTTCAATACTGGGCTCCCGGGCCGGGATAAAGCCGATTTGCTCCTCGTCCGATTCCTGCCCCACCGGGCTTTCGAGGGAAATTTCATTATGTATCATCCGATTGCTCATCTCAACGACTTCCGACCTTTTGACCTTCAGACGTTTCGCCAACAGATCCGGTTCCGCCTCAAAGCCCTGAGACTCAAGCAATTTTTTTTCCTTGTTCAGGCTAAAAAATAATTTCCGCTGCGCCTGAGTTGTCCCCAGCTTAACCAGACGCCAGTTATTCATCAGGAATTTTAAAATATAGGCCCGGATCCAATATGTCGCATAATAGGAGAACTTTACCCCTTTATACGGATCATATTTTTTGGTTGCCTTGATAAGGCCAATATTGCCTTCCTGGACCAGATCCATAAAATTCTGCATCCAGAATTTTTGAAAATCCTTGGCAACCTTAACCACAAGGCGAAGATTGGCTGAAATGAGGCGATAGGCTGCACTCCGATCATTGCGCTCATGGACTCTCATAGCCAGATCGTCCATTTCTTCCCTGGTAAGTATTTCATACTGGCTTATCTCTCCCATATACCGTTCCAGGGACGTGTTTGCCTGAGAAGGCAAGGTCTCTTCCGGAATCGTAACAAGTGGAAAATTCATATTTTCTATCCTTCCGGCTTCAGTTCCGGTATGAGCTTTTGATAAAGTTTCCTGCTTTCAACTTCTCGACCGTATCCCGCTTGCAGAGGAAAAGCAAAGAGCATGCCATTCTTAATATTTATAATATGCTTATAATATAAGATAGTTACCTGTGGTGTTTTTTTGCAGAATATCGGACAAGGGAAAGCGGATGTAAAAAAAATATCCACCACTGGATAATTGTGGATCAGAGGGGGAAATACGCAGAACGCGTTTCATTGAGGAAGGACCCGGCGCGACGCACTGGCTGCACCGGGTCCTGATTTGATCACGTTACATAATCGGCTTCATGGCGCTCATATAGGATCTGAGTTCCTCTCCCACCGACTCAATGCTGGTATAGCGGATGGCCTCGTTCACCCGGATGAGATCGAGATTGTCCACCCCGTTGTCCGCCGGATCGAGCCCTTTGCCAATCACATCGGCATCAATGGTCTTCATGAAATCCTTCAGCATGGGGATGGCCGCATTGGCAAAGAGGTAGTTGCCGTACTCGGCTGTATCGGAGATGACGACATTCATCTCGTAGAGCTTGCGGCGGGCTATGGTGTTGGCAATGAGCGGGACCTCATGAAGGGATTCATAATAGGCGGACTCTTCCTTGATCCCGGCTGATACCATGGTATCATAGGCAAGCTCCACGCCCGCCTTCACCATGGCGATCATCAGGATGCCCTTATCGAAATACTCCTGCTCCCGAATCTCCGCAGTGGTGGATTTGGACTTCTCGAAGGCGGTTTCGCCGCTGGCCTTCCGCCAGGTCAGCAGGTTGGAGTCGTCATTGGCCCAGTCCTCCATCATGGTCCGGGAAAAGAAACCGGACATGATGTCATCCATATGCTTCTCAAACAGGGGTTTCAGGATTTCCTTCAGATCCTCGGCCAGCAGAAAGGCCTTGATCTTGGCAGGATTGGAAAGACGATCCATCATGGTGGTGATACCGCCGTGCTTCATGGCCTCGGTGACTGTTTCCCAGCCGTATTGGACGAGTTTCGACGCATACCCGGAATCCACTCCCTTCTCTATCATCTTGTCGTAACAGAGCAGGGACCCGACCTGGAGCATGCCGCAGAGGATGGTCTGCTCGCCCATGAGATCAGATTTCACCTCGGCGATGAATGAGGACTGCAGGGCTCCGGCCTTATCTCCGCCGGTTCCGCAGCAGTAGGCCTTGGCAATCTCCCAGCCCTCCCCTTGAGGATCGTTTTCCCGATGGACGGCCAGCAGCGTCGGCACGCCGAAACCGCGTTTGAATTCCTGCCGGACCTCGGTTCCCGGGGATTTGGGAGCAACCATGATCACCGTCAGATCCTCCCTGATTTTCATCCCCTCCTCGACGATATTGAACCCGTGCGAATAGGACAGACAGGCCCCCTTCTTCATCAGCGGCATGATGGCGGAAACCACCTTGGTATGCTGCTTGTCCGGGGTCAGATTGATAACCAGGTCAGCAGCCGGGATCAGCTTGTCATAAGTGGACACGTTGAAACCGTTCTCGGTGGCATTTTTCCAGGACTGGCGCTTGCTTTCAATGGCCTCGGCACGAAGGGCATAGGAGACGTCAAGTCCGCTGTCGCGCAGATTCAGGCCCTGATGCAGGCCCTGGGCTCCGCAGCCGACAATGACGATCTTCTTTCCCTTCAATGCCTCGACCCCGTCAAATTCCGTGGAATCCATGAACCGGCACTGCGACAACTCTTCCAACTGCAGACGCAGCGGCAGACTGTTGAAATAATTCTCACCCATTTTTTATCTCCTTGTTTGAATGTTTTTTTTAAGAACGTATGTTTTGCATCGTGATAATCCCGGTATATTGGGAAATTACTATTGCGTCAAGTGATTTATTCGTTATATTATATTGCAAATTATGCAACATAAGCCCCCCGATGCCATCACCACCCAAACCGGAAAAACGGAAACTCTGCGGAATCGACAATCTTTCCATGGATATACAAGACTTAAAACTCTTCAGGCATCTGGCGGACGCGCTGCATTTCGGCAGGACCAGCCAGGCCTGCAACATCACGCCCTCAGGCCTGACCAGGACCATCCAGCGGCTGGAAAGCGAACTGAACAACCAGCTTTTCATCCGCGACAACCGTTCTGTGGCCCTGACTCCCGCCGGAGAACTCTTCCGGGACTATGCGGAGGATGCGATCCAACGCTGGAATGAATTGCAGGCAAGCCTCTCCACGGACGCCACCCTGCGCGGCGAGCTTTCAATCTATTGTTCCGTGACCGCCATTCTCGGCATCCTCCCGGAAATACTCGGACGATTCCGCACGGCCTACCCGGAGGTCCATATCAATCTCCAGACCGGGGACGCTGCCATGGCCCTGAGCAAACTGCTGAACGGCGAGGTGGACGTCACCATCGCCGCCCTGCCGGACAAGCGGCCGCTGCAACTGGAGTTCATCAGGATCATCGAGACCCCGCTGCTCTTCATTGCCCCGGCACGTTTCCCGGAGATCATCGTCTACTCCGCGGATAGAACCATTGACTGGCGCAAGACCCCCCTGATTATCGCCGAAAGAGGGCTGAGCCGGACCCGGGCCCAACGCTGGTTCAGCGAAGAAAAGATCCAGCCCGCCATCTACGCCCAGGTGGCGGGCAACGAGGCCATCATCACCATGGTCAGTCTCGGCTGCGGCATCGGCATTGTCCCGGCCCTGGTGCTGGAAAAAAGTCCGCTGCAGGACCAGGTCACCGTCCTTGACCCGGCCCCCCGGCTCGAACCGTTCTCCGTCGGCATCTGCACCGTCGGCAGAAACAGGACAAATCCCATCGTCCAGGCATTCTGGAAGACCGGCATGGAAGGCCCCTTCCGGCACGACCCAGGCCACAGCACCGCACCAACGGAAAAAGACCAAGAGAAGACAAATCCATACACTCAAGACAGGTGAAACCATGCCCCTTATTCTCCTCACCAACGACGACGGGATCTCCAGCCCCGGCCTTCAGGCGCTGCGCGAGGCCATCAGCCCTCTGGGCCAGGTCGTGGTGGTCGCCCCCGACCGTGATAATTCAGCCGTCTCCCATTCCCTGACCATGAACCGCCCCCTGCGGGTCCAGCAGCTGACCGAGTCGGCCTATATGCTGGACGGCACTCCGACAGACTGTGTGACCATCGCTCTGGGCAAAATCCTGAGCAGGAGACCCGATCTTCTGGTTTCAGGCATCAACGCCGGTCCCAATATGGGGGATGATATCTCGTATTCGGGAACGGTCTCCGCCGCCGTGGAGGGTACCATGTACGCCATTCCGTCCATGGCCGTCTCCCTGGCCGGCGAGGCGCCTCTCGATTTTTCCCAGGCAGGAAAGATGGCGGCCCGCCTGGCGGCCATGATTCTGGCCCGGGGCTTGCCGGAAAATACCCTTCTCAATGTCAACGTTCCGGGCAATACCAAAATTTCAGGAATAAGGGTGACAAGACAAGGCCGGAGGATCTGGGAAAACTCCATCCAGGAAACCCTGGATCCGCGCGGCCGCAGCTATTACTGGATCGGCGGCGGCACCCCGCTCAAGGATTCGTCAGAGGATACCGATGTCGCAGCAATCCGGGCAGACTTCATCTCCGTCACCCCCATCCATCTGGATCACACCAACCACGAAGGAATCTTTCATCTCAGAGACGACTGGCAGCTGGAGCGGCAGGACCTGGCCTGAGGACGGTCAGTCCAGATACCTCCGGTTGAAGGCGCAGCCGACAAGCACCCCGGCAACGCTTCCGAGGACGCTTATGCAATAGGCGGTCATCACACCGAAGGAGTCTCCCAGCCACCATCCCAGGGAGCCGCCAAGGGTGATAAAAACGAACAGGCAGATTTTTCTCATCGTCCGTTCACAAGGAAAGAGAGGCAGCGATATCCTGCTGCATCATTTCAATCACCCCGGCCGGATCGGCAGCCCTGGTGATTGGCCGGCCGACCACCACGTGATCGGCCCCGCTGCCGATGGCCATGCCGGCGGTGACCACCCGTTTCTGGTCGTCGGAGGCATCCATCACATTGGCGCCGGGCCGGATCCCCGGTGTGACGATGAGCAGTTTTTCGCCAAGCTCCGTCCTCAGCCTCCCCGCCTCCATCCCCGAGGAGACGACGCCGTCACAGCCAAGCTCCAAGGCACGCCGCGCCCTGTAAAACACCAGATCGGCCACGGACTGGGTCATGCCCATGGCGCGCATATCCTCTTCGCCGAAACTGGTCAGCACCGTTACCGCCAGCAGCTTCATATCGCCCCGCGCTTCGATTGCCGCCCGGATGATGGCGTCGTTGCCATGGATCGTCGCCAGACTGACCCCCCGGTTGTTGACCTGGGCCACG
>Ga0214253_100258_pt1 | contig 13318 bp, 9 predicted proteins | sample TroBogypolimnion_FD_153091 | JGI IMG/M metagenome (GOLD analysis project Ga0214253, IMG submission 153091) | Freshwater microbial communities from Trout Bog Lake, WI - 21JUL2009 hypolimnion | ecosystem: Environmental > Aquatic > Freshwater > Lake > Hypolimnion/Profundal zone | place: Trout Bog...
GCGAGCCTCTGCCCACCGTCTGCCCGTCCGGGGAGAAGTGGGCCCAGTGCATCTCGAACAGGGTCTTCAAGTCCAAGGTGATTGCCCTGGTGGTCCAGACCCTCCCCAAGCTGCTCAGGCTGTCGGAGGAGCAGACACTGGTCATAGACTACGCTGGCCCGCCAGATGAGTACAGGCTGGTGGACGGCCAGATCCAGACGCGCAGGCTGGACCTGTTGGTCCCATTGGGGGAGGCGGATGTCAAGTTCACGAGGTACGCTGACATGTACAAGCAGCTGCTGGTGGACTCGGTGGACGGGGACAGCATCCCTATCGCCCTGCTCCACCACGAGGCTGCAATCAGGGAGCTTACCAACGGGAGCATGAAGCCAGGGGACCTTATGGACGCGCCGCCCAAGATCTGCATCTACAGGATCAGCACGCGCTTGGACAGCGACAAGAAGAGGAAGGCAGACGAGGGCAGGAAGTTCGAGTACGTCAACGTGCCATTCCTCTACACCGCCCTAAGGGACGTCATCCTCCAGTGCACGGCGCGCATGGACTCGCCCACGCACTGCAGGCACTACATGAGCATGCTCCTTGCGCTGATCGGCCTGACTGGCACGGACTACACGCGCAACATGCCACAAGTGAGCGGCAAGACGGTCTTTGGGCTGCTGTCGAGCGTCTGGCTGCCCTTGATGCGGTCCTTTAATCCTGGGACCGGGCAGCTGGAGGTTCAGCCCACCGTGGACCACGTCGTGGGCTGCATTTACGCGATCAAGTACTCGTCGCACCTCAAGACGGCGCCAGGCTCCCTTAAGGGCATCCTGGATACCCTCCAGTCATCCAAGCTCTCTCAGCGCACTCGAGACGCGCTCCCGTCCATCCCGCGCATGGCCTGCAGCGTGCGCAACGTGAACTGGCTGATCCGCTACTGGAGGGAGCCGACCTGCACTCCGAATCCGTTGGAGAATGAGGCGGGGGTGGCCACGTTTGGCTTCGTGAAGCAAAACGGGGTGGTGGGGTACACTGATTGAATGTTTTGTTGGACTTTTGGTTTCACGTGTCCCAAAATGAAAACAGTGCATTTGAACTATATTTAAGTTCGGGTGTGAGTAGTGCTAAGAGGACATATTTGGTATAATATGGAGAGATGGGGTCACTACAATGACAAGAGAGAGAGCTCAGGGTTACAGACTGAAATCGCTAGACAGGGGGGGGCAACGGGAGAGCACACGAAACTGCAGGGAGAGCACGCGAAGCTGCAGGGAGAGCACGCGAAGCTGCAGGGCGAGCACGTCAAGCTGAGCAGAGAGCATTCCAGGCTGCATGACGAGCATTCCCATCTGCGTGACGAGCATGTCAAACTGAAAAAGGACAGTGCAATGCTGGGGGATTATTACACTAAACTGCACATCCACGAGAGCAAGAAGGCAACAGCTGCATTGCAGGAGACGATCGAGGGGCTCAAGCTCAGCTGCCAATCGGCAGAGAGCCGTGCCAGCCTGGCCCAGCAGCTGAGCGCGGAGAGGGTGCAGGAGATGTCGGTGAAGTCAAAGGCACTGGAGGAGCGCTGTATAGGCCTGGGGGCACTGGCTGAACAGCACAGGATAGCCCACGCCAGACTGGACATTGAGCACAGGACGTTGCAGGCCAGGCATTCAGAGACCGTGGGGGCCCATCAGGAACTGCAGGCCAGCAGCCTGGCCCAGCAGAATAGCCTGGCCAAGGACTTGAAGCTCCTTTTAGTGGACTGCAATAATAACAACAGCAAGCAGCTGGAGTCGAAGCTTGGCGAGGTGAGCAAGGCGTTAAGGGAATCGCAGGACAGGGAGAGCAAGGCGCTGGGGGTCATCCAGAATCTCAAGTCCATGCACAAGGCGCAGCTGGAGGAAAAGAGGGCGGGCCACGTTGAAAGGATTGAAAAATTTGAAATCCCAGCAAAGCCAGACACGTCCAACAGGGCCGTCCTGCTGGAGCTCAAAAAGGCCTCAGACGCCCTCTCTTTCATCAAGAAGGGATCCAGCGCTGACACCAGGGCCATCCGAGAGGCCAGCGGACACCTCCTGGGGCTGCAGTGGAGACTGCTCAACAAGTGAGGCATGGACAAGTGAGGCATGGACAAGTGAGGCATGGACAAGTGAGGCATGGACTGATTGGGCAGTGGGTAGGGCAGTGGGTGGCGGGACTGTGGGTGGTGGGACTCTGGGTGGTGGGACTCTGGGTGGTGGGTCACAAGGCTTAGGGCCACTAGTCAGACAGCTGGCTGGCTTAGAGAGGGTCTGTGGGCCCGGCTCCAGAGAGAACTTCCTGTAGAGCCCCACCATGTACTGGACGAACTCAGCCTCCGACTCCAGCACCTCTGGATGCTCGTCCGCCACCTGCCTAAGGAGTGAAGTGTCGCTCTCCTGCACGAACGACGTGTAGCATGGGGTGGGCATGCCCAGCATGGGGATGAACAGCTGATGGATTATGCTGTCGATCTTGGACGACGCGCTCTGCAAAACCTTTCGCTCTTTCACTGGAGTCTGCAGGCTTGTCATCGTGCGCATAACCTGTAAAAATAAAAATATTTTAAATATCCAAACGTGTATGCCCAACAACATAACCTAACTCACATTGAATCTGGACTGTGTCCTGTGCTTCTCCGCCAACAGGGGGATGGGGATCTTTAGCTTGTACCCGCCGTAGGGCGCCCTCTCCACATTCTCAAACCCTCTCCTCAGTCTCACGTGGCGCCAGATGGCCTTCATCATCCTTAGACTGATGCTGTAGAAGCCGTCCTTCACCCTGATGGCGGGAATCTGGTCATGCACTGTGCCGGAGGCGGGCTGCAGCCACGAGACCAGCCTCTCGTTCCGCTCCAGGTGGCACATCATGTCCTTGCTGCAGGGCGACTTGGAGTGATGCCAGTCCTCGCCAGCGTACACCACACATACGCCTGACATATCCAGCCTCTTCATCTTGAGTGGTTAGGGGCAGGGCGCTGCTTATATGATACAAAAAATTATTTTTAGGCCCAGGACCACGGCCCTAATACTTACAGCAGTATTAATGTGGACCCCAGGTAGTTAAGCATCCATATGAACCACAGGGACCTGGTCCTCCGGCTCCTGCAGACAGGGGAGCAGTACAACATGGACCACAAGGACCTGCCAGGGCTGGCCATCAAGTGCGTCGTCCTGTCCCTAAAGTACGTGAATCGCAAGTCGCTCTTCGAGGCCCTCTTCCCAGACCAGTACGCTGACTGGGCCCTGGTTGAGCTCATGGGGAACAGCAACACCCTGGGGGATGCTGAGGCGTGGATATGCCTGCTGGGGCTCCTTGAATGGGACCTGACGGACAAGGACAAGCTGGACATAGACGCAAACCACGCCCCCCTGTCACAGATCAAGTCCGCCCTAAGGGCGAACAATCTGGACATGCAGGGGTGGTCCATGGCCTGCAAGGTTTTGCTGTTGCAGATGGTGCAGGGGCTCCAATCCAAGTACGCCATTGAGATACTCACCAGCAGGCTTCTGGCCAGGAATACGTGGGAGAGCACCATGCAGCTGCTCGCTGGCCTCTGCGACAATAACATGCACCTGCCCGATGTGTACCACAAGACCCTGCTCTACGTTCTCTCAAAAGCGCTTGTTGACGACTCGGTCCTCAAGCAGACCATGTCAGTCATATCCGCCCAGAGGGAGGGGCACACGCTCAACCTGAGGCTGAGGAGCATGCAGATGGTGGCACTGCGCCCCAGGCTCAGGGACAGGCTCAAGACCTCCCTGCTCACAGAGCACAGGAAGGAGCAGGTGGACTCGCAGCTGGGCACCTGGGACTCCTACACCGGCTGGTGCCACACCCATCGGTTCCCCAACAACCTGTCGGATCGCGTCAAGAGGCAGCTCTACTTTCTGTCCACGCAGACTACCTGGGAATGGGACGCGGAGAGGCTGCTGCCCAACAAGGAAATGGCGGATAGGGTGAAGCAGAGGCCTGTGCATCATCCCGACCTGAGCATCATCAACTGGGTGATTGAGAACCTCAGCATGGACGGGCGCCCTCCGTTCAAGGAGATGATGGCGTTCAAATCCAGGTGCTTCGCCAGCTTCCCAGTGGTCTACGTGCAGCGTATGACGCTCACCCAGGTGCTCAAGCTGTACGTGTCCGCCTACCAGCCCATGGGCCTGTGGAAGGACGTTTGGAAGGCGCAGATAGGCATCCTATCGCCCCAGATCATCAGGGACGTGGAGAGCTTTGTCAAGGAGCACCCAGTGGCGAGCGGGTACATCATGGACACCCTGGTGGGCTAGAGTTTTGCCGGGGTGCAATGGGATCTAAGGTATTGTAATGTAGTTTAATGTATTTTAATGTATTTTAAGGTATTTTAAGGTGTTTGAACTGGCAGGCCTAGATCAAACTGTGACATGGGCTACAAACTGGCATACAGAATCCTGATTTTGACCCTGGGGCTGGGGATGGTTGCCACCCTCCTGTACAGCATCTCCTCCTTTCCCGACAGGAGCGTGAGCGCTGACATGCTCAAACACCCAGGGTACCTAGCCATACTCACCACCTGGATCATGGGCCATATGCTGGTATGGACCTTTTGCTTTTACGCCAAGAGCGAGTACTGCGAGTCAGAGTACGGGTATGCGCTGATAGCAGTACAGGTCGCTGCCTGGATAGGATTGGTGACTAACCTCCAAGGGGTTATCCACTTAATCTTTGTAGTAATCTTCACCCTCTCCTTCACTGCGATCCTCCTGCTACTATGCCAGATCGTATGGCAGAGCATCCCTGCTACGCTGCTGAGGGTCGGGCTGATTGCATCTCTCTGCTGCGACATTCTCATGCTCATCATGTTTGACTCGCCCCTCTTCTATGTGCCAGAGCATCTCAACCTTTTATGCTATGCCACGTTTTTCACTGCGTTCTTCTGCCTGCATCCCTATGACGAATGGGGCTTGAGCCCTTACTAAACATGTACTATACACGCTTTGAACTTGTTTGAAGGGATCCACAATGATTCCACATTATGAAAGGAAATTTTTAATTTTCTCAATCATGAGTTCAGGTCTCAATCAGGGCTCCATCATCCACACACCATGAGTTTCACCCCAGTCACGCCATTGGCGTCTTACTCGCTATCCGAGCCACCAGCACCTCCACCCTCTGGGGCTGGAGTGCCTGCAACACTGTTGATGTTACTCCAAACACCAAAATTGCTCAATCTAAAACTGGCTTGGGGGTCTCCAAATAGTCCAGGGGCTGCATCATCTTCACCTGCAGCACCTCCAGCATCTTCAGCACTTCCAGCACCTCCATCATCTTCAGCACTTCCAGCACCTCCAGCATCTTCGTCATATTCACCAGGTTCAGGAGAATCGGCTCCATGAGCAGCAACTCCAGCAGCAGGTCCAGCATCAACTCCAGCATCAACTCCAGCAGCAACTCCAGCAGCAACTCCAGCAGCAGGTCCAGCAGCAGGTCCAGCAGCAGGTCCAGCAGCAACTCCAGCAGCAGGACCTTCGTCACTATCAGAACCTTCTGAAACTTCGCCGACAGCACTGTCTGCAGCCCTGAGAGCAGCTTGACGACTGAGACGATTGCTTAGATCTGCTGCAAATGCAGCCGGCCTATGATTTCTGGCTCCACCAGCTGCACGTCCATGGGATCCAGGGGCACGAGCTGCACGCCCATGGGATCCAGGGGCACGAGCTGCTCCACCAGAAAGGATCCTGGCAGCTAAAGGACCAGCATCTCTTCCGCGAGGGGCTCCTCCCATACGATCGTTATGCCCAGCAGCAGCAGGCGCAACAGCGCCCCACGCACCAACTGAAGTAGCAGCACGGGGAGGAGCAGCGCCCTGCCCACCACCTGAAGTAGCAGCACGGGGAGGCGCAGCGCCCCATCCGCCAACTGAATTCCCGTTGGACACTGCATAGGTGGGTACAGGTGGCAAACCTTGTGCCCTGGGGAACAATGCTGAGGCATAGTTGCTGTTAGGCTGAGGCGCAGCTTGAGCTGGAAGCTGAGCTCCCCAATGAGAAGGGCCCTGGGTTGCCTGCGTTGGACTCTGCCTCACTGGGTTTGTTTGGGCCAATAAACGGGCATTGTCAGCTCTGAGTTTTTCGATCTCACGCTCTTTCCTTTCAAGCTCAAGAGCAGCTTCTACTGCTTTACGGGCATCTGCCAATTGTTTGCTCGCTTTGCGAAGGGCTGCATTCTCAGCTTCAATGGCATCTCGCTCTGCAGCCACTTCCTCCTTTGCACTAGTCAGCCCATGTATCTGCGCTTTCAGCTTCTCTATGTCTTTGTAGGCACTCTTACCGAGTTTTTCATATTGTTCACGAAGGTCCTTAAAATCGCTAGCACTTTTAGCATTGCCCGTATTGTAGCTAGCAGTCATTTCGCCTATGGATTTGCGCAGATTTTCCTCTGTAGCACGAAGTTTAGCGTTTGCTTCATCCAACTCATGCAGCCTTTCCATGGCACTGTTCAACTTGAGAGCCTCTGCATCTGCCCTGGCTGTCGCAGCGTTCGCCCTGTTTGTCTCAGCTGCAGTCCTGGAAGTCGCTGTAGCAGTATTGGCACGAAGATCAGCCAAGTCTCTCGAGTGAGAATTAGCAGCCCTGTCCAGCGTAGCCACTGTGGACTCTAGCTGTGAGATCTTGCTTTTAGAGGCAGCAGCCTCGGAGCGAGCTGCTTCGAGCTGTTGACGGAGTTCCTCAGCGCCAGAGTCAACAGCAGCACTAGTTGACATGGATTCAACCAGTTTCGCAGCTGCACTTGCAATCCCTTGGTGATACAATTCTCTACGCTCTGCAGCAGCAAGCATCTGCCTTGCCTTGCGAACCTCCTCCTCGCTGGACAGACGAGCTGCCTCAAAATCTGCACGAACAGCATTCAAATCCTGATGAAGCTCCCCAAGTGCCCCGTTGGCCTCTGCTGCCAGGCCCTCAGCCGCCCTGCCAATGGATTCAGCCTTGATACGAGCATTCCCTGCCTCCCTACGGGCATCCCCAATGGCAATCTCCATACTCACAATCTGCCTGCGGGCAAGGCCGAGATCAGTTTCAAACCCCTGGGCTGCATTCCTAGCAACAGTGAGATGAGTCTCGAGTTCAGCAATCCGTCGTTGGGCCGCTGTCAAGTCAGCTTCAAGGGCACGCCCTGCATTGCGGGCCTCTGTAAGATGGCCCTCCTGTGCTTCGATCCTTGCGCCAGTGGTCTCAATGTCAGCCTCGAGGGCAGTGATCCTCGCCCTGGCAGCCTGAAGTGCACTTTCAAGACGGCCCGCGTTCATGGTAGCCTTCTCAACGTTGGCCTTATGTTCGGAGCCATTCCTCTCAAGCTCGTAGATCCTCGCAGAAACAGTCCCGCACTTTTCAGCAAGAGTGACGCAGGAAGCCTTGTACCCATGCATCTCTTGATTCGATTGATTGAGTTTTTGCCCAAGGGAAGAAGCCAATTCACGAGCCAGCCGCAGGGAATTCTCAAGAGTTGCGCGCTCCGTCTCCATGCCAGCGATCCTGGCGAGGGCTGCTCTCTCATCCGCCCGTGCTGCCTCCATTGCAAAACGAGCAGCTTCAGCATTTCGCTCAGCCGTTTCTAGACGTTCTGTGGCCTCATCACGGTCTTGCTCAGCTTGCTCTACAAAATTTCGAGCAGTTTCAATCACCACTTCTTTGATCCTGAGCTGCTCCTGCAGTCTGCTAACGTTGACAGGGGCGCCCCTAACAGCCGTCATGCAATAATCGTCCAGTTCTGCTTCAGCCATAAGGAGCTTGTCGTTAATAACACGATTGGCTTCAAGTGCTTCCCTAAGCTGTCTCCCCAGGGACATGATCTGGTCCTCAATTTCGGTCAGCAGGGGGGTAGCCCCTCCAAATCGAGCGAGAAGTCCCAAGGGAGCATCGTCATGAACTGGCGATACTGCAGCTCGAGCAGCAGGCAGACCACCAGCACGTCCGAGTCTTTCAAGCACAGGTACTGGAGCAGGAGGGGCAACGTAAGGAGCAGCTGTCAAAGGACCAGGGGCGCGTCTTTCAGGCACAGCAGGCGCAGCAGGCGCATCACTATGCCTGGCACGTTTAGCCTTTCCAGGAACATTGGACCCGTTATGCTTGGACCCGTTATGCTTGGACCCGTTATGCTTGGACCGGTTATGCTTAGGAGGGCTCTGATCTTCAGGAGAGGAGTCATCTTCAGAACTCTGGGAGCTTTGGCCCATCTTGTATGAATCCTCAGAATCAGACACAGTCTCGCTTCCATAATCACTCCCTGAACCACGATTGTCCAGTCTCCCGGTACCACTGCGGAGCGGGCTTTCACGCACTCTGGCTATAGGGAGCTGAATTTGCGCTATGAAGTTCTCAATGCCAGTGCCACGCAGGGTAGTGTAATACTCTCTGAGATAGTCCACCCCATTCCCAACGATTCGATTGTTGTCCATCATGCCTGCTCCATACATTATACCTGTAACATAACCAACATCTCCAAGCAGAGCATTCGTGTTGGTATATGGGGTCAAACGGGTGTTCCTCATTGAATGAAGGATTGCAGCTGCCATGTTGATATGGGCACAGCGAGTCTCAATATCCCTGACTTGCAATTGTGTGGGGAGTCTTTGATCTCTTGAAGGTGGCAGCACACGGTAGATTACAGCGAAATCACCTACCCCCCCAGTGTATTGATTGATTATGACCATGAGATCGCTTGGTTCATACTGTACTGCTGGGTCTGCACCAATGAAAACGGCTACCATTCTCATGAAATCATTCTGATTCACAGTCACCCCTGCTCCAGCATGGAAGAGCCAAGTGGCAAGCATGACGACAAGCAGTTGGATTTGATTTGCATCTCGCTTGGTCTTTACAAGATCAGATAGGTCCGTGTCATGAAACAGCAACGGAGTCCTAGGCGGCTCCTCGTCGTCCCCTCCTCCTCCGCAGCCCCCCCTTGGTGCATCCTTCCTGGGCCTCCCCTTGCGCTTTGTGCCACTGCTGCTTTCAGAAGTGTTGGCCTGTGCCCTAGCAGGGCCTTGTTGCTTGCTGTTGCTATGCCCAGACATCTGCATGACATCTGGCATCTGAGCCATTCCTTGCCCAGCACTGAGGTCAATGTCTGGAGGAAGGCTTGTTGGGTTGTTGGCTTCAGAATGAGCCATCCAGCACAACAGGACCCCTGAGACAAGACACACGATTTGATTAAATTTAAACATGGAAAGTATGTAAGATGCGGGTATGCATGGCAAGCCTTAAATACTTGTGAATGCAAATAAACTTAAAAAAAAAATACCAAATTTGACCAGTTTTGGTAATTTGGATGCTGGCTTGAGAGTGTGGGTGTGGGTGTATATATAGAGGATTTTTTTTACTTTTTTTACTTTTTTTTTACTTTTTTTACTTTTTTTTTTACTTTTTTACTTTTTTTAATTTTTTTTAATTTTTTTTATACTTTTTTTATACATTTTTTACTTTTTTTATACTTTTTTTATATTCTTTTTTTGACAGTTTTTTCTGGGACAAAATTCAACAAGTAAAAGATAATGTTTAATATTACTCAAACAATTACTCTGCCCATCAATCCTTCTCGGGACTGTCAAATTGGGCTGTTTTAGCCATGAGTACATTAATGTAATCCATGGCATCTTCACCTAGGCTCCCTTGTGTGTTGTTATTGACTCCAGTCCCAGTCTGTGTGGTGGAACTGATTTCATGCACAGGACCAGGAACAGCAGACAGGCGGGCAGCAGCTTGGGCGCGGGCAGCAGCTTGGGCGCGGGCAGCAGCTTGGGCGCGGGCAGTAGCTTGAGGGCTGGCAGTAGCTTGAGGGCGGGCAGCAGCTCTGGTGCGGGCTGCAGCTCGAGGGCGGGTAGCAGCTTGGGGCTGTGCAGATACCTCTGCAGGGGGGGCAACCTCTGTTTGCCTTGCAGGATGCAACATCATCATTGCCTGAACAACCTCCACACCAGCTAAGTCAGCATCATCCATGTCAGGCAATGTGGCAGCATTGATTGGCGCCCCAGCCTCCACTTGGCGTCTGGTGAAATCGATTGGCTGCTCTGGACCAGACACAGCAGAAGGCAGGCGGGCGGGACGCCGTGGGGGAACAGCAGGCTGGCGAGCAGCATCAAGCTCTGCGTTGAGCCTAGCGATTGTCTGCTCAGCCTCTGATTGCCTAGCCCTGGCACGTTCCAGCTCAGATCCGAGAGTGGCCATTCGCACCCTGTTCAGGACAAGCTCTGCCTGGCGGTCAGCAGCATGCTCTGCGTCTAGCCGAGCGATTGTCTGATCAGCCTCGGATAGCCTAGCCCTGGTACTTTCTAGGTCAGATCGGAGCCTATCCATTTGCTCACCATTTCGGACAAGCTCAGCTTGGCGGCCAGCAGCAGACTCTGCGTTAGCAGCAATTTCCATGTTGAGCCGAGCGATTGTCTGATCAGCCTCTGATAGCCCAGCCGCTGTACTTTCCAGTTCAGATCTGAGACTATCAACATCCTCGTTATTCTGGACAAGCTTAATGCGAACGTTGCTCAAGAATTCAGAGAAAGTGTCAGAAATTCCAATGCAAATTCGATCAACTTTGTCAAGACGCTCAGTGGCAAGTTCCATACTCGCGTTGCTAGTCCGCTCAGCCTCAGCCTGGGCAGTGCGGGCAGCCTGCAAATCTTGCTGTAGCTGGGTGCGCTGATTCCGAAGGCGGGTAATGGCAGGCAGAGGGTTGCTTGAAGTCTGAACAGCAACATCTGCAGTGTAAACTGGGACGGCAATGGCCACCACCAAATCTACACTGGGTCTTGCAGGATGGGGTGCTTCGCCTCCAGCCGCTACATTGACTTGTGCTGCAGCTGCTACATTGACTTGTGCTGCAGCCGCTACATTAACTTGTGCTGCAGCTGCTACATTGACTTCTGCTCCAGCCGCTGCATTGACTTCTGCTCCAGCAGCTGCATTGACTTCTGCTCCAGCCGCTGCATTGACTTCTGCTCCAGTCGCTGCATTGACATCAGCTGCAGCTGCTGCATTGACTTCAGCTGCATCTGCTGCATCGACTTCTGTCTCATCTGTTAGATTGACCACTGCTTCAGCTGCTACACCAGCAGCCTCAACACCGCCTCCAAACCCCCCATCGCCTCCAAAGCCCCCATGGCCTGCCCTAGTCCTTCCAGAACTGATAGGAAGTGCATTCATGGTGATGTGTATCCGAATTTCTTGCGGGTAGGTCGCTATCAAGCCCTCTAGAACAGCGCGTAGATGTGCCAGCCCATTCCTCATGATAGACTCGTGAGAAAGTTCCCAGTTCCTATACAACAGTTCTGTAACTGCCTCTAGATGTGTAAGCAGATGGTTCAAGTCGTTGAACCTGCCAGAAGGGCCGTCGCTCCTGGAACGGCGGATTGCGCCCAGCAGAGCTGCTGCCACGTCCATGTAGGCTGCACGCATGGCATTAGTCAGTCTAGGAAGGCCGGTGACTGGTGGGCCAGAAAATGGCAGAGCCTGCACAAGAGTTTCTATATTGAACGATGAATTCTGAGGATCCCAGCCTAAATCTAGGATGAACGAGTCCAAATGATGCTCTCTATTCCCACTAATGAATGCAGCCACTAGATTTTCAAATTCCCCTGTTTTTCTTGTTACCCCATTTCCCCTATGGTAGATCCAAGTGGCTAGAAACGCTACAATAAGTCTGATCTTTCCTGGAGAAGCCTTCTTCATCAGATTGGAAAGGTTGGTGTCGTGATAGTTGAAGCCATTGCCCTTCCAGCCTTCCCCGTCGTCTCCGCCCCCCCCGTACCCGCCAGCCCCAGATCCACCAGCCCCAGATCCGCCAGCCCCATATCCGCCCCCGCCCTGTGCACTGCAGCTCTTTTTGGTAGGTCCAGAATAGGCGCTGTCTTTATCATAAGGACCCCGCTTGCCTGTTCCGCCCCCCCTCTGCCTACCTGGGACCACACTTAGGTCCACTGACTCCAAGACAGGGTCAGGGGCCTCCCACTGCTCCCAGCGTGCAGAGCAGCACACCAAGCATCCCAAGAAAGAGATGAGAACCATTTGATTGATTTTATACATGGAAAGTATGTAAGATGCTGGTAAACAGGCCGTGTTTAAATACTCGAGTAACGGGAGGGAATGGGTGAATAATGGATGCTCATATTGATGATGACTTTCAATTTTAAAATAAATTTAAGATAAAAAGAATTCAAACCAGTTCTGACAGTTTTAAAATAAATTCAAGATAAAAAGAATTCAAACCAGTTCTAACCATCCCACCTCAAAGCAAAAGCCACCCATGGTATTCAATCTGCAATCCACCCTCACCTGCACCCTCTTTTGCTTTCTCAGTCTCACTCATCTTGTCTCTATCATCTGCATTGCCTTCTCCACAAACAAGGACACTTCCACGTTGCTGGCTTACATGCTTGACACCATGGCAACCTGCTGCCTCCTCTCTGTTTGTGTCTATGCTGTCCACCACTTCTTTGACAGCCTGTTTTTCCACTGTGTCTATGTGTTGACCAAGCTGAGTTATGGGCCTGTCAAGCTGATCCACTATGTGCATTGTGATGGGACTAAGTTGGATGGGGATGCTGAACATGCTGGGAGTGCTGGGAAAGCTGGAGCAGAGCCCTCCACATCCACCCAGGAGACCACATCTGCCCAAGAAGCCACATCCACCCAAGAAGCCAAGTCCCAAGAAACCACATCCACTCAAGAAACCATGCCCACCAACGAGACTGCATCAGACACAGCAGACAGCCAGGCTTCCTCTGACAGCCTCAGGGTGTTCAGTGAGTTCAAGAACGTGTCTGACAGCCCAAAGAAGGCCCTTGGTGGAGATGACTCTGCCTCTGGAGCCTCCACTGACTGCATGTGAAATGGGAATTAAATGGTTTATGCAAATTGTGTTGAGGTGTCCTTCTGTCTCTTGAGCATGCTTGGCCATTCATTACATGTCAAGAGTAGCAGAGTTTTTCCATTGGCAGTCCCTTATTTAAAGACTCCATTCACACTGTCATGATCCCTTTTAACATGGAAGATACACAGCAAACAGATCAGCTAGGGGATTTTGATGACACTGATTGGGGTGACGTGGATTTGATTCTGCCCAATGAAAAGGCACAAGTAGATATGGAGGCTGAGATGCAGGCTGAGATGCAGGCTGACACAACCATATGGGAAGAAATTGGGGATGCACAGACTGGGGCACAGACTGGAGAAACAGGAGCACCTAGTGCTGCAAAACCTAGAGGGAAGTACTTATGCTCCTGTGGAAAGAGAAAGTACAGATGCAAGGTCTGTGGTGGAAGTGCACTTTGTCCCCATGGAAAGGTGAAGTCAGATTG
>Ga0214253_100265_pt1 | contig 13073 bp, 16 predicted proteins | sample TroBogypolimnion_FD_153091 | JGI IMG/M metagenome (GOLD analysis project Ga0214253, IMG submission 153091) | Freshwater microbial communities from Trout Bog Lake, WI - 21JUL2009 hypolimnion | ecosystem: Environmental > Aquatic > Freshwater > Lake > Hypolimnion/Profundal zone | place: Trout Bog...
CACCCGGCCACCTCCACTTCCGCTGCCAGGATTTCAACATCCTGGCCCTTGGCTGGAGATGCCTGCAGCGTTCCTTCCACCCGGACGGAACAGCCAGCGGAAAGCCTTTTAATCTCGGAATCATAATTCTGAAGACCGCCCTCGGCGATCACCTGGATATTGGCAAGGCAGGAACCGTCGTTAATCTCAAGAAAGGAAAAACTGCCGGTATCCCTTCGGGTGCGTATCCATCCCGCCACCTGTACTCGACTGCCGACAGGATGCTGTTTTAAAAGATTTTTTATTCGTATTTGCACGATTTCACCTCTGGGGAAAGAGAGAAGAGTACGGCTTCAGCCGCCCGACGGCTCTCTCTTTAATATATAGTCGTGACGGATATTTGCCAGGGATGCAAAGATCGAGCCTTTCGCCCCCGGAACTTCTCTGTACACATTCTCAAGTACGTTTCTGACAGTCTCGCGTCTTGTGTCTCCCGCCAGCGGGCAGAGATTTTCCACCGGCCTGATCCCCACCCGCCGGGCAATCAACCGGACTTCATTTTTTTCCAGATAGGCCAGCGGACGAATCAGAGCAAGCCTGCCGTTAAAGAGATCCTGGCGCGGCACCATGGTCGAGATATTTCCGCTGTACAGCATGTTGAGAAAAAGCGTTTCCACCAGATCGTCCTTGTGATGTCCCAGTGCAATCTTGGTGTATCCGCCTTTCCTCGCCAGTTCAAAGAGCTGCCTGCGCCGCTGCCGGGAGCAGGTAAAACAGGTTCGCTGCCCTTCGCCCGAGAAGTCCCCATTTTCAATGGAAAATTCGATATTGAACTGCGCCATCTGCGCAGCAATACTCTCAGCGGGCCGGACTGTTCCCGACACTGGACTCCAGAAACCGGCATCGATATTAACCGCATGCACCGAATAGCCGATGGGGGCCTTCGCTCTCCACATGGCAAGCAGCCAGGCCAGGACCATGCTGTCCACCCCGCCCGACACTGCAACCAGAACCTTGTCGCCATCACGCAGCATTCCATAATCATGCATGGCCCGGCCGATGCGCCGGTTAACCTGCCGGGGGAGGATGTCTGGTATCATGAAGCCACGGGGAGGAGGAAAAAAGACGCCCGCCGTTGCACAGAACGGAAGGCGTTGCAATCCGAGGAAGGGTGAGCCCTTTCTTTACTATTTGATATAGGGACAGGTGTCAAGCCGGTCATGGACCCCTTGACGGACAAGTTCCTCGACGCTCACCCATTTGAATCCACGGTTCTGGGCCTTGCTGAAGGAAAAAAGATTGCTTAAAAGTGACTCCTGGGTCTCGTCGAAGTTTCCACGCCATATCACCTGGCCGTCATCGGCACGCACCAGCTGCAGGGAAAAGGCCGCCGACGCAGGATTATCTGCGGCATAATCGCCTCCCTCGCGCTGATGGTAGCGGTTCACCACGGTTATCAGGACAGCATCACAGCGGAGCTTTTGGCAGATCTTTTTTATCAAGTCCAGCCGGTTTCCGGACATATCCGGAGAGAAGCCCTCAACCTGATTCGCATTCAGAAAACGGACCCCCTGGACAGACTTCAATTCGTCAACCAGCACGCTGTCAATATATTGCGCGCCACGGCCCAGACTGTCGGCCTCGGAAGAACTCAGCTTCCGGTCGGCATCAACAGGTATCTCCGTCGGCAATACAACAAAACTGCCGATCTTCCCGACAGCTCTATCCGAATTTTTCTCCGGAGCTTCCTGTTGGGTGGCACAGGAAGAGAGTATTAAAACCGCACAATAAAACAGAAACACCTTCAGTAACAGCGAATGTGGAGTTTTCACGTAAGACCTCTTTTCATATTGCCTTTCAATAACAGAGCGTTCATGCCAGAACCTGCCATAAGACGTTGATTTTCTACAAAATCCAACAGACACTTGAAAGCTTACAGGCACCCTTTTGACGATAACGCCCCGGAAACACGGACATCCTCCTGAACAGCCTGCCGCATGGCTCTCCCCAGTCCCTTGAAGACGGCCTCTATAATATGATGGCTGTTTTCACCATGCAGGAGATCCGCATGCAGGGTTATGCCTGCGTGCAGGACAAAGGCCCGGAGAAACTCCTTGGCCAGGGCTGTATCAAAAGTCCCTACCCTGCTGTCGGGAACGGATACGTTGTAATGCAGAAAAGGCCGGTTGGAGATATCGACTACAATCCGCACCAACGTCTCATCCATCGGGAGGCAGCACTCACCATACCGGGCTATCCCCTCGAAATCCCCCAAAGCCTCTTTAAAGGCCTTGCCCAGGCATATTCCCGTATCTTCAACCGTATGGTGATCATCGACCTGAACATCGCCTTTCCCTTTAAGCGTGAAATCGAAAAATCCATGAACGCCAAAAAGTGTCAACATATGATCAAGAAAGGGGACATCCGAGTCAATCGCTGTCTTTCCGGTGCCATCAAGGCTGAGTACCAGCCTGATATCGGTTTCCAGTGTTATTCGCTGGGCGCTGCCAGCTCTTCTCTCTTGTTCGCTCATATCCTTTCCCTCGTTTTTTTGCTCTCCGCAGCCTCTCCCTGCTTCCACCGTCAAGAACTCTTTATAGTACTCTATCTTCGCAAAACCATCTCTATTTTTTCGCCGATTCTTGGCAAAAAAGGAAGAAATCGAAAATTAAAACGGATTTTTCATTGACAGTAATTTCAAAAATCTGTATCTTGGCTCTGTTTTGACACAAGCAAACGAGCGGGAATAACTCAGTGGTAGAGTGCAACCTTGCCAAGGTTGAAGTCGCGAGTTCGAATCTCGTTTCCCGCTCCAGAGAGACTTTAAAAGGTTCGATCATTATCGAACCTTTTTTTATTAATTATAGAGGACCATTCGAGGCACACAATGAAAACCTATCTTGCTCCTGTTAACGAGATCGAGAAAAAATGGTACGTTGTTGATGCGGAGGATAAAGTGCTTGGCCGTCTTGCGGCTGAGATTGCATCCCGTCTCCGCGGAAAACACAAACCGACTTTCTCGACCTTCATTGATAATGGCGATTTCATCATTGTAACGAATGCTGACAAGATTCGCCTGACCGGAAATAAATGGGATGACAAGAAGTATTATCATCACACCGGATACATGGGTGGAATCAAGGAAGCGAATGCGAAGAAACTGATGGAAGTTCACCCGACAGAATTGGTCATTACCGCCGTCAAAGGAATGCTTCCTAAAAACCGGCTTGGACGTGCGCAACTGAAGAAGCTGAAGGTTTATGCCGGTACTGCGCATCCGCACGAAGCGCAGCAACCTGTTGTCTTAGATATTTAATTCACATGGAGAAAATGACCATGGCTCAAGATCGTTTCTACGCCACCGGCAAAAGAAAAAACGCCATCGCCAGAGTCTGGATTACACCAGGCAATGGCAAGATGATTGTCAATGAATTGGATGCCGATGTCTATTTCGCCGGTATGTTCAAGAATCATAAAATTGCAAGACCGTTTCAGGTGACAGAGACCGCTGAACAGTATGATGTTATAGCAACCCTCCGGGGGGGCGGCAAATCCGCTCAGGCCGATGCCTTATGCCATGGCATCTCCAAAGCCCTGTTGAGCGTAAGTCTCGAAAACAGGATTCCTCTTAAAAGGTCTGGATTTCTTACCCGTGACCCGCGTATCAAAGAGCGGAAAAAGTACGGTCAGAAGGGTGCTCGGGCGAAGTTCCAGTTCTCCAAACGGTAAGTCTGTTTATTCGTCTGCTGCCTGCAGTCTTGCAGTAGAGGGATTTGAGGTACGGATTACGATTTCAGGGAATAACAGATCATCTGTTATTCCCTTTTTCTATTTTGTTCCCTATGCTGAAGGCAGTCCTTTCAATATAATTTGTTTCTTGACCCACTCTGACAGGTATCCATTATGATAAAAGTCGCAATTGTTGGTGCCTCCGGTTACACCGGTGTTGAATTGGCCCGAATCCTCTGCAACCACCCCCGGATCACACTCACGACGGTCACATCGAGACAACATGAGGGGAAACCCTTGAGCCGGGTCTTTCCGAATCTCTATAAAAAGGTCGATCTTGTCTGTGAAAATCTCACACCTGCGGAACTCTGCTCACGGGCTGATGTCATTTTTACGGCTGTACCGCATAAGACAGCCATGGACATCGTCCCTCAACTCCTGGCAGAGAAGAAAAAGGTCATCGATCTCTCGGCCGATTTTCGGCTCAGGGACGTAGCGGTCTATGAGCAGTGGTATCAAAAGCACACCTCTCCTCAATTTCTAAAAGAAGCTGTTTACGGTCTTCCCGAACTGTACCGGGACCAGATACAATCCTGCAGCCTGATTGCCAACCCCGGCTGCTATCCGACCTCGATAATTCTCGGTCTTGCACCCCTGCTTAAAGCAGGCGTAATTGATCCGCAATCGATCATCGCCGACTCAAAATCAGGAACATCCGGAGCCGGACGTTCAGCATTGGTGAGTTCTTTGTACTGTGAAGTAGCCGACGGATTTCGCGCCTACAAGGTAGCTGACCACAGACATACCCCCGAAATCGAGCAGGAAATAAACCGGCTGGGCCACTGCAATGTGAATATCTCGTTCACCCCCCATCTGCTCCCCCTATCCCGCGGCATTCTCAGCACCCTATACGCCCGGCTTGACAAGGGCACAGGGAACGATCAGGTTCGCGATCTCTATGAGACCATGTACAAAAACGAGCACTTTGTCAGGGTTCTTCCTGAAGGCATCTTCCCGGCAACCCAGTATGTCAGGGGGTCGAACTTCTGCGATATAGGCTTCAAAATCGACCCGAGAACCGGCAGGATCATCGTGATGTCGGCCATTGACAATATCGTCAAGGGCGCGGCGGGGCAGGCCGTTCAGAACATGAATCTCATGTGCGGTTTTCCTGAGGCGGCGGGTCTGGAAGGAGCCCCGTTTTTCCCCTGATCGGCGAATCCGGCGATGCGCAACATTAAGCTGCTCATAGCCTATGACGGTACGGGCTTCGCCGGCTGGCAGAAGCAGAAGAACGCTCCTACTCTTCAAGGTGAAATTGAGAAAAGACTGAACATCATGACGGCGGGGCCCATCGTCCTGCTCGGGGCCGGACGGACGGACGCCGGCGTTCACGCCGAAGGGATGGTGGCCAACTTCCATACTCCGAAGGCCATCAGTTGCGAAAGCCTCCATAAAGGGCTCAACGCTCTGCTCCCCGAAAGCATCAGGATTCTATCGGTCCATGAAGCTGACAAAGACTTTCACTCCCGATTCTCCGCCAAGGCAAAAACGTATATCTACTCGCTCTTCACTGGTCCGGTCCTTCTTCCCACCCAACGGCTGTATGTCTTCCACAGCCCGTATCCGCTTCAGTCGGATCTGATCACCGAATGTCTGTCGCATATTACGGGAACCCATGATTTTGCAAGCTTTGAGCTCGCAGGGTCACGGGACAAATCCCGTACCGGAGGCCGGGGTTCCATACGAACCATTCTCACAGCCGAGATGCAGGATGCAGGAGACGGCCATTACCGCATTGCCATTACTGGTGATGGTTTTCTGCGGCAGATGGTCAGAATACTGGTCGGTACAATTCTTGAAGTCGGGAAAGGAAGAATGAGGATCGATGATTTCCGTCGGATTCTGGACGCAAAAGACCGAACCCAGGCAAGCCCTCCTGCCCCCGCCCATGGTCTCAGCCTGCATAAAATTTTCTATTGAGTGAGAATGACAATCTCACAAAATCCTGCACAAGTCGCATACAAACTTGGTCACGTTTTCGCTGAATCTTCTTTCTTCGCCCGGCGAAGCATTCTTTCAACCAGTGCACTTTTGTTGCTTCCGGCGTCAGCCCCCCGAGGACGGCGCTGGAGAACTTGCCGCCATTGAAACGCAGGCATGCCATGAAAGCCCCGCATGCGCCTATCAAACATTATCATCAACATTACAAACCAGGCGGCCTATACGACGTCACTCGACGTTAATTTTAGATTTTTTTTCAGCGAACAGCGTAAAGAACGATATACTGTGAACTTACAAAAAAAACAAACGGTCACCTCAGCGGGTGACCGTTTCATCCGCAGGAAAATCGCAAATCCTCAATTGCGCACAAATCGCACATTGCGCAGGGCTGCAGAAAGATATCGATCAACAATCTTTATGATTTTTTTCTAATGGACTGCCGGGCCAGGAGAGATTGCAGTTTCCAGGGAGAGGAAAGGCAAATCCGTTCGTCATCACAGGTTGACATGACGTCACAGAAGTTGAGGAATTCATGCATGGTATCGGTCATCACCTTGTCTTTCCTTGCTATTATCTGCAATTGGCGGGTCATGTCGATACCATCGACGTTCAGGCTTTTCAGCCAACCGTTCTCAACCTCTCGGCAAATGGTCAACGAGGAAAGGCAGGCGATTCCCACTCCGGACTCCACGGCCCGCTTTACCGCTTCCGGATGCCCCATTTCCATTACGATATGGATGTCGTCAATATAGTCCTTCATCCTTTCCAGGAAAATCGCAGCCGTTCCGGACCCCTGTTCCCGCATAATCCACTTGCTGTTCTTAAGGTCTGTTTTTACATCAAAAAATTTATTATGCGCCAGGGGGTCCGAAGGCCCGGCCAGGACCACGAGTTCGTCTTTGAACCAGGGGCGGATTACGATATCCTCGTTGGTCACCTTGCCCTCGACAAATCCGATATCCATGGCACCGTCCACCACCATCCGCTCAGCATACTGCGTGTTGTAGACAAGCATGTTTATATGGACCCTGGGGTGGATGCGCTTAAAGGCCCCGATCAGATAAGGAAGTATGTAATTTCCAAGCGATAAACTGGCGATAACCTCGATATGACCCGCCAGCTTATCGTTTCTCTCCGACATGATCGTTTCAACATTGCTCACCTGGGTGGTGATATCTTTTGCCAAGGGTAAAAGATATCGGCCACGGGCATTTAACAGAAGACTTCTGCCATGCCGGTCAAAAAGGGAACCCCCGAGCTGGTTTTCCAGTTCAGCCAATGCCATACTCACAGCCGATTGGGTAACAAACAACTTTTTACTCGCCTTTGTAACCTGAGCCGTCTCAGCAACTGCTATAAATATCTCTAATTGTCTCAATGTGATAGACATCTCTTGCACCGTTATTCAAATATTTTGATTCAATTCATCTTATTTATTGACTAGTGATGTTTCATCTTATCATTTATAAAAGCTTCTTCAAGATCTTTCTATAATTTATTCTTATTATAAATAACACTTATTTCTCACATGTTTGCCTGAAACTGAACGTCCATTCAGTTTCCTGTTGACACATATATACCGATTAACTACTCTAGCTCACGTTTGACCGCACTTTCAGTTGTTCTTCAACTTAAGATGGAGCGTCGACATGGAACCGCAGTTCTCGGAATTTCTCTATCGTGACAACATCATCTGGATCACGGCCTTTGCGCTGGGAGGGCTTGTCTTCGCCCTCGGTCCGATCCTGATTGTCTATCTCTTGATGCCCCGCAAAACCCGACAGATCAACAACAAGTCAAGCCAATATATCGAATGCGGCATGGACCCCATCGGCGACAGCTGGATCAGGTACGGGGTGGTTTTCTACCTCTACGCCTTGATTTTCCTCGCCTTTGACGTGGACGTGCTCTTCCTTTTTCCGGTGGCACTGACCTATAATAAGGGGATTTTCCTCTCATCACACCGTGATTTCGTTGAAATTGTCATGTTTGTCGGCATTCTGTCGCTTGCTATTGTCTATGCGTGGATCAAGGGAGTATTCAAGTGGGAACGAAAAACATACCGTCGATAAAGGAAGGGATACCTTCTTCCTTCGTTCAGTTTGCACTGGCCGACCAGCTTATCAATATCTGCAGGGTCAATTCTTTCTGGCCCCTCACCTTCGGCATCGCCTGTTGCGCAATCGAGATGATGGCCACCGGATGCGCCCGGTTCGACATGTCCCGGTTCGGGGCCGAGGTTTTCCGCCCTTCTCCCCGGCAGAGTGATGTGATGATCGTTGCAGGCACCATCACGAAAAAGATGATGCCCGGCATCAAGACCCTCTATGATCAGATGCCCGAGCCCAAATGGGTTATGGCTCTCGGGAACTGCGCCATCTCCGGAGGCCCCTTCGCCTTTGAAGGACAGTACAGCATCATTCTTGGCGCCGATCAGTTTCTCCCTGTGGATGTCTATGTACCCGGCTGCCCGCCCCGTCCCGAGGCGCTTCTGCAGGGCATCATGGAACTTGAACACAAGGTTTCAGGCTGGAAACGATGGAAAAACCCTGAAGCGGCGTAGCGCTCAGGGCTCTTTTGTGACGTATTGACAGAACTGGGCATTCGTTGGCGCCCTGTCCAGAGTTTTTTTGGAGCATCATGATATGATAGTAGAAAAAACGAAACTGGCACTCCTCAATCTCTTTCCTCAATCAGAACCAGTCGCTGCGGCCGCACCTGCTCCCCTGCAGGAGGAGGGCGAAAAAAAGGCACCAAAAAAAGAACCGCCACGCATGAACGGCGTGATGGAACGGGACTACAACGTGCACGGCTATCATCTCGATGCCCAGGTTTCTCCCGCTCAGCTTCTGGACGCTGTTGCCATCATTGACGATGCCGGTTTCTTCATCGAGAGCATCACCGGGGTCGATTGGATCAAGGAGGATCAGCTGGAGGTTATCTACGATTTCAGCCGCTATGATTTTGACCTCTGCCGCGTGGTCATACGAACCCGGGTTCCCCGCAGCAAGCCTGTTGTTCCGACCATAACCGGCATGTATGCCGGAGCCAACTGGCACGAGCGCGAGACCCATGACTTCTTTGGCATAAAATTCGAAGGCCACCCCAACCTCATCCCGCTGCTTTTACCGGAAGATGCTGATTTTCATCCACTTCTCAAGGATTTCAAAGCATGAGTGCTCCCATTACAATCAGACCGGACGAGACGTTCACCTTAAACGTCGGGCCGCAGCATCCAGCCACCCACGGCGTCCTCAGGGTGAAGATGGAGATGGACGGCGAATATATCGTCAACGCCGAGACCGTTATCGGCTACATCCACCGCATGCATGAAAAGATGGGGGAACTCAAGACCTATCCCCAGTTTTTGATGAACTTAAGCCGGATGGACTATCTGGGAGCGCTGGGATATTCCCACGGGCATGTGCTGCTCATCGAAAAGGCGGCGGGCATCGAAGTGCCGGAGAGGGCCGAATATATCCGGGCCATCACAGTAGAGCTGAACCGGATTGCCTCGCATCTTTTCTGGTTCGGGGCCTTCGTCATGGATCTCGGGGGCTTCAGCCCGCTGATGTATGCACTTCAAGACCGGGAATACATTCTCGACATGTTGGAGGCCATCACCGGTTCCCGTCTCACCTATAGTTATTACCGTTTCGGAGGCTTGTACAATGACGTCGACGACGATTTCATCGACGCCGCCAGGCGTTTTATCCCCCGGATGCGCGCCTCCCTGAAAAAATATCACAGGCTGGTTACCGGCAACATCATATTTATGAAGAGACTCGAAGGGATCGCTCCGCTGACCCCTGAAATAATCAGGAAATACGGAGCGACCAGCGCCGTGGCCAGAGGATCGGGCATCAATTTCGACGTCCGGAAAAATGAGCCCTACTCGGTCTATCCCGAATTCGATTTCGACGTCCCGGTTTACCATGAATGCGACTCGCTGGCCCGCTACATGGTCCGCATGGCCGAGATGGAGCAATCGCTTCGAATCATCGAGCAGGGGCTGGACAAACTGCCGGGCGGTCCGATCATGCCGGAGAAGAAGAAGCCGATCAAGATTGCCCCCGGCGATTACTATCAGGCCGTCGAGACCGCGCGCGGGAGTTTCGGGATCAGGCTGGTCAGCGACGGCGGAAAGACCCCCTACCGCCTGAAACTGCGGTCGCCCACCTACTCCAACATGCACCTTTTTGATGAAAGCTGCCGTGGAATGCTGATCATGGATGCCCTGGCCTTCATGGGCAGCCTGGATCTGGTCATACCCGAGATCGACCGGTAAAGGAGAACGCCGATGAGTCTTACACTGCTCAATGTTATCATTGCCGTCGTTATCGCCATCGCCTTTGCGGCCCTGAACGCCGCCTATCTGGTCTGGGCGGAACGGCGAGGCGCCGCACGCATCCAGCGGCGTCCAGGTCCTAATATCAACGGGCCCTTCGGGCTCTTCCAGCCCCCACTGGACGGGGTCAAGCTGATGGCAAAGCAACTGCTGATCCCCGGCGATGTCGATAAAATCCTTTTCATGGTCGCACCGGTTCTGGCCATGGCTCCTGCCATCACCAGCTTCGTCACCATCCCCTTCAGCGACCATATCGTCGGTCACAATATGCATATCGGCATCCTGCTGGTCTTTGCCTTCGCCTCCATGGGCGGCATGGCGCTGCTCCTGGCAGGCTGGAGCTCCCGCAATAAATATTCTGTGATGTCAAGCGTCAGGGCCGTTTCCCAGGCCATCGCCTACGAGATCCCCATGCTGATCACGGTCATCACCATTGTCATGATCACCGGAACCACCGATCTCATGGGCATCGTCAAGTCCCAGGCGGGCGGATTCTGGCACTGGAACATCTTCCCCTTCAAGGCAGGTGTGTTCAATCCCTTGATGCTGCTATCATTTTTGGTCTTTTTCATCAGCTCGCTTGCTGAAACCAACCGGGCGCCCTTCGACCTCGGCGAGGCCGAGAGCGAGCTGGTCGCCGGTTTCCATACCGAATACGGCAGCATGGGCTTTGGCCTTTTCTTCATGGGCGAATACGCCAATATCGTCATCGGCGCCTCGCTCACCACCATCCTTTTCCTGGGAGGCTGGGATTGCCCCTTTGGTTTGTTCCCCGGAGTCTGGTGGTTCCTGCTGAAGATCTACCTGCTGATCGCGACCTTCATCTGGATCCGCTGGACCTTCCCGCGGACCACGATCTACGGCCTCTTGAACCTGTCGTGGAAGATATTGATTCCATTTTCACTCTTCAACCTGCTGCTCACCGCAGGACTACTCAAGGTGTTTTAATATGGGCGCCTATTTCAGTGAAATATTCTCCGGACTATGGAGCCTCTTTGTCGGTATGGGCATAACGTTCCGGGAGTTTTTCAGTCCGACGGTAACCGTTCAATATCCTTACGAGACGCTGAAGATGACCGCCCGCTATCGCGGCCATATCGAGCTGATATCCGACGAGGAGGGCAACCCGAACTGCGTGGTCTGCGGCATGTGCGAAAAGGCCTGTCCGTCTTCCTGCATTACACTTGCAGGAGAAAAGCCGGAGGGGGGGAAAAAGAAGGTTCTTACCAGTTATTTGCTCGATTTCACAAAATGTTCGCTCTGCGGCTCCTGTGTTGAGTCGTGTAATTTCAACGCCATCGACTTTTCCAAGGAATACAACCTGGCTAGTACCCGCAAGGAGGATTTTCACTTCAACCTTCTTCAACGATTAAAGGACAGAAACCCATGAACTCTTTGCTTCTCTCCTCGCAGACACCTGCTCTTTTCAGTGCAGACGGCCTGGCCGGGCTGATTTTCCTGATCATGGTGGCGGTCATGCTGCTGGGCGGTCTGATGGCCTGCACGTCGGAACGTCTGGTCCGCTCTGTGGCCGGCTTGGTCGTGTGTTTCGTTGGTGTCGCCGGAATCTTTTACTACCTCAATTCGCCCTTCATCGCCGTGATGGAGATGCTGATCTATGTGGGAGCGGTTTCGGTCACCATCGCCTTTGCCATCATGCTGGCCGCCCCCGAGCAAAGCAAAAAATTCGGGCCCTGCGGTCCGCTCGCAGGTCCCCTGGGCTTTCTGACCGCAGGTCTTGCCTTCGGCGGGCTGGCGGTGCTCGGCTACCGCACAGCCTGGCCGGTACAGGCCAAGATCAACAACGGCGGCATGGAGCTCATCGGCGTGCAGCTTCTTCAAGACTATTCTATGGTCTTCGAGCTCGTCTCTCTTGTCCTGTTAATTGCCATTCTCGGGGCGCTCATCCTGGCCCGAAGCGGGAGGAATCACTGATGTCACTGCTTACCCTGCATAATAATCTCACTACCTACCTGGTAATCGGCGCCATGCTGTTCGGTATCGGCATTTACGGTTTCATCACCAGGCGGACTGTCATCAGCATGCTTATTTCCTCTGAACTGATGCTGGCGGGAGCCTCGGTCAACTTCATGGCTTTCAACCGTTTCACCGCACCCGATCCGGTGGTCGGACAGATATTCACCCTCTTCATCATGGCCATAGCCGCAGCGGAAGCGGCCATCGGCCTCAGTATTGTCGTGGCCATTTACCGGAACTATACCTCCATTGAAACGGAAGATCTGGTCAAACTCAAAGGCTAGAAAGGAATCGCTGTCATGAATACAACAGTCTGTTCGGTTAAACTCCTGATTGCCCTGCTGGTTCCCCTGGTTGGCGCCGTGGGCGTCATGGTGAAGGGCCGCCACGAGAATATTCGGGAGTCCCTATCCTGCATAGCCTCTCTTGTCCTTTTCGGCCTCGTCCTGTCGCTTATTCCTGATATCCTCCAGGGCCGGACACTGGTCTTCCCCCTGTTCACCCTGCTGCCGGGGGTCTCCATCACCCTCCGGGCGGACGCCATGTCCATGATCTTCGCCATCGTCGCCTCCTCGCTCTGGACTATTGCCGTCTTCTACTCCATGGGATACATGCGAAGCCTGAAGGAGCATGCACAGACCCGGTTTAACGCCTGCTTTGCCCTGGCCATCTTCGGCGCGATCGGCGTGGCCTTTTCCGACAATCTCTTTACCATGTACCTCTTCTACGAGATCGTCTCGGTCTGCACCTATCCGCTGGTCGCCCACCACCAGGACGAGGAAGGCTATCACGGCGCCCGCAAATACATCATCTATCTGACCACCACGGCCAAGGCCTTCCTGCTGCCGGCCATGATTCTGATCTATGTGCTGACCGGCACCCTGGACTTCGCCCCTAATATCTCTACCGGCATCTTCCCGGCAGGCGTCAACAGCAGCCTGGTGATCATGCTTTACATCTTCTGCCTCTTCGGTTTTGCCAAAAACGGCGTTATGCCCTTTCATCACTGGCTTCCCGGGGCCATGGTGGCCCCAAC
>Ga0214253_100271_pt1 | contig 12915 bp, 9 predicted proteins | sample TroBogypolimnion_FD_153091 | JGI IMG/M metagenome (GOLD analysis project Ga0214253, IMG submission 153091) | Freshwater microbial communities from Trout Bog Lake, WI - 21JUL2009 hypolimnion | ecosystem: Environmental > Aquatic > Freshwater > Lake > Hypolimnion/Profundal zone | place: Trout Bog...
ATCAGGCTTCCGGTAAACATATAGCTGTAAAACTGGAAGTATCTGGCGATGTAGAATGCACCGCATGCCTGCTGGTAAGCGTAAAAGATGCAATTCGTCTTGGCGGCACGCTTATAATGCTCCCCCAGCACGAACTTGAGAAGGTTGTAAGCAGTGAAGACTACAGTGATGAGACAAAAGACTCATTCGGGGAAATTGCTAATATAATCGCAGGATCCTACACCAAAGTCTTTGAAGAGATGTACCAGGAGTCCTGCCGGTTCGTTCGCAAGGAGCAGGAAATCCTGATCCCGATGAAGGTCGACATTGAGTCTGACCAACCCGTTGTCAATCAGCTTTTATATCAGATAACCTCATCCATGAAGCTGGGCGATTTTGAGATGGGCAATCTTACCGTCCTGCTTCCAGCTTCCCCGTTCGGTCTGGAACAGGAAGAGGGAGCCAGACCATCCGCGCCTCCTGAAAAAGAGAAGAAAACAGAGGCTGAGCCCGTCGAGGAAAAAAGAAAGGAAGAGACGGTTCCCGTAGCAGAAACGTCTGGTCTTCCTGCCGTTGACATCGAGAAGCATAAAAAACGCGTCGACTCCCTGCTGGTTGAGTGTCAGATGAAAATGCAGGAAGAGGTCAGCGCCTTGCTCGGGGTGGACCTTCAGCTCAGTGATCATGAAACCCGCCCTGTTTCCAAAGAAGATTTCTTCCTCGATGAGGTCTCCGGAAAGCAGGTCCTTGCGCATATGAAAGTGACGGGCGATGCCGAGGGCGAGAGTTTTCTTTTTGTCAGCTTGAAGGATGCAATCCGCATCGGTGGAATTTTGATTATGCTGCCGCCGTCTGAACTTGAGACAGCTGTCGCCGAGGAGGATTTTACCGAGGATGCTACTGATGCCTATAATGAAATCGCTAATATAGTAGCCGGAGTATATACAGGATTCTTCGAAGAAAAATATACACGGAGCCTGCGATTTGTAAGGACGGAGGTTGAGCAGGTCGTACCCCTCAAGGTCAATGCGGAATCCGAGGAGCCGATTCCCGACCAGACCTACTATATGAGCAGCAGTACTGTGAGTATTGAGGGGAAGGCCATGGGAAAGGTGCAGCTTCTCGTGCCGATCGCGCTGCTTCAACTGGAGGGTCTCGGGCAGGAGCAGGTGTCCGGCGAGGAGAAAACCTCCCGGCGGGCCGCTGTTGCCGCCCCGAAAGAGACGGGGAAAAAATCCCCCGTCTCTTTCGAAAAAGGGGAAATTCAGGACAGAAGCGGCGACGATATACTGTTAATAAGTGACGACAGCAAAGAGGCTGAAAAAATAGTGGCTGTTCTTGCGCGTGCTGACTTTAAGGTCCGGAAACTTTCCTTTAAAAATAATGTAAATGATTATATTTCCGACAACCTGAAGGCAATATTCCTGGTCATGCATGAGGTCGATGAACAGGCTTTCGGCGTTGCAATAAAGATCAGTTCTTCCTGCTCTGTCCCTTTGATTGCTGCCGGGGCGGCATGGACCCGATCTAAGGTGATCAAGGCTGTTAAATATGGGGTCAACGATATCCTTCTTACTCCGGCTACGGAACAGGATATTCAGGAAAAAATAGATAACAATCTGGTGAAGCTTGCAGCGTGAAAAGATTGTCCGCGAGGCCTTTCCTGCAAGCAAGCCTTGGCCTGTCTCTGAGAGTTGATCTTTGCAGGCATCGGACCTCGCGAGGGCCTGTGCTCAAGGCAGAGGCTTGTTCTCGGAAGTATCCTCCAGCAGGGCTGTCATCTCTTTCTTTTTCATCTTCTCTAATAATGTGGTTCGCTTCAGTTTCAGCAACCGGGCCGCTTCTTTTTTATTTCCCCCCGAGATCTTCAGTGCCTGAAGAATGAGCTGCGTTTCAAAGTCATTAATGAGATGGTTGAAGTCAATCGTATCATCGTCCCATTGCAAACCTGAAATATCTATAGAACCTTGCGAGATTAGCAAAAGAGGCGCGGATGTGCTCTGTCCGGGGCCTGCAGTTCCGGCCAGTATTTCCTGATCGTCACAGCAATTGGCGAGAAATTTTTCCGGCAGATCGCACCGTTCAATGCTCTTGCCGCTGAAGAGGATGCACATATGCTGGACAAAATTCTCAAGTTCTCTGACATTGCCTCGCCATTCAAATTTCTGAAGAACTGACAAGGCCTGTCCCGAAAAGCGTATCGGCTCTCTGCCTCGTCTTTTGGAATAGTTTTCTATAAAATAATCGAGAAGGAGGGGGATATCTTCTTTGCGGCCTTTCAGAGACGGGACATTGAGAGGAACAACGCTGAGCCGGTAGTACAGGTCTTCCCGGAACTTCCCTTCATTGACGAGTTGTTCCAGGTCGCAATGGGTGGCTGCGAGGATTCTGGTGTCAACCGGAATGGACTTCAGGGCGCCTACCGGTTCAAATTCCTTTTCCTGGAGGACGCGGAGCAACTTGGCCTGCAGTGCGCCCTTCATATCTCCGATTTCGTCCAGAAACAACGTCCCGCCGTCGGCATACTGTATTCTGCCTATCTTATTCTGGGTTGCCCCAGTAAAGGCGCCTTTTGTATGGCCGAATAATTCACTTTCCAGAAGATCGTCGGGAATAGCCGCGCAATTTACTGGAACGAAGTTGTTGTTTTTTCTTCGGCTGTGGGAGTGAATCGCCTTGGCCACCAACTCCTTTCCCGTACCTGACTCGCCGCGGATCAAGACAGAGGAAAAATCGTCTTCCGCTACTCGGGCGATGAGGTCAAAAAGACGTTCCATGCAAGGACTTTTACCGATAATGCCATAAAAAATGGATTTTCCCTCAGATGAGGGGGATGGCGGAGAGGGCTGGGCTCTCCGGATTTTTTCTGAGGTCCTTTTTAAGGCAAATTCAATTTCCGCAGCGTTGTAGGGCTTTCTGAGGTAGAAAAATGTCTCAAGCTGAAGGATATTTTTGATCAGATCGTCTTTGCCTTCAGGTATGACCGGGATGATTGCGGTCTGCGGATACTGCTTTTGCAATTTCGTCAGCAGGGCCATCCCTTTAGTCGAGTCAGGGAAGTGAAGGTTGAAGATTATAATATCGCAAAACTGTTCGCTTAATACGGTTAGGAGCTGATCTTCATTCCCAGCCTGAAGCACTGAGTATGTCGAATCGTTATCAAAGACTTTGATAATACAGTGTATTGCGCTTTCACGATCTTCGGAGTTTGACTCAGCAAGGACTATGGCGAAAATACGTTGCATACTAAAAATGGATAGCGAAAGGGTTGAAAAGAAAGAGACTTTTATCTCGATGCATTAAACTGCCCATTTGCTCTGATTATCACACATTGCTGGTGGATATCGTCAGAAAATGAAATTGGCACAAAAGAATTTCAAGCTGCTGCACGACAGCCGTCTTTGGTATGTGGGCAGGCACGGTCATGTTTTTGTTTGAAGAAGATCTGCCAGTTTGCTTGATGTTCGGCGCATATTGAGACTCAGAAGTCTCGCCACTTTCTGGATAACCTTGATTCCCAGCGCTGGAGATTTATCTGTCAGAATTTCGAGGCCTTTTGCCGTCAAAGTGACCAAAGTCGCAGGTTGTTTGGCGACAATAGTGGCTGATCTTGGGGATTTGTCGATAAGCGCCATCTCTCCAATAGAACTTCCTTTTGTCAGTCTGGCTATGACGATATTTTCACCAGTTTCCGACTTTTTTAAAACTTCCAGGACGCCTCTGACAACAAAACCCATGAAATTGCCCTTATCGCCTTCGACAAAAAGGAACTCACCCCGGCGTAGATGAACATAACTCATATGCTTTGCAAGAACTGACAACTCGTCAACATTGAAACTGTCAAAAAGTGGCAGATTCACAAGAAAATTTCGCGTATCTTCTTCGGAATCCGTTAGTTGGCCCTGTGTCATAGTACGCATCGTTATGTGAATTTTAATCAAAAAAAATAATGGAAGACAGACGCTTCTCCTATAAGCCATATCTGTTGGGATAACTATATCATATCAAAAATAAAAGTAAAAAGATTCTTTTGTCAAAGCGGAACTCTTGGAAACTCACCTCGAGATTGAATAGTTATTGAATTTTTCAAAGCATTATGCTGATATGTGTAAATCGATTATCTTCGTATCAGCCAACGAAATCATTGAAGACAGGTAAGGCGGGGGGCTTTCTGTTGATCCTGCCCTGTCTTTCTTCCGCCTCGCGCAGGGAAAAGAAATATTATCATTGATGCATTGAACGGTGCATCATGCTATAAAGAGCAGTCCTCTATGAAGACTGGGATAGCTTTCAGTGCAGTGGATTGTGGTCTGTAGATTGTGATTAAACAACAAATATTTCAAATAATCGGATGAGAGAACATGAGTAAATATACTGTATTCAGACGTGGGCTATTGGTGGGGATCCTGGTGCTTTCAGGGTTTCAGACGGTTGTATGGGCTGATAACGACAAGGTGAAGGAAAATACACAAACCCTTGAAAAGACTAAGTCCTGTCCTGGTTGTGATTTGTCTGGAGCAGACCTCAACAGAATGGATTTGTCCGGGGCTGACTTGCATGGAGCCAACCTCACCGGGGCCAAATTGTTTCTTGCGAATCTGACTGGCGCCAACTTGCAGAACGCCCATCTTGCGGGGGCAAGTTTTGGAGGAGCCGATCTTACCGGGGCTGACCTGCGTGGTGCTGATATCCAGGGAGCGGAATTTAATGGAGCATACACAGAAGGCGTGAAATCCGACAGCGCTCTTCCTCGGACTGCGCCTGAAGGGCCTTCGCAGGTTGAGAAAAAGGCCGCTGCTGAGGAATCCTCGAAAACACAACAGCCAGTTGCCCAGGCACCCGCAGAAAAAAACGTTTCCGATATACAGCAAACAGCAGACAATACACAGCAAACAAAGACCGCCTCGGAAAAGCAAGAGGTCGCTTCCGGGACTCCACCGGCAAAAGAAGAGTCGGTCTCTGCGGGTAATCCGGCGCCGGCCGCTTCTTCCGTTCAAGGGGAAAAGAGTCAGGATGCGGGAACATCCGCGCCAGCCGTTCCGGCGACAGAGGCCAGGCCTGTATCCGGGCAGGGAACACCCGGAGCCGAAAAAGATTCAATGCAGGATAAGCAGGTTGAAAAGGGGAAAACAGCCGACATATCCAAGGCAAAAGAGATACCGAACGACAAGGTCAGTAATCTCGCCAGGTTGTTAAAAACCAAAAAGTGCTTTCAATGCGACTTGGATGGTGTTGACCTGTCTGATAAAAATTTAAAGGAAGCCGACCTGGAAGGCGCCAATTTAAAGGGATGCAATCTGGAGAACGCCAATTTGAAAAATGCAAATCTAAAAGGCGCCCAGCTCAAAGATGCTAATTTAAAACAGGCGAATTTGAACGGAACCGATCTATATAAGGCCGATCTGTCCGGAGCCGATCTGACTGGCGCCGATATGGATAAGGCGTTGGTTGAGCAGACGCAGCTTGATGGGGCCGTGGGGAGATAGCTGTAAGCAGTAACAATACGATATAATGTCAATTGTTGTGAAATATGGCGAAGGCCTGCAGGGAAGAGCCTGGAAATCAATAAGCTCCATGTCCATCGGATCTGAACTGGATCAGGGCTCAGACACTTGCCTCTAACAATCAGACCTCTCGGTGAGAAAATCGGAATAAACTCATCGAGAGGCCCTTATCCGCGGGGAGGTTAGTGCCGCGGTACATATACTATACGACACTCTTCTATTCGTACAAGGGGCCTCTCCCCAGACAATGAACGGGGCGGGGGATTTTAATGATGGTCGTAATGATGGTCGCGATCTCCGCCATGTCCATCACGATGATCTTCGCCATGACCTTGATAGCCGCCGCCATGACCTTGATATCCACCGCCATGTCCGCCATGGTTTTCGAAATGGTCATGGTGATAGCGAATTACTCCATCAGGAACTCTTCCGTTGTACGAATGCCCCCAAGGTCCATGCTGTGAAAGCGACCTATGCCAGTATCCCCCGTCATTCCACCACCAGAAGCCTCCATAGAAATACGGCACGGGAGCAACCGCGACTGGTTCGGCTACTGGAACTACCGGTATCGGAATGGGTATCGGTACCATTACACCTTGAAAAGCAAAGCTTTGATTTGCTACGGCTACCAGTAACAGTGCCGTGATTATAAAAGTCCGTTTGAAATTCATACTGTGTCCTTTTTCTGAGTGGCTAGATTTCTCTTCTTTGATAGGGAAGAGATTGATATTTAAACTGATGCCTTTACGTGGTGTAAACGGAAGCGCCTCACTTCCTCTGTTAGAGATTATAATCTTTAGTCTCAGATTTTGCTAGGATCAATGGTGGTCTTTCACGAAAATGTGTCCTCAAGGGCAAGGCCTTGCATGAGCATAACAGGAATATGGTGTGAATGTTCAATAAAAAAAAAAGAAAGACGACCCAGAATTCAACAGAAAAAAGATGCTGTCAGGTTAACCAGAACGGCATCCTTTGTTTGTACAGTGTGTGAATTTACAAAAATGAGAGAAATTGTTTTTTCGGGACCTGAACTAGAAATCTTCCTCCAGATAAAGACACATTGGAGATCTTGAAAAGAAATTGAAGGATACTGAGAGATAATGCGCTCATTGTTGGGGCGTCTTGCAAGCAAGAGGATGCGGAAAATAAGTTTACCCTAACTTTTTATGTTGCCGCACAGAATGAGATACTTATTATATGGCTATAATGATTCCTCCCTGTGAGAATACGAGGGGGGCACAATTCTTTGTGTCCTGGAATCATACTGTGCATAAAATTCTCGTACTAATAACATAAGAGGTTACATCATGAAAAGAACAACGGCATCAATAATGACAGCTGCAGCGCTTATGCTGCTGAGTGTGCCATCCTTCGCTGCAAGCACCGTTTTTACTGAAAACCAGCTTCTCGGTTCACATGTCATGACCCAGGATGGAAAGGAAGTTGGGGATATTCAGTCTATTAACTTGGATTCAAAGACAGGGGCGATTCAGTCCATTACACTCAAAGAGCGGGCAGATGAACACTATGGCCTTGCTCCGACCTGGGGAAGCCTTGGTGCAAGAGGTGCGATGATTAACCCAATGTTTCAGGATCAAGAGAGGAACGTTGGCGAGTGATTGAGCGCATAGTTTCATGACGTAATTATCAAGGCAGAGCCAGCTAAATGACCCTGCCTTGATAAATCTGTAGTGGTCAAATCTGCTTATAAAGTGCTTACATAAATGAACGGCAATAAAAAAAGGCTTACGTCGTAATGACCTAAGCCTTTGATTTTATTTGGCTGGGGGACGAGGGCTCGAACCTCGATAAGCGGAGTCAGAGTCCGTTAAATGGCCTTTCACGTACCTTCACATGAAATCATAATCAGTATATTTTCTCTTGCATAAACCGATACATATATTGTATTCTTCTTCATATAGCATAATTCGATTTCATACAGTTTATGCTATATTTTGGGGGACAGCTTGGGGGACAGAATTTGACCTAGCGGATTGATAGGAGAAAAACTTTATGGGTTACATTTGGATCACAGCTAAAGAAGGTGTCAGATACCGGGAACACCCTGAACGAAAACATGGTGTCGGGTATGATCGGTATTACACGATCCGGTATCGTAAACCTGATGGAAAACGGGTTGAAGAAATGCTTGGGTGGGCTAGCAAGACGGGGATGACCGTCAAGAAAGCATCGGCAGAAATGGCGAGGTTGATTTCAAACCATACCACCGGCACCGGCCCGGCAACCCTGAGTGAAGCAAGAGATTTAAAAGCCCAAGCAGATAAAGAAGCGTCCAGGAACAAAAAGAAAGAAGCCGTCAAGAATATGACCTTTTCTGAAATTTTCGCGTTATTTCTTGTGGCATCGAAAGATAAGAAAAAAAATCCTCGATCCTGGAAACGTGAAGAACAACTTGCCCGGATCCACATCTTTCCTGTTGTTGGAAGTCTCCCCCTATCAAAGATAGCCAATGTCCCACATCTGAGAACATTACAAAAGAACATGGAGGTTAAGGGTCTGTCCCCTGCATCTATCCGATACGCCCTTCATGTAGTCCGTATCGTTTTTCACTTTGCTATGGATGAAGGATATTTCACAGGTATCAATCCTGCCTTGGAGAGAAGCAAACGGGCAATAAGCAAAAATAGGACTGGCATTGAATACCCTCAAGAGGATAACAAAAAAGAACGATGGCTCAGTAGGGAAGAGAGCAGTCTTTTGATGCAGGAACTTGCCAAGAGATCCGGCGAGGTTCACGACATAGCCATGCTGGCCCTTTATGCTGGGCTGAGGTTTGGGGAAATCGCCAAGCTCACCTGGGGCAACGTCGATCTTTTCAAAGGAGAGATGAGGTTGAGGCAGACAAAAAATGGCAAGGATAGAACCGCATTCATGACACCGGACATTCAAGCAATGTTTGTCCGGCGCGGCCCTGGTGAACCTGGCAAGCTGGTTTTCCCCGCCCGTGGAACCGACAACAAGCCCCATTACATGATCAGCCATATCTATTACGACACCGTCAAAAAATTGTTCAACGCCGGGATTTTCGATAAAAGACAGTGGGTGAACTTCCATACCCTGCGACATACCTTCGCGTCATGGCTGGTTAAAGATGGCACTGACATTTATCAGGTCAAAGAATTGCTCGGACATGGTGACCTGAAGATGACAGAACGGTATGCGCACAATAAACAGGAGGAGTTGAAACAGGCGGTTAAAAATTTACAGAACGGATAACATCTTTCGCCGGGGATAGGTTGGCCGACCGAAAAGCCGTAAACCATGCGGTTTGCCTGGTGATTCTTTTGGGGTATCTGTGATGGGTGAAGACAACAATGAGATTAAAATCATATTGGGGAAAATATAACAGCCCAACTGAATATATTTCCTTTCCTACTGTATTGTATGCAATTGCAGATAGTATCAAGCTACCTTTAGACGGCTTCGAGCAAGATATTTTTTTAATAGCTCAAGACAATATGAGGATTATCGATTTTTATAAAGATTTCAGAATGAAATATGAAGATTTTTATGAAGATTTTCTATCTTTCAAACTTGATGGTATTCCAAAAGACGCATGGTTTCCTGTACACTCTGGTCACACAACTAAATCACTAGACTATAAAATAGATTCTGATCTGATGTTGTGGCGGCTGTTTCCAGAAAATGGTGTCGAAATCACATCAGATCCTGCGGCAGATGAATTCTGGATAAAGGTAACCCCTGAGGTCGATCGAGCGTTTCGACTTGAAATGGCGGCCTGGAAACTAAGCCAGGCGTTGCACTTATCACCTCACGACAGGCCTACCTTATTGATGTATGATATATTGAAACATCATCTTGTGCAGGCTGATAGTGATACTAATTGGGGAAAACTTCTTAAAGAACTTGAGACAGCAATGAATCATGGACAAAGGACATATCACCACATTCAGGCCGTTTACCATACAGCAAGTTCTTATGGAATAAGTCATTTCAAAAAGTATGTTTTCCAAGCTCCAAACGATCCAGAGTACTTTCCAACTGATGATGACACTCCGGTCCAAGATGTTTTTTGGCTCGAATACTACGGTTTTAAATCTGATAACCTATTTGAATTTCTAGATGAAAGAAAGATTAAATACAAGAAACCTTACTATGAAAACAACAAGCTTGAAGGTGATGCAGGAATAGCTGAATTTCTGAAATGTACGGTTCGACAGGTTAGATACTTGAGAGAAAAACAGCCTGCCCTATTTCGCTATGAAGGCAGAAAGGTGACTGCTCTTAAATCGGAAATTGACCACCTGATTGAATAAAGAAAAAATATTGGGCCATTATTTTGTTTTTTTGTCACTCAAATAATTCTTATCTTTCCCTCTATCAAAATCATGCTACTGTAAATAAATCAAATGGTTGCATGAACTATTTCCCCTGCACCCAAAGATAGCCCTTCCCATTGTCACTCAAATATTTTTTTTGTCACTTAAATAGGCCTATTTGTCACAAAAAGACGTTTTCTTGTCACTAAAAATTAGTTAACTATATGTTATTACGTGTAAATATAAATTGACTTCATTGTATAAATGACGCATATTTCCGTCAAGGGACGTACCGTATACGGTTATTAGGCCTGGGACTCGAGAACCAAGGCCACCGATGCAAGTCAAGAGAGGAAATACATGATTCAAAAGAATCAGAACAGAGATGCAGCAATTGCAGTTATCAGGCAGGCAGGGGAAAAATGCAAATCAACTTTCATCTGCCGGGGTAAGATCGGAGATTTTACCGGTGGGGCCATATCGGCGGGATACATTGCCAACCTAGATTCAATAGGGAAAGGCCCAGAAGGCGCATTTAAGGCGGGAAGACGTCAGTGCTACCCGGTGGAGTCACTTGTCAACTGGTTGATCTCTAGATTGGAGGTGACGAAATGAGAGGGGGGAAAGAGATCAGGTCCGGAAAGAAGCATGGGAGGTTAGCTGGCAGGCTTTCCCCCCGAAGGAAAAACGAAAACATCAAGGATGAAAGAAAGATTACCCTATATAGCTTCCGCCTGCAAGCATTCTACATAGGGAGGGGGCATGATTGATTTCGACGATATCAACAAAACAGCTCTCGGTAGATGGCCGTACCTCCTTCCCAACATCCTGCCTGGAGGAAAATTCCAGGGCAGCGAATATGTTTGTGGCGATCTCTCAGGCGGTGTAGGTGAATCGTTCAGCGCTAATATCGCAACAGGTAAATGGTCAGATTTCGCCACCGGCGAAAAAGGCGGCGATCCTGTTTCCCTGGTTGCGGCAATCAAAGGAATTTCACAGGGAGAAGCGGCCCGGCTCCTGGCTGATATGTTGGGAGCTTCAGCAGAAAAAGCAGGAAGCCCCACCACGGCACGAAAAATTCCAAAGGCCATAAGGACCACCACTCCGGCCAATACTCCGCCAGAGGTGATTAAGCATTACCAACATGGCATACCGTCAGCCACTTGGGAATATCATGAAACGGAAGGCGGTTTGATCGGTTGCGCCTGCAGGTTTGATTTTTCTGATGGTAAAAAAGTCGTTATCCCCTTCACGCATGGAATCACCGACCAAGGGGTGGAGGGCTGGCACTGGCTATCCTTCCCCAAACCTCGACCACTTTATGGCTTAGCTCGGTTGATGCAGCGGCCCGATGCTCCCGTTTTATTCTTGGAAGGCGAGAAGTGTGCTGATGCAGCTGGAAAGCTGATTGCCGGTTGTGTGGCGATCACATGGCCTGGCGGCTGCAAGGCAGTAAATATGGCCGATTTTTCGCCAATAAAAGGGCGGCGTGTCGCAATTTGGCCGGACAATGACCGCCCTGGTATCGAGGCGGCGGAAGCAGTATCATCGCAGTGCCTGAAAGCTGGGGCTATCGAGGTATCTATTATAGACGTTCCGTCTGGGAAACCTGAGGGATGGGATGTGGCTGATGCGCTGGCAGAGGGATGGACGGCAGAGCAGGCAACAGCTTGGGTTAAGGACCATCGGCGGCGGGGCGAGGCTGTTACCGTACCGGATCAGCCGGAACAGGCAGAACCACGGCGGTTTCAATTAATCCCTGCCAGCAAACTGATTGCCAACAGAAAACCTACGAACTGGTTAATAAAACGCTATCTTGAGCAGGGGACAGAGGCGGCTCTATATTCTCCGCCAGAACATTGTAAAACCTTTGTGGCGGTAGATATGGGTTTGTGCATCTCCGCTGGGATTCCGTGGCATGGATACGCAGTACAGAAAGGCCCTGTGGTTTATATCTGCGGTGAAGGTATGGCGGGGATCTCTCGGCGGATTGCTGCATGGTATCAGCATCACAAAATCGACGCCAAGGAAGGAACACCGTTTTTTGTCTCCAATATGGCGGCGCAAATTCTCGATGAGTCAAGCGTCCAAGATATTCACCAGACAGCCGCGGCGATTGTCGAGGAATATGGTTTTCTAGCCCTTCTGATAATCGACACCTTGAACCGGAATTTCGGCCCTGGTGATGAGAATTCCACCCAAGACATGACAGCATTTGTCTCAGCCCTTGACCGTCTCCGGGGATTCTTGGGTTGTGCTGTCCTGGTAGTCCATCACACTGGCCTTGTAGATACTGAGCGCGGGCGGGGAAGTACAGCTCTAAAGGGTGCAATGGATTTTGAATACAAGATTCATCGGATCAACGGAACGTCGGGGAGTGAGTACAGTATAGAGCTTACAGCCGCCAAGGTGAAGGACCACGAGCACCCGCCAGCAATAGCATTCAAGCCGCTTGTAATTGAGCTTGACGGGCAATTTGATGAGGATGGGCAGCCGGTAACCTCATTGGTCATGGAAAAAGCTGAAGTCTGTTCTGACCTCACCCAAAGAGGAAAACTCCCACACGGTACTAAGATTGTTCTGGAAGCCTTGAATCGGATAATACTGCCTCACCCGGACTATCAAGATAATGTGGCCCACATTGAGGACTGGAGGCGGGAGGCGTATTCCAGCGGGGTAACTCCTAGCGACAAACCCGGCGCAAAACAGAAGGCGTTCAAGAGGGCGGTTAATGACCTTCAGGGGAGAGGTTTGGTGTGCACTAGAAGTGATTATTACTGGCCATACGATCTTTCCGAAAAGTTGATTCGGTCTTCTAAAAAAGGAGACGATTTTATAGCAGAGGAGAGAGACCGTACAGCCGGACGAAACCGGACAAAACCGGACATGTCCGGCAATGTCCCCGATGAGAGGCCGGACGGACACGGACACACTCCTATAGGAGTGTCCGGTGTCCGGCCTCGGGATATCGGAAATGTCGAATTGCCGAAACAGGTTGAAAATGGCTTTCCGGATGTTGAATTTATTACTTGGAGTCTCCTCAAAAAACGACTACTCCAAAATCATGCTCATTGCTGGAAATCTGAGCATACCATGAATAATAGCGGCAATTCGAGTAAAGCAGATATGAA
>Ga0214253_100313_pt1 | contig 11581 bp, 8 predicted proteins | sample TroBogypolimnion_FD_153091 | JGI IMG/M metagenome (GOLD analysis project Ga0214253, IMG submission 153091) | Freshwater microbial communities from Trout Bog Lake, WI - 21JUL2009 hypolimnion | ecosystem: Environmental > Aquatic > Freshwater > Lake > Hypolimnion/Profundal zone | place: Trout Bog...
GGAGTGTTGGCTGACACCGTGGATCGCAAGAAGATGGTCTGGAGATGTGAAGCTGGTGCACTTCTTCTCTCGGCCACACTTCTAGGAAATTCGCTACTGCATCACCCCCATCTTCTCCTTCTCTACCTGGTTGGCGCGGGATTTTCAGCGGTGGATGGACTTCAAGGACCGAGTTATAGCGCCATGATTCCTCGATTAGTGGAGCACGAGGATCTTCCATCGGCCATGGCCCTCATGTCGTTGCGCTGGCAATTTAGCGCCATCATCGGGCCGGCAATTGCAGGAGTAATCATTGCTACGAGCGGTGTAAAAACCGCATTTGGGATCGACATCATCTCTTACGTAATCTCGGTCGGATTTATGCTTCGCATCGCCTCTGTACCACCGGTACGCGACGGGACAACAAGATCATTCAAGGCGGTCTTCGATGGATTGCAGTATGCCGCTTCACGTAAAGATCTGTTGGGTACCTACATCATCGATCTCATCGCGATGTTCTTTGCTATGCCGAACGCGCTCTTTCCATTTTGGGCGGATCAGATTCACTCGCGATGGGCTTTGGGTCTCTTCTATTCCGCGGGAATCTTCGGCTCAATCGTGGTGACTGCCACGAGCGGTTGGATTAAAGGGTTCAACCGGCACGGCAGGGCCATCGCCATCGCAGCGATTGGTTGGGGGGCGTGCATCGCTCTTGCAGGAACCACAAATTCGCTCTGGATGGTCCTTCTCTTTCTTGGATTGGCGGGAGCATCTGACCAGGTCAGCGCTCTCTGCAGAAATACGATGTGGAATCAGACGATTGATGATGAATTCCGTGGCCGGTTGGCCGGATTAGAACTGCTTTCTTACTCAGTGGGGCCGCTCTCGGCGCAGTTACGCGCCGGTACGACCGCCGCACTTACCTCATTGCGGACTTCAGTTATTTCCGGTGGCTTGCTCTGCATGGCATTGGTCTCGCTGACATCGGCAAAACTCTCCGAATTTCGAAATTTCGATCTGCAAACAAATCCATATGCAATTGAGCAACGAAGTAAAAAACGAATCGGAGAAGATCCGAGTTAGAAGTTCGACTATCAAATCTGCAAAACAGCACAAAAAATCAAAAAAATATTGTTGCGACACGCACTCACTTTTATATCGAAAATAGTGGCTTCTTCATGTAATTACTGTCACGATTCTCCTTGAACAGGTTCGGTGACGGATCGAACCATTCTGATAGGAGATGTAAATGGCTGCAGCTAAGAAAACTGCTCCAAAGCGTCGCAAGAAGGCAGCTGCTAAGGCAGCTCCAGCTCCAAAGCGTCGTAAGAAGGCCGCTGCTAAGAAGGCAGCTCCAGCAAAGAAGGTGGCTGCAAAGCCACGTAAGAAGGCTGCTGCAAAGCCAGCTGCTAAGAAGGCTGCTGCTAAGCCTCGCAAGAAGGCCGCTGCTAAGCCACGCAAGAAGGCTGCTGCTAAGCCACGCAAGAAGGCCGCTGCTAAGAAGGTTGCTGCAAAGCCAGCTGCTAAGAAGGTTGCAAAGCCTCGTAAGAAGGCTGCTGCAAAGCCAGCTGCTAAGAAGGTTGCAAAGCCTCGTAAGAAGGCTGCTGCAAAGAAGTAAGTCAACATTGAAAAACCCCGCCACATCATGTGGCGGGGTTTTTTATTTCCCTAATTTAAGAGTCGCATCCCTTTTCAAATTGCTCGCGCATCTTCTCGCTCACTCGTTCGAAGATCCGGGCTAGATCCTCCTGATCTTTAGCGGTGAGGTGATCGATAAATCGGGAGCGGATGCTTACCAGGTGATCTGGGGCAGCTTTAACAATCGCCTTCCAACCCTTGTCAGTCATGATGGCAAATTGACCCCGCTTATCAACCTTGCAGACCTCGCGTCTTACCCAACCGGCCTTCTCCATAACCTTCATACGATGAGAGAGGCGAGACTTCGAGATCATGGCGCTCTCGGCAAGTTCACTCATTCGAATCTGTCGACCGGGTGCCTCACTCAAGTGGACCAAAATCTCGTAATCGGACATCGATAATTCATGAGGAGAGAGATCGGTCTCCATGGCATCCCAGAGGCGACGCGAGGCGACGATGTAAGAACGCCATGCCTTTAACTCTCGTGGGGAGAGCCACTTTGCGTCAATCTTCTTGGCTGTCATACTCGAATCTTACTTTGAATACAGGATAGTTGAAAGTTGTATTAGTTCTGAAACGGAGGTTTGAGGCCTACCTCTATTAGGCTAGAGGAATGAGTTCACAGAGCGATTTAAAAAGCGGAATCTTCCATGATCACTTCGATATATCTGTCTCGCCCCGCGAGGACTTTTTTCGCTATGTAAATGGGAGTTGGCTAAAGAATTTTGAGATTCCAGCCGATAGAGCAGGCTATGGCGCCTTTACTGTCTTGCGAGAGCAGAGCGAGGCCCATGTTCGTCAGATCATCGAAGACCTATCTGCTGGCACTGCGGAGCCGGGTTCAAACGCTCAGAAGATTGGTGATCTCTTCCGCTCGTTCATGGATGTTGAACGGATTGAATCGCTCGGTATCTCCCCCATCGCAGATGACATTGCCAGAACCCTCGCTATTCAAAGCGCTAATGAACTCCTTGAGGTCATGGGTGGCTTGGAGGCTCGAGGACTCGGTGGCCTCTTCTATATCGGAGTAGAGGTCGATGCTCACGATAGCAATCGTTATGTCATGTATATGTCGCAAGGCGGGATCAGCCTGCCTGATGAGGCCTACTATCGTGAAGAGCAGTACGCGCCAATCCGCGAGGCTTTTCTTTCACACGCTACAAAGATGTTGGAGATGGCAGGGGTAGAGAACGCCGCAGCGCATGCGTCCCGTGTACTCGCGCTAGAGACCAAGATCGCGGCAAATCACTTTGATCAGGTTAAAGATCGTGACATGAGCCAGGTGCTCAACCCATACAACTTTGCTGGTTTGCAGGAACTCACTCCAGGTTTTGAATGGCAGCGTTGGATGCACGCCGCCCGAGTGCCGCAGCATGTGATGGAAGATTTGATCGTTCAACAACCATCCCACTTTGCCGGAATGGCTCAACTGCTCAATGAATTCGACCGCGAATCATGGAGTTCCTGGCTGACCTGGCATCTGATTTCAGGAAGCGCCGCCTACCTCTCTGCCAATTTTGTAGAAGAGAATTTTGCCTTTTACGGAAGGACTCTCTCTGGAACTCCAGAGCTTCGCGAACGCTGGAAGCGCGGAGTCTCTCTCGTTGAAGGTGCCCTCGGAGAAGCAATTGGCCAAGAGTATGTAGCGCGCCACTTCCCTCCAGAAGCCAAAGAGCGGATGCTCAAACTTGTTCACAATTTGATTGAGGCCTACCGTGTCGATATCTCAAATCTCACCTGGATGAGTGACGAGACTCGCGCCAAGGCCCTCGATAAACTAAATAAATTCACCCCAAAAATTGGGTATCCGGATAAATGGCGCGACTATTCCAAACTCACCATCGTTCCTGATGACCTCATTGCAAATCTAGAAGCGGTTACAACCTTCGCTCAAGAGTTCAACTTTTCCAAAATTGGCACCCCCATCGATCGCGACGAATGGGGCATGACGCCACAAACGGTAAATGCCTATTACCACCCGCTCTACAACGAGATCGTCTTTCCGGCAGCGATATTGCAACCTCCCTTCTTCAATCTCGAGGCAGATGACGCCGTCAATTACGGGGGCATCGGCTCGGTAATTGGTCACGAGATTGGTCATGGATTTGATGATCAAGGTTCGAAATTTGATGGCGATGGAAACCTCAACGATTGGTGGAGCGAAGAGGACCGAGCCAAATTTGAGGCGCTCACTCGCAAACTCATTGACCAATACGAGGCGCTGCATCCCTCCAATGCGCCTGAGGTCCACGTGAATGGAGCGCTCACAATCGGCGAGAACATCGGAGATTTAGGGGGCGCCTGTGTGGCTTATCAGGCCTACAAAATTTCGCTCCAAGGGGCACCTGCGCCCGTTATTGATGGTCTGACAGGCGCGCAAAGATTCTTCATCGGCTACGCCCAGATCTGGAATGGGAAATTGCGCCCTGAGGAGACAAAGCGGTTGATCGCTACCGATCCACACTCCCCTGCAGAATTTAGAGCAAATCAAATTCTGAAGAACCTGCCAGAATTTTATGCAGCCTTTGGAGTGGTCGAGGGCGATCCGCTCTGGTTACCCGAGTCCGAACGAGTTCGAATCTGGTGATCAGGTAACGCCTGGGCGTTACTTTGCAGCCAATCTCGCTTCACGGCGAAGCTTCTGCTCGGCAGGATCTGGAACAGGGACCGCGCTCAACAAACGCTGTGTATACGGATCCTTCGGATGATTGAGAATCTCATCTCTGGTACCGATTTCAACGAGGCGACCATTCTGCATAACCGCAATTCGGTGCGAGAGGATGTCCACCACACCCAAATCATGGGTGATGAAAAGGCAAGCGAACTTTAATTTCGCTTGCAGCTCTTGGAGCAGGTCTAGGAAGCGAGCCTGAACAGATACATCTAGCGCGGAAGTAGGTTCATCGGCGATCAAGATATCTGGGGCGAGTGCGAGGGCTCTTGCGATACCGACGCGTTGACGCTGACCACCAGAGAGTTCGTGCGGATACCGGTTTCTATAGCTGCGCGGTAATTCAACGCTGGAGAGTAGGTCTTCAACCATCTTGCCGAGCTCTTGGCCCTTGGCAATCCCTGCTAAATAAATTGGCTCTCCAATGCTCTCACCGATTGGTAGACGTGGATTGAGCGAGCTAGCAGGGTCCTGGAAGACAATTCCAGTGTTGCGACGAATTTGGCGCAGGTCCTTCATTGAGGCATGGCTAATGTCTTGACCAACGACTTTGAGAGTTCCGGCTTTGATTGGAATTAATCCGATTGAGGCGCGGCCCACCGTGGTCTTTCCAGATCCAGATTCACCAACAAGGCCCACAATCTCACCAGGGAAAATCTCAAGGGAGAAATCCTTAACAGCGGTAAATGCTGGGATCCGACCTCGTTTTGGATATTCAATCGTTACATTTTCAAGTTTAAGAACTGGGCTTGCAGCAGATTGGCTCGGCTCAAGAATACGCATCTTGGTGGAACCGATCTTAGGAACCGACGCCAAAAGTTGTTGGGTATAAGGGTGCTGGGGGCGATTAAAAATTTGATCGGCTGTTCCATATTCAACGGTATTGCCACCCTGCATCACCAAGATGTCATCGGCCATATCCGCGACTACACCCATATCGTGAGTGATTAACAAAATTGCAGAATTTAATTTGGTACGCAATCCACGCATGAGATCGAGGATCTCGGCTTGAACCGTTACATCCAGTGCCGTGGTTGGTTCATCGGCTACGAGGAGAGCTGGATCGCAAGCTAGTGCCTGGGCGATCATGGCACGCTGGCGCTGCCCACCAGAGAGTTGGTGAGGATACTTGTCGACTGAACGTTCAGGATCTGGAATCTCAACCAGAGTCAGCAGTTCAATTGCACGGGCTCTGGCCTCTTTAGGACCCATATCGAAATGGTTCCGAATAGTTTCAATAATTTGGAAACCAATTGTGTAAACCGGGTTGAGAGCTGTCATTGGCTCCTGGAAGATATAAGCAACTTCCTTGCCACGGAATTTACGTAGAGTAGCGGGAGGTGCACCTACCATCTCAACATCTTTTACCTTGACCGAACCAAATGTTCTCGAGTTGGAGGCGAGCAAACCCATTATTCCCATTGCAACAGTTGACTTACCTGATCCCGACTCCCCTACAAGCGCGAGAGTTCTACCTGGGAAGAGTTCAAAGTTGAGGTTGACCGCCGCTGGGTACCAAACACGATCGACCCAAAACTCGACGCTGTAATTTGAAACTTTGAGTACGGGTGTACCACCACTTGTCATTATTTCTCCGCCTTTTGTGACACTATTACAGCATGATGAGTGAGAGCAATCGAACTAATCCGACAGTATTCCGCGCTCGAAAAGGTTATTTGATGCTCGGATTTCTGCTTTTCTTCTTTCTGGGTATCGTTATTAGCACCTGGTATACAAGCAGTAGATACAACTCGATTGATGTAACCCTGTGGTGCGCTTTCTTTACTATCTTGGCAAGCGCTGCTTACGTTCGCCCTAAAATCATCTTTTACGATGAAGGTCTCACCATTGTTAATCCAATCGAGACCTATACGTTGAGCTGGAAGAGCGTTCAAAGCGTTGAAGCGCGGCTCACACTCATGATTTACACCCGAGAGAAGAGAATTAGCGCTTGGGCTGCTACTGGTCCAACTCCTAGACAAGCAAGAAGAGCCACTCGGCTGGACAAGATTGAGGCTATAGATCCAAGAACTTTGGGGCTGGAACGCGGAGTCCAAATAGGTCCCGCAGACCTCCCAGAGAGCGATACTGGAGCGGCCGCTGCTATAGCCAGATACAGAATGGTTGACTTCAGCAGGATTGCTAATCCGACGATCATTGAAGACACCTTCGAGCGCAATTACTCCATCATTGGCAGCGCAGCGCTTATTGGAGTCATCGCGGCGGTCATGTTGCTCTTTCACAAGTAACGAATTATCGCGCCTCGTTGTAACCGCATTCATTACTTACTCTCTCCAACGCTGTGGCTCGCGATTGCCTGGCGAGACTCTTCGCGCTCCTTACGTCCAATCCTGCGACGTTGGCGTGGATCAAATGCATCTCTCAATCCATCGCCGATGAAATTCACGGTTAGGCAGATAACGATGATGAAGAGACCCGGCCACCAAAAGAGCCAGGGCCTAGTTGTAAATGAATCCTGATACTGGCTAATCAAAAGACCCAATGAAACATCTGGAGCAACTACACCGAATCCAAGGAATGAGAGAGCAGATTCCAACAAGATTGCCTGGGACATCAAAAGGGTCACGGCGACGATGATTACACCCACTGCATTCGGCAAAATATGTTTAAAGATAATGCGGGAATTGCTGGCACCCGCTACCCGGGCAGCATCAACAAATTCACGCTCACGCAACGAGAGAAACTCGCCTCGAACCAGACGAGCTAAACCTGGCCAGGAGAAAAGTCCCAGCATCAGAGCCAAGACCATCACTCCCAAACTACCAAAGTGATATCCAATTACGGCTCCCACAATGACGACAGGAATGATGATGATGAACTCAACAAGGCGCATCAATAGATTATCCGTGATGCCCTTAAAGTAACCAGCGACAGCACCAACAACTGTACCCACGAGGCCAGCAACAATTCCCAAGACAAACATGATGATGATCGAACGTTGAGTGCCGCGCATAACTAATGCAAAGTAATCATGACCAATATCATCCTGCCCAAATGGATGTTGCCCGAGGTGCATCCCAGCGCCTCCAAGGAACTTTGGAATGACTGAAAGAGTTGGGCAACCAACAATACCTGCTCGACATTGAGTCACATCAGGCATGTCAGTAATCGTCCACTTCCACCAGCCTGAGTAATTGATGCCGAAAATATTTCCACCAACAGATGAGAAGACCAGGAGAATAATTCCAACTAGTACAACGATAGAGATCATTGCGCCACGGTGGCGGAAGAAACGAGCACGAACTATCTGACCTTGTGTAAGACCTTCAATTTCACGGTTCTCGAGGCCTCCTTCGGCATTTACAAGATCTTCCGTGTTCTTCTTGGAGCGTCTAAATAAAGCCATGATTAGTTTCCTCCTACCTTAATTCGTGGATCGAGGGCTCCGTAGAGCAGATCTGAGAGCAGTGTCGCTAGTAGTACCAAGATAGAAGTAATTAAAAATGTTGCCATAAGAAGATTCTCATCGAAAGAATAAATGGCATTTACAAATAACTTACCCATGCCAGTCCAACCAAATACGGTCTCAGTAATCGTGGCGCCACCAATGATCCCAGCGAAGTCGAGAGCAATGATGGTCGTTAAAGGAATCATGGTATTTCTAAAGGCATGTCGCATCACAACTGTGCGCTCAGTTAGTCCTTTAGCGCGCGCGGTACGAATGTAGTCCTGGTTAAGGACTTCCAACATTGTTCCGCGGGAGTATCTGACGTAACCGGCGAAGGAGATCAAGGTCAAAGCTATCGTTGGCAAGAACAAGTGAGTTGCAGTGTCAATAACGTTGTACCAGAAATGCCCCGGAGGCAATTGGGTGTTGCTCTGACCGATAGTAGAGATTGGACGTCCATTTACCGCATCTGTGTTTATGTAATGAACCCAGTTATGCATCATCTCGTCAAATAGAATCAGAATTGCAATAAAGAAGGCGGTTAAATTCGAGGATCTGACGATCGGACCTTGATCGATCTTCGACCATAGACGTCCATTAAGAGTCGCGACGGCAAAAGTGACGACTGCAAAGACCAGAATTAAGAAGAGGCTGCCCTTCGTGTGCAGAATATGTTCGGCTGGGAAATACAAAATAGTTCCAACCAGCGCCATAGTGAGCGAAGCCTTGAGCGCATTCCTATTTTCGAGTCCCGTAGAGACGAGAGTTACCGCAAACGCAATAGCGATTCCAAAGAGAAAGATGCCTTCAATCCCCAGTCGAGGATGGGTAAACCACTTTGTTACGCTGAGAGTCCAAAGAACGAGCGCGTTGACCAAGGCGACCACAGAAAAAATTGTGAAAACTCGCTTTCGGGTTCCCGAGAAAACACCGGCCCAAAAAATTCCAGAAATCAGGCTCATAATTACTATAAACCACAATCCGATATGACCATTGACTAGAAAGTTATTAAATGAGATTGCCAAAAATTGCTTAAGTAATACTGCAACCCAAAATATGGGCAGTGAGTAGAGAAAGAATGAAACAAAAATCATGAAGTAGTCAAAACGGCTGTACTGACGTAGCGCTGAGATAATCCCGATAGCAATACCCAAGACGATTGCCAAAATGGTTGCTGCCAAGACCAACCTAATTGTCGTGGGAATAGCAGTCCCTAGAACGGTAGGAATAGGAGTGGATTGCCGGTCGGTACCCAAATCAATGTGACCAGTGAATACCTTTAACACGCCCTTGAGCCAAATGAAGTAACGCGCTGGAGCCGGCACGTTTAGGTGGAGCGTTCTAATCAGATCATGAAGTTGAGTTTTAGCTGTGGGACTCGTACTTGTGCGTAGATCCTGAAGTGGATCTCCAGAAATTGCTTCAAGGTTGAAAAGAATGAAGGTCGAACCAAAGAGGACGATAATCGCGGCGCCTATGCGACGTGAAATATAGGCAAACACTCGAGTCGACCTCCTACTAGGAATCCAAGGTTCTACAGGCAATGCATGTAGAGGCGATACTAGGGCAAACTGCTGGATAACATTAAATGAACTCGCAGGATATGGCCCTGCCAAAAACCCCTTAATCAAGCAGAGAAGGGCGCCCTCCGCAGAGGAGAGCGCCCTTCTCTTAGAACTTCTCTAAGAAGTTAACTTCTTAGAAGTGCCATGTCCAGTAGTTCCAAACAATGTTCGGAGCAAGTGGACCAGGCTTTACGCCTGAGAGTGCTGAGTTGTAAGCAACTACAGATGGGAATTGGAAGATTCCCAGTGAGACTGCATCGCGGTCTACAGCACCTTCTGCTTGATCGTAGAGACGAAGCTCATCAGCGTGCGAGATTGCAGCGCCAGATAGAACCTTACATGCGGCATCAACGACTGAGCTTGAGTAGCCAATGAAGTTGTTTCCACCACTTGTCTCGAAGTTAGGGCAGTTACCTTGTTGTTGGATGCTTGATGCTGACCATGCGAAGAACTCAGCATCCCACTTGTTCTCTGACAAGTGGGCTGACCAACCTGAGGTAGGTGTGATGTTGACGTTGAAGCCAACCTTAGCTTCTGCAGCCTTAACCAACTGTGATTCAGAAACACGACGAGTGTTCGAAGGTTGTCCGAATAGAAGGTTGACATTGATTGGAGTAGCAGTACCCGCTGTTGGGTAGTACTTCTTTACCAATGCGAGAGCAGTAGCCGTGCGCTTTGCCTGAGTTCCAGAGTAAATCGAAGAACCATTAGAACCAATTACGCTGTTGTAATCGGCGTTATCAGGAAGCACGAATGTTGACTGCAAGACCTGTGCATCAGAGTTGATTGGTGCAATCAACTTAGAGACGATATCTGCACGTGGGTAGGCGAGCAAGAATGCACGACGTAGGTCGGCAGCCTTCTGGCCTCCTGAAGCAGCAAATGGACCGGTGTAGTGATCTGTAGTTCCTGGTCCATCGCCTACGCGAAGATCAATGTGCTCATAAGTTGCAGCGTTGTAACCAACGGTTGTTACACCTGGAAGGGTCTTGAGGGATGCAACTGCATCAGCGGTTGGCTGACCATCGTATACGTCAATTTCCTTGTTGGAGAGTGCTTGAGCTGAAGGTGAACCATCAGCAATACCGAACTTGAAGATGAATGTTGTGATACCGCTAAGAGCTGGTCCATCGTTGTACTTAGGGTTAACAACGAGAGTTGCACTCTGGTTTGTAACTGCTGATTGCAGGATGTATCCACCATTGCTGACCAGAAGAAGTGGGTTTGTTGAGCTATCAACAGCAGAGATGTTGTAGCTGTTGCTCCAAACATTTCCGTACTTCTTGAGGTTTGCAGTGTTGTAAGACTGGAAGTCCTTTACGAACTGTGCAGTATCAGCGGCTGCGGTTGAGACTGAAGGAAGACCCTTGTCTCCGCGAGCAAGCTCGACCAATGTGTGAACAGGGAATGGGCTTGGTCCCAAGATGTCCCAGTTTGCTACACGGATGCTGTACTTGACTGTGACAGACAATCCATCAGCTGAAACAACAGGAAGTCCGTTGACTGCAGTGTCATATGGACCACCGTAGTTGACGCTGTTGAATGCAGGAGTGGTGTTTCCGTTTGGATCGCCAAGACCAGCCTTGATTGAGTATGCACTGGAATTCAAGATATGGCTGAGGAGAAGGTCACCTGCGGTGATTGGTACTCCATCTGACCAGACAGCACCCTTCTTGATTGTGTACTTGACTTCAAAGTCATTCACCTTATTGACAGCGATGTCATAAGAACCCAAGTCTGTGTTACGAACGACCTGCTCCTTGTTGTCGTAGTACCAGAATGGAGCAGAAACTAAATATCCAATATCAGTATTTGTCACCAAGTTTGTATCCGGAGTTCCAGGATTCAATGATGACAACGGATTTGATTCCGTTACCACGACAGTGGTGCGAGTATCAGCATGAGCTGGTACAGCAACAAAGCCGACTAACGCGATCGACGCTGCGGAGACCGCTGCGACGACAGTACGCGTCTTGAGGCGTGCTTTCATGTTTTCTCCTTAATAGGTGAGCAAGCTGTTCCGCCAAAGTTTGCACTCCAGCAGTCGTAGCCCGCACGAGGGGTACCAAGTGGGGTCATCTTGCCCTATTTGTCGGGTTCTTTTCAATACAGTACGGGCATGACCTATGGCACCAGTTCGGGCAATAACTTCTCATTTGCAGAAGAAAGGCAACTGCCTGGGAGATTGGGTCGAACCGGGGTTATCTCCACTCCCCACGGTCAGATCAAGACCCCTGCCTTCATTCCAGTCGGCACCAAAGCCACCGTAAAAGGAGTGCTTCCTGAGTCCATGAAGGAGCTTGAAGCTCAGGCGATTCT
>Ga0214253_100318_pt1 | contig 11518 bp, 8 predicted proteins | sample TroBogypolimnion_FD_153091 | JGI IMG/M metagenome (GOLD analysis project Ga0214253, IMG submission 153091) | Freshwater microbial communities from Trout Bog Lake, WI - 21JUL2009 hypolimnion | ecosystem: Environmental > Aquatic > Freshwater > Lake > Hypolimnion/Profundal zone | place: Trout Bog...
AAGTGAAGCGGGTTTCATGGCAATAAGTTCAGCGGTGATCTGCTGTATGGTTAGGCCTGTGTCGATAATATCTTCTACGATCAAGATGTGGCGGCCCGTAATGGCCAGATTGTGGCGAATAGCGACGATGCCCGAAGAGGTTTTTTTTGAACCGTAACTTGATGCATGAACAAAATCAATGGTGCAGGGAATCGTTATCGAGCGCAGCAGGTCAGCGGCAAAGATAAAGGCGCCTTTCAGAACGACAACAAGCAGGAGAGGGGAGTCTTGTGTTGTTTCTGCATACCCCTCCGATATTGTTTTGCCGATCTCCTTTATGCGGCTGGCAATTTCATTCACTGAAATGAGCGGGGTTATGGCAGTGCCTGGATGGTGTTCTTTCATGGAATCAAGAGAGTAGAGTGGTTAGGTAATCTGTTGGCTGGTGTAGCGTTCAATTTCATTCAGATAAAGTTGTTTATGAACGGTGCTGAGCGATGATGCGATAAATGAGTTTTGTGCAAGTTTGATAATATCACTGCGGTCAAGTTGAAGAGCTTTTGCCGCCTCGATATAGTTTTCGTTGATATACCCCCCGAAATAGGCGGGATCATCGGAATTGATCGTCACTGCGACTCCTCTGTGGAGCATTGTTTTCAGGTTGTGCTCCTTCATGCTTTTAAAGACCCTGAGCTTGACATTGGAAAGGGGACAGACAGTGAGTGGAATTTGTTTCTCTACAAGTTCCTCGACCAGCCTCTCATCCTCCATGCAGTGAACGCCATGATCGATTCGGCTTACATGCAGAGTATCGAGAGCTTCCCTCACAGAGGTTGCGCTGCCCTCTTCACCGGCATGGGCAACAGTGAAAAATCCTTCACGATGTGCCCGTTCAAAGAGCTTTCTGAACTTTTCCGGTGGATTACCTCTTTCGGAAGAGTCAAGACCGATACCTGAAATCCATTGTTTCCAGGGGAGTGCTTTATCAAATATTTCCATTCCTTCCTGTTCGCTCAGGTGACGCAGGATACACATGATGAGCTTTGTTGAAATACCGAGTGAGCTGTTTGCCTCAACAAATGCCCGTTCAATTCCCCTGATAACGGTTTCAAATCCAATGCCTCTCGACGTATGGCTCTGTGGATCAAAAAATATCTCAGCATGGCGAATATTCTGGGATGCAGCTTTTTTAAGGTAGGCGATGGTCAGGTCGTAGAAATCCTCTTCTGTCAAAAGGAGAGCCGTTGCCCTGTAATAAATATCAAGGAATGATTGCAGGTCAGAAAAATTATAAGCTTTTCGGGCGGCTTCGGCATCGGGGAAGGAAAGTGACACCCCGTTGCGTATTCCTAATGCAATCATAAGTTCAGGCTCCAGTGTCCCTTCGATATGGATGTGCAGTTCTGCTTTAGGTATCCCGGCAATAAAATCGTCAAGCGAGTTCATGGTAAAACGAGGTTACACGGTTTTAATTGATTTCCTCTCAATTTATGGAACTCAGTTCAATATGAAGTATGGAAGCGCATGATTGTTCAGGTATCACCTTCCAGTGAGACACCAGTGAGACAATATGTAATATTTTCAGCCCAATGGTATTGAGATGTTTGGTTCTGATTGTGAGATAGTAGCGTATCTGATTTTCAGATGAAAACATAGATCAATCATTAAATCATTTTTTAGTTATAATTTAAGTGTTTCATGATGCAAAAGTATTGATTATCTGGCGTGAAAGTTGCAGAGGGATAACTGATAGCTCCATACTCCCAAAGCATAATAACAAGGAGCAACCAATACATTGAGACATAACAAGAGAGGTACCGCCATGAAGAACCTATTGATTATAAAGAAATGGAACTCTCTATCCCGGAAGAACGGGATGCTGAAGTTGACAATATTGAAAAAATCTATTATCTGTGCTCTATGTTCTGTTCTCTTTTTTGGAACGGTGAGGGCTGAATCTTCTCAACAGATTCAACAGCTGCTTCTTACGGCAGAGCAGGGTGATTCCATTGCCCAGTTTACTCTTGGAGCGATGTATGAAAAAGGTGAAGGAGTTAAACAAAATTATACGGAAGCTGTAAAGTGGTATGATTTCGCGGCTTATCAGGGTTATGCGCCGGCACAATCCAATCTCGGCGTAATGTACGAAAAAGGTCAGGGTGTTGCAGTAAACTATCCTGAGGCTGTGAAATGGTATACTATGGCGGCTCATGAGGGGTTGGCCCCAGCGCAATTCAATCTCGGTCGGTGGTACGAAAACGGCAATGTGGTTTCTAAAAATTATGTTGAAGCTATGAAATGGTACCGTATGGCTGCCGAACAAGGGCTGGCACAGGCTCAGTTCAATCTTGCACTTATGTATCAAAAAGGTCTTGGTGTACCTAAAAACAGTGCTGAAGCATTAAAATGGTATCGTATGGCAGCTTCACAAGGTTTTGCGCAGGCTCAGATCGTTCTCGGTGAAACTTATGCTAATAGCTCGGAACCTAATAAAAGTCGTTCGAATTAAATTGATTCTATAATTGGTATAATGATGAAGTTGTTCGTGCTGCCAAGATCATGTTCAATCATCTTGGCAGCTTGTATGTTTCAAAATTAACCTGGCGTAAGGTGTTTTGTCCCTTCTTTTCATTATGTTTAGCCTGAGTCAAGGCCCTATCTGTCATCAGAACCTTCATAAGCCCATTAAAGTAATAGACTTCTGGGTTTTTTAATCACTCTCCTCAAGAAAACTTTTTGTCTATCCGGACAATTTTTAACACCATAAGTTTTCAGTTTGAGCACAGATTGTGCTGCTTATTTTTTGCTGAAGTATTCTGATGTTATTAACTTGAGTGTACGTCTCAGTAATTGTCATGAGTGGTTAAATACAGCAGCCTCGTAGGGTAATGAAATGAATGGAATCCTAACATAAATGATTTAATGTAGTGGCAAGACAACGTTTTAACCGAAAATCAAGAACTCCGGGCACCAAGAACATCCGACAGTCTGCTACACATACTGGTGAGCGGGTGAAACCAAATGATCATATTCTGATCAACGAATTTTTGTTCCGGCGTGGCGAAAGTTCACTCGCTGCCGAAATTGTAACATTTTTTTCTGATCATGAGGGAGCACGCTTAAAGTCTCTCGACTTGGCTGTAGCACTGGGTTATACTGAATCAAAGCAGCTGCCTGGATTCTGGTATGTGCTGCACAAGCTCCAGGAAGAGGGAGCCGTTGACAAGGATTCTAATCGATGTTACGGACTCTCGCTCATTGAGGCCTCTACCTATGAAGATCATCTTGTGCATGTCAAGCCCTTTCCTCTTCCCGGCAAGGAGCACTACAAGGTTTCAAAGAGCTATACCGGCCATATCTCCACGCATCCCAACGGTTATGGTTTTGTCGATGTAGAAGGGTTCGATGACGATATCTTCATCAAGGCAGGAGATTTGAACTCTTCCATACATGGTGACGAAGTGGAGGTGCTTGTTTCAAAGGTGCCTGATACCTATGCATCGAAATCCACACCCCATCAGCGCTGCGAAGGTGTTGTGAAAAGCGTGATCTCACGAAGCATTACCACTATTATCGGAACCCTCACCAAGGCAAACCGCAAGTTTGTCCTTAAGCCGGATAACAGGAAGCTTCTCACTGAAATTATTGTCCCTATCAGACATTCCCTCAAGGCCAGTGATGGGCAGAAGGTGCTTGTCGGGGAACTTGATTTCAGTAAGGAAGGGGTGATCCAGGCAAAGGTGCTGGAAGTGCTTGGTCAAGCTGGTGATTCGACCGTTGAGGTTAGTGCCATTGCCCGGAGCCGTGGGATCGACGAAACCTTTGATACAGCACTGCTCGATTTCGCAGCCTCTATTCGTGAGGGAATTACGGATGAGGATCTTGTCGGCCGACTTGACCTTCGCGACAAAACTCTTTTTACTATAGATCCAGTTGATGCAAAGGATTTTGATGATGCCCTGTCGATTGAGCAGCTTGAAGAGGGTCTCTATTCAATTGGTGTCCATATTGCTGATGTATCGCATTATGTTCCTGAAAACTCTCCTCTTGATCGTGAAGCATTGAAAAGAGCCACCTCGGTCTATCTTGTCGACAGGGTGATTCCCATGTTGCCTGCAAGGCTTTCCGAACAGGTGTGCAGTCTCAATCCTGGTGTTGACCGGATGGCATTTTCAGTCATGTTTACCATGACTGCCGACGGAGAAGTTCGCAAACATGAGTTTCATAAAACGGTTATACACTCAAAACGTCGTTTTGCCTATGAAGACGTTGAGGAGATTTTAAAGCAGGGTAAAGGTGATTACCTTGTCGAGCTTCAACTGCTCGATCGTCTCAGTATTATCCTGCGTGAAAAACGATTCAAGCATGGTGGACTTGATTTTGAAACGGAAGAGGTGCGTTTCAAACTTGGAAGCAAAGGGGAGCCGCTTGAAGTCATGAAAAAAGAGCGTCTTGGAAGCCACCGCCTTATAGAGGAGTTTATGTTGCTTGCCAACCGCAAGGTGGCTAAATATCTGACCAAGACCTTCAAGGAAAACAAGAAAGAGCCCCAGCCGGTTATCTACAGGGTGCATGATGCTCCCCAGCAGGAAAAAGTACTTATTCTTGCCAATTTTGTAAAAAGGCTTGGTTTTGATCTCAAACTGAACCGTGGAAAAGAGGGGCCTATTGTTTCAGCCTCAGTGCTTCGGCAGCTGCTTCAGCAGGTGAAGGGCACCAATGTTGAGTTTCTGGTCAGTGAGCTTGTGTTGCGATCCATGTCAAAGGCGGTCTATACCGGTGATAATGTAGGGCATTACGGTCTCGGGTTTGAGCACTATACGCATTTTACCTCTCCGATCAGGCGTTATCCCGATTTGATTGTGCATCGCTTGCTCTTTGAATATGAGGGCCTTCGGAAAAAGCGCAAGAAAATATCCGCCACACGCCTTGCTGAACTGTCCGAAAAAATCCGGATAGTATGCCAGATATCCAACGAAAGGGAAAAAAGCGCGGTTGAGGCAGAACGCGAATCAATCAAGCTCAAGCAGGTTGAATACATGGCAAACCATGTCGGCAAGGCTTATCCCGGCATTATTTCTGGTGCTACCGATTACGGTATCTATGTCAGAATGGTTGACTTTGCTATTGAGGGCATGGTACACATGCGTAACCTCACCGACGACTATTACGAGTATGATGAGACCACCTATTCGCTTGTAGGAAAACGGCGCAAGAAACGCCTGCAGATAGGTCAGCGGGTCAAGGTCAAGGTGAACAGTGTGGATATGCAACGCCGCACCATTGATCTTGTTTTAGAGTAAAAAAACTTACAGTTGTTCAGACAAGGCCGGCGAGAGTGAGAAAGTTGTTCATAACTCTCAGGCCGGTCTCGGTATACTCTTTCCGGAGAGTTTCAAACTGCTCCATGAGTGATATGTGATCCATACGTTTCAGGTCGCTGTCGATATTGAGCCAATCGGAAAACATGGTATCGGTCATTTCAAAATGGCATTGCAGTCCGTATGCATTTTTCCCAACTCTTACGGCTTGATTTGTGCACCCTTTGCCTGTAGCAAGCAGAGCCATTCCTGTGGCTGCCAGTTCAACGCTCTCCCCGTGAAGCTGAAAGACGGGAAAGTTATCTGGAAGGCCAGCAAAAAGCGGGTCATCTTTACCTGATTGCGTCAGTTCTATCCTGTATACCTCACCTTCAGGGTCAAGAAATCCGATCTCCTTTACCCTGCACTTCACCACATCTCCTCCGCCCGCCTTTACAAGCGTCTGCATACCGAGGCAGATACCAAGGTAAGGTATTTGTTCGTGTAATGCGTTTTCAATCTGCCGGAGTTGCGTCTGCATTACAGGCATTGCATCATTGGCGCTTTGAGGTCCCCCCAGCACAACGAGAGCACTGTAGTGGCGGGGATCTGGAAATCTCCCTCCCCTTGAAAGATCCTCACAATGAAATGCAATACCGTGTTGAACAAGCGCGCTTTCAAGAAGTCCTGCTCCTTCGTGGGTAATGTTTTTAACGATAAGTATTTTTTTCATCAATGCAGATGCAAGTGGTTCAGCTCCTTTACAGTTTCGGCATAAACGGTTTTCATGATCTGAAGCCATGAGTCATTGTCAGGCCATTTCCCTTGATGCGAAAACTCGTTGATGTATCTTGAAAGTACATATAATTTATTGGCACCAATACTTCCTGATGAGCCTTTGATTGTGTGCATGATTGTATCGAACTTTTTCATATCCTTTTTTTCCGCAGCATCATCAAGTTCACAGATCAGTTTGTTGGACTCTTCGATGAATGTTTCAAAAAGACTTGTAATCAACTCTTCACCGCCGATATCTTTAAGGCTGTTGATTGTTGAGATGTCTAAAATATTTTCATGTTCAATAGTCTCCCATAACTTTGCGTCGAGCTCTTCTGGTTGCGATGAATGTTGACTGTTCATGATATCGTTCCGGTAAGTATTGTTTTTCAGTATAACAGCAATGGCTGATATAAGTTCATCCTTGAAAACAGGTTTGCCGAGATGGAAGTTCATGCCCGCGGCCTTTACGTTATGCACACTTTTTTCATCGGTATTTCCAGTCAGGCCGATGATAGGGATGTTGTTGAATGAGCTGAATCGGGTGAAATATTCGCCACTTCTAATGGCTTTTGTTGCCTCGATGCCTCCCATAACAGGCATCTCAACATCCATCAACACAAGATCGTAATCCTCATGTTCAAGAGCATCAAGAGCTTCTCGGCCATTTGTGGCTTGTGAAATAGTGCATCCGTAATGCTGTAGCACCATGCTCATGAATTTTCTGCTTGTTTCGTTGTCGTCGACAAGAAGAATGTGTTTGCCATCGATAATCTCCAGTTGGTCATTTTTTATGAAGGATAATTCCGAAAAAAAGTATTTCTCAATGATCTCGTTGATATCTGCTCTTTTGATTGGCTTTGCAAATACCTCATTCATACCGCATTTTTGACCTCTTGCCGTTGCCTCAGCTTTAGGCAGTGCCGTGATACCGATAATTGGTGTTTGGAGATAATGCAAGGCCAGGGAGGGATCGATATTCTGTGCTGAACGGATAAACTTCACAACATTATCACCGTTCAGTAAGGGCATCTCAAAATCCATAAAAATAAGATCATAGCGCTTTTTTGACAGCAAAGCAACAGCCTGTTTGCCGTTTTCTGCCATATCATACTCGCAGTTATTTTCCAATAAATATTTTGCAAGAATCAGCCGGTTGCCGATATGGTCATCGGTGATAAGGATTCGTTTACCTTTGAGGATTTTATTTTTTATATCCTGGATTATTTTTGAGTCATACTTTGGAAGAGTGATAATAAACTCAGTCCATTCGTCTTCCTTCGAGTTACAGACAATTTTTCCCCCGAATGATTCGACAACTCTTCTGCAGAATGATAAACCAAGACCATTTCCGCCTGTTTTGTTTAATGTGTAGAAATTGTCAAATATCAGCTCCCTTTTGTTTTTTGGTATACCTGGACCAGTATCCCTGATCCGGATATTGTTCGCTGATGGAGTTGAATCAGCGGTTATGTCTATGCGGAAGCCACGTTTATTCTTGTAGTAAAGGGAGTTTTTCAAAAGATTAAAAAGCACATAAGCAAACAGGTCGCGATCTCCCAGAAAATCAAAGTCCTGAAAGGTATTAACATGGATAAAAGATTTTTCATCTGTATCAGAGTAGGGAAAACTGTTGACTGCAGCCTTGATTGCATCGACAGCTTCAATACAGATAAATCCTTTGGTAGTTACTTCGCCCCCCTGCATGCTTGTCAGGATTGAATCAATAATTTTATTGGCTCGGTTAAGGGTGTTTGAGCTCTCTTCGATGACATTATGAATGCTGATCAGGCTGGAATGGCTGATATCGTAGCGTTGTGCAATGTTGCTGCTGTCTGGTTTTTTGGGGAGCCGGGCATGTAACGATGCGATGGCACTTGTAATTGAATTGAGTGGGTTTCTCATTTCATGGGCTATACTGCCACTCAGGCTTTTCATAAGAGTGACCTTTGACTTGTGCGCATTTTGCTGTCTGTGGCTGACAATAATGCCTCCTATAAGAGCAAAGAGATAGGTTGGGATATATTCTGGTTGAAAATGTGTATACGAAACATGCCCGTCAAGAAAGAGTACTGCGGCATAAGCCATTGTAAAACCAAGAGTTGTTATCAGACAAACCAGCACCCAGTCGTAAATCAGAAGGATCAGCATTAACAATCCCCCCATTGATGACATGACCCATGCTATTGACCATTCGTTTTTCAGCATCATAAAATAGAAAAAAATGGCAACAGTAATGGTACTGAAAAAACGAAGTAAATTGGAAAGAGAGCTTTTAATTTTTTAGAAAGGGAGGGGTAAAAGACCCATGGAAGGCTTATAACTGCCTCAATAAGACGAAATTGAAGATTCTCGTAATGCTGTGGTAAAATATTTTTCCATAGGATATAAAAAATAGGATATCCTATGGTCGCGAATAATCCAATAACCCCAAGATTGGGTTCGGCTTGTTCAACGATAGCTAAGACTTTTTGATTGAATTGACGCATAAGCTTTACCAAAAGCATCTTTGCTGCGTCTTTTAACCTAATGGGAACAATATTTTTGTCCAATTGATTGCTGCGTTAAATCAGGAGCAAAAACTATCACTAATCTATGGTTCATATATCATCGTCCCGAGCAAATAGGGTATAAAAACAGGGAATAGTATTTAATATACTAAAATATATAATCTTAGTGGACTTGTTGTGGTGAATTGCATTTATATATTAAATATAGGCCGATATCCTTGGTTCATACCTTACTGTAGTTTATTAAATCTCTAAGAGTTAATTCCCAGATGTTCTGCGGCCGTGAATACTTTCCATAATTGCATGATAAAAGAAAAAAATGACTTAATTTAAAAAAAGGAAGCAGTAAGCCTTTAAAAAAAAATAAAATGGCGTATAATTACCTGAGTGGGGGTAATAAAAAAAAGAATATCTTTTTTCCAGAGTTTCTTGAAAAAAAACTGCAGGCTTGTGACCAGGAACTATTCAGGCCTCGTAAAAATGGAAAACCCCTTGTTATTGGGAGCAAAACTCCGGCAGCTGGCTCAATAATGCTCCAGAGTAATGACTACCTTAATATATCGAGTCATCCACTAATCCGGCGCGCACAGCTTGAAGTTCTTCAAAAAGAAGGCAATGAGCCTGTTATGTCTGCTGTCTTTTTACATGAAGGCAGTGATAAATATTTTTTTGAGCAGGCAATGGCTGAGTTTACGGGTTTTGAAAGTTCGATTTTATGTCAGTCGGGCTGGGCGGCCAATGTTGGCCTTATGCAGGTCATTGCCGATCAGAGTACGGCGGTCTATATAGATTTTTTTACGCATATGTCTTTATGGGAGGGGGTAAAAATATCGGGAGCTACTCCCTACGCCTTCCGACATAATGATTCTGCGCATCTCGAACGCTTGATCAATGAACATGGTCAGGGTATTATCCTTCTCGATTCGCTCTACAGCACCAATGGAGATATAGCTCCTCTCCTTGATATTATTGACATTGCCAACAGGCATAATTGTATATCTGTCGTTGATGAATCGCACTCTTTAGGCACACACGGTCCTCATGGTGCTGGTCTGGTAGCATCGCTTGGGTTGAGTCACAAGGTTCATTTTATTACCGCAAGCCTTGCCAAAGCCTTTGCCGGTCGCGCAGGCATTATTATTTGCTCCAGGCACTTTGCGAAATATTACCCTTATATGGCCTATCCGGCTATTTTCAGTTCAGCACTTCTTTCCCATGAAATTGCAGGACTGAGAGCTACGCTTGAGGTTATTAAAAATGATGATTATCGGAGAGAAAGTCTACGTGAAAATTCTGAATTTTTTCGTGAAGGTTTACGGAAAATCGGTTATAACATTTCAAGTCAGTCGCAGGTTGTTGCCATCGAGGGCGGATTAGAATCGGATACAGAACTTCTTCGGGATGCCTTGGAGGAAAGGGGCGTTTTCGGTTCGGTGTTTATGTCCCCTGCAACACCAAAAACTCGCTCCCTCATGCGCTTTTCCGTACATAGTGGGCTGAAAAAATTCGAATTGCAATATGTTCTTGATGTTTGCGAGACGATAAGGGATGAAGTAGGTATGTGGAACTGGAAATCGACCAAGCGGAATAAAGCTGGTTAAGTACTGCTTGCACGTAGCTGCCAACTTTTTTTCTGCGCTGATTCTGTTTTTTTTTGTTAAAATTACATATTTCCATACATTGTACTTAATTGGTAATAGTTGTACCAATTTTCCCGTTTTGTTGTATCGTATCCTCTGCGAAAAAAAATGGAAACCACCTATGGCTACCACACAACTCAGTTCCAGCAACGTCATTAACGACAAATCACAAAGTCTGCAGACCTTTGATTTGCTTGACCTCCAGCAATACACACAGGAAAAAGCATACTCTACAACAGCAAGCAAGGACTTTCACCTCTTTTACGTTGGTCGTGACGATGTTCACGACATTCTCAAACATGTTCTTTCCAGAGTCAGTGTCTCCCTCTATCTCAACATGTTTGGTTTTGATGATGATGAGCTTAATGACATTTTGATGGCAATAGCAAAAGATCCCCAGATTGTAATGCTCATTACCCTCGACAAGAGTCAGGCAGGAGGCATTCATGAAAAAAAACTGCTTGACAGTGATATTGCTCATGATGCGACAGCATTCAACACACATTTTGTTATTGGCGAGTCTGCAACCCACCAGATCAGTCACACGAAGGGTTTTGTAGCTGACGGAAGGGTTGGTGGTGAAGGTTCAACGAACTGGTCAACTTCGGGTGAAGGCAGTTTTGTCGTCACTGGAAAACCTGGAGGCCCAGGTTATAAAGCACAGAATAATACGCAGACAATTTTTACCGATCCGGATACGTTAAGCCGCTTTCAGGCTGAGTTGATTGCAGAACACATGACAGCACAGGCGCAAGCCTCAAAAGCAAAAAGTTAATATACAGCCATAACGCGCTTCCCGTGTTTTGGCTTCCTGACCTGTGTTCAACAATGGTTACGGCGTTCCGGGTTTCCAGTCTCATTATCCTCAAAACCGAACAGCCACTCATCGCGGAGAAGCATCAGGATACCATGTTCAGTGGCTATACCAATGCTCATCCCGACTGGCAGAACACACTCTTTGCAAGTATGCACGACAATGACGTCAGCTTCTTTATTTGTGGTCATTAACTACAACGGAAACTTTGCGGCTGCAAACTTTCTGTAGCGCATGGCCGGAAGCCCTGGGAACAATGTTTAATCGAATTGAAGAATAATTTTTGAGAGGTGCTCTTTGGTTTTGGCAGTGGTAACGGAACTACAACATTTTGGTTAAAAATATATGTCAACGTCTCAACAATCTTTAATGGGCGCTTCTCTTAACCAGGGCGGCACGACTTTTCGTGTTTGGGCACCCTTTGCATCTCAGGTTTATGTGGCAGGAGATTTCAACGACTGGTCAACAACTTCTGACCCGCTTTGTTCTGAAAACAAT
>Ga0214253_100371_pt1 | contig 10574 bp, 13 predicted proteins | sample TroBogypolimnion_FD_153091 | JGI IMG/M metagenome (GOLD analysis project Ga0214253, IMG submission 153091) | Freshwater microbial communities from Trout Bog Lake, WI - 21JUL2009 hypolimnion | ecosystem: Environmental > Aquatic > Freshwater > Lake > Hypolimnion/Profundal zone | place: Trout Bog...
CCTTTGTATCGAATACCTGCCGATAGAGCTGCAACGCCTCCTCTGGCATCGGGGACTGTGCTTTTTGGGGATCCGCCGTTTCATTATCCACCAGGGAGAGGAGCCTTTCATCGTTCCTGCGGCCCACGATATGGAGTGACTGGCATTTTTTATTGGTGCTTCTGATACTTGTCAGCTGTTCCTGTAAACGGAGATAGTCCGGATTGTCATGATCGGCTGCAGTCCCGGTGAGTGACTGGATTCGCTGGATATTGAGCGATTGCGCTATCATCCTTGTCTGCTGCAGGAGATTTTTGCGCATATCACGATCGGCCCTCTGAAGAGTCCAGCAGATGAGGCCAATCATGGCGGCCAGCATGATCATCAGTGCCGCAGGCCACCAGCGGCTCCTCACTGTCAGTTCCTTCAATGGATGTTTTGTATTCATAGTATCAGGGCGCGTTTGTGAGGAAAGGGAGAAGATCCCCCAGGGATGTCCTGGGCTGGGGTGCTGGGCTGTCTTTTTCGATGGGAGATCGGATCCTGAAGCGTATTCATTTACCCCTCTCCGTGGAATAACCGAGGCCTCTTTTCTGTTTTTTCAAAGGTGTCATGGCCTAGTCTCCCGATGAGGGATTTCCCCGTTTCTATTCACCTTTCTCAATGAGTATCCATTATTTTAATCAATGAGTCAAATTTTCGATTACATTTTCTCTGTGACAGAAGACCTCTTCCTGTCAGGAGCCGTTTCTCTGATCCAGCCCTGCTGGTTTGATTGCTGAGAGAGGATGCAAGGGTTCTCCGGTAGCCCGGCCGGAGGAAGCGCGGACGGGAAGGTTGACAAATACATACCTTTCCTTTACATATCCCTGTCAATATAGTGGAAAATATGGCAATCCGATACGAGCTTTCAAAAATTTATTTAAAGTCTCCCGGAAGCAGCATCCATGCTATAGTGAAATGAGAAACTTTCACGTTTCGCCCAGGCTGGTCAATCTGGTCCAGCCTGGGCGAGAAGACGCGGCGTCTCTCTGATCCACATCACTTTGGGGCCTGTTCTTGAAGATACTCTCCTATCAATGCGCTGCCGGAATCAGCGGCGATATGCACCTGGCGGCGATGCTCGATGCCGGTGTTGACGAACGCCATCTCCGGTCACAGCTTGAACTGCTGGGGCTTTCCGGCTATTCGCTGGTTGTTGAAAAAAAGATCAGCCATGGCATCTCCGGCACGCAGGTTACTGTTCGGCTGGATGAAGAAACCAGCGGAGACGGAACTGCGCCTGCCCACAGGAATCTGAGCGATATTGCCGCCATCATAGAGAAAAGCGGCCTGCCAGCCGGTACCAAGGAACGAGCCGTCGCCATCTTCACAAAACTTGCCGAAGCTGAAGCCGCCGTTCATGGGACTCCCGTCGAACAGGTCCATTTTCATGAGGTGGGCGCCATCGATTCCATCGTTGATATCGTCGGAGCGGCTATCTGCCTTGCGTATCTTGCCGTGGACCGGATCGTCTGCTCGACCGTTGAGCTGGGAAGTGGGCAAATCCACTGTCAGCATGGTGTCCTGCCTGTTCCTGCGCCCGCCACGTTAGAGTTGACCAAGGGGATTCCGGTCAGCAGCGGGAATGTACCCTTTGAGGCGACGACGCCTACCGGGGCGGCGATACTCGCTACCCTTGTCGATGTCTTCAGCGATCAATGCGCCTTCCCCACCACTTCCAGCGGCTGCGGCATCGGCCACAAAGAAGGATCTCTTCCCAATGTGCTGCGGATCTTTATCGGAGAGAGTCCGGATCTTCTCCTTGAACGGGATCAACTATGAACAATCCTCTCTATCAGAAATTGCTTGAATATTTTAAAGGTCTCGGCAATGCGGCTCTTGCGTTTTCCGGCGGGGTGGACAGCAGCCTCATCTGCGTTGCCGCCCATCAGGCCCTGGGGGATAATGCCATTGCGCTGACGGTTTCAACGCCGTACATTGCCCAGTGGGAAATTGAAGAGGCGCGATGCTTGACGGGGAAGCTCTCGCTGCAGCACCATATTATTCCGCTTGAGATACCGGATATAATCCGGACCAATCCCAGGGACCGCTGCTACCACTGCAAGAGCATGCTCTTCGCCCGGTTGAAGGACTTTGCAGGAAATCACGGATTTACTAATCTTTGTGACGGCACCAACGCTGACGATCTTTCGGACAGTCGGCCCGGTCTGCGGGCGCTGACGGAGTTGTCCGTCAGGAGTCCTCTGGCGGAACTGAAGATCGCCAAGGCGCAGATCCGGCAGATGTCCAAAGAGCTCGGTCTTGACACATGGGCCAAGCCCGCATACGCCTGTCTGCTGACCCGTCTTCCCTATGATCATGTCATTGACCCCGGTGAACTCGGGCGGATTGAGAAGGCCGAACTTTTTCTCATACATAAAGGCTTCCGTGCCATACGGGTCAGGGCTCATGGTCCTCTTGCACGCATCGAGATCGCGCCCCTCCAGCGGACCGAGCTGCTGGCGGATGCGCTGGCCGCAGAAATTTACGCCGCCTTTCGGGGGTTCGGCTTCACCTACGTAGCGCTGGATCTCCTGGGGTATCGTTCGGGAAGTTGCGACGAGGAAAATTAAGGACAGGAAAAATATGTATTCCGATGAAATAAAAAAGCTCCTGGACAATGTCCGGAATGGCACACTGTCGACGGAAGATGCCCTGATGCAACTGAAAGACCTGCCTTATGTCGATCTCGGCCATACCCGGCTGGATCATCATAGAGCCATGCGCAAGGGCTATCCCGAGGTAATCTACGGTGCCGGAAAGACCACCGGCCAGATCTGCGATATTGTCTCTGCGATGTTGGCCCATGGCAACAATATCCTCATAACCCGGGTGGCTGGTGATGTGTACGACGCGGTACGGGGTTTAGCGCCGGAGGCCCGATTTCATGAGATTGCCCGAATCATTACTGTAAAAAAACGGGAGACTCCCATACCGCCTACCTCAATCGCTGTGGTGACTGCGGGCACCTCGGATATCCCCGTGGCTGAAGAGGCTGCCGTAACCGCAGAGTTTCTCGGCAATACCGTTGAACGCATCTTTGATGTGGGCGTTGCCGGAATTCATCGCATCTTCGACTGTCTGGATGTTATACGGAATGCCCGCGCTGTGATTGTTGTCGCAGGTATGGAGGGCGCGCTGGCCAGCGTGGTGGGCGGTCTTATCGACAAACCGATAATCGCGGTGCCCACATCGGTCGGGTATGGCGCGGCCTTCAGCGGGCTGTCGGCCCTCCTGGGGATGTTGACGAGTTGCGCGAGCGGCATCAGCGTGGTCAATATCGACAACGGATTCGGCGCCGCCTACACCGCCAGCCTGATCAATAAGCTATAGGCCACCTTAAACAATTGCCTCTTCTCCGGAACTCAGCCCATTGTGCCATTTTCCTGCAGATTCTGTCTGGAGAGCGAGGCCCTGTGGCTTCGCAATGCTGCCATGGCGATCGCTGTCCCCATGAAGGGCAGCCAGACCCAGCAAATCTCAGACCATAGAACTATCAGGCCCTTGATGGATAAAAAGGCGGAGAGGCCGAAGGGACATACCCTGATCGGATGAACGGCGGCAAAGAATCGCGTGTCCGAGAATGGCCACAGGAAGGCAACGCCACAGCCGCCGCTGGTGAAGGAGTCAAGGATGCCATGTGAGGCTGCAGCCAGAAACAGAAAGAGGAATGCTCGTGTCGCCGTGGAGCGCAGCGGGCGGGCCAGACTGGCGCCGATGAGGGCAAGCGTGAACGCAAACAAGAGCGAATGGCTGAACCCGCGGTGACCGAAGGCCGATGCATAGGGGATGCCGAAACGGAAGGCCAGGACATCCAGGTCAGGCAGGACGGAGACAATGATTCCTGCCGCCATCATTCGCTTAGAAATAACTTTGCCGCCAAGCCCAAGGGACAGGGCAAGGGGGACAGCTGCATGGGTGAAAACTGTGGGCATGGTTGGCGTCCTGCAAAGAAGTATAAGGTTTTTAAGGTTTTTCAATTCGGGACAGATCATATTCCCGGACCGCGGCAACGATGGCCTGGACGATGGCCCGTTGGTTGTCCTTGCTGCTCACGTAGCGTTCATCCTTTGAATCGACAATCACCCCGACTTCAAGCAGTACAGCGGGAACCGTTGTTTTCTTCAGCACGATGAGGTCGTCAAAGCGGTAGATTCCCAGCTTTTCATTCAGCAATTCCCTGTTCTCACCCTGGATTTTCTCGGCGTGGTGCAGGCTTGGATGTCTTCCAAGGGCCAGCATATCCTGCCCCAGAAGTTCTGCGAAGCGGAAGCTTTCTGCGAACCGCGGGTTGAGTGTGGAAACAAAGATCGAATAGCCCGAGATCGGCCTTGTGCTCTGGTAGGCGGTCAGTGAAGTATGGGTGATCTTTTCCAGGTACTGCGGCTGGGCCGAATCATGATGGATGGCCAGAAAGAGATCGGCATGGTTGTCGTTGGCCATTTGCGCCCTCTGCTCCAGACCGATTTCCTGGTTCGGGCGGCGCGTCAACAGGACGGTGCATCCGGCCTTGCGCAGCGCATCGGCAAGCAGGGCTGTCAGGTTGTCGTTATAGACGATTTCATATATGCCCTGATTTCCTAACGCCCCCGGCTGTTTCGGGTTGTGACCGGGGTCGAGGACTATGGTCAGCGGATGCGCCGATGCCGCAGCCGCCTGCGACAAGCACAGAGAGCAGGAAAGCAGTCCGAAAACAGCTGTCAGCAGGAGACGAAGGGCGACGCGTGATGAGGCGCAGGGGCGTATTTTCATGGGGACTCCTTCAGGAGAGGTGAAGAGGACCTGGAGCGGCATCGCATTGCTCCAGGCCTGCGCACCGGGAAGAGGCTAGTTCCAGGATTTTTGATTGATCATATCATTGCGGCAGTTCCCCGTTTTGCATTCGCGGGCACGGTCGCGCAAGTATTCTGTGCGCTCGCGGTTGACTCTGTAATTACAATCGACTTCAATGGCTCCGTCACTTTCGCAGGTGGTGTCGCGAAATTTAATCCAGTCCCGCTGGGTCTGGGTCAAGCCCTGTTTAACGTCGTCTTTAACCAGACCGCGAAGCTCTTTATAGGCATCATTGAGTTCCTTGTCTGATTCCATGAACAATTTTGCGAAACAGTAGGTTTTGTCGTAACTGGTGGTGTACTTATCGCATTCTCCGGCGGCCTTTGCCGTCTGAGAGACGAAAACGAGTACGATAAGGGATAGAGCGGTGATAAAAGTTTTCATTGATCCTCCTTGCAGGATGAAGAATTGCTGAATTACACATACTCCCCCCGATGGGGGCGTGCAGATACGGTGCAGGATCATAACACATATTTGCAGGTTCAGACAAGAAGAAGTCGGTGGAAAACCATCTTTTTCATGCCTTGAGAAGGGCAGGAGAAAAAAACAGCGCAGTCTGTGCCGTTTGTTGCCGGGGAGGGGAATAATCCTGCCCCCTTTTTTGTTCAGGTGTATCTGCTGCGCAGAATTCGGGCTGCCTGGGTGATAGCGCAGAGTTTTTTATAGGCCACCTCCTCGACATTGACCGAGCGTCCGGCAAAGCAGCCGAAACCGCAGTCGGTGTTGAGGAAAAGCTGCTCTGGCCGGTAAAATTCCAGGGCCTTTTCGGCCTTGGCCATAATGGTTTCAACAGCCTCGACCTCATCGGTGCGCGGGTTGACGACGCCCAGGCCCAGTTCGCGGTCGGAAAGCCTTTTGCCGACCACCTCGATATCCCCGGCTCTGGGAGTGGCATATTCCAGGACAAACTGGCGGACCTTCATGCGTTCCAGGGCCGGCAGCAGACGGGCATAGTCTCCTTTGAGCAGGACCTCTTCCTGCTTCGACCAGTTGCCGCGGCAGATATGGATCCCGATGCGGATGCCGTCGATGCCGTCAATGATCCTGTTGATCAGATCGGCTGCAAACTTCAGTTCCTTCCCCGCGTCCCGGCGGGTAGCAAGCGTCGCTCACATGAAGGTGCGGCGCTGGCATTCCTCCGACATCACGACTTCGGTCAGCACCGGCTCGTCGAACTGGACGAATTCGCAGCCTGCTGCCCGCAGATCCAGCAACTCCTCGCGCAGGATCCTGACGATATCGTCAGCCATCTTCTTGTGATTCCGGTAGACCTTGCGGGTGAGCGCGCCCACCCACATAGTCCGGGTGAGCAGATAGGGGCCGGGCAGGGTGATTTTGACCGGTTTTTTGGTGAGTGTCCGCATAAAGTGCAGATCGTCCACCGCCAGTGGTTCCTTTCTTGCGAGCTTGCCCACGCAGGTGGGATTTTTAACCGCTGAGGCGGGCATATCCATGGTCCGCAGCATTTCTTCGAATTCGGCCTTATCCTCAACGAAGTCCAGCATATCGGCAAGCGACATCAGCTGAGTCCCTGCCACCTTGTCGGTTATGAAGGCATAGAAGCTCTCCCTACGGTGCTCGCCGTCCACCAGAATGTCAAGCCCGGCCTGTTCCTGCAGGGCCACGGTCCGGCGGATCTCGCCTTCGGCAACGAGATTGAATTCCCGGCGGGAGACCAGACCTTTCTGGTAGCCGCGCAGCACTTTCAGCATCTGCCTGGACCTGGGCCAGGAACCGACCTGAGTGGTCAGAAATGCGGTGTCCATTGTATTGTCTCACGTATTGAATTATGGCCGAATTTTAGACGATGACGAGCTTGAAGCTCAGTGTTGCCGCCTTCTTCAGGGTGGCGGCCAGCGGCGAGCGGCCGATGCCCCTCTGCCAGGCAGCCTCCACCTTTTGCGCATCCTCAAAGGTGGAGGCGAAGCATTTCACCTCCACGCTTTTGATTGAAGGGTCGCCTTCTTCCAGGCCCATGTGGGCAAGAATATTATTGAGCGAACCGCTCAGGGACAGCTCGATGTCGTCGACCTCAAGGTTGTCGCGGGCGCATTCCGTGGCAAAGCCCGTTGCGAGTGATCCGGCCAGCGCCCCGAAAAGGTATTCCAGGGCGCTGGGATTGGCGTCTTTCTCTTCGAAACTTGCAGCCTGGCCGATATCGAAGGAAAAATTTCTCGCATAGACGGTGGACTTCAGATGGCCGGTGACCCTGGCCCTGAGGCGCCATTCGTATTTCCTGGCATCCTCCTTGTCCTTTTGCAGTGCCTCTTCTTCCTGCAGCATCGCGGTGCCCTTGCGGACAAAATAGCGGCTGTAGCCGTCGCCCGGCTCCATCCCCAGATAGGCATGTCCGGACATCCTGCACCACGGCGGCAGATCGTCGGCGACAGAAGGTTCGCGGCTGCGCATCTCCAGGATGCCGCCGACAGGGACCGCAAGCATATTTTCCCGGATCAGAAGAATAAGACCGGAACCGCAGTCCAGATCGCCTCCGTCAAACATATGGTCGGGCCTGATTATCTCGTCGAACTCCATGGATCAACTCCTGTCCGCTGATTAATAGGCGACACAGGGAGAACCGTTGGACAGCCATTCAACCAGGGCCGCGCCGCCTGCGGGAGTGGCGCCTTCGATAAGGTTGGATTCGGCGATGCCGCGTTTTTTCATGCAGGGAGTGCAGACATAGATCTTGCCTCCGGCCTTGATGAATTTCTCAACGAGATCCTTCAAAGGCGCAAAGGGTGCGCCCTCGTCGATCTTGGCCATCTCTTCAGGGACAGCGCAGTAGACGCCATCGGAACTCAGGAAGACCAGGGTCTGTTTTTCGCTGCCCTGGGCGGCATTGGCTACGACAAAGCCCAGTGTCGCCTTGTCTCCATCGGTCTTGCAGTGGGTAATGGTCACGCAGAATGTGTTGGACATGGGTTACCTCTCCATCAGTTCAGGTTTAAGGGTGATGAGATAATACGGGTGCTGCATTGCAGTCAGCCGGTTTTTGGTCATTCTGCACCAGGCAGGCAGTTCGACCGGTGCGCCGGGGTCGCGAGAGATAACCAGGATTCGACGGCCGGGATCCTGATCCCGGATGTAGAGATGCAGGTTGATGATGACCCGGCCGCAGGTCTCCTCCCCTCCGTCAAATTCATCGTCAAACTCCCAGGCGGGTATTTCTGTTGTCTTCATCGCAATCATGGTACCCTGCAGAATATGAAAAAGCGGCGTCCTCTTCGTTTTCTGATGTTTAATCGTAAAATAATGATATTACAAATAGGGAATAACGATCGATTGTCCTCCGTCGCGAGGGTATCCCGATATCTTCCTTTTCTTACACCTCGTAAAATTGGATGCGTGTGAGGAATGGATATTCCCGGGGAAGATTGCAGGAAGGGATTGAAAAACCTGACAGAGCGAAAAATGAGTTTTTCCTGGAACGGATAAAACTATCCCTTGACGCAGGGAGTGTTGTGGATGATTCTGTCCATATCCGCCTGAGCCGCCTTTTCTTGCTGGATTCCGGCTCTGCGCAGAGAGAAATATCCATGGAGGGGAGGGTTTTGTGAAGACGGCTTTCGCATGGGCCGAGTCCTGAAGGAGCGCGGACAAAAGGATGTGATAGAACGTTTTGCAGGAAATAGAATTACGGCCAAATCGTGAATCGTATTGAATTCAGAGGAGATACAGTATGCGTATCGGCGTACCGAAAGAACTGCACAAAGGGGAAAGACGGGTGGCGACGAGCCCGGACGTTGCCAGGCTCATCAAGGAGCTGGGCTTTGAAGTCGCCATTGAAGCGGGAGCGGGCAGCGAATCAAAATTTACCGATGACGCCTATCGTGATGCGGGCGTTGAAGTCGTTGCCGATGCCGGGGCGCTGTATCGCGACGCCGACATCATCCTGAAGGTCCGGGCCCCGGAAATACATCCGGAAGAAGGCCTTGATGAAACGGCTCTGCTCCGGGAAGGGCAGATCCTGATCAGCTTTATTCAAGCGGGCCAGAACCCGGACCTGCTGAAGGCCCTGGCTGACCGAAAGCTCACCGTCCTGGCCATGGATAGCATTCCCCGGGTCTCACGGGCCCAGAAGATGGATGCCTTAAGCTCAATGGCCAATATCGCAGGCTATCGGGCGGTGGTCGAGGCCGCGCAGCATTTCGGCCGCTTTTTTACCGGCCAGATTACCGCGGCGGGCAAGATCCCTCCTGCCAAGGTCATGATCATCGGCGCAGGAGTTGCCGGTCTTTCCGCCATCGGCGCCGCCAAGAGCATGGGCGCCATCGTCCGGGCCTTCGATACCCGGCCCGAGGTGAAGGAGCAGGTCGAGAGCATGGACGCCGAGTTTCTGCTCCTTGACTTCCCGGGCGAGGATGGCGCAGGCCAAGGCGGCTACGCCAAGGTGATGAGCGAAGAGTTCATCGCAGCCGAGATGGAGCTTTTTGCCCGTCAGGCCAAGGAGGTGGATATCATCATCACCACGGCCCTTATCCCCGGACGTCCCGCCCCCGAGCTGATCACCGAGGCCATGGTCAAGACCATGAAGGAAGGCAGCGTTATCGTGGATCTTGCAGCCGAGATGGGCGGCAACTGCAAGCTTACCCAAGCGGATGCGGTGGTGGTCAGGCACGGGGTCACCATTATCGGCTATACCGATCTGCCCTCCCGTCTGGCAAGCCAGTCAAGCCAGCTGTATGCCACCAACCTCCGCCATCTGCTGGCGGATCTGACCCCTGAGAAGAATGGCGAGGTCCATATTAACATGGAGGATGAGATCATCCGCGGGGCCACCGTTATCAAGGAGGGCGAGATCACCTGGCCTCCGCCGCCCCCGAAGCTTTCCGCCGCTCCGCAACAGGCGCAGGCTAAAGCCCAGGCCCCGCCAGCCGCCGCTGCCAAGGTTCAGAAAAAGGCCGGTCCCCTTGCGATCATCCTGCCCTTTCTTGTCGGAGCTCTGGCGCTGCTTGGACTGGGGAGCGTGGCTCCTGCCGATTTCATGTCGCATCTCACTGTCTTCGTCATGGCCTGCTTTGTCGGTTACATGGTCGTCTGGAATGTGAAGCCTTCCCTGCATACGCCGCTGATGAGCGTCACCAATGCCATCAGCAGTATCATCATCATCGGCGCCTTGCTCCAGGTTTCATCGGATAGGGCCTTCATCGTCTTTGTCGCCGGGATCGCCATCCTGATCACCAGCATAAACATCTTCGGCGGATTCTCAGTGACCAATCGCATGCTCGCCATGTTCAGGAAGTAGGAGGAGACCCACATGTCAAACGGTATTGTAACTGCATCGTATATTGGCGCAAGCGTCCTGTTCATCCTTGCGCTTGGCGGGCTGAGCCAGCCGGAAACCGCAAGGAGAGGCAATTTTTACGGCATTATCGGGATGGCGATGGCCCTGACGGCCACTATTCTGGGGATTGTCACCAACCATCATTTTATCCTGTTCGCAGGTCTTGTCATCGGCGGCTGCATCGGCCTCATGCTGGCCAAAAGGATCGCGATGACCCAGATGCCGGAGCTGGTGGCCATCCTCCACAGCCTGGTCGGAATGGCGGCGGTGCTGGTGGGATTTGCCAATTTCATGGGCAATGAGGCTGTGCTGAGCGGGGCCGCCAAGACCGTTCACGACGCGGAGACCTATGTCGGCATCCTCATCGGGGCGCTGACCTTTTCCGGTTCGGTGATTGCCTTTTTAAAGCTCAGCGCCAGGATCAGCGGCAAGC
>Ga0214253_100382_pt1 | contig 10301 bp, 7 predicted proteins | sample TroBogypolimnion_FD_153091 | JGI IMG/M metagenome (GOLD analysis project Ga0214253, IMG submission 153091) | Freshwater microbial communities from Trout Bog Lake, WI - 21JUL2009 hypolimnion | ecosystem: Environmental > Aquatic > Freshwater > Lake > Hypolimnion/Profundal zone | place: Trout Bog...
GTAAACGGGATTACCAGCACAATAACTGACGCGTAAATGCTTACAGTCGTAAACAGGAAAAAATAGAAGGCAAGGGAGCGCAGCCAAAGAATCACGATTACAGCAGCCCTTTAAATATTGATTTACCTGTTCAATTTTATCCTAGCAGCCTTTGCTTGGCGGCATTGAACTCTACTTCAAGTTGATCAACAATTTGAGCTACGCTTGGTATTGTGTCAATTAATCCAACGCCCTGACCTGCGCCCCAAATATCTTTCCATGCCTTAGCACCAGAACTATCTTTACTTGCCTGAGAAAGCTTGGCAAATGCCTGAGGATCACCTTTGGGTAGATTATCGGGGTCTAAGCCGGCACTGAGGATGCTTTGCTTGATGTAGTTCCCATGAATGCCCGTGAAGTGATCCGTGTAAACGATATCGGCTGCCTGAGCAGAAACAATTGCCTCTTTATATTGATCGCTAGCATGCGCTTCTTTACTGGCAATGAAGCGCGTACCCATATAAGCAAAATCTGCGCCCATGGCTAAGGATGCCAAGACTGCATCACCAGTAGAAATAGCACCCGATAGAATAATCGGCCCTGAATACATTGCCCTCACCTCGCCAACGAGGGCAAATGGTGATAATCCCCCAGCATGACCGCCAGCGCCAGCTGCGACCAGAATCAAGCCGTCCACACCAGCCTCAAGCGCTTTTTCTGCATGACGAATACTAATCACATCGTGAAGAACAATGCCGCCATAGCTATGGACTGCATCAACAATCTCTTTGACAGGAGCTCTTAGGCTCGTGATGTAGATAGGAATTCGATGTTTGACACACGTGTGCATATCTTGCTCAAGACGGGTATTGGAGATATGCACGATTTGATTAACGGCCAAGGGTCCGATCTTGGCATTTAAATTTTTACTTTGATAATCTTTTAACTCAGCAGTCATTTGAGTTAGCCATTCATCCAAAAGCTCTGGTGGTCGAGCATTCAGAGCAGGAAAAGACCCAACAATTCCAGCTTTACATTGGGCTAGCACTAATTCTGGGTAGCTGACAGTAAACATCGGGGCAGATATGATCGGTAGTCTTAAGCCCTGCAACACACTAGGAATATTTGCGCTACTCATAATCCCCTTAATTCTCGACGGAGAATTTTTCCGACATTTGTTTTGGGCAGTTCATCTCTAAATTGAATAAATTTAGGACGCTTGTAGTTTGTAAATTCTATTTTGCAGTAGGCGGAAACATCATCTTCAGTCAGATTAGGATCACTTCTGACTATAAAGATTTTTACGGCTTCACCAGTGTCTTCATTGGGCACACCAATTGCCGCACACTCTAAAACACCAGGCATCAAGGCAACAATTTCCTCTAACTCATTTGGGTAAACATTAAAGCCTGATACTAAAATCATGTCCTTTTTGCGATCCACAATTTTGGTATAGCCATCTGCATTCATAATGCCAATATCACCGGATTTAAAGTAACCATCCGGCGTCATCACGCTCTTTGTATCTTCTGGCTTATTCCAGTAACCCGCCATTACTTGTGGTCCACGTATACAAATCTCACCTGGAGAGCCAAAAGGCACTTCGACTCCAGCATCATCCAAAATCAGGACTTCAGTCCCAGGAACGGGTAAACCAATGGTACCGGTGAATGCAGAGATTAATGGTGTGTTGACACAAGCTACTGGTGCAGTCTCAGATAAGCCATATCCTTCAGCAATGGGTACGCCCGTAATTTTTTGCCATTGGTCAGCCACCCCTTTTTGCATAGCCATACCACCACCAATTGTGACCAATAAATTAGGCAAAACTCCTTTTTTAAATTCAACGCGATGAATCAATGCATTGAATAAAGTATTTACACCAGGGAAGATATTGATATTCGGATGAGTATCTAATAATTTGAGGAAGCCATCTATATCACGGGGATTGGGAACCAACACAAGTAAGCCACCTTTGCGCATACCAAAGAGCGCGCATGCTGTCAGTGCAAAGATGTGATACATCGGCAAAGCACATAGGAAGACCAGTTGCTCATCGCGGCGATTGCGCATACCTGGCTCTAGCCACAACTCCGTCTGAAAAACGTTAGAGAGGATATTGCGATGTAGCAAAATAGCGCCCTTGGCAACACCCGTAGTACCTCCTGTGTATTGGAGGAACGCAATATCGTCAAGGGATGTATTAGGCTTTAAAAAGTGGCTGCTAGCGCCTTTTTGCAAGGCAACCTTAAAAGAATCGTGAGCAAGACTCCAGGCCGGCACTGCCTTCTTCACCTTGCGCACTACAAGGTTAACAATTGCACCCTTTAAGCCAATCAACTCACCAAGACTGGTAACGATGGCTTTTTTCAAAGGAACGTTTGCGGCAATCTGCTCATACACATGCGCAAAGTTTTCCAAAATAATTAAGGCCGAGGCGCCACTATCTTTGAGTTGGTATTCCAGTTCCCTAGCGGTATAAAGAGGATTAACATTAACTACTACATATCCAGCGCGCAAGATACCAAGCATCGTAATCTGAAATTGCACTACATTGGGCAGCATGATGGCTACACGAGCACCAGGCTCTAGGCCAAGAGTTTGTAGATACGATGCAAAATTCTTAGAGAGATGATCCAACTCACGATAGGTAAAGAATTTACCCATGTATTCACAAGCATTACGACTGGGGAAGCGAGCAAAGGATTCCTCGAACATTTCCACCAATGAGGAGTAGGCGGAAATATTGACATCGTGAGGTACGCCCTCAGGGTAATTCTTCAACCAAGGCTTGCTGGGATTTAACATAGGCGAGAAATACAACTCTTTTTCAATAGTTCAAATACAGAAGCTAACAAGGAAAGAAAAAGCCCTCAAAGAGAGGGCTTTTCATCAAGCAAGTACAGCATTAGAAACGATAGCCTACACCGACAAGGAAGTCCATTCCAGAACCGCCAAACGTACCCGTAGCAGTACCATTGCCAACGGTTTTGTTTTGAACATTCAAAGTTGCTGTCTTATTGGAAAATCCTCCATAGTTAGCCTCAGCAAGCCAATACCAGGATCCTGAAAAAATTTGCTTATATCCAACACCTAGAGCATACCCGCTCAAATTTACTGTCTGATAGGCAACTGATGAGCCACTACTACCTACGCCTAAAGTAGCAGCATTACTATTACCACTAGCACCAAGAGTTACGCCTGTATACCCTACTTTTGCGTATAGTAGTCGATCTTTATCTAGGGCCCAACCAGGTTGCAATGTAATTGCCCAAAGATTTTTTAGCTGATAATTCAAATTAACCGCAGGGCCGGCACCTAAAACAGCTAAGGTAGGATTCATGGTTGCATTACCAGAGCCTGTGGCACCAGTGTAGTAACTTAATCCAATGCCAAGTAGTTTATCCGAGTCAATTGCAAAGTTGTATCCAACATCTATCGCAGCAGTTGCAGTATTAAGAGTGCTAGCTGACGCAGTGTAGGTACCTGGTAAAGCAGGAATACTTATGCTGGGATTTCCAGAAAACGCCAAAGTTCCATTGCCAACAGATGGATTAAAGGAAGCATAACCTGCTTTTGCTTGCGCATAGACGCCTGACCATGACTGAGCGTCATTAGACTGTGCCATAGCAGAACCTGAAGCAATACTCATTAATGCCAAAGCAAGTGCGCTGATCTGTAATTTCTTCATGTCTCTTCCCTTTTTTACTTTTGATTAATTGTTTTTAACTCTTAGACCACTTTTGTAACTCTAAAGATATTTATTGAAATATCTACCTCGGGTTTTCCCCGAAAAGTTTGCTGTGTTGCACCAATTACCTCCGCTCTTATCTTGAAATTTCATCAAGAGGCCTTCTGAGCTTGCCTATTGCTACTTAATTCTATTTTTTACTGCCATTTACTTTAAATAAATTTGTTGTAATATAAACGAACGATCGTATTATTTTTACAACAAAATGAATAAATGAGTAAGCCCATGCTGATGCAAAGGACTAGCAAAAAGGAATTGGCTGAGCCAAAAAAGGGGTTGATGACTAAGGCCTTAATCTTGCATGCCGCTCTAGGAATTGCTAGTAAATCAGGGCTTGAAGGTCTCACTATCGGCACTATTGCGGAGATTGTAAACATGAGCAAAAGTGGTGTTTTTGCTCATTTTGGCTCTAGAGAAGAATTACAAGTTGAAGTTGTACGAGCCTACCATCAGGGTTTTGAGGAACAGGTATTTGCGCCCGCCCTATCTAAGCCCAAGGGGCTACCACGCCTAAACCAAATGATTGACTCATGGCTCAAGATGAGTGTTGGTGGCGATACCTCCAGCTGCTTCTTCATTTCAGGGGCAGCTGAATATGATGACCGCCCCGGCATTGTGCGCGATGAACTGGTGCGAAGTGTTGAAGATTGGCGCGCTGCAATGCTCAGAGCTATTAAAGAATCGATTACAGCCGGCCATTTAAAAAAATCGGTCAATGCAGATGCCCTGCTGTTTCAACTCTACAGCATAGTGCTCGGCGTTCATCATGATTCGCGCTTTTTGGGTCACTCCAAAAGCCTTACCACTGCAAATGAGTTAATCAAAGAAATCTTTGCAAGCAACAAAGTAAATAAATAAACCTAACAACCATCTTTCTCGAAAAGTTATATGCCCCAATACAACCCTCCCTTGCGCGACATACAGTTTGTTATTCATGAGCTCCTCAATGCGGATAAAGCCTTTACCGCCTTGCCGGCATTTGCAGATGTAGATAAAGATACCATCAATCAGATTATTGAAGAGGCCGGAAAATTTGCAACGGAGATTGCCTTTCCCTTGAATCAAGTGGGCGACAAAGAGGGTTGTACACGCCATGAAGATGGGTCTGTCACCACCCCCGCTGGATTTAAAGATGCTTATCAGCAATATGTGGACAGCGGCTGGCCTGCATTGTCATGTGACCCTGAGTATGGTGGGCAAGGATTGCCGCAGTTACTCAATAGCGCTCTATATGAAACACTAAATTCTGCAAACCAGTCTTGGGCGATGTATCCAGGTTTATCGCACGGTGCATACGAATGCCTACATGCACACGGGACAGATGATCAGAAGAAAATTTATCTTGAGAAATTGGTGTCTGGTCACTGGACTGGCACGATGTGTCTCACCGAACCTCAATGTGGCACCGACTTAGGTATTTTGAAGACTAAGGCGGAACCTCTAGCAGATGGAAGTTATTCCATCACAGGCACAAAGATCTTCATCTCTAGCGGTGAGCACGACTTTACCGACAATATTGTTCACTTAGTCTTGGCGCGACTGCCAGACTCGCCTAAGGGCACCAAAGGAATTTCTTTATTTGTAGTTCCAAAGTTTTTGATCAATGCAGACGGCAGCTTGGGTGCAAACAATCAAGTTTCTTGCGGCTCACTAGAGCATAAGATGGGTATACATGGCAATGCGACCTGCGTCATGAACTTTGATGGTGCGATTGGTACGCTTGTAGGAGAGCCTCACAAAGGTCTTAATGCGATGTTTGTGATGATGAATGCCGCACGCTTAGGTGTAGGCATGCAAGGCCTTGGCTTGACGGAGGTTGCTTATCAGAACTCTGCCGCCTATGCCAAAGAGCGCTTACAAATGCGCAGTCTTACTGGCGCTAAAGAACCTCAAAAGGCAGCTGATCCGATCATTGTGCATCCAGATGTACGCAGAATGCTGCTCACACAGAGGGCCTATGCTGAAGGTGGTCGGGCCTTTGCTTATTGGGTCGCCTTAATGATTGATACGGAACTGAATCATCCGGATGAGAGTGTTCGTAAAGATACTGCTGATATGGTCACCCTGCTCACCCCCATCATTAAAGCTTTCCTCACAGATAACGCGTTCACTGCTACAAATGAAGGCTTACAAGTTTTTGGTGGGCATGGCTATATTGCCGAATGGGGCATGGAGCAATATGTTCGTGATGCACGTATTAATATGATTTATGAAGGTACTAATACGATTCAATCCCTTGATCTTTTGGGGCGCAAAGTACTTGGTGATATGGGTGCGAAACTCCGCAAGTTTGGCAAACTCGTTGAAACTTTCATTGAAGAAGAAGGTGTTCGCAAAGAAATGCAGGAGTTCATCGACCCCTTAGCCGACATCGCTACCAAGGTAGAGAAACTGACCAAAGAAATTGGCATGAAAGCCATGATGAACCACGAAGAAGTGGGGGCTGCGGCCGTTCCTTATCTTCGTACTGTAGGGCATTTGGTCTATGCATATCTCTTTGCCCGTATGGCCAAAATTGCTTTGGCCAATAAGTCAAGTAATGATCCTTTTTATCAGGCCAAAATCGCAACTGCCCGCTTCTACTTTGACAAGCTCCTTCCTGAAACTGCCACCTTGATTCGCCAGGCACGCGCTGGCTCGAAATCATTAATGGCAATGCCTGCTGAACTCTTCTGAAAGACTGGATATGACTGAAAATAACATCATTAAAAAAGTAGCCATTTTGGGTGCCGGAGTGATGGGCGCTCAAATTGCCGCTCAATGTATTAATGTTGGTCTCCCAGTAATTTTATTTGACTTGCCTAGCAAATCTGATGATGGCAAGACAGTGAATAAAAATGCTATCGCACTAAAGGCTATTGAGAATCTTAAAAAACTGAAGCCAGCACCCTTAGCCTTAGCAGTAGATGCAAATTTGATTATTGCAGCCAACTACGAAGATGATTTGGGTCTTCTGGCAGATTGTGATCTGATTATTGAGGCAATTGCTGAGCGTCTAGATTGGAAACATGCCCTCTATGAAAAAGTAGGGCCCCATATTCCGGCGCATGCCCTCTTTGCCACCAATACCTCTGGCTTACCGATTGGTGAGCTAGCCAAGGGATTTTCTGGTGACCTCAAGCAGCGTTTTTGTGGAGTCCATTTCTTTAATCCGCCAAGGTATATGCACCTGCTAGAACTTATCCCAGCAAGCGATACTGATCCAGCGGTATTAGATGCTCTTGAAACCTTCATGACCTCCACTATGGGCAAAGGTGTTGTTCGAGCAAAAGATACGCCGAATTTTATTGGTAATCGCGTGGGAGTTTTCTCGATTCTTGCTGTGTTTGCAGAGGCTCAAAAATATGGTCTGGGTTTTGATGAGGTAGATGCGATTACTGGTAGTAAATTAGGTCGCGCTAAATCTGCCACCTTTAGAACGAGTGATGTTGTTGGTTTGGACACCATGGCTCACGTCATCAACACCATGGAAGTCGCTTTACAAGACGACTCCTTTTCAACCTTATTCAAAACACCGGATGTTGTTGCCAAGTTGATTGCTAAAGGCGCTTTGGGTCAGAAGACTAAAGCGGGTTTTTATCGCAAGGATGGCAAAACAGTACTTGTATTAGATGCTACTACTGGAGAATACAAGCCCTCTACTGCCACAATCGAACCCATTATTGAGCGCATTCTTAAAAAGCCGATTGCCGAACGTCTTGAGCTTCTCAGAAACACCGATGATCCACAGGCGCAATTCTTATGGTCTATTTATCGGGACATCTTCCACTATTGCGCCATTCATCTAGGGAGTATTGCGGATTCTGCTCGTGAAATTGATTTTGCAATGCGCTGGGGTTATGGCTGGGATAAGGGTCCATTTGAAGATTGGCAAGCTGCTGGTATTACGCAAGTGGCTAACTGGATCAAAGAGGATATCGACGCAGGCAAGACACTCAGTAAAGAGCCTTTGCCAGCTTGGGTATTTAGCGGCCCTGTTGCAGAGAAGCAGGCTTTCCATACACCAGAGGGATCGTGGTCTGCAGCAGAAGGAAAATATATTCCGCGTTCCTCCCTTCCCGTCTACAAGAAGCAAGCATTTAGAGCATCTCTTCTGGGTGATGGTTCACCCGATCCAAGAACGGCTGGTACCACCATCTATGAGAATCCAGACCTGCGCGCTTGGGTAGATGAGCGTCAACCAGAGGTCTTGATTGCTTCGTTTAAATCCAAGATGAATACCTTTAGTCCTGATGTATTAAATGGACTTCAAAAGGCCGTTAAGATTGCTGAAGAACATTATTCTGGTTTGGTTATTTGGCAACCCACCTCATTGAAGTTAGGTACACCTGGCGGACCTTTCTCTGCAGGTGCAAATTTAGAAGCTGCCCTACCCATGGTTATGAAGAGCGGTCCGTCTGGAGTTGAGCCTTTTGTAAAACTCTTCCAAGACACCATGATGAGAGTTAAATACTCTCAAGTACCAGTGGTCGCTGCAGTATCGGGTGTTGCATTGGGTGGTGGCTGTGAGCTCGTGCTGCAATCCGCGCGTAGAGTTGCGGCAATGGAAAGCTATATCGGCTTAGTTGAAGTTGGTGTTGGGTTACTCCCTGCGGGAGGCGGCCTTAAAGAAGCGGCCATTCGTGCGGCTCAAGGTGTAAATCTTGCAGGCAACACTAACTTCCTAGATTTCACTAAAGCCTCTTTCGAAAATGCTGCCATGGCAAAAGTATCTTCATCTGCCCAAGAAGCAATGAAGATGGCTTACTTGAAAACAGGCGACATTATTGTCGCTAACGTATATGAATTACTTGCGCTGGCGCAAAGCCAAGTTAAAGCAATGCGTTATTCAGGTTATAGGCCACCGATTCCAACGCTTATTCCTGTAGGCGGACGTTCTGTTGCTTCAACTGTGATGGGCCAAGTGGTGAATATGCGGGATGGGGGATTCATCTCTAAACATGATGCCCATATTGCTCAAAAAATTATTGAAATTATTACTGGTGGCAATGTTGATGCAGGTACCCTCGTAACTGAAGAGTGGCTCCTGAAACTAGAGCGTCAAGCTTTTGTGGAATTGATTGGGCATCCCAAAACAATGGAGCGCATTATGGGCCTGCTCCAAAACGGCAAACCGGTTAGAAACTAGGCACTCAAACACAATACGAGAACATATTCATGATTAAAAATATTCAAGACGCTTATATTGTTGCCGCCACTCGGAGTGCTGTTGGCAAATCAGGTAGAGGCTCTTTACGCAACACTAGACCGGATGACTTGTTGGGCAATGCCCTTCAACACGTTCTTACACAAGTACCTACACTGGATCCTGCTGCGATTGAAGATGCCATCATCGGCTGCGCTATGCCAGAGGCACAACAAGGCTTAAACATTGCACGTATTGGTCTACTGCTGGGTGGACTGCCCAATACTGTTGGCGGCATTACCGTAAATAGATTTTGCTCCTCTGGATTAAATGCTATAGCAATGGCTGCTGATCGCATTCGGGTAGGCGAAGCTGACATCATGATTGCTGGCGGTGTCGAATCAATGAGTATGGTTCCTATGGGCGGCAATACTCCGTCCATGTCTCCAGCAATATTTATGGGCGATGAAAATATTGGAATAGCCTATGGTATGGGTTTAACCGCCGAAAAAGTAGCTCAGCAATGGAAGATCAGCCGTGAGGATCAAGATGCCTTCGCTCTCGCCTCCCATCAAAAGGCGCTTGCTGCTCAAGCCGCTGGTGAATTTAATGCTGAAATCTTTCCAGTAAAAATAGCCAATCGAGCTATGAACTTTGATCAAGGTCAAGTCGATATCAAATGGAGTGATTTTGCAAAGGACGAGGGTCCGCGTATTGATACCTCTCTTGAAGGTCTGGCCAGACTGAAATCGCCTTTTGCTGCTAAAGGGAGTGTTACTGCTGGCAATAGCTCACAAACATCGGATGGTGTTGGTGTTCTTATTCTCGCTAGTGAAAAGGCCATTAAAACTTTTGGCCTCACCCCTCTTGCACGCTTTGTGAGTTTTGCGATCAAAGGTGTTCCCCCTGAGATTATGGGTATTGGACCCAAAGAGGCTATTCCCGCAGCACTGAAGTTGGCAGGACTCACTCAGCAAGATATTGATTGGCTTGAGTTAAATGAAGCTTTTGCTGCCCAGTCACTAGCAGTTATTCGCGATTTGCAGCTAGATCCGAGCAAAGTCAATCCATTGGGAAGCGCCATTGCATTGGGGCATCCCTTAGGTGCAACTGGAGCTATCCGTGCTGCAACAGCAATACATGCGTTACAAAGACGCAATCTGAAGCATGCAATGGTGACCATGTGCGTTGGCACAGGTATGGGCGCTGCTGGAATTTTTGAACGTTGTTAAAACGATTTGGAGACTCAATCATGATAAAAAAACAATTCTCTATCTTCTCCATCTGTTTGGTTAGCATAGTCTACGGCAATGCTTATGCTCAAAGTGCAGATCCTGCTATTGGTGTCTGGAAAACGATTGATGACAAAACTAATCAACCTGCTTCTTTAATCAAAATTGAACAAGTGAATGGGGTTTTGGAAGGAACCATCATTAAGACCTTTCC
>Ga0214253_100419_pt1 | contig 9816 bp, 9 predicted proteins | sample TroBogypolimnion_FD_153091 | JGI IMG/M metagenome (GOLD analysis project Ga0214253, IMG submission 153091) | Freshwater microbial communities from Trout Bog Lake, WI - 21JUL2009 hypolimnion | ecosystem: Environmental > Aquatic > Freshwater > Lake > Hypolimnion/Profundal zone | place: Trout Bog...
GTTTCAGCGCGCACACCTTCGTCGGTGTCAACAAGAACAGGGTCGCCCTTGCGCTGTGGAATAGAAACGCCAACAATTTCTTCGGCAAACTTTCCAGATGCGATTGCGGCAGCAGCAAGTGCGTGACTACGAGCTGAGAATTCATCTTGACGTGCGCGGGTGATGCGTCCGTTGTTGTAACGCTCAGTTCCAAGTCCCAAGGCACAGTCATCAAAGGCACACGTAAGTCCGTCGAACATCATTGAGTCAATTACTTTTTGGTCACCAATTCGATATCCCGCGCGCGCACCTGGAAGGAGGTAAGGCGCGTTCGTCATTGATTCCATTCCACCCGCGACAACAATCTCTGCTTCACCTGCACGGATCATTAAGTCGGCCATGTAGATAGTTTGAAGACCTGACAGGCACACCTTGTTAATAGTTGTGGCGTTAACGCTCATCGGAATGCCACCCTTCACTGCAGCTTGGCGTGCAGTGATTTGTCCTTGACCGGCACCAATTACTTGTCCCATGAGAACTGCGTCAACGAGTGTTGGATCAACACCTGCGCGCTCGAGTGCACTCTTAATTGCAAAACCACCAAGGTCTTGTGCACTTAGTGTCGAAAAAACACCAGATAGTTTTCCAATGGCGGTACGGCTACCGGCGACGATCACACTGCGGGACATATGAGCTCCTTCTAGAGATACATAAACGATAGACGTTTCTACGACTGGGGTTACCGAGGAGTAGTAAACAGCAAAACAATGGCCAAAGTCAGCAGACCAACCGCTGAAATTCCGGTCAGCCAGCGACGCACTCGAGGCTTGGCCAAGATCACGGATGCCTTATCGATCGCTGCGACAAGACTGAAATACCAAGTCGTAGAAACGATTGACTGCACCACTACCAGCACCATTATCCCCACTCCCAGATTGAAGTTTTTGGGAACAAAAAGTGGAATAAACGCCACAGCGAAAACAGCGGCCTTAACGTTCGTCAAATTTGTCAACAGTCCCAGTCGAAATGCTGCGAGTGAATTTGTGCTCGCCGTGCCGTTGTAATCAAATTTTCCAAAATCGTTTCGAAGTTCGAACAAAGTTTGGATTGACAGAAAACTCAAATAGGCAACGCCAGTGAACTTAAGAAGATTGAAAGCAAGATGTGAGTGTGCGAACACCGTGCTCAGTCCTACTGAGGAAAGTGCACCCCAGGTGATGAGCCCCGTTGTGTTGCCTAGAACTGAGAGATAGGCGCACCTAGATCCTCCAATGATTGTCTGGCGAAGAATCATTGCAACCCCTTGGCCTGGGACCATGGCAAGAAATAGTGCCGTTAAGGCAAAGCCGGGAATTACTTGGAGAATCGACATTGCAAAATCCTACGCACACTTGAGCTTTGCACCAGTAGGGCTTTGACCACTGCGCCACTATTCTTTTCCCATGAGTGAAATCCTTGAAGCAGTTAGAGCTGGGGCATCGGGCGAGGTTCTTGCTGACACGCCACTTCCAGCAACCACCCGTGCAGTATTCGTTCGTCGTGATGAACAAAACATGTTCGACGGTATTGCTAGCAAAGACAAAGACCCACGTAAGAGTTTGCACGTTGGTGAAGTTCCGCTTCCAGAGCTAGCACCTGATGAAGTATTCATCGCAGTGATGGCGTCTTCGATCAACTTCAACACAGTCTGGACAAGTATTTTTGAGCCGGTTTCAACGTTTGGTTTTCTTGACCGACTCGGAAAAGAATCAATTTGGGGTAAGCGACACGCACTTGACTACCACGTTGTTGGATCAGACGCTTCTGGTGTGATCATCAGAAAAGGTTCTGCTGTCAGAAACTGGAACATTGGTGATGAAGTAACTGTTCACTGCAACCACCTCGACGACCAAGACCCAAGTTCACACGACGACTCAATGCTTGCGAGCAACCAGCGCATTTGGGGCTTCGAAACAAACTTCGGTGGTCTTGCAGACATCTCAGCAGTGAAAGCTAACCAGCTGATGCCAAAGCCAACACACTTAACCTGGGAAGAAGCTGCAGTGAATGCACTGTGCAACTCAACCTCATATCGCATGCTGGTTTCACGTAACGGTGCTCCTGTAACTCAGGGTGAGAACGTACTCATCTGGGGAGCTTCTGGTGGAATTGGTTCATACGCTGTTCAGCATGTTCTGAACTCTGGTGGAACACCAATTGCGGTTGTGTCGAGCGAGAACAAAGTTCAGACCATGAAAGAGCTTGGTTGTGAACACGTGATTAACCGTGCTGAAAAGGGCTACAAGTTCTGGAAGGATGAGCACACGCAAGATGAATCTGAATGGCGCCGCCTAGGAAAAGATATTCGCGCACTCGTGGGAGCTGACCCTGACATTGTTTTTGAGCACCCGGGTCGCTCAACCATGGGGGCCAGTGTCTTTGTAACAAAGCGTGCTGGAACGATTGTTACCTGTGCCGCAACCAGTGGTTACATGATTGAATACGACAATCGTCACTTATGGATGAAGTTAAAGACCATCAAGGGTTCACACTTCTCTAACTACCGTGAAGCGTGGGCGGCGAATCAGACAATCATGGATGGAAAAGTTGTGCCACCGCTTTCTGCTGTGTATCCACTTGAAGAAGTTGGCGAAGCTGCAAACGATGTTCACCACAACCGTCACGAAGGAAAAATTGGTGTCCTCTGTGTTGCTGAGCGTGAAGGACTTGGAATTTCGAATCCAGAACTCCGTGCCAAGGTCGGAGAAGACCGTCTTACTATTTTCCGTCGACACGACAAGGACTAATTGTGGAATCACTATTTATTGAAATTGATCACGTTGCCATTGCCGTGCATGACATTGAAGCTGCAATTAAGTGGTACGAAGAAGTTTTCGGTGCAACAGTCGAACACCGTGAAGACGTTACGTCTGACGGCGTTTATGAAGCACTCGTAAATGTTGCAGAGTCTTACATTCAGTTGCTAACACCAACTCGCGAAGACTCACCAGTTGCTAAGTACCTCGCAAAGAATGGTGAGGGGCTACATCACATTGCGTACCGCGTCAACGACTGCGCTGAAGCACTCAACGCTGCAAAAGAGTCTGGTTGTCGCGTTATTGATGAGAAACCTCGTCCCGGATCGAGAAATACGACGGTTGCATTTATTCACCCGAAAACCTCATTTGGTACTCTCATTGAACTTGTGGAAGTCAACTAGTTCTTTTCTGCACAGATTTAGAAAATTGCTACTTCACAGTAATAAGTAATTGCCATGCAAATTCTTGGCTCTAGGGCCTCTAATTCTCTGAATTGTCATGGCGCGCTCGATGTTAGATAGCCTTGCTTGCTATGGAACACTCAATGTCTGAACGCTTGGCCCAATTAGAAGCCCTGAAGTCCGAAGCCCGTCTAGCCGGTGGCGAAAAAGCAATTGAGCGACACCGATCCAAGGGCAAGATGACGGCTCGTGATCGTATTGAGTATCTGCTCGATGAAGGTACGTTCCAAGAACTTGACATGCTTAATCGTCACCATGCATCAGGCATGGGTCTCGAAGATTCACGACCATTGACTGACGGGGTTGTTACTGGTTTTGGAAAAATTGATGGACGAAAAGTCTGTGTCTACTCTCAAGACTTCACCGTGTTTGGTGGTGCACTTGGTGAGACGCACGGTGAAAAAATTCAAAAGATTATGGACCTCGCTATTTCGATGGGTCTTCCAATTGTTGGACTCAACGACGGAGCTGGTGCTCGAATTCAAGAAGGTGTGGCGGGTCTTGATGCGTACGGTGGAATCTTCTTCCGAAATGTAAAGGCGTCAGGCGTAGTTCCTCAGATTTCTGTAATTCTCGGTCCCTGCGCCGGTGGTGGTGTGTACTCACCAGCACTCACAGACTTCATCTTTATGGTTCGAGAAACTAGCCACATGTTCATTACTGGACCAGATGTTGTGAAGACAGTGACTGGTGAAGAAGTGACGCTTGAAGAACTCGGTGGTGCGATGACGCACGCAACCAAGTCAGGTGTTGCCAACTTCGTATTCCCTGACGAACAAAGTGTCTTGGATGAAGTTCGTTACTTGCTTTCATTCCTTCCATCAAACAACATGGAAGAGGCACCGCGAATTCTTTCTGGTGACCCAGCGGACCGACTCTGCGAAGATCTTCGCGACATTCTGCCGACTTCACCAAACGTGCCTTATGACATGAAGAAAGTCATCACCTCGGTTGTTGACGACGGCGACTACATGGAAGTCAGCGCCGCTTTTGCACCTCAAATTACGTGCGGCTTCGCTCGCATTGACGGACACACTGTTGGTTTAGTTTCAAACCAGCCGCAGATTCTTGCTGGTGTGCTCGACATTGACTCAAGTGAAAAAGCTGCACGGTTTGTGCGAACTTGTGACGCATTCAACATTCCATTGATTTCTTTCGTAGACGTTCCTGGATTCATGCCAGGTGTTGACCAGGAATATGGAGGCATTATTCGCCACGGTGCAAAGTTGCTCTACGCATTCTGTGAGGCAACGGTTCCTCGTATCTCAGTTGTAACTCGTAAGGCCTACGGTGGCGCTTATGTGGTTATGAACTCCAAGTCAATTGGTGCAGACCTCGCGTTTGCTTGGCCAACCGCGGAACTTGCTGTGATGGGATCTGCTGGTGCGGTTGAAATTGTTCACCGTCGTGACTTGGCGAATTCTGAGAACACTGATGAACTGCGCGCGCAACTAGTTGATGACTACGAAGAGCGATACGCAAACCCGTACATTGCTGCAGCACGTGGATTTATTGATGACGTCATTGATCCAGCTGAGACTCGCATGATCCTCGCTCGCTCGCTCGACCTACTTCGTGGCAAGCGTGAAGACTTGCCAAAGCGCAAGCACGGAAACGTTCCACTGTGAGCCACGGTCTCGCTCCACGACCAGAGTTGTCTCCAGAAGATGTTGCAGCCGTTGTTGCCGCAGCACAAAATCACTTTGCTCAACGAGCTGAGGGTGTCCCAGACGTTGCACCGTTGTGGCGATTTTCAGGCCGGTGGTTTGGATCTCAGACCCTTACCAATAAACGCCGCCCTCTGTAATTAGAGAGATGCTTCTACAAGGCCAAGAAGGTCACTCATAATTGCGCTGAGTGAGAAGTCCTTTGGTGTGTAGACCGCGGTGACGCCTTTCTTCTTTAGGGCTTCACCATCTTCATTTGGAATAATTCCACCGACAATTACTTTGGCTTCCACGCCAGCAGCGTTGAGCCCACTGATCACACGCGATACGAGCTCAATGTGCGATCCAGAAAGAATAGAAATTCCAACGATGTCGACGTCTTCATCTCTTGCGGCGGCGACAATTTCTTCCGGCGAGAGTCGAATGCCTTGATAGACAACTTCGAATCCGGCGTCTCGTGCAGCAACGGCAATCTGCTCAGCACCATTGGAGTGACCATCTAGTCCTGGTTTCGCGACAAGGAGCTTCGGCGGTGTTCCACGTTTTGCCTGCACTGCCTTAGAGCGTGCAACGAGCAATGCAAAGTCATCTCCACGGTTACTAATGCCACCACGCACCCCTGTAGGGGCGCGGTATTCACCGTAGACCTCTCGTAGGGCTCCTGCCCATTCACCAGTAGTGCCACCAGCCTTAGCGAGTGCGATGGTTGGAATCATGATGTTGTCTTCAGGTTTCGAGCTCTTGGCAACACGAGTTAGCTCTTGTAATGCTGAGCGAACAGCGTTTTCGTCTCGGTTAGCGCGCCACTTTGTGACGTCTTCAATCATTTCACGTTCGACCTTTGGATCAACGGTCATGATTGCCTCAAGCGATGAACCACTTGTCAGTGGAGATTCAGTTGTTTCAGTGAACTTGTTTACACCAACAACAACTTGCTCACCCGATTCAATGCGAGCAACGCGCTCAGCTTGACTCGCAACTAGGCGACTCTTTAGTTCTTCGATAGCCGCGAATGCACCACCAAGACTGATGACGTCATCGAGTTCATTCTTCACGGCTTCTGTTAGTTCGCGGACTTTAGCTTCCATCACGTGTGAACCAGCGAAGATGTCGGGGTATTCGAGCAAGTCGCTCTCGTAGGCGAGAACTTGTTGCATGCGAAGACTCCACTGCTGGTCCCAAGGTCGGGGAAGACCAAGTGCTTCATTCCACGCTGGTAGCTGGATGGAGCGCGCCCGTGCGTCAGCTGAAAGAGAGACTCCGAGCATTTCAATAACAATTCGCTGGACATTATTTTCTGGCTGTTGCTCGGTGAGGCCGAGTGAGTTCACCTGCACGCCGTATCTAAAGCGACGAAGTGCTGGGTCTTCAACGCCGTAGCGAGTTCGACAAATCTCGTCCCACATTGCGGTGAACGTGCGCATCTTGGCAATTTCTTCGATGAAACGCACTCCAGCGTTTACAAAGAATGAAATTCGCCCAACCACCTGGGGCATCTGCTCAGGGGTGACTTTTCCAGAATCACGAACAGCGTCAAGAATGTCAATTGCGGTAGCTAGCGCGTAGGCAACTTCTTGAACAGGAGTGCAGCCTGCCTCTTGGAGGTGGTAACTGCAGATGTTGATTGGATTCCACTTTGGAACGTTGTTGATGCCAAAGGCAATCATGTCAACAATCAGTCGACGCGATGGTTCAGGTGCGTAAATAAAGGTTCCTCGGCTGAGGTATTCCTTCACAATGTCGTTCTGCGTTGTTCCCTGCAACTTGTTGAATGCAACACCTTGTTCTTCAGCGAGAGCCAAGTAGAGGCCCCACAACCAAGCAGCAGTTGCGTTGATGGTCATCGAGGTATTGATTTCACCAACGGGAATCTGATCGAGGAGTTGGCGCATGTGGCCCAAGTGCGCAACAGGCACACCGACTTTTCCAACTTCACCTGCAGCAGCAGAGTTGTCTGGGTCGTAGCCGGTCTGGGTTGGTAGGTCGAAGGCAATCGATAGACCGGTTTGGCCCTTTGCGAGGTTTCCGCGGTAGAGCTCGTTTGACTTAACGGCTGTTGAGTGTCCCGAGTACGTGCGTATTACCCATGGTTTAGAACGCTCAGCCATGTGACCTCCGAGATCTCTATCGACCGTAGTCGAAGAAACCGCTGCCAGTCTTTCGACCAAGTTTTCCTGCCGCTACTAATTCGCGCAACATTGGACGAGGCTTGAAGTTCTCTTCGCCAGAGTCTGCATATAGTGCTTCCAAGATTGAAAGTGATGTGTCAAGACCAACGAGGTCAAGAAGTGCGAACGGTCCCATCGGGAAACCACATCCACCCTTCATAGCAATGTCGATTCCTTCACGCGTAGCCACGCCATCTTCTAAAAGGTGAATTGCGTTGTTTAGATATGGGAAGAGGAGCGCGTTGACAATGAAGCCCGCAACGTCCTTAACTTCAACTGGGTCCTTGCCACATGCCTTAGCAAATTCAGTTACACGACTAATTGTCTCATCGCTGGAGCACGATGCTCGAACAATTTCAACAAGTGACATGGTGTTGGCTGGGTTGAAGAAGTGCACTCCACAAACAAGTTCACCGCGGTTGGTCTGTGCAGCGAGTTCAAGAACTGAAAGTGTTGAAGTGTTCGTTGCCAGAACTGCGTCCTTGTTGATTGTTTCGTCGAGCTCTTTGAAGATCTGCTTCTTAACATCAAGGTTTTCAACTACCGACTCAATGATGAGGTCGCAGTCCGTGAGGTCTGAGAGAGTTGTGGTTGCACTAACGCGAGCGCGAATCTGGTCAGCGTCTTCTTGACTCCGCTTACCTTTTTCGACTTGCTTCGCAAGGGACTTCTCGAGTCCAGCCAGCATCTTGTCAGCCGTTTCTTGCGAACGACTCCTAAGAATCACTGTTGCTCCAGCGGCCGCAGATACTTCTGCAATTCCGCTACCCATAATGCCTGAACCTAAAATTCCAATTTTTGTGAACGTCATTTCAGAAGATTACTTGCCAGTAGCCGGGTCGAGCCAGTCGAGAAACTTCGTTATGCAGGCCTTGGCCACAAGGGCCAAGTTCTTATGACTCAGTAATAGTCACTGACTCGATGATTACGTCCTCTTGTGGACGTCCACTGCCCGTGCCGATGGCGTCAATTGCCGCAACTACGTCCAGGCCCTTAACAACTTTTCCAAACAGTGCGTAGAGCGGAGGAAGGCGCATGCCATCAGGTCCAGAGATCACGAAGAATTGTGAACCATTCGTGTCAGGTCCTGCGTTGGCCATAGCGAGTGATCCAAGTTCGTAACGACCAGCTTTTGGAAGTTCATCCTTGAAGCGGTACCCAGGACCACCGGCACCAGTGCCAGTCGGGTCGCCACCTTGCAGCACGAATCCAGGAATCACGCGGTGAAAAACAATTCCGTCGTAGTAGTGCCAACGTGACAAGAACACAAAGCTGTTCACTGTGTTAGGTGCACCCGCTGCATCAAGAACAATTTCCAGTGTTCCCTTCGACGTGACCATTGTTGCTGAGTAGTTCTTGGCTGGATCAATGATCATTGGTGGGGCAGCGTCAAACTTCTGGCGCTGTGGACTTGATCCGTCTGCGTTTGGAATGTTGTCACTCATGCTTAACCCTTCGTGACCTTCAAGAGGTCAACTACGAACACGAGTGTGTCGTTTGCTGCGATGCCAGCCCCAGGTGATTGAGCACCGTAGCCAAGTGAAGCAGGAATAATGAGTTCACGTCGTCCGCCTTCGCGCATACCAACGATTCCTAGGTCCCAGCCCTTAATAACTTTGCCAGCACCAAGCTTGAAGCTAAACGGAGCTGAAGTCCACGAAGACTGTTGAACCTTGTGAGTTGAATAGGTAGCGAGTACGTACTGCACCTGAAGTGTGTCACCAGCCTTTGCTGCTGCGCCAGTTCCGGCAATGAGGTCACTTGAAAGCAATTGCGTCGGTGGGGTGCTAGTTGGAACGGTAACGGTTGGCTGAGATCCAGACTTCCCGGCAGGCGAGCGGTCCGCTGCGGGAATTGGAGCAAACGTTGAGACGGTTGCAGCAATTGTCGAAGTCGTGACCGCACCAGTGGTCGTTGTTGCCCCTTGCGCCATTGTCGTCGTCGTTGCACCAAGTGTGGTTGTGGTGGTTGGAATAGTCGTTGTTGTTGTGGTGCTTGAACCACCAGAGAACAATGCTGCGCCAGTTCCTAGAACCATTGCGCCAACTATCGAGATAATCACCCAACGGCGAATCGTTTGGCGCCTTTTGGACTCACGTTGGAGTCGCTCCATCTTTTCGCGGCGAGCCGCTTTTTGTCGTTCACGTTTAGTAGTAGCCATGGTGCGACATTACTAGGACTTTTCAGGGTGAGAGGCCCTCAACTAGAATTACGTGATGGCTCTTGTGGTTCAAAAGTACGGTGGAACGTCAGTCGGTGATGCTGAGCGTATTCGCGCTGTAGCTAGCCACGTTGCTAAAACTCGAGCTGCAGGCAATGAAGTTGTCGTCGTTGTTTCAGCAATGGGTAAGTTCACTGATGATCTGATCAAATTGGCGGACGAGGTTTCTCCAACACGCCCACCTCGTGAGCTTGACATGCTCCTGACGGCTGGTGAGCGTATTTCTATGGCCCTTGTTTCTATGGCACTCGCGGACCAAGGTGTGCAGTCGGCTTCGTTTACGGGTTCGCAGGCCGGAATTATCACGGACACCGATCACACTCGAGCCAAGATTCTTGAAATGCGACCCGAACGTATTCGTGAAGCTATTGACGCTGGAAAAGTTCCTGTCGTCGCTGGGTTCCAAGGTGTTTCAACCGACCACGACATCACAACTCTTGGTCGTGGTGGCTCAGACGTAACTGCCGTGGCACTCGCTGCTGCACTTGGTGCAGACGTATGTGAGATTTACACCGACGTAAC
>Ga0214253_100421_pt1 | contig 9762 bp, 9 predicted proteins | sample TroBogypolimnion_FD_153091 | JGI IMG/M metagenome (GOLD analysis project Ga0214253, IMG submission 153091) | Freshwater microbial communities from Trout Bog Lake, WI - 21JUL2009 hypolimnion | ecosystem: Environmental > Aquatic > Freshwater > Lake > Hypolimnion/Profundal zone | place: Trout Bog...
GCCGACCAGGACCGGTTTGCCTGCCGGATGCGTGATTGAGACGATCATTCTCCCGCCTGTTTCTTCTTGAGGGCGGCACTGATGAAGGCATGGAAAAGCGGATGCGGTTTCATCGGCTTGGATTTAAACTCAGGATGGAATTGGCAGCCGAGGAACCAGGGATGATCGGCCAGTTCGACGATCTCCACCAGGTTGTTATCCGGCGAGGTTCCGGACACCACCAGTCCATGCCCTTCCAGGGTTGCCCGATAGGCATTGTTGAACTCGTAGCGATGCCTGTGCCTCTCGGAAATCTCGGTTTTCTTGTAGGCGGCCGAGGCGTTTGTGCCGTCTTTCAGAACGCAGGGATAGGCCCCCAGGCGCAGGGTCCCGCCCATGTCGGCGGTCTCATCCCGGGTCTGTGTCTTGTTAGCCCTGTAATCGAACCATTCCTTCATCAGATAGATCACCGGATCGGGTGTTTCCGGATCAAGCTCAGTGGATTGCGCCCTGACTATTCCTGCGATATTTCGAGAAAATTCGATAACAGCCAGCTGCATCCCCAGGCAGATGCCGAAATAGGGAATCTTTTTTTCACGGGCATAGGTGATGGCGTTGATCTTGCCTTCGGCCCCTCGACGGCCGAAACCTCCGGGAACCAGGATGCCATGGCACCCCTCCAGCAACTCGGCCGGATTCTTCACCTCCAGCTCTTCGGCGCTGATATAGCGGAGGTTGACCTTGGTCTTGGTGGCGATGCCGCCATGGATCAAGGATTCGTGCAGGCTCTTGTAGGACTCCGTCAGGTCGATATATTTTCCGGTAATGGCAATGGTGACCTCATGCCTGGGGTTCTTAACGATCTTGGCCAGATCCACCCATGGCTGGATGTTCGGCTTGCCGGTCCAGACATTCAGGAGCTCCAGAATTTTCGTATCCAGACCCTCTGCGTGGAAGTGCAGCGGGACCTCGTAGATATTGTCGACATCGATGGCTGTGATAACAGCATCCTTGGGCACGTTGCAGAACAGGGCGATCTTGGCCTTCAGGCTGTCCTCGATGGGCACCTCGGTCCGGCAGACCAGGATGTCCGGCTGGATGCCGTCGGCCCGCAGTTCCCGCACCGAATGCTGGGTCGGTTTGGTCTTGACCTCGCCCGCCGCCTTGATATAGGGAACCAGGGTCAGATGGATGAAAAGGGTATACTCCCGGCCCAGGTCACCGCGCAGCTGGCGGATGGCCTCGATGAACGGCAGGCCCTCGATGTCTCCCACCGTGCCGCCGATCTCGATGATGGCCACATCGGCGCTCCCGTCCAGCTGGAGGACCGCAGCTTTAATCTCGTCGGTGATATGAGGGATGACCTGTACGGTGCCGCCCAGATATTCTCCGCGCCGCTCCTTGGTAATGACAGAGTAGTAAATCCGGCCCGAAGTATAGTTGTTCTTCTGGGACATCACCGCGTTGGTGTACCGCTCATAATGGCCCATATCCAGATCGGTTTCCGCCCCGTCATCTGTGACGTAGACCTCACCGTGCTGAAAGGGGTTCATCGTGCCCGGATCGACGTTTATATAGGGATCAAGCTTCTGAAAGGTTACCGTCAATCCGCGGCTTTCCAGAAGGGCTCCGATAGACGCCGACGCGAGTCCCTTTCCCAGGGAAGAAAGGACACCGCCCGTGACAAAGATAAATTTGGTCCGTTTACTATTGTTTGTAGTTTTCATCGTGGTACTATAGCAGCGGAAATCTGTTTTTGAAATAGAAAAATGGGATTGATCCGCCTGCCGCACAATGCGCTGGGGTCCCTTTCCTGACCCTCCATTTTTGTCTTCTATACCGCCAAAGAACGGATCAACAACCGGCATGTCCGAACCCTATGCAACTACCGCAGGAAAAACACGTCAATCCGGCTGCCGGGACACCGCTTGCAATCGAGGCCGGGCTTCTGTCTGAAAGGTGCATTGAATGCACCCTCTGCCGGAAGGAGTGCGCTTTTTTACGAAAATACGGTTCCCCCAAAAACATTGCCGAACGCTATGGATTTGCACCTGCTGCAGCGCAGTCTATGGCCTTTGCCTGCAGTCTGTGCCAGCTCTGCGCCGCTGTCTGTCCGGTGGCCCTCAATCCCGCGGCCATGTTTCTGGAAATGCGCCGTGCCTCAATGGCCCAGGGGGTAATGGATGATTCCCGCTTCAGGCGTATCCTGAACTATGAAAAGCGGGGCATCTCCCGGCGCTATTCCTATTATGCCCTGCCAACGGGATGCGACACGGTCCTGTTTCCCGGTTGCGCCCTCTCAGGCACCAGGCCAGCACGGGTCAGGCAACTTTATGCGCATTTGCTCAAAACGATTCCCCGTCTCGGCCTGGTCCTGGACTGCTGCGCCAGCCCCTCTCACAGTCTGGGCCGGCAGGAGTCTTTTCATGCCGTCTTTAATGAAATGAAGGAATATCTTCTGCACAATGGCGTCAGAAACGTGATCGTGGCCTGCCCGAACTGCTACATGGTCTTTCAAAGATACGGAAACGGTCTTCAGGCAACAACTGTCTATGAATACCTGTCCTCCGCACCTGCAAAAACCGCTATTGCCGCGACCGTTGCCATCCACGACCCCTGCGCCACCCGGAATCAGCCCCATATCCATTCCGCCGTGCGCAGGCTCATTTCAGAAGGACCTCTGATCATTCAGGAGATGGACCATCACGGCCCTCAAACGCTCTGCTGCGGCGAGGGCGGCTCGGTCGGATGCGTTGCCCCCGATTTTTCCAGGAAATGGGGGGGAAAATGCAGACAAGAGGCTCGCGGCGCCATGATTGTCACCTATTGCGCGGGATGCGCCCACTTTCTCTGTGCTTCCGGGCCATCCTGTCACATCCTCGATCTCCTCTTCGAGCCGGAAGCCACGCTTGCCGGCAAAGCGAAGGCCGCAAAAGCCCCCTGGACCTCCCTCAATAGATTGCTGCTCAAGCGCCATTTCAAAAAAACTATCCGGGCAGCTGCCGCCCGCGTCAGGACCTTCACGGGTACCTGAAGTATGCGTTGAGACGAGCTTTTCAGCGGAAGATATTGAAATCAGAAAAAGTCTGTGTTAGCTTTGCCGGTAATTCTCAGGCCTCTCTGATTGCCCTCTTTCGGGAATATCGATTTTTCTCCTGTTCTTTTTAGGGGAATTCTTTAACCGTGCGCTGCTATGATTATGTATTTCGTTGATTTCATTCTGCACCTGGATGTCCACCTCGTTGAAATTTTCCACCAGTATGGAACGCTGACATATGCCATCCTGTTTCTGATCGTCTTCTGCGAAACAGGCCTGGTGGTAACGCCCTTTCTGCCTGGGGACTCGCTGCTGTTTGCGGCAGGCGCACTGGCCGCCGGGAGCGCTCTGCAGATCCGTATTCTGCTGGTGGTCCTGTTTATCGCTCCCCTGCTGGGCGATCAGGTCAACTATTGGCTGGGCAGGATTCTGGGCGGCAAATTGCCTTTTTCAGAGGATGCGCGGTTCCTGAAAAAGCAGTACTTGGACAAGACCCACTCCTATTACGAGAAATTCGGCGGCAAGACAGTAATAATCGCGAGGTTTGTGCCGATAGTCCGCACTTTTGCGCCTTTTGTCGCCGGGATCGGCAAAATGCATTATCTGAAATTCATCAGTTTCAGCATCGCAGGCGCCCTGCTCTGGGTCGGGTCGTTTCTGCTGGGAGGATACTACTTCGGCAATATCCCCGTGATTAAAAAGAACTTCACGCTCACCGTCATGGCCATCATCCTTATCTCGTTGCTGCCGGGCCTGATCGAATACCTGCGCCACCGCAGATCTGCTGCCGGGAATCGATCCTGAGGATTTGTTTCAGAGGATTTTTCAGACGAAGGAGACAGGGATCCGGGATTGCTGTCTCCTCACACCAGATCGGCCATCACCTGATTGGCCAGAGCCCTGCCTTTAGCCGTCAGGCGAAGATACGGTTTTTCAAATTCGACAAGCTTCAGGGTCAGGAGCTTTTCCAGGGCCTCGCCGTAATACAGCTGCAGATCAATACCATAACGGCTGAACAGATGCTCCGAAGAGATACCGGTGACCATGCGAAGCCCCATAATGACGCTCTCGCGAAAAGACGCTTCGGAATCGAGTTTCTCCCGGTCCACGACGGCGCTGTCGCCCCGCTCTATCTTCTCGCAGTAGACCAGCGGGTCCTCAACATTCTTCACTCGTTCCCCAGCCAGATAGCGCACGGCCCCTGCCCCGATTCCGTAATACTCCTGATTGAGCCAGTAGTTGATATTATGCCGGCATTCGAATCCGGGTCTTGCGAAATTGGAAATCTCGTATTGCCAGAAATCCGCGGCCCGGCACACTTCCGGCGTAACAGCGTCTATCCTTTCTATTTCATCTTCATCGGGAAGAACAAGGCGGCCCTGCGCTCTTTGCGCGTGAAAGGGCGTCCCCTCCTCCACGGAAAGTTGATAAAGAGAGAGGTGATCCGGCTTGAGTGTAATGGCCGTCTGCAGGTTCCAGAGCCACGAATCAAGCGTCTGGCCGGGAATGCCGGAAATCAGATCGATATTGACCGCGGCTATCCCTGAATTTCTCGCCATCTCCACCGCATCCAAAGCCTCCTGGGCGTTATGAACCCTTCCCAGATGCTGCAGTTCCCTGTCGATAAACGATTGAACGCCGATGGATACCCTGTTTATACCGCTTTCCTTCAAGGCAATCATTTTCATGAAATCAGCGGTCTTAGGATTGAGTTCCAAGGATATTTCAGCGTCTTCTCTCATCTCGAATCTCTGTCGACAACGGGTGAGCAACGCTGAGATATGGTCCGCAGACAAAAGCGAAGGGGTGCCGCCGCCGAAAAAAACCGTCTCAAGGGTGTCGGGACGGCGGCCATGGGCGTTCAGCAGCGAAAATTCCATTCCCAAAGCCTCCACATACCTGTCGAAGAGGTGGGCCATTCCGGGATAGGAGACAAACGAGCAATAGTCGCATTTGCTCAGGCAGAAAGGGATATGAATATAGAGGTTCGCCATCTTCAGGACTGCATCAGAAAGAGGATTGAGGGAGGCTGCCGCCAGCTCTCGCCAGAGTACTGCACTCTTCCCGTATCTGGTCCATCAGTCCATGGTCGGCAAAACTGAAGAACCCGTCTCCGATTATCAGATGATCAAGGATCCGTATATCAAGGTAGTGAGCGACAAGATACAGAGATCGCGTCAAATTTCTGTCTTGAAGCGAGGGTTTCAACGAGCCGGAGGGATGATTATGCGCGACAATCAGGGCTGCGGCATTATGGTGCAACGCCTTTATCACCAGCTCCCGCGGATACACTGTCGTACTGGCCAGGGTTCCCTCCGTCAGTATCTCCGAATCGATTACGGCATGCGAGGAATCCAGAAAAATGACCGTAAATATCTCTTTTTTCAGTCCCCGCATGGAATGAAGCAGGTATTCCCTCACCTGTTCTGATGAGTGCAGATAGCGTTTACCTCGCAGCCTTTCCTTCAAATACCGGCGAGATACAGCCTGGACAAAATGGACGGCAAAGCTGTTTTTCGGCCCAATCCCCTCAATCAACTGCAGGTCAGCAGAAGATGCCTCCAGTACAGAAGAAAAGGAACCGAAACGGTCAAGGGCCGCACGGGTCTGTTCCTTACAATCGCTGCGGGGAGTGCCGAAAGACAACAGAAGCTCCAGGACCTCGGCGTCGTTAAGGCTGTCGAGCCCTTTTTCCTGAAACCGGTCGCGGAGCCGTCCGCGGTGTCCCTTCCCTTTTTCCTGCCAATGATCCTTATCCACGTTTCACTCGATCAGACGTTCAGTTCCTTTGAAAAAAGTTCATTCGCAACTTGAGGATTTGCCTTGCCCTTGGTTCTCTGCATAAGCTGACCGACAAAAAATCCCATCAGTTTGGCCTTCCCCCCCCTGAACTCCTCAACCTGCTGAGGGTTAGCGGCAACAATCTCCTTGACCAGGGTCAGGAGTTCGCCCTGATCGGAGACCTGAACCAGGTTCTGCTCGCGTACGATATCCATCGGAGACTTGCCCGTTTCCATCATAGCCTGAAAGACGGTCTTGGCTATCTTTCCGTTGATACTTCCTTTTTCAAGGAGATCGATGAGCAGTCCCAGGGATTGGGCCTCGACCTTGCATGTGGAAGTGATCCAGGGGCCGACCTCGCCCTGTATCTCCCGAAGGAACTCGGTCATAATCCAGTTCGAGAGTTTCTTCGGCGCCTTGCATACCAGCAAGGCGGCCTCGAAGTAGTCGGCCAGCTCACGGGTCCCGGTCAGAATCCCGGCATCATAGGCGGGCAGTCCGAATTCGTCCATAAACCGCCTTCGGCGCTCATCGGGCAATTCGGGGAGCAGAGACCGCACCTGGGCTATCCACTCCTCGCCAATCATCACCGGAACAAGATCAGGGCAAGGGAAGTATCTGTAATCATGGGCGTCTTCTTTTCCGCGCATGGACTCTGTCCTGTTCATGTCGGGATTCCACAGAAGGGTCTCCTGGATGACCGTTCCTCCATCCAGGAGGATATCGCGTTGACGCCGTATCTCATACTCCAGAGCAGATTGAACATTCCGGAATGAATTCATATTCTTCAACTCTGTCCTGATCCCCAGCTTGTCCTGTCCCAGCGGCCGCAGCGAGATATTGGCGTCGCAGCGGAAACTCCCCTCCTGCATGTTGCCGTCACAGATATCGAGATAGCGCAGCAGAAGATGGATCTTCCGGAGGTAGGCCACAGCCTCCTCGGACGAGCGCATATCAGGCTCGGAGACGATCTCGAGCAGAGGGGTGCCGGTGCGGTTCAGGTCCACAAAAGAGAAGGGCTCGCGCTCATCATGGAGCAGTTTGCCGGCGTCCTCTTCCATGTGGATCCTGGTAATGCCGATCTTGCGCGTGCCGTTTTCGACCTCTATTTCGATAAACCCGTGTTCAATGATGGGAAGGTCAAACTGGGATGTTTGATACCCTTTGGGCAGATCAGGATAAAAGTAATTTTTTCTGGCAAACTGACTGAAGGAATTAATTCTCGACCCTGTTGCAAGCCCGAGTTTTATCGCGAACTCAACGACCTTCTTATTCAATACCGGCAATACGCCAGGCATTCCAAGACAAATCTCACAGGTCTGCGTATTGGGAGCAGCCCCGAAGGCCGTCGAGCATCCGCAAAAAATTTTCGATTGCGTTTTTAATTGGGCATGAATTTCAAGCCCGATTACAGTTTCTAACTTCATATGGTTCCCATTATCTGTCCGTTCGGCAGTGCCCTTATATCGCTGTTACGGCACTGCTTACCCAGTTTCTCATTTTCAGCACTTCCTCTCTCCACTGCGGGTTTATGCGAATCTCAAGGAACATGCGAAAGAGATCGGTCATGATTCGAATCAGTTCTTCAAATAAATAGATCCGCTCCAGGATCATGCCTTCGGTCTCCTCCTTATTGCCGCCCTCCTCCGAGGCCGCTGTCTTCGGCAGCCGGACATTACGGAATTCCATGCATCCCGCAGCCAGGGTAAACGACCATTCATGCTGATCCTGCTCCAGGCGCAGCCTTGCCTGCTCCAGTTTTTTGCCGATAAACATGCCGGTTCGCGCTTCCTTGAGCTCGGTCTGCAACCCCCTGCAGATCAGCTTTTCATTCGCCTCGCCTTCTCCATACTCAAGCAGCATGTGCTTCTCAAATATGATACTGATATCGCCCTGCCCGGACAGCGCAACGCTTCCCCCTCGCTCTTCGCTCTTCCACCAGAGCCAGGTCAGAAACTCCTGCCCGAGAAACTTCTTTTCAACTATAATATCGACTAAATCCATAGATATACGATCCGTATTTCAACAAATATTTCGGAAGAACTCTTCCCCTTTTGAGCACAATCCGCAGCAGTGTCATGCATGCGGAAGGAACCGTAATTTTTTTTCGACAGGCGGTTTCATATGAAAACATCCGGTGCAATACCGGACAGTCTTTTCATATCCTCCTCATTAAGAAGGTGTTCCGCCGTCGTATAGGGCACCTGCTGCATCAGCGTCAGGCCGAAAGATTGTTTAAAAAAGTCCTCCAGAAGGGTATGCGCCTTCTTGTTTGTGGTAAAGAAGAGAAGGGTTGCATCCGCCAGATTCCAGGACAGATCAAAGACCGACGGCAAAGGAATTGCCTTTCTCATCAGCTCTGTATGAATTCTTTCCTTGATTTCCACCCGTAAGGTTCTGCTGATCTTGGGGATCTGCTTCTCCCTTTTTATCCGTTCCTCTTCCTTCTGAACAAATTTTTTGAGGATTGCCGAGGAGACCTTTCGCTCGTCAAACCGCAAAGAAAGTGTGACAAAATTCCCATTTGCATAGGATCCATATCTGAATTCTGAGTCGAACATGCTCATAAGGGAAACCCACCCCAGAGAACTTTCGTCATAGGTATCATCAATATCCTTAAAGGAAAAGAGATGCACTTTCTCTGCAATATAATCCCATGAATTTTCAGGTAATTCTCCCTGAACAGAAAATCGGACAAAGCTGGCCGTACCATTCAATAAACCCATCGTCTTTCACCCTCCATATATTTGAGGCTATTGTAGCCTGACTTACCGAATAAATAACCTTTTATTTAAAATTGGCTGGCAATAAATTTGTTTTTCTGTAAAAAATCACCTTCACTCAGATGAGGAAAATAATATACCATATCAAATTAGCCTGTTACAATGATGGCATCTCTTGGATACCCGCATCTTACACTTCTCCAACTCTGCTGTGCATCCGATGGTACTCTAAAACAGCTACCTTTTTCCTTGACACATTATAAATGTGATTGTATAAAACTGTGCTTCAGACTCAGAGGGTCGTTAACTCAGTCGGTAGAGTATCTGCCTTTTAAGCAGAGAGTCGCGCGTTCAAGTCGCGCACGACCCACCACGATCATTCGTCCTCATCGTCTAGTCAGGTCCAGGACACCGGCCTTTCACGCCGGCAACACCGGTTCAAATCCGGTTGGGGACGCCAAATAATTTCAGTTGTTTAGCGTTCGTTGTAAAATCTCTTCTTCTTTCTCGGGGGCCTTTCGGGGGCCTTTGGGAGAAAAAGCACCATTTAAGCCGGTCAGTGCAGCAACCACTGACCGGCTTTCTTGTATCTGGTGTACATACCTTTCTGTCGTCGAAAGATGATCGTGCCGCAAATGGTTTTGAATATCCACGGTTGGCACTCCCTTCGCCGCCAATATCGAGGCACACAGGTGCCGGATACCCTGGAATCCGAATCTTTCAACTTTTGATCGGAAGCATAACCGAGGCAACCAATGCAGGCGGTAAAGATACGGTCTGTCCGTTCCCGGTTCACAAAATACCCATTTACCCTTCCCTGTCATCTTGTGTTGATCTCGCAAAGCCTCCATGGCCTCATCGGTCAATGAGATCCAGGCGTTTTTTGTGGTTCCAAGCTTGTTTTTTTTCCAGTGCAGTGAAATCCGGCCATTGATAAAATCAACGTCCACCCATCGCAATTGAAAAAGCTCTGCCCTTCTCGTCGCTGAATACAGATACACAATCAGCATTCGTTTATCTTGAGGCTCTTTACAAACATCATAAACCCGATTGAATTCGGCAAGCGATGGAACACGCCGACTCTGCCGAATCTCCCCTTGCTTGATCACACGTGAAAAAGGGTTCTCAAATGGAATGCCGATGTAATTAGATTAACCTCAAAAACAGTTAATAGTTTGATATTATTGATGTAAATATCTGTATATATGGTATAATGTGCAAGAAATACTACAAAAACCCTTA
>Ga0214253_100447_pt1 | contig 9515 bp, 10 predicted proteins | sample TroBogypolimnion_FD_153091 | JGI IMG/M metagenome (GOLD analysis project Ga0214253, IMG submission 153091) | Freshwater microbial communities from Trout Bog Lake, WI - 21JUL2009 hypolimnion | ecosystem: Environmental > Aquatic > Freshwater > Lake > Hypolimnion/Profundal zone | place: Trout Bog...
GCATCCGGGCATGGGATGGCGGCATAGCCGAACAGAGCCCCCGGGTTCAGGTTTTTGACCGGCAGGCGGAACCTGCGTCGCTGTATATGACCGCGATGAATCTGGAAAAAGGGGCAATGAATTTTTATACCACCATCGATATGCGCTACGGCGACGATGCCTGGAGCGATGTTTTTGGCCGGCTTGCAGAGGCTGAAATCGGCCATGCACTGGCTGTATACAGGTTCTGGCGCAGAGGCCGGACAGGGGTGGATGATTTCGACGGAGTCTTTGCAGGGCTTTCAGGGAACGTGCTGGAAGGAGGCATGACCCTGGCGGAGGCGGTGGATCAGGCCGCAGCTCCTGGAGGGAATACCTGTGTCCGTCTGATTGAACTTGCGCTGCATATCGAATATGCGGCCTTCGATCTCTACAGGACCATGGCCGATCAGGCGGAAATGCCGGAGGTGAGGGAAGCCTTCTTGAAGATTGCTCAGGCTGAAAAATCCCACATGAGTATTCTGGTGGATGCTCTCGGCCGGTGTTCCGGATGATTGCGGAGGCAGGGATGAGTCATTGTCAGACGGATTCCGGCCCGATTTTCATAACCGGAGAGTGCCCTCGATGACTATCGCTAAAAAATACCGGGGGGCCTCTCTGCTTCTTCTTGTTGTAATCTTTCTGGGGTCGTTTCTGATCAGTATTCTGCCTGATTTTATCATGAACGGAGCGCAGTTGGCTAACGAACAGCTGCAATCATCTCTGGAATCACTGGGGGCGATGGCGGCGATTTTAATGTCGTTGCTCCTTCTGCAGTTTCATCGGGATGGAAGGAGGGAAAACGGAGAATTCTTTCTGTTGTCCATGGGGTTCCTGATGATGGGGATTTTCGATATTTTTGCCGCAGTTTCCTCTCCCGGACGCGGGTTTGTTCTCCTGCACAATTTCAGAAGTTTCTTCGGCGGGCTCTGGTTTGCCCTGGTATGGCTGCCGGGATCCGGCAGAGCGATTGCCAGGAGCAAGGCAGTTCCTTATCTCGTTGCTTTCGTCTCGGTCTTTATATGTGTTCTCTCTTTGAAATTCCGTGGTTCTATGCCGTTGATGGTGGTGGACGGTGCGCTGACTTTCACTGCAATGCTGATCAGTGTTGCCTCGGGGCTCCTTTTTATCGCCGCAGCGCTTTATTTCCTGCGTGAGTTTCTTCGCTCCAGCGCCTCGGAATCCTATCTTTTTACCTGCGTCTTTGTACTGGTGGGGCTGTCTACCTGTGAATCCAGGCTTTCCTCAATCTGGACAGAGAACTGGTGGTTCTGGCATATCCAGCGGCTTTTTGCCTACGTCGCGGTGTATTATTACATGTTCAAGTCCTTTCTCCGGGTCAGGGACGAGTTGAAGGAAATGAACAGGACTTTGGAGATGCAGGTCGCTGAACGGACTGCAGCCTTGTCTGTAGAGATTGCCGAGCGTGAACGGTACGGACAGGAAAGCGATCAGCTGATCGTTGAACTGCAAGACGCCCTGGCCCATATCAATACCCTGACCGGATTGCTCCCCACCTGTTCTTCCTGTAAAAGGATAAAAGATGCCGATGGAAACTGGACCCAGATGGAGGTGTATATTCAGAATCATTCCGAGGCCAAGTTCTCCCATGGCCTCTGTCCCGTCTGCACGAAACTCTTATATCCGGATATCTATGACGAACTCTTTTAAATCACGGGGATCTATGGAAAGACTGGTCGGCCAGAAAGAAAAAAAGAGAAGAGCGGGCGTCGTGAAGGCCATTCTCTTGCTTCTCTTCATCGTCGGGGCGGTAGTTCTGGTCCGTTTCACCCCTGTGAAAGACTTCTTGACTCCCACTCGGGTCAATGAATTTCTTGAGGGGATGGGCTTTTGGGCGCCGTTGATCTATATCTTTTTTTATGCGCTGGGGGTCTGCCTTTTTATCCCGGGCACATTGCTCACGGCTATCGGCGCCGCGGTATTCGGTCCTGTTCTGGGATTTGTCTATGTCTGGCTGGGGGCAATGATCGGATCCGGACTGGCCTTTCTGATCGGCCGGTATCTGGGCAGGGATTTTGCCGCCTCGCTCATCGGACCGCGTCTGCAGAAATACGACGAGAACATCGGCGAGAAGGGGTTTGCCACTGTCTTGTATTTGAGGCTCGTTTATTTCCCTTTCACTCCGATGAATTTTGGTATGGGCCTCACCAAGGTACGGTTCGCCGACTATCTGCTGGGCACCGGTTTCGGGATTCTGGTGGGCACTTTCGTTTTCACTTTTCTGATCGGGACTCTCAGTCAGGTCTGGGCCAGCGGTGATTGGAGCCGTCTTAACGGATGGCAAACCTATCTGTCCGTTATCCTTTTTGTTTCTTCCTTTTTTCTTCCCGCTCTTGTCCGGAAAATCCGTCCGGAAAAGCCTGCAAGGGATCGCATTCCGGGCTGAAACGCAACGGCGCTCTCAGTCTTCAGCTTTTTTATTGAGAAAGGGGGCATATTTTTTATCGCTGATCTGGATATGATGCAGGAGCCAGTCCCGGAGAAATCGATAAAATTCATTGACCCCGTCCGGGAAGTTCTTTGCGATCATCTTCTGGTATTTTTTCGCCTCGCTCTTCAGCCTGAGGTGCTCGCTTATATGGTTTTCAAGGTCCGGATAATCGGCAGCCTTCATGGCAGCCTCTTCGGCTGTGAAATGATAGTCTGTATAGGAAAGGATGTCGGCGCAGACCTTTTCCGTGACATCCTGGCCGCTTTTATCACGGATGGCCGTAAACATCGTTTCTATGAGATCGACGATTTTGTGGTGCTCCTCGTCGAATTGTTTGATCCCCGTATTGTAGGAGTTCCGCCATTTTATAATTTTCATGGGGGCCTTATCTGTTTTCAGCCGGGACTATTCTGCGGGAAAAGCATTCTGCAGATTGAGTCTGGCCTTCTTTGGCTGTCAGAGCGTTCTTCGCCAGGATTCCCGGCAGCCGAACCATTAAGGTCAGCGAATCCGTCCCTGGCGCGTATATTTTTAACCCTATCGCACTACCCCGGTGATAATCAAGGCTCTGTCGAAAAAATCCTTTTTCGGGAGGCATCAGGCATGCCTGCGGTAAAATTTTTCGCCTGCCTTGATTCTCAAACGAAAATCCTGATTTTCAAGGGTACCCTTTTGTTTTAGTGGAAAATATGCTATGAAAGAACTCAGGCTGAGGGTGCTTTCACGCTTTGGACAAGAAAGACTCCGACACCCCGGCCAGGGGAGGAGGAAAACGCGTATCGGCAGAGTCGGCAGAGAGGCTTCGCCGCAGGGCCTGTCCCTTCTTGATTGTCCGGAACGGATGCGTCAGGAGGGAGAAATGAAACGAGAGATATGCGATGATGGTAATGATTCAGATCTTTTGGGCATGGATCGTACAGCTGCCCGTTCTTGAGAGCTTGGCGCTTTTTCTCTTTCTGGTCGGTACGACGTCGTATAAGATTTTTCTTTCACGTATTCTGAGGGATAATACAAGCAGGTATTATGTGGATCAGCTCCAATTAATCCGTTACGCCTGGATAAGGAAATACGGCATGGGAGCAGATCCCGTACTGGTCGTTCAGACCCTGCGGAATAAAAGTATGGTCTCTTCTTTTATGGCTTCCACTGCCCTGATTCTGATTATCGGCGGTTTCAACTTTGTTTTCGGGGTGGATTTGGTCAAGATCAAATCGGGAAACATCTTCTTCTTTAATTTTGTAGATCCAAATCTTGAGGTGGTTAAGGTCTTGCTGATTATCATTGTACTGCTCTATTCGTTTTTCCATTTTCTATGGAATACCAGAGAACTGCACAATATGTCCCTGATCCTGAACGTCTCCGAAGAGGAGCTGGCGCGGATATCCCCGATAGAACCGATGAAATTCCTGCATAATATGTATATTAATTCGGGCATCCATTTCACTCTTGGCATCCGGGGCTATTATTTCTTAATGCCTCTTCTCCTCTGGATGTTTCATCCGGCTATGATGATCCTTTCATTTTTTGGCATTATGCTCTTTCTTGTGAGGCGGGATCTCGGGTTGGCGCCGTATCAGCGGGAATGACCGGGCCGGTCAGAGCGGATTTTTTTTACCCTTCTTTCGGGAGTTGAGCGTGATCCTTTCGACCACCTTGCGGTAGTAGTCATCCTGTGCGGCGATGTTGGCAGGGCTGGATCGCCTGGCTTCGAGTTTCATCATCAGCACATTCAGCTTTTTCATCTGTTTAAGCCTGACATGCTCGTCCTCTGTGCAGGCTATCAGGTCCTCGAGTTTGTTGATTTCTTTTTTCGCCTCTATCTCCGGCGGCAGATAACCGCTGTTTTTCAGGATCTTATAGGCCATCTTCAGGTCATCGGGGACAAAACGGTCATCATCGAGGGGCAAGGGCTTATTCTTCCACTTTTCTGAGTTCAGATCTCCTTCCTGCATGGCTTGCAGGATCTTCTGTTCCGCTATGCGGGCAAGCGCATCCATTGTACAGTCCTCCTTGCTGGACCTGGCGGCTTTGCCGGCTGCCAGGGAAATGCTGCCAGGGAAATTACGGTTGCAGTCCTGCCCTATCATAAACCCGTTATGCGCCGATTGCCAGCAGGAAGTCATTACCCCGTCTCGTGGGCATCCTGACACATTTCCTGCAGGGCAGAGCGCGAGGGCTGTTGGATTTTTTCCTTGTGTGTTGCCCGCAATGGGGTTTTATGAGGGGGGGAGGATCCGAGCCATTCCGGACCGTGTTGCAATCACGCACCGACAAACCGAATATTCTGAGAAATTTCATGCATTGTACTCTCGTTGCCTTAAATGCCCGTTTTACCCATTCCTGTCTGGGCCTCTTTCACGTCAGAAACGAACTCGAGACCCACTGCCCTGAGTTCCGGCTGAACTTTTTCCAGTTCACCATAAACGATTCCTACTACGAAACGATACTGCGCATTACGGCAACACGGCCGGATTACGTCTTTTTTTCTGCCGCGATCTGGAATAGCGATCTGGTGGAAAAGCTGATTAAAGACCTGAAGATCTGTCTCCCCTTGTGTTCGGCTGTCGTCGGCGGTCCTCAGGCAGAGACTGTCGGCGTCAATCTTGGCAAGACCCTGTGCAGTGTAGTGACCGGTGCCATAGAGGCCATAGGGCCCGATTTTTATCGGGATCTCCGGGAAAAAACGTTAAAATCCTCGTACAGAGCGCTTTTTCGGCAGATGCCTGTCTTTACCTCCCCCTATCGGGATTCCGACTTCTCCGGATATTTGCAAAACCGGCATATCTACTATGAGTCGTCCAGAGGCTGTCCCTTTTCCTGCACCTATTGCCTTTCATCGGCGGAAAAGGGGATTTTTCGCAAGGACCTGCGTCAGGTCGAGGCCGAGCTGGATGTGATTCTTTCCCACAGGCCAGCGGTCCTTCGATTTGTCGATCGGACCTTTAATGAGCAACCGGAGCGGGCCTTGGCCATCTGGCGGTATCTGGCAGGCCGCGGTACGGAAACCCTCTGTCATTTTGAGATCTCGCCCGATCGGTTTACCGGTGAGATGCTTGCCTTTCTCCGCAGCGTGCCTCCGGGCTTGTTTCAGTTCGAGATCGGAATCCAGTCGACAAATCCTGAGACATTGCGGGCGGTTCGCCGTCCAATTGATCCCGAGAAGACCCGCGATACGGTTGCAGGATTAGCTGCCCTGGAGAATATCCATCTCCATGTCGATTTGATTCTGGGGCTGCCCTATGAAACAAAACAGAGCTTTCTCGCCTCTTTTGCCCAGGTATTCTCCATGAATGCCCATTATATCCAGTTGGGATTATTGAAGATCCTTCCTGATACCCCTCTTTGTCATACTGCGGAGGAGTTTGAGTATCAGACCTGCCTGCGTCCTCCCTATGCGGTAGTGGCAAACAGGTGGATCGATCATGAAACCATGAGGCAGCTGTACTGGTTTTGCGAATGCGTGGAACGGTTTATGAATAATCGCTCTTTCGTTTCCCTCTGGAAATTTCTCTCCCGGAGCGGCAGGGATGTCGTCTTTTTCTTCGAGAATCTGCTTGCGGTCTGCGAAGAGGCTGGTTTTTTTGATCTGGCGGCAACACAGGAGCTGATGTCCCGGATGCTGCTGCAGGCAACAGCCGGATTGGACGATGCGGCCGTTGTTGCCGATCTGCTGCGCTATGACTGGTTGCGATGCGGTCATCGCTTTCTCCCTGCTTGCCTGAGAGCGCAGGAGAACACGGAAGATCCCGCTGACCTCAAGAAAAGGATGTTCCGGAACCTGCCGGAACAATTGGAGGGGACCTATGCGGTTGGAGAGAAGAGTCAGTTCTGTAAAAAGGGCCTTTTTGCGGAATTTTCCGAGAAGGGCATGAGAGAGATCGGGTATACCGGGCATACGGGTTGCGGCATTCTTTGCTTTCTGCCCGAAAAAGAGCCGGGCTTTTATGGTTTTGCCCGTGTAATCCGTCTGCCGTGACGCAAGAGCGCGTCGGGTGGGATGGGTTTTTGTCTCGGGAGAAATTTTCTATGAAAGTCTTGTGTTAATGCTGGCCATGGCATACTGAAATGATGAGCTTTCATTTTTGGCCCAGGCTGGTTATTCTGGTCCAGCCTGGCTGGTTAGAACAAAGGAGAGGGAATGGATATTTTTAGAATTAAGACAATGAATGCAATTGCCCGGAAAGGTCTGGCGCTTCTGGCGGACAACTTTCATGCTTCCGCTGATGAACCGGCGCCGCAGGGCATTCTTGTGCGCAGCGCCAAGGTTGATGTGGATGACTACCCATCCCTGCTGGCGGTGGCCAGGGCGGGTTCCGGCGTCAATACCATTACGGTGGAGAGGGCGACAGAAAAGGGAGTCTGCGTTTTTAACACACCGGGCGCCAATGCCAATGCCGTTGTTGATCTGGTTTTCCCTATGATCGGGGTCTGGATGCGTCATATCTTTCAAGGGATTGAATTTTGCAGGTCCCTGGCCGGTATTGAACCGGACCAGATGAATGCAGAGGTCGAGCGCCGGAAATCCGCCTTCAGCGGAGTGGAGATCGCCGGAAAAAATCTGGGAGTCATCGGTCTCGGTCAGATCGGGGTCAAGCTGGCCAACGGCGGGATACACCGAAACATGCAGGTGAAGGGATTCGATCCAAATCCCGGCATCGACAATATCCACCAACTCCTGCCGGAGGTCGTGATTGGCAGGAGCCTGAGAGAGGTTGTCGGGGATGCGGATATCGTCAGTCTGCATCTGCCCCTTTCCTCCGGCACACGGCATCTGGTCAATGCCGATTTCATCAGGAAAATGAAGAAGGGGGCAATCCTTATCAATTACGCCCGCGGTCCCATCGTCGATGAGCAGGCCGTTATCGGGGCATTGAACAGCGAGTACCTCGCAGGATATATAACGGATTTCCCCACGGTTGCCACTATCGGCCACCCAAAGGTTCTGGCCACTCCCCATCTGGGGGCCTCGACTTCGGAATCCGAGGAAAATTGCGCCTGTATGGCGGTGCGGGAACTCACCGCCTATCTCGATTACGGCAATGTTGCCAACAGCGTCAACTTTCCCAATATTGAATCAACACCTTCAGCCGCGATCCGTAGCCGGCTCATAGTGATAAATCGGGATGTTCCCGGCATGATCGCCTTCGCAACCAATGTGATCAGCGGCTATGGCCTGAATATCGCCAGTTATCTGAATGAGTCGAACGGTAGAATCGGCTATAATATCATTGATGTAGAGTCAGAGTTGCCCTCGGGGCTTTTGGGAGATATCGCAAAGAACGGCAACGTGGTCAGAACGCGCCTCATCAGGCTGACTGAGGATCAGAAGTAACGGGCCGTCCCGTGCGCAGATCGCCTTGAAAGGTTGGCTTTTCACCCGATCTCCGGAGACTTGGCTGTCCTGTTCAGACCTGCGGTGCAATTTTTGCAGGTCTTGCACTCGAAAGAAAATTCTCCCTTTTCAAAGCACCCTCTAGAGAGAGAATAGAAAAATTATGACCGGGTGATCGTGATTTTTTTGTGGATAATTTTTCGTTTCATTTGTAATATTAAAGGAATACGGACTGTTTCTTCTGTGCGCTCAGTCTTGGAATGACCTCGTTTGGCGGGAGTTTAAAAATCTTCACCTTTAATCTTTTGAATTTGTTGAGGTAATATATATTTCTACTGGTTCAGAGGGGAACAGCGTACAAAAAATTGTATTATTGCTTTCATTTAATTGTTGCAGTGCTGGGGCTTGTCGTGAGCTAAGTATTTTATTTGAAACAATATATAAATATATCTTTTTCCGTGGCATGGAATCTGCAAATGATATTATGCTTTTTATCTCTTCTCTCCTTTCTCCAGGAGAAGCCGGGCTCACGTTTGTGAGACCGGCTTTCCTGTTTCTAGGGCACAAATTTCTCTTTGCATCCTCCGGCGATGAACAGCTCCTGTAAGGTCCTTCTCGAGAGGTCTGCCTATGATGGTCCGGCTTTGGCGGATCTGCTGGAGCGCATGGCGCCGCATCTCGGTCTGGACCGGGATCTTCGGGGAGAGCGGGTTCTGCTTAAACCCAATCTCATCAGTGCTCGAGGTCCGGCCCTGGCATGCACCGATGCCCGTTTTATTGCCTCTGTGGCGCGTATGTTTGTCGATCGCGGGGCAGTGGTGAGTCTTGGGGATTCTCCTGCCTTCGGTCGAGCTGCCGCTGTTGTCCGCCATATCGGTCTTCACGCTGTTCTGGCAGATCTTGGTGTCAAGGTGGTTGAGTTCGCGAGTCCCCGGACCTTTGTCCTTGACGGGGGAATACAGATCAAGGTGGCCCGGGAGGCGCTGGATTGCGACCTTTTCGTCAACCTGCCCAAGATTAAAGCCCACAACCAGATGTACATGACCATTGCTGTAAAGAACCTCTTCGGTATCGTGAGAGGGGTGGGGAAACCCCTGCTCCATATGCGGCTGAGAGATTCCCACCGGCGATTCTCCGGGGTCATTCTGTCCTTGATGGAACTCTTGCCCCGCCATATCACCCTTGCCGATGGCATCGACGTGATGCATGTCAGCGGGCCTTTGCGGGGAAAAGCCCTTCATCTTGGATGCGTTGCAGGCGCATCCGATCCGCTTGCCGTCGACACTGCGGTTCTTTCGGCCCTGGAGCTTTCGCCTGCGAGGTGTCCTCTCTGGCTTGAGGCTGCTGAGAGGGGATTTCGCAATGCAAGGATTGACGCGATCGACTTTCCTTTTCTGCGGCCCGAGAATTTTCACGGTTCGGGCTTTATCGCACCCGGCAGCCTGAATCCGGTCGGATTCAATCCCTTCCGGTTTCTCCATGGCACTATGCGGAGAATCCTGCTTGCCTTGCGGTAAAAGGTATGGTGAAATATAACGACAGGTCTTGCCGACACTCGTTGTCACGGCTTACTGCTCGCGGATATCTGCGCTTTGCGGGCTGCAAATTGATAAAATTACGTGCCTCTTAATGAGACTCAGTTGAATGATTATATTTTCATGTAAGATCAAGTTATTGCCTTAAAGGAGGCCTTACAATGAAAATGCCGACTAT
>Ga0214253_100450_pt1 | contig 9452 bp, 3 predicted proteins | sample TroBogypolimnion_FD_153091 | JGI IMG/M metagenome (GOLD analysis project Ga0214253, IMG submission 153091) | Freshwater microbial communities from Trout Bog Lake, WI - 21JUL2009 hypolimnion | ecosystem: Environmental > Aquatic > Freshwater > Lake > Hypolimnion/Profundal zone | place: Trout Bog...
CCTCATACCAGCCTCCCTCCCAACCCCTCCCCCTGCATCCCAACCCGTCTTCACCCGCTCCTCCCCCTGTCCTTCGTCGCTCCTTGCGCATTCGCGCATCTGCCTCGCTGTCAGCCCCTGCTACTGGACCCAGGACGGTTGATACCATCCTGGTCTACTGCCTAGGCAGCCTCTCTAGGGAGGACAGTGCGCGTGTCAGCGAAGCGGTGGAGTTATTTCACAGTAACTCGATCATACAGCGGGAGTGTCGGCAGGTGATGGAGAATGCAGCGCGGTTCCTGACTCATACCAAGACCTCTGGTCTTGGCAGTGGGTACAAGGCCAGCTGCGAAATCCCTGCCAACACTAGAATCGCAGTATATACGGGAACGATCAAGCGGGCTGACACCCGCTTGGGAGATCACGACATAGCTTTAGGTGAACACTTCGCGTCTGTCCCTCTGGTGATCGATGGGGCCCCTCCGTTGAAGGCAGAGGACGCACCGCCACCTGGGCTCATGCAGTTGGTGAACCACGCCTGCCTGGTGCAGGAGTGGTCCATCCCGATGAGTCTGCCACGGGCTAACTGCCTGGTGGACGACGCGGCCGACCTCACATGCGTACTCTCAGGACTCCCACTGATAGTTCTCCGCACAGCTCGAGTCATTCGAGCGGGGGAGGAGCTTCTCTTTTCCTACCAGCTCAGAGTGTCGGCGACGTCATTCTGGCGGGAAGAATCGAGTTTGCCGCCTCCCGCACGCGGATGGACACGGGTGCGGTGCCTCTGCCAGGCGCCAGCCGCTTGTCCAAATAAGCTAGCACGTAATGAGCGACGACAGACACGGAAGCGATGCCGTGCGGAGGCGAAGGGGCTCCCCTCACGCCCTCCTTCCCCACTACACCTTTCCCCTCTGTCCCCTTCGTCCCCTCCTCCGCTCTGTCCCCCTCTCCCTCCCCCGCACTCCCCCTCTCTCCCCTCCACCTCCTCTCTGCCCCCCCTTCCGCCTTCCTCCCTCCCCTCCCTCCCCTCCTTCCGACAGCGACCTCTTGCCCACTACTTTTCTGCTCTCAACCGCCCCATTCCATTCGATCCTGAACCCTCCTCTCTTGGCTCCCCGAGAGTGGAGGAACCAGCAGGTAAGGTGCAGGAGATGGAGGCCAGCAGGGAGACACGCAGGGAGACTAGCATACGAGGAGGGGCGGCGGCTGGAGAGGCCGCAGGGAGGGAAGAGGTGGGAGGAGGGGGACCTTCTCCTCCCGCTTCCACTCACCAATCCGCCCCTACCCTCTTCTCAACTGTAGTGTGTTTGAATGTTGGGCCAATCGGCCTAGTGGAGGCTTTGCCACAGCTAGTTGGTCATTTCAAGGACCTGCCAGCGGTAGTGATGCTTCAGGAGTGCCGCCTACCGCGACACTCCCTCGCTGCGCTGAAGCGAGAGGCGCATCGCCTGCTCCCTGCTTACTGCGTCATGGCAGTGCGTCGGGAGTCCGTTCGGCCGGACGACCGCACGGCTCTCATTCAGGTTGTGACGATGGTTCACGTCCATTTAGGTACTAGAGCATCGCTCTTGGACGTGAAGCAGCAGTACGCCTCGGTTGCCGACACGGCACCAGACGTGCTGCTCAGAACGCATTTCATCCGGCTGGTAGAACCGCGCACAAATGTCTCGCTTCTACTTGCCAACGTGTATCAGTATCAAGCAGGGGAGCCTCTTCAGCAGGCAGCCTGCTTGAGCCTAATTACAGCAGTCTTCACCCGGTGGCAGGAGCAATCTGATTGCACCCTGGCGGGTGGGGACTGGAACGCCTCTGTCTGCCCAAGAGTTGGCTACGCCGACTCGGAGCGGATCCGTCATGCGGATGGTCGCTTACGAGCCTGGAGCGCTGCGTCGGGCCTTGAGTGCTGTGCACCGGAGGCTCCGACCTGGCACAGCTTCAATGATACGCGCCGTGCGGTCCTCGACTGCTTCTTTCACAAGTCGAGGGCCAACCGACCGTGTTTAGAAGGCGCGTCCACGTTTCTCAGCGCAGATCCGCGCCATGATCACTGTGGCGTGAGGGCTACGCTGAGTGTGGCTGGAATAGGACCCATGCCCTCGTTGGAGGCGCTCCGCAGGCCTCTTCGCCTCAAAATGAAGAACTGGGTGTCGCGCCGGGACGAGTGGCGGGAGAGAGTGACGCAGGCGCTCCAGACTGCCGGGCCGGTGGCGGACGAAGACTGCTTTGGTCAGCTAGAACGTATGCGCAGGGTGTCGGTTAACTGCGCAAGAACTGTCCTGGGGGTGACGGGTGGCGACATCCGGCCTATTGCCCCGCGTCAGTCTCCAGAGTTCAGGAAACTGCGTGCACAGCTCTCCCTGCTCCAAGTGGTGCGCAGGGAGATCTACCAGCGGCAGCTGGCTGGAGCGGAGCAGGGCCGGCCGTCCAGGGCAATGCGTAAGGCATGGGACAGGGGCTTGTACCCTGAGCCGGCGACGTTTGCGGCGCTGTCGGCGCTGTGGACACCGCAGTTTGCAGCGTGGACAGAATCATGGTGCAGGTACCTGCGACAACGGATTCACTCTCTGACTGAGCAGCTGCAGGAACTTCGAAAAGACGAACTAACTCAACAAATGGCGCGGGCCCGCAGTGCGGCGATCAGCCGGTTCTGGACGAACGGAGAGCTAAAGCGGATGTTACATCCTAATCCGCCGGGCCTCCACACGCCGCAGATCAGCACAGCATATCCGGAGGCTGTGCTCATTTCTGGGGCTGCGTCCGTGCTTCGGCACCTGGCGAGCGAGCTTAGTTTGCTCCCATTTCCTGTCCGGGCGTCAGCTGGGACTCTATCGGTTCAAGGGCTTGGCCCATCGAGCCTCTATAGGGTCTTGGATCTGGTTTCCGACAAGGACCTTACTATCGAGCTATCTTGCCGAACCCGCGTTGTCACTAGCGTGGAGGATCGGCTCGGTGCGTTTGAAGTGGCTCTCGCGGCAGAGGCGGCGGCAACCAAGGCTAGATGCCCCCGGTGTCTTGGCTCTGGTTGCTTCTTGCCGGTGCCCACGCTGCGTGCGGGCTCCCGCACGGTGAGCACCTGGTGCAGAACCTGCTCTGCATACAGGGAGCCGGTCATTGACCCGCTGCTGTGGGCCGACATCCCCTTCTGCCTGAGCGGTATCCCTCGCGTCCCGCCGGATTCGGGCGAGACACTGAGGGGTCCCATCACAGAAGATGATTTTCAGTATTTTGTTGGACAGCTGCCCAACAACAAGGCGTCTCCGGACATGCTCTGTAATGAGCTTGTCCGTCATGCGCCAGAGGAGTTCAAAGAGACGATTCTGCTCTGCCTGAATCGTATCTTGGTTGAAGGGGCTGCGCTGCCCGCGTCGTGGAAAGGGGGGCTCATTCGCTTCCTTTTCAAGAAGGGCGATGTTCAAGACATCGCTTGTTACCGACCCGTCTGCCTCCTCGACACGATCTACAAGATCCTGTCTGCGGTCCTGACGGACCGCCTGTACCGCCTTTGCGAGCGGCACGGCCTGCTCGACCCCTCACAGGAGGGGTTTCGACGGCTGCACAGCACGCAGAGACAAGTGCAGTCGCTCCACTGGGCGTGGGAGGAGGCGGCAGAGCAGAAGAAATCGCTGTATGTGGCGTACCTCGATTTTGAGTGGGCTTTCAACTCTATCGACCTTGAGGCCTTGTGGCGGTGGTTGGAGGAGTTGAATGTCCCAGATGTGGATCTGCTCCGGAGGCTTTATGCTGGGGCGTATTATGAGGCGGATCTTCCTTATGGTAGGTCAGCTCCCATCTTCCTTCTCCGGGGCAAAAAGCAGGGGGATAAACCCTCTCCCCTGCTCTTTGGTCTGATCTTTAATTGTCTTCTATTAGCGCTGCTGGCCACTGGGGTGGGGCACAACACCATCTCGGGGTTGCGTGCTCCATCCCGTGGATTCGCAGATGACTTGGCCCTGACCACTGAGCTCGCATCGGGCATGTCACGCCTTCTTGAGGTGGTGGCTGCCTTCTGTGCGTGGACCGGTGCAAGAGTCAAACTTAGCAAGTCAGTCATTACTGCCTACGACTACCAGCAGAGGCGTGAGCTGCCTACTGACACCATACTGTATCGGGGAAGTCCTCTTGTCCACCTCCCGGCGGACAAGAGCTTCCCGTATCTTGGTGTCCGGGCGAGCCTCGTCTCGAGCGGTAGTAAGAGGCGGGCGGGACCAATCCTGGCAGCGGAGAAGGAGCATGTCCTTGCCGCCACCAAGGAGCTGGCTGAGATAGCTAGAGAGCACTCTAGCCGGTACTTGCTGAGTCAGATGGTGCCAGCCATGCACATGGTTGCTACCGCCCGATTCAGATACTCTGCTCCGTTGGTCCCTTGGACTGACGCTGAGCTGAATGAAGTGCACCGCGCGTGGCTGCGGGTCGATCGTGCGTCGTGGCGCCTTCCGCCAGGATACCCCTCGGCCCCGCTCCTGCTCCCTGAGGAGAATGGGGGCTGTGCCACCGCGCACCCTCGGGTGCTGCTCATACAGGCGCTGGCGACACATATTGAGCAGCTGGTGGCCCTGCCCGATCAGCTTCGGGCGGACACCATTGCTCGATACCACAAGCTGTGCGACTCCTGCGGGTGTCACACCCCAAGAGAACTCGCAGCGGCACTTGCGGAGGAGGGATCTCCGCGTAAGTGCCCCATCGCGCGCTTCTTGCGCGCTTGTGGTCAACTTGGGGTGCGGATCCGCCTCCCAACGTGCCTTTCCTTGGGAAAGACTGAGCGGGAGACGAGCTGGCACTGTCTTTTGTCCCACGTGCGCCAGCTGGCCTCGTCTGCAGAGGCGGATGATCAACTGAGACAGGACGTCGCGTGCGTGGCTGCGTCCTGGGGGGCCATACGGCGCCGCTTCCGACGTAGAGGTGTTCGCATGCCAAGGCAACTCGTCGTTGCAGCTCTCAGCAACCGACCTGCTACCTGGACTGTGCCAGAGTCCCTCAGTCGGAACCCGCGCTGGTTGGGTGCTTTTAGGCGAGCCCTCGCCCGACTAGACCCTGGCCCCATCTTCCCTCGACTTGATCGTGGAGAGGGGGTCAGGGCAGTCTCGAACGACCAAGCGCTGGTGCAGGCGACGCTTGCCGGCCTGGGAGCCGGACATGCCACGCGAGCGGCCCTCTTTAATGACCCTCGGTGGGACTCGGTGCGCAGCTCCTGTCCTCTGGCGTGCTGGCAGCAGCAGCTGGGTCGCCTGGGTGTGGTTGTGCCTCGTCCTGAGGGCGCGGCATGTCCACGACGGAGCAGAGCTCCTGTCGAAGATTTGCTGACCCTTGGTAGGTGCACAGACACTTCTGTGGCCCTGCTCCGGCGGCTATGCCGCTGGCTGGCCCCGAGCCTGTGCTCTGTTGCGACGGACATACCGGACGGTGGCCCTCTAACCTGGGCGCCTGTTCGGCTAAGCACGGAAAGAATAACATTCACCCTTGATGATCAGACGGCAGGAGTGGTGGTGGTTGGCGACTACATTGCGCGCACGAAAGATGGTCTCGTGCAGGTCGTGAGGTCCGATGGATATCAGGTGGGCACGGTGCACCAGGGCCGCTGGGCCCTGCTTGCAGGTGCTTATGGGGCGGAGGCGGTGTGCTGCACGCTGCAGGGATGGATACCGCAGGTGGAGTCGGACGAGCGACGGCAGGGAGTAGGCTCCCAGCAATTCTACAATGGGCTACAGGGTGTCTTGCAGGCGGAGATAGTTGTGGGCTGCCACCCGCTGGTGGCACCGGCGGTCTTCCCTGCGTCATTTCGGAACTGGACTGGTCTTGAGGGCTGGGGACAGGAGCTGTTGGGCCCGACACTGAAAAGAGTGCTGTATGTGCTGCTGGCTCTGACACCGCAGGAGCAGCTCGAGTTGTGTCGAGGGCTTTCCAGCGATGGTGTGTGGTTTGCACTCACCTGCAAGTCCAACCTTGACACTGCGCTCGCGGACCGGCTCCGCAGCTTGGGAAGCGTGGTGAAAGTCTTCCGCAGGGGTACCCTAGCGGCTGCCTGCAAAGGTAGCTGGAGGACAGGGGAACTGCGGGCAACGAAGCTTAGAGCAGGATGGACGCTGTGGGGCAGCCGCAATGCTGCTGGCTCCCCACAGCTGCGGAGGGAGCTCCAGCGTCAGTTAGACATGATACTGCTCACGAGGGACGGTGTGACGCCGCTCGACCCTCTCAGTCCCTCGGCGAAGGAGGCGACCTTGGGTCCTGCCGGCGCCGCCTACGGGCTCTCTGGTATAACAGTTGGCGTAGATGGCAGCTGCAAAGGAGATGGTGCCATGGGGGCAGCGATGGTACCCATGGGGAATAGGATACAGGCAAGGAGTGCTGCAGTCTTTGGTTCGGCGTCATCGATCCGACCTGAACTTACGGGTATCACCATGGCGCTGGAGGAGTGTCCGGAAGGTGAGGACCTCAACATTCTCACGGACAGTCTCAGCGCCATGTTGCTGTTGAAGAACCTTCAGAGGAAAGATTTCCCTCTATCGCTCTACCGGCACCCGGTGAGACAGCTCTTGATCTATGCCGTGCAGCTGCTTAACGGGCGTGTAGCAGTGGGATCAGTAACTAGGTTCCTGAAGGTCAAGTCGCACAGAGCGGAGCCGCTCAACACTGCGGCAGATGCGAGCGCGTCTGCAGCAGCTGAGCTGGACCCTACTCGGCCGGTTGACCTTGACCCGGAGGCCGTGTATTTCTACTTTCGTGACACGCCGGTAGAGTGGGATGCACGTCTGAAGGCGCATCTAGTGCAGGTAGCTGCCTCGCAGAGAAGAGAGGCACTGCGTCAGTCATCAGCCTCTGGGTCATTGTCACTCACCGCCTCCTGGATGCTACGGCCGCTCCAGGGCCGGGGCACGCTGGGGGCGGTGCTGCATGCCCTGAAGCCCTGGGCCGTGAAGCGGCGGATCCTTCAGACCGTAGGGAACACGTTTCCCTGCAATGCTGTGCTGCACAGGTGGCAGCGGACCACGTCGGCGGGCTGCCTTCTCTGCGGACACCCAGCAGAGACGGTGGCGCACATACAGTGCATGTGTCCTGCACTCAAGGAGGCGAGAATCCGCGCGCACCATAACCTGGCCGACATGCTGTGGCAGCGCGTGGAACGGCTGCAGTCCAAGTGGCAGGTGGTTCGGGAGCTAACTGTGTCCGGCCTGCTGGGCCTTTCTGCGCCTGTGGACCGGCGCGATGAGTGGTGCAGGGTCTGGGATATGCTGACGGAGGAGGATCTTGACGTCACAGGAGACCCAGTTTTTCTTGCAGGCCTGCTGCGCAAGCGTCCTGACGCGATGGCAGTGCACTGGTCAGGTAGAGTACTACTCCTTCTCGAATTCACCAGGGCAGGCGACGGGAGAGAGGACTGGCACACTATAACTGACACCTACAAACTACAACGTTATCAATCTGTGCAGGGGACCCTGGCTCGGCACCTCCCCGGATGGTCAGTTGAAACACTGACCTTCACAATCGGGACCAGGGGCTCCTACTCGGAGCCCGTATGGCAGGCCAACCTGAAGCGCCTGGGCCTGTCGCAGGCGGAGTCAGCTGTTCTAATGCGGGATCTGGTGACCCTGTGTCTACAGGAGCTGGAGGGGCTCTTCAGGTGCAGATCTGCAGCTCTACAGGCTCGTCATGCAAGTGGGAAGTGAACTGCTTCAGGGGTTTCTGCGACCCCGGGGTGGACAGGTCGAGGCGGATAAGCTGCAGGGGGGAGTCACACTGCAGCAGCACTTGACTCTGATGTCAGGCCGTCATTGTTGGCAGGGATCGTTTCTTCGGAGCGCAAGAGTTCTTGTAGGGTTGTTGTCGTGTCTGTCACCGGGGTGCTTGGCAGTTGTCGGGAAGGAGATGATACCACACCAGCTGGCAGGGGAGAGGCTGCTGAAGGGTGGTCTGCGCGCGCAATGGGGCCTGAAACTGGCGACGGAGGGGCGAATTCACAGAAGGCAACTCTTGCTGGGAAGGCCATCATGGGAATTAAAAAAAAAAGGCACACGGCCCGCAACAAAGATTGTATAGGTGATTCCGAGTCAGGCCCGGAGTGGCCCGGCAGGGGACTCTGGACCACGCCGCGGGCACTGACGCGGCCGACAGCGGCCGGTCTACTCCTCTTGGTGTCTCTAGCCGTTGCTTCTGGCGTAATGGGCGTGGAATTTTCAGGCGACTCCGGACACGAGCAGTGGGCTGAACTGGTTACTGGTAGCAGTGGTTGGTCGGCACGTGGATGGCTGTGGGCCGCGAAGGAGCGGACGGTGACTCTGACGCGCTGGCTCGGACCGGGGGGACGGGCGGCGGGACGTGAGCTTCCGCACTACATGCCTCTTACCGTCGCTCCCGGGCCGTCCCGTGGATGGCGGCGGGGGGGCTGGCTGCAAGACGTGGACCAACCCTCACGGTGCCTCTTGCTACAGCTCACTGCTATTTATGCCCCTGCCGCCTGCTTTGCTGCTTTTGCTTATGCTGCCGCCGCCGCTGCTGCTGCTGCGTTGCGCTCGTTGCTTGTGCAGAAGCTGTGTTGCTGCCACCGCCTTTGTTGTCGCCACTGCTGCCCTTGTTGCTGTCCTTGCTGCTGTTCTACCATCGTTGCCTGCAGCGTTGCTACCACTGCTGCCTCGCTTCCATCTGCACCACCACGGCTGCCGGTGTTGCTGTTCCTGTGGCGTGTGCTGCTATTGCTGCGTGTGTTCCCACCCCCACTGTCCCTGCTGCAATTGCTGCTCCTGTTGCTGCCATCGCTGCCTATGCTGCTGTCTCTGTTGCGCGTGCCCCTGCTGCCTGTGTTGCTGCTGCCGCCGCCGCCGCAGCCATCACTGCTGCTGCTGCTGCGCGCTCGCTGTTTAGACAAAAGCTGCTGCTCTTGCTGTGTGCGGTGCTGCCACTGCGGCAGTTGCTGCCAATGCGGATGTTGGAGCTGCTCATGTCGCTGCTGCTGCTTCCCTTGCCGCTGCCTGAGCTGTGATTGCTGTGGCTGCTGCTGCCATGGCCGATCATGTTGCTGCCACTGCTACTGCTGCCTATGTTGTTGCTGCTGCTGCTGCTGCGCCCCGCCGCCGCCGTCGCCGCCGCCGCCGCCGCCGCCGCCGCCGCCGCCGCCGCGACTGCTTCCGCCGCCGCCGCCGCCGCCGCCGCTTCCGCCGCCGCCGCCGCCGCCGCCGCTGCTGCTTCCGCCGCCGCCGCCGCCGCCGCGATTGCTTCCGCCGCCGCCGCCGCCGCAGCTGCCACCGCCGCCGCCGCAGTTGTCATACCAGACCGCCCGACGAGATCCGGAGGCTCCTGGGCTGCTGCCAACGCCGCCGAACATACCCACCCCCCCCTCCCCACAAGCAACCAACCCACCCCTCTCACTCTGCACCTCACCCACCTCGTCACACCTCCTGCAGAACCCCGAGGTTTTTCCTGATGACGGGTTTTTTCACCTCGGGGGGGCGATGGGAGGAACATCCACCACACCAGCTTGTACT
>Ga0214253_100493_pt1 | contig 8902 bp, 8 predicted proteins | sample TroBogypolimnion_FD_153091 | JGI IMG/M metagenome (GOLD analysis project Ga0214253, IMG submission 153091) | Freshwater microbial communities from Trout Bog Lake, WI - 21JUL2009 hypolimnion | ecosystem: Environmental > Aquatic > Freshwater > Lake > Hypolimnion/Profundal zone | place: Trout Bog...
ATTTTTATTTAGGTATGATGTAAAAGGGTGACCCTGTATACGTGAGTTTGAGGTGTTATAACAGCAATAGGACTCAAAAATAAAAGTTTATTACCAAAATGCTTAGACTTACTAAGCAGGGGCCTTGTCAGAGGTCTTCCTGCGCTTCATCTTGGCGCAGCACTCCTCACACTCCCCCCTTATCTTTTCATGGGTGCATGGACATTCTTTGCATTCATATTTGCTTCTCCCATGGGCACACAGAGCGGATCCTCCACAGTCTACACATAAAGCCTTTCTTTTTCCATGAGGGCAATATGAAGATCCGCCACACTCCTTGCAAGTTGCCCTGATTTTCTTGTGAGGGCATATCTGGGATCCGCCACACTCCTTGCAAGTTGACCTGATTCTCTCATGAGGGCATATCTGGGATCCGCCACACTCCTTGCACTGTGACCTGATTCTCTCATGAGGGCATATCTGGGATCCGCCACACTCCTTGCAATTTGACCTGATTCTCTCATGAGGGCATATCCGGGATCCGCCACACTCCTTGCAGGTTGACTTGATTCTCTTATGAGGGCATATCTGGGATCCGCCACACTCCTTGCAAACCTTTTTTTGCTTTCCATGAAGGCAAAGCTTCGGACCTTTGACTCGAGACTTTCCACCTGTCTGCTGAGTAATAGGAGCGTCGCCTATGGCTGGATCCTCTACATCCTCCTGCTTTATGATAGGAGCATTGCTTGGGGCAGGACCCCGTGCAGTATCCTGCTGAGGAATGGGAGAATCGCTTGGGGCAGGATAGTCGTTCTCCTGCTTAATTATAGGAGCATTGCTTGGGGCAGGATCATCTGCACCTTTATCCATGCCATCCCATTCACTCCCTACAGCATGCCCTTCAACGCTCTCCCCAGTGTCCTGTCCAAACAGTCCTAAAAGACCCTCTTCCTCCCAATCTGCTTGCCTGCTTGGGAAACTGGGTTCAGTCACTCCTGATTCTGGTAAGTTAGTATTCATAATAAAACATATGGAATGTGCACACCCTGGGAGGGCTTAAATAGTGCAGCTGGAGACACACACAGGCAAATCCTGACAGGGGTGAAGTAATGAGTTATTTTCGATTTATGACGAATTATGTAAATGGGGAGGGGGCTTGGCAGGTCCTAGAGGTGAAACAGAATTCTGAAAACGTGATATCATGTGATATCACGTGATATCATCTCCCTACTTCTCTCTCTCTCTCTTTATTATTTTATAATAATTATAATTATTATTATTATTTATAATTATTATTATTATTATATAATATTATATAATATTTTATAATATTATAAAAAGTACTTTATAATGAGAGAGAGAGAGAGGTAGGGAGATGATATCACGTGATATCACATGATATCACGTTTTTGGATTTCAGTTTCCCCTTAGGGACTCCCCTGGCCAGACCTTAAAAAAAAGTCACAAGGGGGGACGTGTCACTTTTTTAACGAACGTAATAGGTACATACAGGGGCGTGGCACAACCAGCTGCTGGAGGAGTGAGCGATTTCATAAAAATGTTTCATTCAAAGGGGTGTGTCAGTGTCAGATGGTCCTGTGCCAGTGGGCCTCGCCATTTGTCTTGTACCAGTCAGGGTTGTTCTGGTATTGCGAGTACCCCATTGCAACCAAACCCCTGTTCACGTTCTGCACCCATTGGGGTGTGGAGCCGTCTGTGATATCATAGACTTGCAGCGTAGGTTCCTTGCCATTGAGGTAACTCTTTAACACACGTTTCTCTTCAGGGTGTGAAAAGGTTGTGCGTGAACAGCTTATGTTGCCTTCATTCTTCGTCGTTATGGTGATCTTGTACTGACCTGGTCTTTCAATGGCAGCCCTCATGGCACGTGCAGGTGAAATAAAGTCAGACAAAGGACCTGAAAATTTGCCAGAATTACAAATCTCATCATCGTAGCTGTCAGTATTATGTTCTGAATTCATGATTTAAGTCGTGTCTTAAGCATGCATGATACTTCCTTAAATACCTAAATCATGTATACATTTTCTATGTGATATTCTGGCCCCCCTGGCCAGACCTTAAAAAAAAGTCACAAGGGGGGACGTGTCACTTTTTTAACGAACATAATAGGTACATACCAACTGGTCAAAAGTATCGGTTCTGTTTGAATTAAAAAAAACCCACCATGGATTCCCCTGCTCCCTTGTTTGTGCCCAACCAGGTGGTGAACTGGCCCCTGATTGAATCTGTCCATCCCAGATCTCCCCTGCTTTTAGGCGTCTGGCGGAAGTTCCTTGACGAGTGCAATAAGTTGAGCGTTCAAGTCAGAAAGGTGGAGATCTCTGTCATTCGTGACAATGTGTTCATCACTGCTGAAGTGGAGCGTGTGGGCGAGTCCTACGGGCCTGTGTTTTGGCATGGCTATGCAGATGAGACAGACTCGTGGGGCAATGGTCGGGACTCTGATGGGGAGGATATGCCCGAAGAGGACAGGAGTGTGGCCTCCACTGGGTCAGCCTACAGCGACCGTGGGCAGGACAAGGTTGGTTGGTTCCAAGTGGTTGCCTCAGTGAAAGAAAACAATTCCATGCCAGTACCGAAAATTCATGTGTTCACTGGTGTGGTAGAGGACCATGAGCCCTACAACGAAGTGGGCTTCGCCTATGGTGGTGCACTAGTTGGTGCCTCTGGTGGCCAGTGTCTCGAGTGCATCCTTCGCCAGCCGGGCCCAGGCACCCTTGCATACGAGTGGATGGGCACGCAAAACCCCAGGTGGCATTAAGTATCAGAACGCTGCTATATTTATGAGGCTGGAGCAATGGACAGGCCCATGCTTGCCTTCGAGCCCATGTCCTGCGCCATCCTGTGCGCTCTGTGCAGGCCCAAGTATTTGGCCACAGCCCCCAGGATGAGGGTCTGGCTGAGGAGAAGCTCTGAGTCGGTGAGGGAGGCGCTAAGGAGTATACTGCCCTGTGGCAGGATCCCCATGCTGACCAAGGCCTCCTGTTTGTGTCCGTGGCTCTCCTGGCCCTACTTGCAGCGATGCACTTCAGGGGGAGGCTGGGTTTATTACATCGGCGTAATACATCCCAAGCGATAAACATTTTTAAAACGGATTAAACTTGGGAGTGCTTGAGCGCCCACGTGTCCTCCTTGTACCGCTTGCCCCCCGCCATGAGCAGGCTGTCAGTGAGGGTCTTTTTCAGGGACCTGCTGAACATGCCCATGACACAGGCCAGCCTGTGCTGCTGCAGGACCCTAGGGATGACGACCATGTCGGAGAGCATGGGGGCGACCCCCTCCAGCTTCCACCCGTGGTCCTCCCCTGGGGTGTAGGTGCTCACGCTGCAGTGGTACTCCAGGAGCCTGTAGGACTTGGACACCTCAGACGACTCCGCCTTTTTCGCCTCGCATCCCAGTCGCTCCAAGTGGTCGTAGGGCTCCGTGGGGATTTTGTGGATGTCCCCGTTGACCCTGGCGTAGGAGTCCAGGCTGATGCTCTGGGCCCAATCCCCAGTGACCAGCACGAGGACGGGGTGGGACTTGAACGTCTCGACGTTGCTCCTCCTGATGCGTTGGACCTCCCTCAGGCTGTCAAGGCGCAGGGACGGCAGGAATTCCTTGGTCACTGTGGTGTGCCTGGCGTGGCTGAACTGGAACTTGTCCCTGTTGGTTGGTCTGGTGTAGACGGCCTGCTGCCACGGGACGCTGTGCATTCTGTATCCAGGAGCAAATTGTTTTTATCCGGTCTGATTTGAATTTGACTCAAAGCCGGCTCCAGGGCCGTGTGCAGCTCCGTGTTGACATGGACGGGCATCTGGAGCATGGACTTGCTGTAGTAGTCGCTGTCGATCTGCAGGTTGTTGATGACCGTGACCAAGGAGTGGACGCGGAATGCGTCGTGGGAGACGGACGGGCTCAGGGGGTACTTGAAGTGGATGTGCAGGTGGTACACGCTGGGTGGGTAGTGTATGTAGGCCATAACCTGGTCGGGGTCCACGCCCGTCTCTGCCTTGATGGTCTGGCAGGCCTGCACGTAGAGCCTGGTGAGCATGGGCACGTGGCACCCCCTCAGGTCCCTAAGCGTCCTGAGCCGCACATCCGTGACCACTGCCAGCCAATGGAAGGACGGGTGGAGCCTCCTAGTGCGCCATTTCAACGGCTTTGAGAGATTATAGGCGCCGTAATCGCTGTTGTATATGGCCTTGCAGCTGTTACCCCATGTTTGGAGCTGGCTGTGAAAGGTGTCCACATCGGGCAGGAGGACAAAGTCGTTCGTGCGCAGCTTGACCCTGTCTGCCTCCCTCTTGTGCGACAGGACATCATGTATCCACTGCTTGCAGGGGCGCGCCACCTCTTTGCTAATGTAGGACTGCATGGAGTGACTGGTGTGCATCTCAGGGGTCTCTAGGACCAGCCGCCTCTCTCGCATGTGTGTGTTTGTATGTGTTTGTATATGTACATACTGGATTATATACTGGACGCGTACGGACCCGATGTTATTTGGCCTGTTTTGGCTTTGCACAATTTATATATCACATGATGGCGTGGGAGGGAGCATCTGCTGGAGCAGCAGGCTCAACCTTTTCAGCCTTTGCAACCTTTTCAGCCTTTTCAGCCTTTTCAGCCTTTTCTGCCTTTTCTGCCTTCTCAACACCTTCAACGCTGCCAACCTCCTCCTTATCCAGCATCTCCTCGTCCCGGTAGTGCTTCTCCTTCACGTAGCCATCCACGTGACGCTCGGCATCCGCTATCTGGGTCTTGGCATGGTCCAGGCGCTTCTGGAGCTTTGTGATGCGCGAGTCAATGGTCTCAAGGTCGAGCCGGCGGTGTGGCCGGGCCGGGGTCCGCTTTCCCTTGGTGGCTGCTTTGTTGGTGGAGGTCATCTTTGTTGGTTGGATGTTTGGGGTTCCAGCCCACAGCATCCGCGAGTTTCGATTTCTTTTTTGTGTTTTAAATTTTTAAATTTTAATTTTTTTAGTAGTGAGTGACTGATCTAAATTTGTTTTTTTAGTAGTGAGTGACTGGTCTACACAAGTGTTTCGATTGAGGTTGGTTGCTTGGATGGAATGTAGTCATACGGGAGATCTATGGGGTCATAATGAGGCTCTCTGTCGGCTGCTGCCTCGATGTAACTCAGGTGAACTGTGGGTACACTGGTTTTGTCTGGATGTATGTAGGACAGGTAGAGGCGAGCTGTATCCGACGAGTCCACTATCCACAGGACGATATTGATGTTGAAAATCTTTGCTATGGCGATTACCTCAGATCCATTTGCGTACATCCCCCTTGGCGTACACATCTTCCTGGCATAGACAGCCCATGCGCGTTCAAATTCTTGGTATGAAAAATGAAAGATTGGGTTTGTTTCCTCAGTGTCGATGACCATATATGGTACTAGTTGTGCATATGCTGGGTCGTCCCCTATGTGCTGGTTCAGGATATGTATTTTTCTCAGGCAGGGGTAGGTGTCAATGTACTCCACAGCCAGCCTGCGGAGGATGGCTGTCACAGGCAGCCTGCGGAGGATGGCTGTGTCTATGGTCAGATTTAGAAGCATCTTTATGGAGGTGAAGAAGCAATCCCCGTCTGGGGTGGCCTGGTAGACTGAGAAGAACCTTCCATCTTCGCCTAACCCTGGATCAGCTATGAATACCTTGTGTCCAGTCCCAGATGGGCTGTTGATGGAAAGATCCCTTGATCGTATGGATTCTGCAGCAGTCCCCTGCCATCTCGCGACGTCCATTGATTTAACCCTCTCATTTGCCAGCCTTTCTTTCCAGTCTGCTGTATTGATCACTGCTTGCCTTGCTGCAATTCTCTCTGCCATAGTGGGAATGTGGGGTGGAGTTGGGGCTTGGGCTGGGGCTGGGATTGGGACTGGGATTGGGGCTTGGGCTGGGATTGGGACTGGGATTGGGGCTGGGATTGGGACTGGGATTGGGGCTGGAGGATTTAGAAGGCCTGGAGGTTGGTCTTCCTTTGGAGGGATGGAAGGATTAAATATGCTTGGAATATATGTGTACGGGATATCAGTGGGTTCGTGGTTACACAAGTGGAGAGTTAATGCATCAGTGCCAACCACCTCAGAAGATTCAACATCTGCATCGCTGGTGCCATGAGCATTCCATGATATTATGTTGACGTGAAATATCTTTGCTGTTGCTGCAATCTCTGAACTCCCTGCTGCCATATCAGATTTCAGTCTGGTTTCATACAATTTCCATAATTGGTCGAAATACTCCACAGAGAACAAAAAATCTCCAGAGTCGATTTTCATCTCCTTGGACTGAATTTCTTTTAGAAACATGTTGTCCTTGGAGGTGTGCTCATTAAGAATCTTAATTCTGTCAAGATAACCATAGGAAAGCTCATACGAATATATCAATTCACGCAATTGATGGACAGTCATTCGCAGATTCAATAGTATTATCACGGACACGAAAAAGCTGTTTGAGTTCCTGGGAGTTTCAAAGACCTTGAAATTTCCATTTGAAGAGTAGACCAGATCCGAATCAGCTCGCAAGTGGATTAGATGAAATTCGCCTACTGGAAGCGTTCGTTTAAAAATACTTTTCTTAACTGCCCTTTGCTCTGCCTTGATGTCAAGAGGTGTAACTTTTTCAACTCTTAAACGATCCCCCCATTTCCTGTTGTTGACCTGTATTTCTGTTTTTTTCCTGCGTTCTTCTGGCGTTAGGGCTTTCGTTGCTTCAACATCTTCCTCTGTTTTCCTTGATTTTCTCAACAATCTTTCGGCATAATCTGCTTCTCTCTTTTTTTGTTGCTCCTCTTCGAGTTCCCTGGCCTCTGTTTCTCTCTCCATCTTCTCAAGGGCCTCTTGATATTCTTTTTCAGTTCTCTCTTCCGCTGCCACTCTTTCTCTCTCCTTACGGGCCTCCCTGTCCTCGTCCTCTTCATCGCTGGAAGTATGTTCAGGATCGTCATCATTGCGCGTATTTCCTCTGTTTTCCCGAAGATCAGCGCTGTGCAGATAGCTACTCTCTTCATCAATTGCTAAAGGGCCAGATGGTATAAAGTAATCCTGCATCTCAATCTCTGGGACTGGACGGAAAGTGCTGTTGAAGAATTGCTTGAACGAATGATTTAATTTCCTCGCCTCTGCCCAGTGCTCTGCAACAACACTGCCAGTCTGTTGATTTACTGGTTTATAGGGGAAATTGAGGGGTCCGAATATTTCAGGGCATTTGTGGAGGATCTCTTGTTGTGTTCCATTTTCTGAAAGGAAATCAGCATAACTGTGCCCAAACTTCACTTTGAAGACCTTCCAGAACAGCCTTCTAGTCTCCAATTGTCTACTGCTTCTGACCATTGACACTTTAGAGTAGTCTTGGTAAGTGCACCATAATCCATAGTCAGTGGAGTCCTCTCCCTGCTTCTCATCCTCTGGGCGTAATGCTTCTCTAAAGGGTTCTTTTTTAATCATAGCGTGTGCAAAGTACACTCCTATTTTGGCATAGTAGTCATAGTAACGCGCCCTGGCTTCATCTGTTGCGTTCCACAAGGCGTTGTTATAGACATTGCCTACCTGCTCTACTGTTTGGGACGTGTAGTGACTGAAGCCCTCGTTCTTCAATCTGATGCTCAGTTGTTCTGGTAGGCGCATATTCAACGAGGCCCAGCCATTACTGGCGTGTCTCCTATCTCGAATGAACGTTTCGAACGCCTTGGTGTACTCCTCAGTTCGAATGCACAGTAAAGTGGGGTCCAAGGCTACAAGCTCTTGTACAGTATAATAACCATTGCCTGCGGAGACGTCAACTGTATCGGCAGAGAAGCAAAAGACGTAAAATTTTCTTGTATCCTCATCCCAGTACCAGTTGATTGGGTTAGTTACATACTTGTAAAAGAGATCAACGCGGCTCCTGTACAGTTTTCTTTTGTCTGTGACATACGCATCATGATCCTTGCTGCTGATTTTGACCATCTTGGGTTTGAACTCTTCCAGAGCGTTATTGTACCCCCAGTAGCGCTCAAACATGCAGCCATGCTGGCCTGTGGGATTGGTGCGTATATCATTGCTTCCCTGGTGGAGCGCTGCCCTCCTAATAACCAGCGTTTCCTTGCTTGGGTGTGCCAGCTGCATGATCCACGCCTGCCTAAATGTGATCACGGGGTTCTCATATTCCTGTAGAGGCATTCCCTCAGATCCAAATGCCACATTGATCTGCCCTGGAAGCCCATGCACAATGAAGAAGAATCGAAGCGCCTCGAATGAACTTTCGTAGGGGGATAGGTAGTTATAATTTCCATCACTAGTGACATATTCCTTCTTGGCATTCTCCTGCCTCTGGTAAGCAGGTGTGGTCTTCTTGTCCACACGACTGGACCTAACGTTGAGACGTCCACTTTCCTGTTCGAAATCCTCTGTTTCAGAAACCCGCTGAACCCTCTGGTATTGCGTGGGATTGGTACAGCTGATTTCCACGTTTGCAGAGTAGAGCTCTTCTGTACTTGTCTTGGATTGCACTTTAAACTCGAGTCCATGTATGAGCTTAATGCAATCTGGGGCTAGGGAGAACGCATGTCTGCCTATACCAATCTTATCAGAGAGCGTGATTGCCAGGCCCTCTAAGGTAGTATTTTCGTTTACTTCTATGTAAAGTGCACAATTGGAGCTGGTTGGTACCCACTTGCTCCGTTCCTGATCTGATGGGTCAAATGACCACACCTGTCTACAGTAATCCTGCCAGTAGTATTCTCTGTTAGTGGGGTTGAACCAGACATCAGGATCATCAAATCCATCGGACCATAAGGGAAAGGACACAGTTCTGTGTTTCCACAGAGAACTGCGCCTGACTTCGTCCAAAGTGCAAGATGCCTTTCTGTCAACTGGTAGGATGTATGACTGGTCGTTACTGTGCAGAAGAAGGTGGTAAAGGTCTCCTTTTCTTTGCAGTAC
>Ga0214253_100502_pt1 | contig 8813 bp, 5 predicted proteins | sample TroBogypolimnion_FD_153091 | JGI IMG/M metagenome (GOLD analysis project Ga0214253, IMG submission 153091) | Freshwater microbial communities from Trout Bog Lake, WI - 21JUL2009 hypolimnion | ecosystem: Environmental > Aquatic > Freshwater > Lake > Hypolimnion/Profundal zone | place: Trout Bog...
GGCTCGTACGACAGGAGACACATGAGTAGTACTAGCGAACGTCAGACGCCTAACGGTGGTCTGACGTTTTTTGCAAAGAGCCAGCTTTTATCGGCCGACGACGTAGCGCGTGGCTTAAAGCGCATGGCCCATGAAATCATCGAGCGCAATCAGTCCCTTGAGGATGTGGTCATAATTGGCCTGCAAACTGGCGGCAAGCCCTTCGCTGAGAAAATTGTCGGACTTCTTCGTGACATTTCAACGAGCGAAGTGCCACTTGGCATGCTTGATGTCTCGTTCTACCGAGATGATCTTTCAGTCCACCCGGTAGCGAAGTCCGCACAGACACTCATCGATGAAGATCTCACTGGAAAGACTGTCATCTTGGTTGACGACGTCCTCTACACCGGTCGCACAATCAGGGCTTCCTTCAATGCGCTCTCTGACTACGGACGACCAAAGGCCATCCAGCTCTGCGTGATGGTTGACCGCGGTCACCGTGAACTTCCTATCCGACCTGACTTCGTAGGAAAGAACCTTCCAACGTCTGAAGCTGAGGCGATCGTGGCAAATCTCGAGGGCGTGTGGATAGGAGAGAAGAAATGATTACTTCAATCCGCGGTGGAAATCTTCTTTCGCTCAACAATGTTTCAAAAGAGGCAATCCTCGAAGTGCTCGACACTGCCGAGTCGTTCGTGGAAGTGAACAAGCGAACAATAAAGAAGGTCCCAGCTCTAAAGGGACGCGTCGTTGCGTCACTCTTCTTCGAAGAATCAACAAGAACACGACTGAGCTTTGAAACCGCCGCGAAGCGACTCAGCGCTGACGTGCTGTCACTCGCCGTTGCGAGCAGCAGCGTGAAAAAAGGTGAATCGCTTCGAGACACCATCGCAACTATTGATGCGCTTGGGATTGATGCAGTTGTTATGCGCCATCAGTCCAGTGGAGCGGCTCTACAGGTGAGCAACTATGTTCCACACGTTCACGTGCTCAATGCCGGTGACGGACAGCACCAGCATCCGACGCAGGGCCTCCTCGATGTCTTCACTGTTCGCCAAGTTCTCGCTGAGCGACGTGGCACTAGCGGGCTTGAATCGGGCGCTGAGCTCTTTCAGGGTCTTCGCATACTGATTGTTGGCGACATCCGCCACAGTCGTGTGGCTCGTAGTGACATTGCGGCGTACGCAGCTCTTGGCGCTGAAGTTCGAATAGCGGCTCCGGGAACATTACTGCCGAGCAGCCTTGAAGGTTGGCCCGTGACGGTGGCTGATGACTTTGACGAAGCTTTGGCGTGGGCTGACGTTGTTGGCCTGCTTCGTCTTCAAAAAGAACGTGGAACAGGATCATTTGTTCCAGGACTCGGAGAGTTCACACAGTCTTATGGACTAACACTTTCGCGCCAGAAGCTCCTGAAGCCCAGTGCGCTCATCATGCACCCGGGTCCCATGAACCGTGGCGTAGAGATTGACAGCCGAGTTGCCGACTCGAGCCAGGCAATCATTGAACGACAAGTCGCAAATGGTGTGCCAGTTCGAATGGCTGCGCTGTATTTAACAATCGCTGGATCGAGTGAAGGAACAGACAATGACTAATTACGTACTTCGACAAGGACTCGTGCACAGCGCCTCTGGTGAAGAAATTGCTGACGTGCTGATTGTTGACGGAAAGATCGCTGCAGTTGCAAAGAAAGTTGACGCACCAAGCGGAACTATCGAGATTGATGCGAAGGATTGCTGGGTTGGGCCTGGTTTCGTAGACATTCACACACACCTTCGTGAACCTGGTCGTGAAGAAGCAGAAACGATTGAAAGTGGTGCGCTCGCTGCTTTGATGGGTGGCTACACCGCCATTGTCGCGATGCCAAACACCGAGCCGGCTCTTGACAATGTCGCGCTTGTTTCCTATGTCCTCGAGAAGGGTGCACGAACTCCGATTGATGTTGCAGTCGCTGGAGCCATCACCCAAGGACGAAAAGGTGAACTCCTTGCTCCAATGGCGGAGATGGCTGAACTTGGTGTGCGACTCTTCACTGATGATGGCACCGGAGTGCAGAGCCCATCTCTGATGCGTCGCGCACTCAGTTACGCAAAGCCTCTTGGCGTCACTCTCGCCCAGCACTGCGAAGATGAGGACCTCGCGGGTGGCGGATCAATGAACGAAGGGGAGTACTCAGCGAAACTCGGCCTCATTGGCAGACCAGCACTCGCAGAAGAACTCATGTTGCTACGTGACTTGGAGCTCGTGAAGTTAACTGGTGCGAAGATGCACTTCTTGCACATGTCAACGCAGAACTCAGTGACTCTAATTAGCGCTGCGAAAAAGGCCGGGCTCCCGGTGACCTTTGAGATCGCACCACATCACTTCACCCTTGACGAGAGCGCGTGTAGCGACTTTGATGCCCTCTTTAAGGTGCACCCACCACTTCGCACTAAGTCAGACGTTGCAGCACTCAGAGACGCACTGAGAGACGGCTCGGTTGATGCAGTCGCAACTGACCATGCGCCACATGCCCCTGAGCTAAAAGATCTTGCATTCGATGAAGCGCCGGCTGGAATGCTCGGACTCGAACACGCTGCTTCGCTGACAGTTGACGCTGTGGGAGATGGAAACTCAAGGCGATTCTTTCAAGTAATGAGTAGAGGGCCGGCACGCATTGCGCAACTTCGCCATTCAGACGCTCGCGTTCGACACAGTGGTCAAGGTGGAGACCTGGTGGTTGGCGAAGATGCCAACCTGGTGGTTTTTGATCCGAGCGCAAAATATGTGGTTGATCGCGACAAGTTGCACAGTCGCTCAACGAATACGCCTTATCATGGCCGAGAGCTTCGCGGAAAAGCCCGAGTAACAATTGCTAAGGGCCGCGCATTTAACGAGCAGGGAGAAATTGCGTGAGTCGTCAAGAATCACACCTCGTCCTCTCAGACGGAACCGTCTTTGAGGGCTACGCCGCTGGCTACATTCCTGAGTCTGGATGTACCACCGGTGAATTTGTTTTCAACACCGCACTGAGTGGCTACCAAGAGGTAATCACTGACCCCAGTTACGCCGGGCAGATCATTTCCTTCACGTATCCCCACATTGGTAATTACGGCGTCACGCCGCTGGATGATGAAGCACTCACCCCATGGTGTCGTGGCGTCATTGTTCGTGACCTCTCAGAGTTACCTTCAAACTGGCGCTCGACACAATCGCTCGAAGCATTCCTCATTGCCAACAAGATTCCGGCCCTCGTTGGCATCGATACTCGCAGGCTGACCCGTCACCTTCGAGCGCACGGTGCTCTACCTGGCGCCTTCGGTCACGCACCACTTGAGGTCATTGCCAAGGAGGCCAAGAGCGCAACTGGAACTGATGGCACAGACTACGTATCGGCAGTGTCAACCAAAGAGCGCTACACCAAGGGGTCGGGTGACCTGCACGTCGTTGCCTTTGACTACGGCATTAAGACCACCATGGTGAATCAACTAGCGGAACGCTTCAAGGTAACCGTCGTTCCTTCAAAGACCACCACGGCTGAGGTGCGAGAGCTGAACCCTGACGGTGTGTTTCTAAGCAACGGTCCCGGCGACCCAGCAGCACTCAGTGATGAAGTTGCCGTACTTAAAGAACTGCTTGGCACACTGCCTATTTTTGGCATCTGTCTAGGACACCAGTTGCTTTCGACAGCGCTTGGTGGCACAACGCACAAGTTGCCCTTCGGCCACCACGGCAGCAACCACCCGGTGCAAGACCTCGCCACAAGCCGCATTGAGATCACTGCACAGAATCACAACTACGCGGTCACTCCCGGTTCTCTTTCTAGGGGAGTGGTGAGTCACGTAAATCTAAATGACGGTGTCATTGAGGGCGTTGCCTCAAAAGAAGATCGCTGCTTCTCGGTGCAGTATCACCCCGAAGCTGGCCCTGGTCCACACGATGCTCGCTACCTCTTTGATCGTTTTGAATCGCTGCTTCGTACCGGCGTACTGGAGAACAACTAATGCCGCGTCGTAACGACATCAAATCAATCATGGTGATTGGCTCTGGGCCAATTGTTATTGGACAGGCCTGCGAGTTTGATTACTCGGGCACCCAGGCATGCCAAGTACTTCGTGCTGATGGCTACAAGGTCATCCTCGTTAACTCAAATCCAGCGACGATCATGACCGACCCCGCAACCGCTGACGTCACCTACGTAGAACCACTCGACGCTGACGTGTTGATTGACATTTTGGAAAAGGAACGTCCTGACGCGCTGCTGCCAACCCTTGGTGGCCAGACTGCGCTCAATCTCACCATGGAACTTGTTCGACGTGGTGTTCCAGAGAGGCTCGGTATTGAAGTAATCGGTGCTCGACCAGAAGCAATTGACACCGCAGAAAACCGCGAACTCTTCAAAGCTGCGATGGCTGACATTGGACTTGCTGTTCCACAGTCTGGTTTCGCTCACTCAGTCGATGAAGCGCTTCGAATCGCCGAAGAAATTGGCTGGCCAATCATTATTCGCCCTTCATTCATTCTTGGTGGTGCTGGAACGGGCATTGCTGATAACGCAGCCGACTTCACACAGCTCGCCATTGAAGGTATTGCGGCATCTCCAATTGGTGAAATTCTTGTTGAGAAGTCCATCGCTGGATGGAAGGAATACGAACTCGAAGTCATGCGTGACGTCGCAGACAACTGCGTTGTCATCTGCAGCATTGAGAACTTTGACCCCATGGGCGTACACACCGGTGACTCAATTACCGTGGCTCCAGCACAGACGCTTTCTGATGTTGAGTACCAAGAAATGCGCGACGATGCCTTTGCCGTTCTGCGCCGGGTTGGTGTGGAAACTGGAGGATCAAACGTCCAGTTCGCGGTGAATCCGGCAAATGGTGAGCGCCTGGTTATTGAAATGAACCCACGCGTTAGTCGCTCGAGTGCACTTGCTTCAAAAGCAACTGGATTTCCGATCGCAAAGATTGCGGCGAAGTTGGCCGTTGGATACACACTCAATGAAATCCAAAACGACATCACCAAGTTGACGCCAGCGAGTTTCGAGCCAGTCATTGACTACGTGGTGACAAAGATTCCTCGCTGGGCCTTTGAGAAGTTGCCAGGCGCTAAACCCGAACTTGGAACTCGTATGCAGTCCGTTGGAGAAGTAATGGCGATTGGCCGCAACTTCCAAGAGTCACTGCAAAAGGCCATTCGCTCACTCGAACAAGGTCGAATGGGATTTTCACTCGGCACCAACAATGAGTTCGCCGACCTCGACAGTGACACGCTGTGGCACCGATGCATTGTTGCCACGCCTGAGCGCCTATTTGCCCTGCACGAAGTTATGTGGCGTGGGGCTTCTATTGAAGAAGTTGTTGAACGCACGAAGATTGACCCATGGTTTGTTCACCAGTTAGCGGGCATCATCGCAGCTGAACGTGAACTGATTGATGGCACGAAACTAGAAACGCTTGAAAAGCGTGACTGGCGTAAATACAAGCAAATGGGATTCTCTGATCCACAGATTGCAAATCTCGCTGGCTACGACGTTGCTGCAGTGACCACGATGCGCCGTGACAAGGGAGTTAACACTGTCTTTAAGACGGTTGACACCTGCGCTGCGGAATTTGATGCGCAGACGCCATACCACTACAGCACTTACGAAGACGAGAGTGAAGTTCGCACTTCAGCTCGCGACCGCGTGATCATTCTGGGCTCAGGACCGAACCGCATTGGACAAGGTATTGAGTTTGACTACTGCTGCGTCCATGCATCTATGGCTCTTCGTGACATGGGTTACGAGACAGTCATGGTCAACTGCAACCCAGAAACCGTGTCAACTGACTACTCAACGTCTGACCGCCTCTACTTTGAGCCGCTCACTCCTGAAGACTTGGCAGAAGTGATTCGCGCCGAACAAGCAGCGTGTGTTGATGGAGCGAAGGTCGTCGGCGTGATTGTTTCGCTCGGTGGTCAGACCCCACTAAAGCTTTCGCACTCAGTTGATCCGACGTTGGTGCTTGGAACACCAGTTGTTTCCATTGACGCTGCTGAAGACCGCCAGCAGTGGTCAGACATTTGCAACAAACTCGGCCTTCGCCAACCCCCAGGAGACGTGGTCCTCACACTCGATGAAGCCAAGGCAGTTGTAAAGAAAATCAACTACCCAGTACTTGTTCGCCCTAGTTACGTTCTTGGTGGACGCGCCATGGAAATTGTGTACGACGATAAGCAACTCGAGCGCGTCATGGCCGATCTCACGAGTGCGAGTGGATCGTTAGCCAGAGAAGGTGGTGTTTCACAGAGCCGTCCAATTCTTATTGACCACTTCTTAGAAGACGCGATTGAAGTTGACGTTGACTCAGTGCGAGACAACACCGGCGACATCTTTGTTGCAGGAATCATGGAGCACGTTGAAGAAGCCGGTGTGCACTCGGGTGACTCTGCGTGTGCACTTCCACCACAAAACCTGAGCGACAAAGTGATTGCTGAAATCAAGAGTGCCGCACGAAAGATTGCCACCGAGCTTGGTGTCATTGGTCTCATTAACATTCAGTTCGCCGTAAAGAATGAAGAGGTCTTCATTATTGAAGCCAACCCGCGTGCGAGTCGCACCGTGCCATTTGTTGCAAAGGCCACGGGCGTTCCTTTGGCCCAAGTGGCAGTGCGAGTGATGATGGGCGAAACCTTGCAGTCACTTCGCGATAAGAACATCATTCCTGCAGACACTCCGGTGCCTACGTACATCAGTGTGAAAGAAGCAGTGCTTCCGTTTAGTCGGTTCCCAGGCGTCGACACCGTGCTTGGACCAGAGATGCGTTCAACCGGAGAAGTAATGGGCATTGGTGAAACCTTCGGCATTGCATTCGCCAAGGCACAGCTCGCTGCTGGAAGTCGACTTCCAGACAGTGGACGCGTGTTCATGTCACTTGCTGACCGCGACAAAGTGGAAGGTCTGGTGCTCGCAAGGGAACTTCGCTCACTTGGCTTTACGTTGGCAGCAACAGTTGGAACGGCGGGCTTCTTGCGCTCAAATGATGTTGAGGTGGAAGTTCTCGTTGGAAAGGTCGGCCTCGCTGACCTAGGCGTTGATGCAGTGAGCATGATTGCCAATGGAGACGTGCAACTAGTTGTTAATACGCCGTCGGGCAGTGGTGCTCGTGCAGATGGATCTGCAATCAGAACGGCCTGCGTTGTTCACGCAGTTGCATGTCTCACCACACTGAGTGCTGGGTTTGCCGCTGCAAAGGGAATAGGCGACACGCGCTCTAGAGGGTGGAGAGTCAACTCTCTTCAGGAGCTCCACGGATGAGTCTCCTCGAAACGCACGTTGGCCAAGTGTCTCTTACGTCTCCAGTAATGACGGCAGCAGGAACTGCCGGGTACGGCGACGAGTTAGGTGGATACGGCGACCTGCAGGCCTTAGGAGCCGTTGTAGTTAAGTCTCTGGCGACCTTTGCTTGGGAGGGCAACCCTGCTCCACGAGTTGCGTCCATTGGTGAGCACATGATCAATGCAGTGGGACTTTCTGGCCCCGGAATTGATGCATGGAAAGAAATGTATCTCCCTGACCTCTTGGCAACTGGGGCAACAGTGGTTGGCTCCATTTGGGGTCGCAACATCGGTGAATTCGCTGACGCAGCCGCTGCAATCAAGGGCTCGAACATTGCAGCATTAGAAGTGAATGCTAGTTGTCCGAATCTCGAAGACCGGTCTTCAATTTTCGCTCACTCAGCATCGGCAACTAGTGAGATTGTCAGTGCAACAAAAGTCGCGGGCGTTCCTCTATGGGTAAAGCTAAGCCCGAACACTCCTGACCTCGTAGCTATTGCTGGCGCCGCAATTGAAGCAGGTGCTGATGCACTGGTACTTGTGAACACAGTTGTGGGTCTCGCAATCGACATTGAAGCTCGCAGCGCCGCACTTGGTAACGGTGGGGGAGGCGTAAGCGGCCCGGGCATCTTGCCAATCGCTTTGCGTGCTGTTTACGAATGCCGCGTCGCCTACCCGCAGATTCCAATCGTCGGTGTTGGCGGAATTACCAGTGGTGAAGATGCAGTTGCCATGATGATGGCGGGAGCAAACGCGGTTGAAGTTGGAACTGCAACATTTGCGAACCCACGAGCCCCGTGGATTATTCAGAACCAACTAGAGAAGTGGCTACAGAAGCACAGCGTTTCTAGCGTCTCTGAAATTATTGGAGCGGCACATGGTTGATGTCTTTGGAGTTCGCCTCCAAGAACGTATCCGTGCTCTTGGCCCCCTGTGCGTGGGAATTGATCCAAGCAAGCAGTTGCTCGAAGCCTGGGGAAGAGAAGACACTATTGAGGGTCTTGAGTTCTTCTCGCTCGCAGTTTTAGAAGCAGTCATTGGCACCGCCGCTGCCATTAAGCCCCAAGTCTCATTCTTTGAAAGATTCGGATCCGAGGGATTTCAAGTTCTTGAGCGTCTATTGCAAGATGCTCGTGACGCGGACATCCTCATTGTCGCTGACGCCAAGCGTGGTGACATTGGATCAACCAACGAGGGCTACGCCGACGCTTGGTTGAGCGATCGGTCACCTCTTCGCGCAGACGCACTAACGGTTAGCCCGTATCTCGGTGTTGGAGCGCTCAGCCCGATTTTTGAAAAGGCTCAGGCCACCGGACGTGGCGTCTTTGTCCTCGCGGCAACTTCGAACCCCGAGGGGCGAATCATTCAAACCGCTAGAACGAGTGACAACGAAATGATTGAAGAAGTAATTCTTCGTAGCGTCGCAGAGCTCAATCAGCGTGACGACGGACTTGGTTCAATAGGCGTTGTCCTTGGTGCCACAAGAGACAAGCCGCAGTTCAATCTGTCATCTCTCGGCGGCCCATACCTCGTTCCAGGTG
>Ga0214253_100520_pt1 | contig 8605 bp, 8 predicted proteins | sample TroBogypolimnion_FD_153091 | JGI IMG/M metagenome (GOLD analysis project Ga0214253, IMG submission 153091) | Freshwater microbial communities from Trout Bog Lake, WI - 21JUL2009 hypolimnion | ecosystem: Environmental > Aquatic > Freshwater > Lake > Hypolimnion/Profundal zone | place: Trout Bog...
CACCCCTCCTACGCAGAGTGCGAATGTATCCGCACCAACTCCACAGGCCGGCGTTCCACCAATTCCAAAATCTTCTGCATCGACTACGCCTCCCGTTGTACCCACCGCGATACAAGTCGTTGCGCCAACTCCATTAGCGCCAGCAGCACCGCGACCAACTCCAGTCGTACAAGCACCTCAAGTTTCAACAACAATTACCCCAGCTGATCCCGTCGTAAAGCCGATCCCGACTTTAGTTACACCTGGCGCTGCAACGATGGAACCAATCCGTGGAGTATCTGCTCGCGTCGTACAGAGCATGGAAGCATCACTCAACGTTCCTACCGCAACAAGCGTTCGGGCGATTCCTGCCAAACTCATGATCGACAACCGCACAGTGATAAACAATCATCTGGCCCGGGCACGTGGTGGCAAAGTTTCTTTCACTCATCTCATTGGTTATGCAATGATCAAAGCGCTGCGCGCTATGCCAGAGATGAATACTTTTTTCGGTGAACTCGATGGCAAGCCTGCTCTGGGTCGCCCCGAACATATCAACTTAGGAATCGCAATCGACTTGGCAAAACCAGATGGTTCACGCCAACTCTTAGTACCTTCTATTAAGGGCTGCGAAGAGCTCGACTTTGCCCAGTTCTGGGCTTCGTATGAAGAGACGGTTCGTAAGGCGCGCACTGGCACACTCACCGTCGAAGATCACGCTGGAACAACTGTTTCACTGACCAATCCCGGAACTCTTGGAACCGTGCACTCGGTCCCCCGCTTGGTTCAGGGCCAAGGTTTGATTCTTGGTGTTGGTGCCATGGATTACCCCGCAGAGTTCCAAGGCGCGAGTGAGGAGACTCTCACTAACTTAGCTATTTCAAAGACCATCACACTTACAAGCACCTATGACCACCGCGTCATTCAAGGAGCACAATCTGGTGACTTCCTGCGCCGCATCCACGAATTAATCTTGGGTGGCGACCACTTCTACGACGAGATCTTCTCGGCCCTGCGCATTCCTTATGAGCCAATTCGTTGGAGCGTTGATTTCCATTTCTCCAAAGAGGATCAGATCAGCAAGACCGCTCGCGTACAGCAGTTGATCGAGTCTTACCGCACCTTTGGCCACTTGATGGCCGATACCGATCCCCTGCGCTATCGCCAACGCAGCCATCCTGATCTCGATGTTGTTAATCATGGGCTCTCACTCTGGGATCTCGATCGCGAATTTGCGACCGGCGGTTTTGGCGGAAAGTCATTTATGAAGTTGCGGCGTATCCTCGGCATTTTGCGTGACTCGTACTGCCGCTCTGTCGGCGTTGAGTACATGTATATGGAAAATCCTGTTGAACGTAAGTGGATGCAGGAGCATGTTGAAGTTGGTGCACCGCGTACGCCTCGTGAAGAGCAACTACGTATCTTGCGCAAGCTCAACTCGGCCGAAGCCTTTGAATCATTTTTGCAGACCAAGTACGTCGGACAGAAACGCTTCTCCCTCGAAGGCGGAGAGTCCCTCATCCCATTGCTCGATGCGATCCTCGACAGTTCTGCCAAGAGCGGAATGGAAGAGGTCTGTATCGGAATGCCACATCGCGGCCGCCTCAATGTATTGGCGAATATTGGTGGCAAGTCCTATGGCCAGATCTTCCAAGAGTTCGAAGGTCATTACGCCGAAAATTCCGTACAAGGAACTGGTGACGTTAAATATCACCTCGGTACCAAGGGTGTATTTAAAGCTGACTCTGGTGAGACCACCAAGATCTATCTTGCTGCAAATCCTTCACACCTGGAAGCGGTTAACCCCGTATTAGAAGGAATCGTTCGCGCCAAGCAAGATATCAAGGGCGTGCATGAGGCTTATTCTGTACTGCCAATTCTGGTCCACGGCGACGCTGCATTCGCAGGTCAAGGCGTTGTGTCAGAGACCCTCAACCTTTCCCAGCTCAAGGGTTATCGCACCGGTGGCACCATCCATATCGTTGCCAATAACCAAGTTGGATTTACGACATCCCCCCATGCAGCTCGTTCATCCACCTATTCGACTGATATCGCCAAGATGATTCAAGCACCGGTATTCCATGTCAACGGTGATGACCCAGAGTCAGTTGTGCGCGTTGCTCGCCTAGCCTTTGAATATCGCCAAGAGTTCAATAAAGATGTCGTGATCGATATGGTCTGTTACCGTCGCCGCGGTCATAACGAGGGCGATGAGCCAAGTTACACCCAGCCAATGATGTACAAACTCATTGAAGCCAAACGCAGCACCCGTAAGTTATATACCGAAGCACTTATTGGTCGCGGAGATATCACCGTCGATGAGGCCGAAGAAGTCTTGCGCGATTACCAAGCGCAGCTGGATGCGGTGTATGCCGCGGTTCATAACGTTGAGCCAGAGCAAGGTCCAAGCGCGATCCCAGAAGTTACAGAACCACTCAATTTGCAGACCGGCGTGGCTGAAGCAACGCTTCGTCAGATCGCTGCAACTCAGGTGGCAACTCCCGAAGGATTCGTAATCCACCCACGCCTGGCACCGCAACTGGCAAAGCGCACCGAGATGCTCGATGAAGGCACCGTCGATTGGTCGACCGGTGAACTCCTCGCCTTTGGATCGCTACTGCTTGAAGGTCATCCAGTACGTCTCGCCGGACAAGATGTTCGCCGCGGAACTTTCTCTAATCGCCACGCTGTTATCGTCGATCAGAACACCGGTGGAGATTGGTTCCCATTACGCGGACTCATCAACGATGACAATCATTTCTTCGTCTTTGACTCACTGCTCTCGGAATATGCAGCGATGGGATTTGAATACGGGTACTCCGTCGAGCGCGAAGATGCTCTAGTCCTCTGGGAAGCGCAGTTCGGTGATTTCGCCAACGGTGCGCAATCTATCGTCGATGAATTCATTTCCAGTTCTCTGCAGAAGTGGGGCGAGCGTTCATCAATCGTTCTGCTCTTGCCACACGGTTATGAAGGCCAAGGACCAGATCACTCCTCCGCACGTATCGAACGCTATCTTGCGCTCTGTGCCGAAGAGAACATGACTGTTGCCCAGCCAAGCACACCTGCCTCTTACTTCCATCTATTGCGTTGGCACACCAAGAACGCAGCGCGTCGCCCACTCATAGTCTTTGAGCCAAAGTCGATGTTGCGACTCAAGGCAGCGGCCTCCGGTCTCGCTGATTTCACTTCAGGAACATTTAGACCGCTGATCGATGACAGCACTGTCACCAACGCGACTCGTGTGATCTTCTGCTCTGGCAAGATCTATTGGGATCTCGTTGCAGAACGCGCCAAGCTCGGTGAGAACACCACCGCGATCGTCCGCGTCGAACAGCTCTATCCATTCCCTATTGAAGAGTTCATGCGCGTCGCAAACGCTCACCCACATGCCAACCTGCTCTGGGTGCAAGATGAGCCAGCTAACCAAGGTCCATACCCATTTGTTGCTCTCAATACCTTTGAGGCACTTGAAGGTCGCACCTTGCGTCGCGTCTCGCGGCGTGCAACAGCAAGCCCAGCAACGGGTTCACATCACTTGCATGAAGAAGAGCAGCACGCTCTGATTACTGAGGCATTTACTCGCTAAAGTCGAAGTGCTCCCCGCGGAGCGCTTTCTTGTATTTCTTATAAGTTCCGTTGGCTCTGTGGATACCGCGCTGACGTCTCAGCGTTCCTCCATAGGATGTAAACGAAAAACGAGGAAGAACACCCCTAAAGAGAATTAGCTTTTTCTTCACACGGAACATTCGATCCCTGAACAAGAATTGCTGAGTTCGATTCCGTTCGCCATGTCCAAAGTAAGCAAGCGAACCCTCAATCCATCTTTCTAAGTCATTCTTTTCTCGAGTGTGAATCACCCATCCTGTTGTATCAAAGTTCGGATCAAGAATGGACTCTGAGGAACTGGGCCACAATTCACATAGACCCTTTTTCATCGCAATTGGATAGGCGAACCTCTCCAAAAATGGGGTTCGAGCCAGAGCGCGCAACCAGAATGGACCTCTATGAAAATTAAATTCTGGATGGAAATCGTGGGGATAATCATCCCACCCTCTGATTTTCATATCGTCCCCTCCAATTTAGGAAAGACTAATCTAGCCCCTGCGGTAGCGAATCAGAACTCGACCGACAATTTCACGTGGCGCCAGCAATCCCCAAGTTCTTGAATCGGTGCTGGCATCTTTGTTATCGCCCTCGACCCAAAGTCCATTTTCATCTGCTCGCATCACGCGCTTGATCAACAGGATTCCAGGATAGCTCTCGCGCTCGATCACCACGACTTTCCCAACCAAGCGTTGCGCCGCGCTCACTGCACGCAAACGGCGAAAGAGCAGCCAATCGCCATCGTTATAGGTGGGGCTCATCGAGTTGCCGCTCACCGCAATAGTTCTAAATGGAAGGTGTGCCATGGGAGTAGTAGTCTGACACATAGGACGATTCGTTTTTATTAAAGAAGGAGCACCTATGTTTAAGCCAACTCTCGTTGGATTTGCCCACTGCGATCTACCCTGCGGAATCTACGATCCTGCACAGGCCAAGATCGAAGCACAATCAGTAAAAGCTGCCATGGAGAAGTACGCGGCCAGCAGCGATGTTGATTTCAAGTCACGCGCAGTAGCAGTTAAGGAAGAGCGCTCTGAGATGGTCAAGCACCACCTCTGGGTTCTCTGGACTGATTACTTCAAGGCTCCACACTTCGAGGCATACCCACAACTCAACACCTTGTTCAATGAAGCTACCAAGCTCGCCGGTGCCGGTGGCACAAAGGGAACAAACGATGTTGCGGTAGCCGATAAGTTGTTGGCAAAGATCGAAGAGATCTCCGAGATCTTCTGGGCTACCAAGAAGGCTTAATTAACTAGCGGCGCTGGTGCGCGGAAGATTTTCCGCTGCACTCCGTGCCATAAAAGAAACACGATCTACTAATCGCCGTTGCACTTGTGCGACGGCGATTATTCTTTGCTCTTGATGAATTTCACATTCGAAGGTCAAGATATTGTCGCTGAACTCTGTGGCTTTAACTAAAGCGCGAACTTCGGCGCCAATTGCAACCGCTCCCCGCATCTGAATAGCAGCGCCAATGGTGAAGGTAGTTTCGCCAGTTTCGAAGTATTCGGCGATTGCAGCGCTACAAGCTGACTCGATAACGTTCAGAGCAGAATTTGCAGCTAGTACTGGCAGATCATTGAACCCTTGCGCGACCCCGGTATCGAGTGGGCGAACCGTGAGGGAAGCCATCCCTACCGATCCCACAAGTTGCTCTGGTTGCATACCCAAAACTTAATGGATTTGAGGGTAAAAAGTAGGAGTTACTGCTCTTCGTTAAAGTCGTGGCGAATCTCTTGGGTGAACTCTTGCGTGACTTGGATCGAGGTAGTTCCGTCAAAAGTGAAATTCGTGATGGTGGTAGATGACGAGAAGAACTGGACTTGAGACTGCCCCGCTAGCTCTTCTGTTTGTTGCAAAATCCGATCGTGCAACTCTTGCGGCGCCTGCTCATTGCAGTTCATTTGGAGCAATTCCTTCAAAAAGGCTACAGCGGTGCTCTCGTGCAGCATCTCTTCGTTGCAATCCGCACATTCTTGGAAGTGGGTCATATAGGACTGATACTCCTGCTCGGACGGGAGCTCGTGGTCGATGAATAGAACGAGAGTCTGCAGAATTTGATCGCAGGGTAGGTGCGCAGAATTATGCATCGCTACCTCGATTAAATCCACGGTCCTTGGCGTATTCGGCGAGCGAGCTACGAAGGAGTTTGCGGCCACGATGCAGACGAGACATCACGGTACCTGATGGGACTCCGACGATATCGGCGATCTCTTTGTAAGAGAATCCTTCGACATCGGCGAGATAGACAGCCATACGAAAATCCTCTGGCATGGCAGCGAGCGCAGCTTTGACATCTACATCGACGATGCCATCGAGTGCGACATCTTCGGCGGAGCGGCCTTGATCGCTGGTGTGGCTGGCAGCGTCATAAATCTGCCAATCTTCGAGCTCGCCATCGCTGATCTGCGGGCGACGCTGGTCCTTGCGATAAGTATTGATGAAAGTTGTAGTGAGAATGCGATAGAGCCAGGCTTTGAGATTGGTACCTGGTTCAAATTGATGGAAGGCGACGAAGGCCTTGGCATAGGTATCTTGCACCAGATCCTGGGCATCTTGCGGATTCTTGGTGTAGCGCATGGCTGCTGCGTATAACTGATTGGTGTACTGCAGCGCGTCGCGCTCAAAGCGCGCCTTCTTTTGGGCAGGGCTCTCGGTGGCGCGATCCACAACCGCGACCTCAGAATGATTGATATCCATTACAGACAAGGCTACTCCCACAAGGTGTGAACCACCTGAACGGAAAGTTTATTCCCGCTTAGAAGAGGGTCTCTGGCTCGCCGAGTTCGATTGGCGCAATGAGTTGCGAACCATTGTTAGCTGTGGAATTTACGCGGGATGAGACTGGATAAGCGCTCAATCCCAGAGCGGGCTGCGCAATATCCATTAAGCCCCGGATCTCATCCACCTTATTCAATGCGGGGTCGAGCCACGCATCCCACCGCTCGCGGGGCAAGAAAGTTGGCATGCGATGATGAACGGTCGCGAGAAATTCGACTGCGGGACGGGTGATGATTGCAGCGCTCTCTTGATAACTCCCATCGGGGCTGCGCCAACGATCCCAAATTCCGGCAAATGCAATCAAGCCATCACCATGAATGAAGAATGGTTGCTTGGGAGCGTACGGACCCATCTCGGTAGCCCACTCGTAATAACCGCTCGCAGGTATTAAGCAACGGCGGGATGTAAATGCATTTCTGAAAGTCGGCTTCTCGTGCACCGTTTCGGTTCGAGCATTAATGGCTTGTGATTGTGAGCGCAGCGCACTTTGTGCATCTTCTGACCAAGGAGCGATCAACCCCCAAGAGACAGTAGCGAGTTCACGCTGGGCTTCGCGATTATCGCGCACGATATAAATATCACGCGTCGGTGTGATGTTCCAGTCGGCGGGTAGAACCGGGCCTACATAACCAGTGGTGATCTCAAAGGCATCCATCAGCTCATCCTGGCTGGCGCTGAGGGCATATCGACCGCACATGAGCGTAAAGGTATCTCAGGTAGGCTTACCGTATGACGAATTTGTGGCGCGCTCCCTACCGGGGGAACCTCCCGGTAAAAGCGACGCTCACAATTCCTGGCTCCAAATCCGTGACAAACCGGGCTTTGATCTTGGCCGCGCTCTGCGATTCACCATCAGTTCTGCGCCGTCCGCTCCACTCTCGTGATTCCGCCTTGATGATCGCTGGCTTAAAGGCAATTGGGGTCGGGATTGAAACCGCAGCCAATGGTGATCTGACTATTACTCCGGCTCCACTCTTTGGCCCAGCTTCTGTCGATGTCGGCAACGCCGGAACGGTGATGCGCTTTCTGCCGCCGGTAGCTGCAATGGCCAGGGGGATTATTCATTTTGATGGCGATGCCAGATCGCACGAACGTCCGCTCGGTCCTGTCATCAAAGCGCTCGAAGCCTTGGGCGTTTCGATTGAACATGGTGGACGCTATTCATTGCCAATGACCATCAACGCCAATGGCCAACTGCGCGGTGGCACCGTTGAAGTAGATGCAACTTTGTCGAGCCAATTCATCTCGGCGCTCTTGCTGGTAGCTCCTGCCACTAAAGAGGGAGTCACCCTTAAGCACGTCGGTACTTCGCTACCTTCGCTCCCCCATATTGAAATGACTATCGCCATGCTCCGCGAAAAGGGTGTCGAAGTAGTTGTCGGCGACAATCAGTGGACCGTAAAACCCGCGATCATGCACGGCGCAGATTCAGTTATTGAGCCAGATCTCTCTAATGCCGCTCCATTTATGGGCGCAGCGATGATCAGCGGCGGCACCGTTGTTATTCGCGATTGGCCCCGATCGACAACGCAACCTGGTGATGATCTCCGCGATATCTTTACCCAGATGGGTGCGCATGTTGAATTCCAGGGTGATGATTTAGCTATTACTGGCGGTGCGATTCATGGCATCGATATCGATCTGCATGATGTTGGAGAATTAACTCCATCGATCGCAGCGCTCTGCGTCTTTGCGGATTCCCCTTCTTACCTACGCGGCATCGCTCACTTGCGCACGCACGAAACCGATCGTTTGGCGGCGCTGGCCACCGAGATAAATAATTTGGGTGGCGAAGTCATCGAAGAGCCTTCTGCGCTGCGCATAATTCCGAAGCCATTGCACGCTGGCACTTTTCATACTTATGACGATCATCGCTTGGCAACGGCTGGCGCCATGATTGGGCTACGCATCGATGGAATCGATGTAGAAAATATTGAGACAACGCGCAAGACCCTCCCCGATTTTCCTGGGGCCTGGGCTGAACTGCTAACAGGAAATCAATGACCCCTCGCGATCTCGATGAAGATGATGTTCGGATCCGTCCGAAGCGCTCTTCCCGCCCGCGAACTAAAGATCGTCCCGATTATTCTGCAGCCGAACTCGCTCGCATCATCGCAGTAGATCGCGGTCGCAGCGCCGCTCTCATTGAAAATACCGGTGTTGTGGTTACCGCCATGAAGGCGCGCGAACTGGGTAAGAAATCAGTCGTGGTCGGAGATATCGTGCGCATCGTTGG
>Ga0214253_100543_pt1 | contig 8379 bp, 8 predicted proteins | sample TroBogypolimnion_FD_153091 | JGI IMG/M metagenome (GOLD analysis project Ga0214253, IMG submission 153091) | Freshwater microbial communities from Trout Bog Lake, WI - 21JUL2009 hypolimnion | ecosystem: Environmental > Aquatic > Freshwater > Lake > Hypolimnion/Profundal zone | place: Trout Bog...
GTTCAAACTGTGGAAGAGCAGGAATAGCCGCCCCTGATTGCGGCACATTCTTTAGTAAGACTTCCACGATCTCGTTAGCTTCCACTGGGCTCACATCGCCAACAATACTCACAATGATGCGATCGCCGCGATAAAACTGTTGATGAAATCTTGCTAAATCAGAAACGCTTACTGAGCCAACCGATTTGACAGAAGGTGATTCGCTCAGTGGATAATTACCATAAACAGACTTTCTAAAACGGCGCTCAAGCACTGACTCAGGCTTCGTTTCTGCTTCTAGCAAACCGGTAATAGCGCGCTGTTTCTCACGTTCTAATATTTTGGCATCGTATGTTGGCGCACTGAGCATCGCTGATGCCAATTGCACGGCGCGATCACGCAGATCTTTGCGGCTCAGACTCCGAATCCGAATCACAGCGCGCTCACCCCCAACCGATATGCCAAAGTTAGCACCTAAGTCAGCGATTTCATCGGCAATTTGCGCTTCGCTTAAAGCGCCCTTTGATGATCTGGCACCATAGTTCATCAACTCTGCGGTCATGGACGCAAGTCCACTCTTGCCAGTCGGATCGAAGCGGTCGCCCGCATCAACACTGATCTCAATATCCAGCATGGGCAAGGCCTGAGTTTGGACTAAATAGGCCTTGGCACCTTTAACTGAATCGAGTTTCTCAATCGGCAAAATAGCTTGGGCAGATTGCAACAATCCAAATACAAGAATGATTACGCAGTAAGATTGTTTGATGAGTCTCATTATTTGCCCTCCTTCACTACTGACTTGCGGGCTTGAGGATCCAACACGGCAATTGTTAGGCTTTCGTCTAGGAGATATTTTTTTGTTACCGCTTGTACCTGCTCTGGGGTAATGGTCTGCATCCTTTCCAACATGGGATCAATATCGCGCCACGAAAAGCCAGCCATTTCCATACCGCCAATTTCCATTGCCTGACCAAAAATAGAGTCACGCTTGTAAATTTGACTTGATAGTAATCGGACTTTAATACGCTTGAGCTCAGAATCCAAAACGCCTTTTTGTGCAATCTCATTTAAGACTCTGCGAATACTGGCTTCTGCTTGTGCAACAGTTTTGCCTTTTGCCAAGCTTGCGTTGATCTGGAATAACTCTGGTCCACGAGAAATCATGTCATACGAAACACCTACATCATTGACTACGCGCTCTTGTTTAACCATGACGCGATTTAAACGCGCATTATCGTAACCATCCAAGACAGCTGATAGCAGCTCTAGTGCATAGGGCTCAACATCGTCCTGCGCTCCCACTTGTAAACGCGGCACCTTCCAAGCCATTGCCAGCTGGGGGCTATCTGCAGGCGCCTTCACCTCAACATGTTTAATGCCCTTTTGCACGGGTTCAATCTGAGGTTTACGCACTGGTAATTCATGGGCAGATATCACGCCATAATATTTTTCTACTGCCCGCCTAGTTTGCTCTGGGTCAACATCGCCGCTGATCACTACAGTCGCATTGTTTGGAGCATACCAACTGCGATACCAATCACGCGCATCTGTAGCCTTCATGTTTTCTAAATCATTCATCCAACCCACCACGGGGTGCCGATAAGGCGAACTCATAAAAGCAGTAGCCATCAGCGATTCATTTAAGAGGCTGCTGGGATTGTCTTCTGTCCGTAAACGACGCTCTTCCATTACAACCTGAATTTCTTTTAAGAACTCCGCATCATCAAAATTCAGGTTAGACATGCGATCTGCCTCAAGCTTCATCACCTCGTTGAGCTTTGATTTTTCCACTTGCTGAAAATACGCCGTGTAATCACGAGAGGTAAAAGCATTTTCACGTCCGCCCAGCGCAGCAACTAGACGAGAAAATTCTCCAGCTTTTACTTTCTCCGTACCCTTAAACATCATGTGCTCTAGTACGTGCGCCACTCCAGTGCGCCCATTCATTTCATCCATTGAGCCAGCACGGTACCAAACCATATGGGCAACGGTAGGCGCACGGTGATCTTCTTGAACGATGAGCTTGAGCCCATTGGCAAACTGATATTCATGGGTATTACTTGATTGGCCGGCCGGGGCTGCCCAAGCATATTGGGAGCAGGTGATCAATAAGAAGAAAAATTGCAACAAAATAGAGCGCATCTGTGAGTTCACCATATTCTTAGATTAAATTGATAAGATGCATGTTTTAAATTGTATCGACTATGTTCGGCCTACGTAAAACCCTCGGATCCCTTTTCAAATCAACTCAGACTGATGAAGCCTGGTTTGATACTTTAGAAGACTCCCTCATTCAAAGTGATGTTGGGTTGCCTACGACTGAGCAATTAATTGCTAAGTTACGTAAGGCTGCCAAATCAGAAAAAGCCTCCAGCCCAGAAGCGCTGCAAGCCTTACTGATTCAAGAAGTTACTGTATTGCTTGGCGCCCTAGAGCCTTCACCCAATCCCCTCTATACCCGTAATCCTGCAACGATTCCTGAAGTATGGCTGGTGGTTGGCGTCAATGGTGCAGGTAAAACCACTACCATTGGCAAGCTCTGCCGCCTCTTCCAGTCACAAGGCAAGTCGGTATTACTCGCCGCTGGTGATACCTTCCGCGCCGCTGCTCGCAACCAGCTTCAAGAATGGGGTGGGCGCAATCAAGTGGATGTGATTTCCCAAGAGGGTGGTGATGCTGCCGCGGTAGCCCATGATGCAATCCATGCGGCCATCTCTCGCAAGAGCGACATTCTGATTATTGACACCGCTGGACGCCTTGCTACACAAGATCACTTGATGGAAGAACTCAAAAAGGTGAAACGCGTCATTGGCAAGGCCCTTCCTGGGGCCCCTCACCAGACTTTGCTGGTACTTGATGGCAATACTGGTCAAAATGGCTTAAGCCAGGTAAAAGCCTTTCATGGGGCTCTGGGGCTTACCGGAATCATTGTCACTAAATTAGATGGCACTGCTAAAGGCGGCGTCATCTGTGCTCTGGCCTATACCCTTCAGGATGGGCCAAAACCGGCTGTTTTAGCCCTTGGCAAAGGCGAGGGAATTGATGACTTAGTAGCCTTCACGGCTAGTCAGTATTCATCAGAATTATTCAATTAAATCATAGGCTTATAGATCTAAAAAACCATTAGCACTCGCTTGACAAGAGTGCTAAAATAGAACTCTATCAACACCTCCAATTTACTAAAAGAAAATGATTCAAAAGAAAGCAAATAAACCGCTAATGCAAGCAAGGCAAACACTGCCAGCAGTGCACACTGCTGCGGCTATGTCTGCCTTTCCGGTTCTGCCATCTCTTGGGGTTGGTACGCTCGATTCGTATATCTCATACGTTAATCGCGTGCCGATGCTCAGCGCTGCGGAAGAGTTACATCTTGCGCAAGAATTTCGTCGTACTGAAAATGTTGATGCTGCGAGAACTTTAGTGCTCTCACATCTGCGTCTCGTCGTATCTGTAGCCCGTCAATATTTAGGCTATGGCATTCCACATGCCGACCTTATTCAAGAAGGTAACGTTGGTTTGATGAAGGCCGTAAAACGCTATGACCCAAGCCAAGGCGCCCGCTTAGTCTCTTATGCAATCCATTGGATTAAAGCCGAGATTCATGAGTACATTCTCAAGAACTGGCGTCTTGTCAAAGTAGCCACCACTAAAGCGCAACGTAAATTATTCTTTAATCTACGCAGCAATAAACCTACTCTGAGTGCATTAACGCCAAGCGAAGTTGAAGCTTTAGCAAAAGCACTCGACGTCAAAGGTTCTGATGTTAAAGAAATGGAAATGCGTCTTGCTGGCGGTGACGTTGCCTTAGAGGGTGAGGACAACGATGATGAATCTGCTTATGCGCCGATTCAGTGGCTGGCCGACAATACGCAAGAGCCAACAGCAATGATGGCTGCTGCTGAGACAGATACATTGCAGGGCCCTAAGTTAGATCAAGCGCTCATGGCTTTAGATGAGCGTAGCCGTAACATTGTTCAATCTCGCTGGTTGGCAATGGATGCGGAAGGCAATGGCACAAAAACATTGCATGATCTTGCTAGTGAATATGGCATCTCAGCAGAACGTGTTCGCCAAATTGAGACCTCTGCCCTCAAAAAAATGCGCGGCCTGCTGCAAGCAGCCTAAGCGCTTCTCCCTACCACCCTACTTTAGTAACTCTTTCAAGTCATGCGCCAAGGTCTCTGGACCTTGTGCATGTTTGATATATAGGCGTAGATGGCCATCTGGATCAAACGCATAGCTGCCTGCTGTGTGATCCATGGTGTATGAACCAGGACTGGTTCCTGGAACCTTCTTGTAGTAAATCTTGAAGTCTTTTGTCACCTGATCCAATGCCGCTTGATCCGCTGGTCGCAAGCCCAAGAAACGGGGGTCAAAGGCGGGAACATATTGCTTCAAAATAGCCGCTGTATCACGCTCAGGATCAACAGTAACAAAGAGTACCTGTACCTTATCAGCCTGAGGACCCATGAGGGTCATGACCTGCTGCATTTCCGTTAGGGTTGTTGGGCAGACATCAGGACATTGGGTATAACCAAAGAACATCACCACCACCTTGCCTTTGAAGTCGGCTAAGGTTCTTGTTTTGCCATCTGGATCAAGCAAGCTAAAGTCTTTTCCAAAAGCAGTGCTGCCAGTAATGTCGACATTCTTAAATTCAGGCTTTTGACTGCAAGCAGCCAAGGCCAGGAATAGCGCAACAAGTAAACATGATCTGATGAAATTCATAGTGATCTCACATGAAATAGTGATCTATTAACAGCGCTGCGAATAAGAGCGATAAATAGGTAATTGAAAAGCGGAAAGTTTTCTTAGCTAATGCATCGCTGTAAGAAATAAATAGTGCAATAACGTATGCCAAAAATAGCAGGCCCAAGATGAGCGCTGAGATCAAATAGACCACACCACTCATGCCGTAGATATAGGGAAGTAAAGTAGCCGCAATCAATATTAAGGTGTAGAGCAAGATATTAAGCAAAGTAAAGCGCTCACCGTGAGTCACGGGTAGCATCGGTAGGCCAGATTGAACATAGTCATCACGCCGGTATAAAGCCAAAGCCCAGAAGTGCGGAGGAGTCCAAACGAAAATAATCAGGACCAACAGCCATGCCTCTGCAGATAGCGTATTGGTCACAGCAGCCCAACCAAGTGCAGGAGGCATTGCGCCTGATAAACCCCCAATCACAATGTTCTGAGGGGTTGCAGGCTTTAGTAGCCAGGTATAGATCACTGCATAACCAACAAAGGTAGCTAAAGTCAGCCACATCGTCAATGGGTTGCAGAAGTTCCACAAAATAATCATCCCCAATGTACCGAGTACGATTGAGAAAATCACAATGCTGAAAGGAGTGACTTCGCCGGTCGCAGATGGGCGCCAGGCTGTTCTTTTCATCTTGGCATCGACCGCTTGTTCGATCAAACAGTTCACGGCAAACGCTGCACCAGCCAATAACCAAATACCGACAATCCCACCAATCAATATTGGGTAAGGAACCATTCCAGGCGTTGCCAAGAACATACCAATTACGGCACAAAATACCGCTAACTGAGTGACGCGGGGCTTAGTTAATACCCAGTACTGACGCCAGCGGGGCATTACTGTGGGTGTGGATGATTGCGGGCTGCTCATATCAATTTAGCGATCTTCATTTGAATGGGTGACTTCCACGAGGCCCAGTAAGTCATACGGACTAAACAGAATACCAAAGCGGCCGATCCACCTGTATGCATTAAGGCGGCCAATAAGGGCCATTGGAAAACAACGTTCGATATTCCAGTGAGAACTTGCAGGATTAAAAGTGCAGATAGTAATTTGGCTAGCTTGCTGACTTGAGGCAATACGCTAGTGACTAAACCGGATGCGTTGAAAGCCAAAAAGGAAAGGGTTATTAATACGAGCACAGCAAAAACACGATGCGCCCAATGAATTGCTTGCAACGACGCAGGGGAAACATATTCGCCCATAGCATTACGTCCCAGCTCCCTCCACAAGGTAAAGCCTTCCTGCCAATTTGCTTTGGGCCATAAAGCACCAAGACAGGTTGGAAAATCTGGGCAGGCTAAGACTGCGTAATTAGTACTCACCCAGGCGCCTAAGAAGATCTGCATTGTCAGCACCACAAATGCGATAGTGAGCAATGTTGCAGAGATTGGCTTGCTGCGCAGCTCAAGAATCTTGGATTCTTTTTCTTGCCAGTTCTGTTGCGCATAAGCAGTGAGTGATGCAAGCAATACCAAGGCCAATATCAAGTGAATGGTGACAATAATGGGCTGAAGTTTCATGGTCACTGTCCAAGCACCAAATGCACCTTGAATACAAACCAGTACTAGCAAAGCCAGACTTCCGAGAAGCGGTTTCTTGCCCAAGCTTTTCATCTTACTAAGTGCCAAACCCAGCTGAACCACAATCAATGCACCAACCGTCATCGCCAGATAACGGTGAATCATTTCAATCCAAGCCTTCATCACTGTGACAGGTCCATCTGGCAAGGTCGACTGTGCCATTTGAATATCACCAATCGCATGCCATGGATTGGAGGTGCCATAGCAACCAGGCCAATCAGGGCAACCTAATCCAGAATCGGTTAGGCGAGTAAATGCGCCAAATACAATCAGATCAAACGTCATAAAGACCAAAATCCAATTGAGTTTTGTGAAAAAACGATAGTCAGGCCTTGTCCATAGATAAGCCAAAGGTAAGCCTGCAAAAATAATTGCAATCGTTGCTAGCTCCAGGAATAAAGCCGGCTGACTCATTGCAAACTTTCACCCTTGTGATTGAGGCGCAACAATTTTTCCAAATCTTTTTTAATGTTGGCGAACTCTTTAGATGAATTTGTAACCGGGAAATACATCATTTTTGCCGGACTAGGATCTACTAGCTGAATCGCTTTTCCAGCACCTTCGCGATCTAACCATGCCTGAAACTCGGCTTTAAGCTTTGGATCAGACGGAAGATTAACCACCTTAAGGCCTGCCGTCTTTTCATCATAGGCAAGAGCGACTTCAGGGTCCACTGGCTTGCCGTCAAGATTCACCCAAAGCAATTGCACGCGCCCACTCTCTCTGCCCATCGCAACACGCAATTGCCTCATCAAAAATAGCGCCTCAATGCAGGACTCATTCTTGATCTGGCAATCACCAGCAGGACGAGCAACTAATAAGGTCCACTTACCCTTTAAAGGAACGCTGAACCACGCCTCATTTGCATCCTGTGCGGGCTGAACTAAAACCCCAAAGTTGGTTTTTCCACCTTCAGGCTTAATCACGTAATAGGCAAAATAAGAGGCAATCACTGGCGCAGCGCATGCCAGCAAAAGAAATAGCATTTGCATTCTGCCGCGACGTGTTCGCGCATCAATCGCTACAGAATCTGCCGATGCTGGTATTAACAACTCTTTATCACTCACTTTGATCCCCATGCTTTCGCTGCTGGATTAATCCACTAATCAGCCAAAATAAAAAACCGCTTAAAGCCAATGCAAACCACTGAAAGGCATAAGCATAATGGCGATCGACTCCTGTTGTCAGTGGTGCCCATTCACGCAATAGGCCATCTTCTACACCCACCTCATTCTCACGCAATATAAAAGGGCTCTGCTCCCAGTGATGGAGCTGTCCTTCACGCTCTAATTCAAAATTTTGCTCTATCCGGGGCGCTCCAATAACCACATCACCTGTCTTTTTCCCAAGCTCATAAACTTTTCCTGGGTGCGCAAATACAATGCCCTCAATCGATACTAGGCCTTCCCGAGTCTTCACTAAAGGTAATGTCTCGCGATCTTCATTATTACGTGGAGCCCAGCCTCGATTGACCCACAGAATGCGATCAACCCCTTCAAGCTTTAGGGGCATCATCAACAAGAACCCTGATTGCGCGGCATTAGCGACCCCACCAGCAGGTAAAGGACGTGGGCGGTTATCTAGCCAAACTGATGCTTGTGGAAGGTAGATGCCACGCGCAATCATCCTGCGCTGATTTGCCTCCTCTAAACCCCAATCTTGAGTATTGGCATTCAGAATAGTCATTTGCTGTCTAGCGGCCAAGTGCTCGGCTAGAGCAATCTTTTCATTAGCACGACTGAGTTGCCAAAAGCCAGCCGCACAACCAATTACCACTACCAGCAGGGCTGATACAGTAGCAACTATGCGCTTAGTAACTAGGCTATAAAAAATATTCAACGAGGATTTAAAAATGAAGTGGATTATTCCGATTGCATTACTAATGATTGTTGCAAGCTTAGGATCGGCGCTCTATTACATGATGAAGGGCAAGGGCAATAGCTCGAAAATGGTTCATTCACTCATGCTCCGCATTGGGCTTTCGATTGCTTTGTTTATTGGCATTTTGCTGGCCCACTACTTTGGCTATATCGAAGCAACCGGCATACGCGTTGGAGT
>Ga0214253_100544_pt1 | contig 8356 bp, 5 predicted proteins | sample TroBogypolimnion_FD_153091 | JGI IMG/M metagenome (GOLD analysis project Ga0214253, IMG submission 153091) | Freshwater microbial communities from Trout Bog Lake, WI - 21JUL2009 hypolimnion | ecosystem: Environmental > Aquatic > Freshwater > Lake > Hypolimnion/Profundal zone | place: Trout Bog...
CACAAGGTAGGCGGGGACATCGAACTTCTCTCCGACATTGACCTGGAGGCCGCAGGTCACGTGAAAGTCTTTCGCGCTCGGATCCGGCACGAAATCAAGCCCGGCCCGTAATTCAACCCAGTCCTTGCTCAAATCCATTGTTTGAGAAAAGTTGCCCAGCGAATCAATCCCGATCAGCGTGCCGCTTACCATATCCTGATTACTGGACAGCCGGACCACATAGTTGGCGTCAAAATTGAGATTCAGCAGAGGCGTCACTGCCTGCTGCACCGCTACGCCGCCGCGCAGGAAGCTGTCCTCAAGCGTCGTGCCGTTAAACAGGGCGGGAAATTCACCGCCGTTTTCGGCATACGCGCCCAGGTTGCTGCGCGTCCAGTCAAAACTCACTTTCGGAATAACCAGGGTCTTCGGCGTAACCCGGAACCCGTAGCCGACCTCCGCCGCATATCCGTACTGCTCCACGCTCATCTGCCCGTAAGACTGCGACATGCCCTCGCCTGTCAGGTAGTTGCGCGTGAGATCGGCCCCTCCGGTCCCGTAGGCCACGGCCATCCTGCCCCTGAGCCCGTCGCCTTTATAGTCTCCATAACTGAGAATCCCGCCGAATAGGCTGATGTTATTGGTTATTTGTCCATTTGTGCTCATGTCGAGCCGGTCCCCGGACCAGATATAGCTGCCGCCGACCCGCCAGGTATCGGTGAGGCCGTAGATCAGCTTGAAGACCCCGCTCATCCCGTAGCCGTTGGCTTCATCCTTGCTATAGCCGCCATAGATCCCCTCGGTCGAAAAGGCATACTGTCCCTTGGCGGGCCGGGGATCTTCCAGGTCGGTGGTGAGGGCGGAGTACATCCGGTCATGGATGACAGCCCCTGCAACAAGCGGCAGCTTCAGGGAATTCTCAAGGTCGTCCATACCGAGTACGCCGCCGCCCTCGCCGCCTTCTCCTCCTTCATCACCTCCGCCAGCCGCTGGAATCACCCTCGCGATGTACACCTGATTAAGTCCGTTCAGGTTTCCCTCACCGATAACCGTGTTACCGTCGGCAGTGACGAAGGAGGCGGTATTCAAGATATTCCCTGCGGCAAGCGGGCTGCCGCCATTGGCCACAATCCAGTTTTCCACAGATTGCATCCCGGTCGGCTGCGTCCAGCGGAAGGCGACAGTGACAGGGGGGCCGCCGACTGCTATTCCTGAACTCGAATAGCCGACAACGACAGAGCCGTCCGAGTTGAGTGCATACGCGTAGGCATAGGAGCTCGCACCACTGAAAAGGGAGCCAAGATCCTGCATAGTATTCGTCGAAGCTGTCCACCTGAAGGCGTGGGTTTGATTATTGGCCGTGGTCGTGTTTGAATACCCGACAACGACGGAGCCATCCGGGTTGAGTGCGGTGGTCATCGAGTTTGTACCGCCAAGGGTGCCGAGGTCCTGCATTCCCGTAGCCTGGGTCCAGCGGAATGCGTGATTGGCAGCATTCCCTGTAAGCAACGAAGACCCGATAACAACAGAACCGTCCGTGCTGACGGCAACAGCAGAGGAAGAACCGCCAAGGTTGCCGAGATCCTGCATCCCCGTAGTCTGAGTCCAACGGAATGCGTCGGTTAAGCTGCTCGTTACATCCGTCCTGCCGATAATGACAGAACCGTCCGCACTGATGGAATTGGGAACAGCAGGAACATAAGAGTTATTTCCGCCAAGGGTGCCGAGGCTTTGCATTCCCGTCGCCTGGGTCCAGCGGAATGCGTTTTGATAAAGATTATTTGATAGATAGGAATTCCCGGCTACGACTGACCCGTCCGCACTGACAGCATATGCAGAAGAGTTATTTCCGCCAAGGGTGCCGAGATCCTGCATTCCCGTCGCCTGGGTCCAGCGGAATGCGTGAATTGAATTAATAACCACTTCCGAAGACCCAACAACGACTGACCCGTCCATGCTAACGCCAGAAGCATGACTTTGTTGTCCGCTAAATGTGCCGAGATTCTGCATAACACCGCTCGACAGGGACCAGAGGAACGCACCAGGAAGGCTGCCGGTGCTAGACTCCCCGACTACGAAAGCACCGTCCGGGGTGGCTGCTATGAACGTGGAGCTGGAACCGCCAAGGGTGCCGAGCGGCGTTATTTCGGCGACAGGTTCGTCAGCATAGGCCGGCATCCAGCCTCCGGCACCGGCAATGAAAGCAGATCCGATGGACAAGAGCGACCATCGGATCAGATTTGTCCTGGGATGCAAAGAAAGTTTCATTCATTCTCCTTTATTGTTTTGATATCTTGCTCTTCAGTTTTTTGATAGATCCGGTTTGTGTTATACTTACAATGCTTGCAAGAGTTGTTACGTTCTCTGTCAGGGTCTACAAACAAACCAGGTCAGGAATATTTGCAAGTTCGCTGAAGCATTTTACTCCATTGTAAATTTCTATATCATCAACAGTCCGTTCAATTGTAAACGGAAAATCAACAGCAGTGAAATACTATTATTTGTTATGAAAACATCGTCCATCCCCCAAGGAACGAACACAGAAAGGAAGAAGTGGATCACGGGGAGGAAGACAGAATAAACAGAAAAAAAATTATACGGCAGCATGTAGGAGCCACACCTTACGGCCTGGCTCCCACATATCCGGAAATTGCGGGCACAGTGAAAAGCACTCCTTTACCTTAACCGTGAAAATCAGAAGTATACGACAAAGCCTGCGTCCACAAGGTAGGCGGGGACATCGAACTTCTCTCCGACATTGACTTGGAGGCCGCAGGTCACGTGAAAGTCTTTCGCGCTCGGATCCGGCACGAAATCAAGCCCGGCCCGTAATTCAACCCAGTCCTTGCTCAGATCCATGGTCTGAACGTCCGTGCATTTATTGACGTTGATCGACATCCAAGAAAAGTATTTATATCATCATAAATCAACATCTTGCATTATCACCCTTGTTTTGGTACGATGATTGACATTGAGCAATATTGTTCATATTTGCTTACAAAGTGCTTACAAATCCTTGTTCAGATTTTATAAAAAAGGTGCTTGCATGGCAAAAGTCAATCTCACTCCCGGCAGAATTTCCGCCCTCAAATGTGAATCAGGCCAGTCGTTCCTTTGGGACTCTGACACTCCCGGCCTTGGCGTTCGAGCTACCCCTGGCAGCAAGAAAGGCGACAAGAAAGATGACAAGAAAGCCTTTATCGTGCAATCCCGTTTCAATGGTAAGGCGATTCGAATAACTATTGCCGATGCAGGGAGCATTACCCTTGAGGACGCTCGACATGAAGCCAAGCGGCTCCTGCTGATGATCGAGCAGGGCACAGACCCACGCGAACAGAAACGGCAGATCGTTGCGGAACAGGAAGAGGTCCGGGCGGCCAGAGGGCGGCAGGACTCTGAGGAAAAGGTCAGGGCTTTAATGGTTGCAGACGTATGGGCAGAATATATTGCCAACCGTAAGCCGCATTGGGGAGAACCTCACTATCAGTGCCACATATACCTATCACAGGCAGGTGGTATACCAGTTAAAAGAGGACAGGGCTTAATAAAGCCCGGCCCACTTGCCCCGTTGATGCATCAATCCTTGGCGGATTTAACCACGGAACGTATCGAAGCATGGCTCAGTGAAGAAGCGCCATCCAGGCCTACACAGGCCGCATTATCACTCCGGCTCCTTAAAACCTTTCTTAACTGGTGCGCTGATCACGAGAAATATAAGGTCGTTATCAGTCCCGGCATCATAACCCGGAAGATTGCAGCCATTTTGCCAAAGAAGAGGGCAAAATCAGATTGTCTTCAGCGGGAACAGCTTGCCGGATGGTTCAGGGCGGTTCACCAGATTGGAAACCCTGTTCATTCAGCCTGCCTACAAACGCTTTTACTTACTGGCGGCAGGCGTGAAGAGGTTGCGGGTCTTCGTTGGAGAGACATAGATTTCAAATGGAAGTCTATCACGATCCACGACAAGGTTGAGGGTCAAAGGATCATCCCATTGACACCATATATTGAGCACCTCTTCAAGTGGCTACCGAGGCGCAATGAATGGGTTTTCTCAAGCCCTATGGCGGCATCTGGACGGCTTCAGGAACCCAGTATCCAGCATAAAAAGGCCTTGGCAATCGCCGGTATTGATGGCCTGACCATCCACGGCCTGCGTAGGAGCTTTGGCACCCTGTCAGAATGGGTAGAGGTGCCGGTGGGTATCGTGGCGCAGATCATGGGACATAAGCCAAGCGCCATTGCAGAAAAGCATTACCGGGTCCGCCCTCTTGACCTCTTGAGAATGTGGCATATCAAGATTGAGGGATGGATCCTGGAGCAGGCCGGGATAGAACAGCCGGCAGTTGATGAGATACAACAGCCGCTACGGGTGGTTAACGGTGGCCGGCAGTAGAAATATTCCTTTTCACCGGGATAGCTCGACGGAGTGAAAAGCGCGACCTTGGCGCCTGCCCGGTGATTCTTTTCAAGGGCTTCATAAAGGGTGAAGTTATGAAGGAAGAAATAAGCCTCAATACTTTGTGTGATAGGTTGAAACTCAACATTCCCGCAGTATTAGAAATGGCAATAGATGGGAAGTTGCCTTTGTGGATTCGCCTTAATGATGTGGATATACTCACTGAAAAGAATAATAGACCAATTTTCCGGCAACAAGTCGCAGTCAGACCGGATAGTGAAGTTTTGTCTGACTTGAGCCTGATGGTTCAAGGTGAAAGTAACCGCAAGGAAGACATTGATAAAATATTGGACAATGCTTTTAAAAAAGCCAAAAACATCTATGCACTCCCCGCTGAATGGCCTTACATGGAAACATTCCCTCTTATGGCGGGACCTCCTCCCACCGGAGAATTTGAACCAGTCCCGAAAAAAGAGGTCGTGCTATACACAGCAATGCTGGCCTATAACGAAAATAACCAGCGTATCGCAGTTACCACCAAAGATCAAAAGACAGAACTGGAGATAAGGCCATCCGACCTATTTGCTTATCTGTCGGACGTGGAACTGCTTGAGAATAAGCACTTCACCTTACCAGGCCAAACCGAGCAGCCGGATCAGCGCCCTATTGGTGGTGATGACGCAAAGTATACATTGGTCGGTAAACCTGCGATTGCCGAACGCCTTGGAATGTCGGAAAGTTGGGTAAGGAAGCATTTATCTGTGATGCCCCATAAAAAGCTGGTAAATGGCCGGATTGTCGCCTGTCCAGAAGAACTTGACGCGTGGTTCAAAAAAATAAAAAACATTTCTTGAATTATGACCGGTTTTTTTTCATAAATAATTCCCGCCCTTTCTTTCCTATCTGCATCATCTAACTGAATATACGTTAAATTAAACCGGACAGCTTTCTATTTAAAATGTCCGGTTTGCCCTCCAAAATGTCCGAAGTGTCCGGTTTTTTATCCGGTATTTATCCAGAACCGGTCATTTTATTTCTTTAATCCCCATGGTTTAACTCCCCTCAATTGATTTGCAATAATGCGAATCAGCAACAGTGAGGGAATTTTTATGATCAATAAAGGCTTTAGTACTGAGGAATTTGGAAAGCTCGTCAAATCGAGGCCCGAGACAATCCGGCGCGGTTTCTGCGTTGACGGTCATTACATGGGAGTTCGGCCAATAAAGCTTCCAAACCGCTGGCTAATTTGGCCAAGTGAGCCTGTAGAAAAATTGCTGCAGATGGTGAGCGCATGAGTAACGACCTAAAAATTGTTCTCAATGGCGAAGATAATGGCGTTGAGAAAATGCTCAAGAAATCCTTAGGGGCAATGCAGGAGCTGGGAAAAGAAAGCTCTGGTGGCGCTGATAAGATTTCAAAGAATTTTGTAGGCATAGAAAAATCAGCAAAAGAAGTAAGTGGCTGGGTCAGCAGGATCGGAAACGCAATGGGTATCACCTTCGGCGCTTACAGTGTTGACCGCATCGTCGAGATGTCCAGGCAATGGGCAGAACTCGGCGCGGAGATCCGGCGCACGTCTCAGACGTACGGCATAGGATCAACCCAGTTGCAGGGGTTCAGGACCGGCGCAAAGATGGCGGGACTTTCGGCTGACGATATGACCGGCAGCATCAAGACCTTGGGTGGTGCGCTTGAAGATGCTTTATATGGAAGAAATCCCGAACTATTAGGAACCCTGAATACCCTTGGAGTCGGGATCAAAAAGACCAAGGATGGAGCCGTTGACACCATGGGGACTCTGGAAGAGATTTCCGATGTAATGGCGAATAATCCGGCGTTTAAGAACAATCCTCAGGCCAGGATTGCATTTGCCAAAAAGCTTGGTATCAGCGAAGCGATACTCCCGCTTATCCAGGATGGCCATGAAAAAATGTGGGCTAGAATTAACGAGGGGCAGCGCTGGGATCCGGCACGTTCCGCCGAATCCCTCAAACTGCAAGAGGACGAGGCACAGGCCTTCAGGGAATTAACCGGTGCCAGCGAACACCTTGAGAACGTTTTGATGGTCGAAGTTGCCCCGCAACTCACCTCATTCGCGGAGGGATTGGCTCAAATCCTCGACCGCTTTGCCAGAGAAAAAAGCTTCATCCATGAAATCTCCCACCCTATAGAATCCGGATTTCTCCCCGGGAGCTTCAAAAGCTTCGAAAACCGGGTTAAGGACCTCTGGAAGCATAGGCGCAAGAGCCTTGGCGGCGAGGGATGGTATCGCGACTCTGACAAGTCAAAAGATCAAGAAGAAAAGCCGGAAACCATAGAGGAAACTCGGCAGAGGATGTTGAAGGATAGCAACTCGGCATCGGTCCCCGGCATCGAAGGAAAAGGAGTTGAAGGAATGCTCCCCCTGGTCCGAAAACTGGAAGGCAGCGGCGATAGTGCCGTTTCTCCAAAGGGGGCAATCGGTCGGTATCAGATCACCCCGGACACCGCCAGGACATACGGATTCGATCCTGCCAAGCTGACCGACCCCGCCTATAACGAGATGGCGGCACGGGCTATCCTGTCTGACCTGAACGCGAGATATAACGGGAATACGGATGCAGTCCTGGCGGCCTATAATGGCGGCCCTGGGGCGGCAAATAAGTTTCTTGCATCCGGAAGCGATCCGTCTGTCCTGCTTCCTGAGACGCAGAAATACTTACAGCACGCCCATATGATCGAGGCTGAGGGATCGACCACCAGCGCGGCACCACAAGGAGGGGCAGTAAAAGTGCAGGTTGATTTCCAGAACGCTCCTCCGGGTACGAAAATAGGAACGACCGCCAGCGGGAATGTCGCACCCTCAACAAATATTGCATACTCCATGCCGGGGAACTTATGACAAATCGATACTTTAAGTCCAAAGTACAACGGGTTGAATTTTGTATCTTCAGGTGGCTCCTGCTCCGCTTTTGCGAGAGGTTGACAGGGGGCGAACCGACCACCAAGGCCAGCCGTTTGGTCGATTGTGCTTTAATTCTCGTAGATGAGATGGAGGAGGTGCTACATGGATGAAACCCTGTCCAATTTCGGACCAGCAGCGCTAAAGATGGTAAAGGCAGGCTTCTCTTGCATTCCCTGCCTTCCAAACAAGAAGGCCTCCCTCCCCTCTTGGAAGCCGTACCAAGACCGGCTGATGACCTTGGCTGAAGTCAATCAGCTATTTACCGGTGCTGAGCGCCTGGCAATTATCGGCGGCAAGGTATCAGGAAATTTAGAATGTTTGGATTTTGATTTTATTTCGGTGTATCAGCCCTTCCTTGAACTACTGGAAGCCAGGAGGCCGGGCCTTGCCGCAAAGCTCTTAAAGCGGCAGACCCCAAGTGGAGGATTTCACCTCATCTATCGTTGCACCAATCCGGTTTCTGGAAATATGAAGCTTGCCTGTACAGAGGACAATCAGGTCATGATTGAGACACGAGGAGAAGGAGGTTATTTTTTGTCTGCCCCTTCTCCTGGATATAAAATAATTGAGGGCAGCATGCTGGACTGCCCTGTCCTTTCCCCTGAAGATGTTGAGGTGATTCATGGCACCGCGAAGGCTTTTGACCAGCGGCAGCGGCAGACACCGCTGGAACAGAAACAGCACTCCAAAAAATCAGTGGGTGACAGCGACCGGCCAGGCGACCGGTTCAAGGAAGAGCATTCTACCCCCGAAATGCTGGCAAAATATGGATGGCGCGAAGACCGTAAAACAACCGGCGGTATGGGGTGGACAAGGCCGGGCAAAGAGCATGGAACCAGCGGCGTATTATTGGAGACAGGAAACTTATATTGTTGGAGTGCTAACGCCTTTCCGCTTGAACCAGAAAAATCCTATGATGCGTTCGCGCTCTATGTTGCATATGAGCATGGCGGTAATTTCTCAGCGGCGGCCCGGTCACTTGCTGGCGATCAGGGGCCGACAGACCGGCAGCGGAAAGAATACTCTCCATCGGCCCT
>Ga0214253_100551_pt1 | contig 8258 bp, 9 predicted proteins | sample TroBogypolimnion_FD_153091 | JGI IMG/M metagenome (GOLD analysis project Ga0214253, IMG submission 153091) | Freshwater microbial communities from Trout Bog Lake, WI - 21JUL2009 hypolimnion | ecosystem: Environmental > Aquatic > Freshwater > Lake > Hypolimnion/Profundal zone | place: Trout Bog...
AATGGCGCGAATGCGCTCATTGCCGTTGGCCGTGCGGTGCGTGTAACGCGAGAGGTACTCCAGCACCTGGGCCGGCCCGCCCAATGGGGTCTTGGCATAGCCGACCCCGACTTTGACAACGCACCGAGGTCGACGGCGTCTTCATTCCCAAGAAAGGCAAAAAAAATTCGCGCATAGCGTAAAGTGCGACCTATGGGACTACGATTTCGAAAATCGATTTCTTTTGGGAAGTTTTTTCGGTTGAATCTGAGCAAGTCAGGTGTCAGCCTCGGCATGGGCCCGCCGGGTTTGAATATGAACATCGGTCCTCGGGGTGTACGTCAGACCATCGGACTTCCAGGGACCGGTCTCTCGTATCAGGAATCGCATCAATGGCCGAAGTCGACAGAAGTCACTCAAGCGGTTACATCACAAGAGGCAAGCAACGCCGAACTTGGCTTGAAAATAATCGGCATCGCCCTTGCAATCATTGTTCTGGTCGTCTATTTCGGTAGCGGTGCGTCCACGACGGCATCAAAGCACCCGATCACCACACCGGTGCCATCCCCGGCACCGGTCGTGGTCTCACCACCGAAACCGGATCGACCATTGAATCGCGATGAGATTCGTGAACTTCAAACGCTGCTGAAGAAGAAGGGTTTCAACGCTGGCACACCTGATGGTGTCATGGGCCCAAAAACCAGGGCAGCAGCACAGGCGTTCTCCCGCACCCATCAAATAAAGGATGCGACGGGGAAGCCCACTTTACGGGTGTTGGAAGCCGTGCGCGGTCGCTGAACACCCCATCTGTGGAATGATGGCAACCAATCTGCAACATGGCTAGCTTTGAATCCCTTAGACTCTCAATGCGAGCCCGGGTAAGTCTACGGGATGCGGGCATCAGCACAATTGACGACCTGCTAACAAAGACCGAACGCGACCTCGGCAAAATCAAAAATCTCGGCCGTATCACATTAGCCGACATTGTTGATCAGCTCCGACTTGCAGGGCTCAGCTTACAGGGGCCGATTGAAGAGTCAAAGGGTGCGTCAAATTCAAAAGTAACCGCACGACGAATTGCACTAGAAGTTGAAGTATTGGTACCGAGGAGGAATCTTAGTATGTCACCGCTCGAAGCAAAACAAATCATCGAGTCCCTTGCAAATGGCATTGATCCCGAGACAGGAGAGATTTTGCCCGCGCAAAGTCCCGTTAATAGCCCTCAAGTAATTCGAGCCCTATTTGTCGCGGGGAAAGCCCTAGACAGCATGGAAAAGCGCGCAGGGCGCAAAAACTTATTACCTGGCAACGCTGGACTTCCTTGGACAGAAGAAGAAGACCGTGATCTTCTCGCAAGTTTTGACGCCGGTACACCACTGAAGGATGTCGCGACCAAACATAGTCGAACTCAGAGGGCAATTGCCTCACGCCTTGTTCGTCTCGGAAGAATTAAAGACCGTTCTGAACTTCGTGTCAGCACCCAACCTGAAATTCAAAATCCGTAGCGCCTTAACCCTGTCTAAGACAGAACATCACGCACCCAGGTTGAGTAATTTTCAGGTGTGACGCGATCACAGTGGTCACAACAATGTTTAATCCTTTGCGTTCTTTCTGCTTTTGAAAATAGCCATTGAACAATGCGAAGTGTTAGAGATCGACGAACAGTCGGTTTTTCTGCTTGGAAGTAGCTCTTAATCCCATGCCGAAAGCATTCTGTTCTCTGGGTTGCCAATAAATGCATATCCTGGATTTGAGAGCGTTTCCCGTTCAACAATGCTCCCTTCTCTTGCTCTCCGAGCTTAGCGCCATTGATTGTCAATTTAGCCATATATTCCAACAAACCAATGTCCCGCTTATCGCTCGTGAAAAGTACAGCCAGCGATGGCCGACCATCACGGCCCGCCCGTCCAAACTCCTGCAAATAGTCTTCAACGGAAGCGGGATGTTGCCAATGAATGACCACGCGAACATCAGAAACGTCCAGTCCCATACCAAACGCATTGGTACAAATTACGACCGGCACTGAGGGCGAAAGCCTGCCTGTGAATTGACCCAGCATCACTTCGCGCTCGTGCGCCGATCCGCATTTTGAGTGGTAGAACGGCACGCTTAGTCCGAGGGTCGATAAGCCTTCTTGTACCCGCTGACCAACCTTGACAGTTGGCACAAAAACCATGGCCCGCCCTGTCGCTGCAGATTGAATTAGCAATTTAATAAGGTTGACACGATTCTTTTCATCCTCAATGGGTAGTCGCAACAATGCTATGTTCGCTCGATCAACACCAGTGACAACGATGCGCGCGTCGGGTATACCCAACGACTCAAGAATTCGTCTTTGGGTCTTGATCCCTGCCGTCGCCGTAAAAGCGAGTACGGGAGGGTTACCAACGATATTTTTCAACGCTCCTAAACGACTGTAGTTTGGACGAAAGTCACCGCCCCAACGGTCGATGCAATGGGCTTCGTCAACAACAAGGAAATTTGGCCGGACCTTAGATATTCGCCCGATTTCTTCTCCACTAACCATTTCTGGATCGAATCGTTCGGGTGCGCAGTACATAAATTTGAGAGCACTCTGGTCGAGCAACTGGTAACGCAGAAGTTTCTCTTTTGGCCCCAAATCTCCATTGATAAACGAGCTCGGAATTTTCTTACGTTGGAGGCTGGAAACCTGATCGCTCATCAGTGCCTTCAACGGAGAAATTACGAGTGCTGTCCCCGGTCGCAATACCGTCGGCAGTTGAAAGCAAAGCGTCTTTCCTGAGCCAGTCGGACTCACCATCAGCACAGACTCTCCCCTCAAGGCAGCCAGTACAACTTCCAATTGGCTTTCCCGAAATTTGGTTAAACCAAATAGAAGCAGACCTTCGCTGAGACTTAGAGTTCCATCTGGCAGTTCCTGCTGCGTATCCAACCACTTTGCCAGGCGCAATGCCCATCGCTCAATGAATCGGCGTGAGAGTGAAGCCTGTAGGTTTGGGTGATGTGCACCGTGACATCCGTCGCAAAGCGTGACAAGATTAGATGGTTCATCCGACCCCCCATGAGATCGTGGGATTAGATGGTGAACATCGGCTTCTCCACGGCTACACGATTCGCCACACGCAACACAGTGGTGCTGATCACGATCGAGCACAATAGCTCGCGCTTGCGACCATCCACCGTTAGACTGAACTATGGCGAGCACAGTAAGGGCTTCCTAGAGTCATTGCCACAAAAATACATTCGCCCTTTTGGATTAATTCATTAACTAGTGCTTGGTTCCCCGATTGCTAAGCAGAAGAACCGTTTGTTGCGTTCTTCATATTAGTCCTTCTGCGATCTGGCCACACCGTGATCCTTTCACGCCCCCCGTTTTCGTCCTTTGATTCACGGGTATTAAAAAAAGGAAATCCTGATAGTTGTTGGGGGTGGCCCCCATCTTTATCCGGGTAGACGCTGGAATTTCCAGTCGCTAAAACGGCAGATCGTTATCGTCATCGAGTCCCCACGCATCGATAGAGATGTCCTTCACACATTTTTTTATTTCCTGATTAAACGATTCTCCCGGCTTCATGTCCTTCCATCGCTTCAGGATGAATCGCTTCAGATTTCGCTCGAATAGATCACCGATCTTGGATTCAGACAACGCATAGAGAAACGCCATAACGAGTCCTGATTCTTGGAATCCACTCCTGATTAGTTTCCGAATTTCATCTGACAGCACCTTTTCCAACCCGAGTGCATCAAGCTCAGTGAGTGTTACGGGCAGTCTTGTTTGAAGACCGTCTGGAAATACCGCGGCTTCAAGTCGCTCAATGAATTGCATTGGACTTGTGGCCCAGACACGACTTGGACTGAGAAAGCCGGATGACGGCCTGGCTGCCGAAGGTACGGCGCGGGACGGGTATCTAGCCGGAGCCTTCGGCTGAGGGTCACTACCGAACGGAATGTCATCGTCCATGCTATCGAAACCATAGCTTTTCTGAACGCTGGCGCAAACCGTTGAGGCAGATTTCCGGATGAATGAGACTGCGCCTGTGCCACCCCAACCAGCAGCCAACATTTGCGGGACTTGGTGAAGGTCTGGCAAATCGTTCGCTTTTACGTCTCGCTCGGCGACGACCAGGTAACTGGTCCATTTGGACAGCAGTTGATACTTCAATGACAGTGCAAGTGCCTGTTCTTGTGTGGCGCCATTGATTCTGTGAGCGGCGCCTATGCGAGGCAGTTCCCTCTCCGCGCTTGCCGTTGCTGCTGTTACGGTTATGGGCTGACCAGCAACCGCAGTGCGCAGGGTTACTGAGTCATTGATGGCCTGCTTGAACCCAGCAAATACGTGAACAGTGTCGCCAGCAAAAACTGTCTTCGGCAGCGGCGTGCTCCAGTCCGGCGTTGCTGGCCAGTCAATTTGAACCTGCTCCAGTTTCGGTTGGCGCAGGCGGTGGAACTGCGAAAGAATCTTTTCTGCCATCCCTTCTTGCGGACTGACCAATTCGCACGCGCCACCAGTCGTCCGAGCCAGAGATTCCAGAAACACATCGACCACAGCGCTACCAACGCCCACAGTAAAGATGCGATGTGCTGACTTGGCGGCAAAGCTAACGAGTTTTGCGTGTTCCTGAATTTCGCCGTCCGTGATGAGCAATACGCAAGGTGGTCTCTCTGATCCCCCAATGGCGAACGTGGCGGCCAAAGCCTTTTCCATCTCCGTTCCACCCATGTCCGCATCAAGGTGCTCAAGACGCTCCCATGCCTGGCTAATGAACTGGCCACTTGCTGGCACCATGCGCGGGAATATGTGCTTGCAGTCGCTACCGAAAAGTGTGACGTTAAAACTGTCTGTCGGGCTCAGCGCATTTAGGATTTCCAGAGCTGCTTTGCGCGCCTGCGTAATGCTTGTGCCACCCATCGATCCCGAGCAATCAATCAGTAGCTTTACGGCAAGCGGCTTGTCATTTTTTGCATCAACTGGCGGAATCCGAATGGATGCGACGGCAACATGTTGGTCACCATCAGAGGTATGTACGCAGAATGATTGCGACGCATCCGATTCGAGCGTTAGCACGAAATCACGGTCCAGCACTGCCTGTCCTGCAAGTTTTGCGGCAATTCCGTTGGTCAGTTTTTCAAATGAAATTGGATGGGTGGGACTTTCAATGGCAGCCAATGCCAAGGCCCCTTCAACCACAACCGTGAGGCTCAACGGATATTCCGCGTCAATGGACGATTTGGGAATCTGATGAGGCTGCATGCCTGCCGCCTGGGCGTCGCCATAGCGAGGGGCGATTGTCGTTGGCAGAAGGAATCGGAGTTTGGGGCCTTGCCAGCACAGCATGAGGGCATAGCGGTATCGGATGACGGCGGACTCTTTGGCCATCAGGTTCCCGATACTGGCGGTGTAAAGGCCAGGTCCAGCTTCTTGCAGCATCACGGCGCTGTTCCCGTCGGTGACGGCGTCTTCGTAATCCCGTTCCGCCTTCTTGCGTTCAATCACGTGCCCGGCGAGTTTCTTGCCGGCAATCTCAACCTCAAGGCCGAGCAGCACTGCGCCGATTGGCAGCGGGAAAGTGTAGACGGTCTCGATGTTTGTGTCGCGGGGGTTCACATATGACTGCTCGACTTCCACCTCTGCGATAAGTTCATGCAGGCGGGCCCGGACGTTGACCCCTTTGAGCGCCACCGCTCTGTCCTGGCTATCCCTGAGGATGGAGATGCCTTCTTCATTTGTTGACATGGTTTTCCTCTTTGTTTATGTCTTTGTAGAGCGCGGTTACGCCGCGGAAAAGAGCACGTACTTGGTCAGAACTTAAGCCCGCACGACCAGGCTCCAACGTGATCTCCAGTCCGTCAGCTATGACGAGATGGCTCCAGACCTCAACCGTTCCTGCGCCGCGAGGGCGAGGTGGTGGCAGCAGACCGGTTTCTGGCGTGGCAAGAATTTCGCGGATACGGTCTAGCGAAAGCCCAGCGTTCTGCCACTTGCGGATAGTGAGCAGTTGTTCCACATGGGTGGCGGTGTAGTAGGCCGCTTTTTTTTCGCCAATGGGTCGATCAACTAAACCCAGTTGGATGTAGTAGCGAACCGTACGTAGCGGCAATTCGACAAGGGTCGCGAGTTCGTCAATGGAGTGGCGTCGCTGAGAAGTTTCATGCATGCAGCAATCATACACACAACCGATGTACATTACAACTGTGTAATAAAATCGATCTACTTGCGCCGGGATTCACGTCGCGGTCAGTTTGACTTCCGTCGCGGCTTGCCCCGAATTCTTCGTACATTTCTCAACTCAATCCATTTAGAAAATGTGGAATCAGTACCATCCCTGACTTTGCCGATATTCAATTACATTCTCGAATTTTGGACTATTCGGAATCACTGAGATGCCTAAGACTAGCATCCCTGTTCTTTGAAGCGCTGACGCACGCGAAGCAGCCGCGCTTGAACATCAGCCAAAGCTGCTCCTCTGACGCTTCGCTCCTCCTTCTCGATATTTGGTATATCAACATCTAATAGGCGGCACTCGCGCTGGGAATCTGCGGAAAGTTTCATGCGACGGCCTTGAACATCAAGTTGCTTTGCATCCATCCCGGTTATCGGCCGAACGGCTCCGGCGATCAATTCCCGACTTTGCTCTCGGCGCACGTCATTGCCAATTTGTTCGCGGCCCGACGACTTGTTGAGACCTCTTGTTGGCTCTACGTCGACCTTCTGAGCGCCAAGACAGGGACTGTCGGTGTAGATGGTCTTGCCTGCCACGACGCACTTGAACACATCCCTGGAAACCGGCGCGAGTTTTTCGGAAAGTGCCGGTAATGAGGCGAAGGCAAAAACACACGCGATCGCTACGACGAAGGTGTGAGCAAGATCGATGCTACTGCGCAAAGACCGATCCATCGCTTTCACGGCCTTGTCGATGGACCATTGGCGGCCAAGACTGTCCGTGACAACCAAGGGCTCGCCGGTAAAAGTATTCCGCTTTGCCATAACCGCTTTCCTCGATCAATGTGCGAAGAACGGCTGAAGCGGTGCGTCCAGCCGTTGGTAGAGTGGGTGGACCGGGGAGCCGTTCTTGTTCTTCCCGAAGCAAACGACCTTGGCTGGATCACAAATCTCGCGCAGGATATTTTCAACAGCCTGACCTCGGCCCGACTTGTGGCCTGGATTGCCCCAACTCACCACGACTAGATGGGCTTTTGAAGCGATGCGGCGAATCCACGCATCGTTCTCAGGCAGGTTCAGAAGCCCAGCTTTTGCCAGGTCTGCGGAATAAGTGCCACGGATCGACATGACGTTGAGTTGGTAGTAAGCACCGACACCCCAATACTCACGGGCGCGGCGGCACATGCCATCGACCGTGGGGTCGCTCACATCCTCGGCAGCGCCGGATGGGTTCATACTGATACCACAAGCGAAGTTGTCTATATCCCCCCAATGACGAAATAGCGTGAGACGGTGTGTGCGATCCTCATTGAAGATGGTGCGCTCGGCCACGATTGGATCGACTACCGACGAAGGCGGCGGCGCTGATGTGCCGATTGCAGCAGTGGCGTGCCCTCTCCGCCCGCCCGGCCTCTCTGCCAGGTGCGCCTGTTGTTGCACCTCAGAAAACAGGTCTAGATTTTTCATAGCCAGTCGTTTCCTTTCTATCTACGGGTCGGACGTGTCGGTAGCACGAGTAACCCGTCTGCGCCCCCAGCTTCCTCGCCGCAGTTAGCGCAGACATAGTCAACATGATCTAGGTCCATCGTATGTCTACGAGTGACTTCCCTCCACCTATGACCAAATATTCAACAAAGCAATCTCAAAGTTTTAGGTTTCCTCGGGCTACTGGGCCTGAACCACGTTGACGTAGTTCGTCGCGGCGTTCCCAAGCTGCATTGCAGCTTCACGCTGCGCGTTCGGCATTGCGGCAAGAAGTTTGAGGGCGTCAGCGGTTCTAAGCTGCGTCTGCAACGCGCAAACCAAGTCCATGAAGCCAGCTTGGCTTAGCGATTATTCTGGACAAATAAAGTCGTAAACAGCACCCAAGCATTCATGCGGGTTAGCGGCGTACCAAATTGGCAACACCGCGATATAAAGTCGTAAACAACTTTTCCGCATTGAACGCTGTGAACATCGCCGGACATGGATTGCCTAGTCATGACACATACCCGACGCCCACGACAGTCGGCTTACCGGCTGCCCAATTCATTGCCCGTCACAAGCCGTTCGTGGCGGACTTCAACGAATAGCGTTTATCGGACGCCGCAAAGATGTTTGCCGATGGCACGACAGTTGGCCGGCGTCAGATAAACCA
>Ga0214253_100602_pt1 | contig 7638 bp, 8 predicted proteins | sample TroBogypolimnion_FD_153091 | JGI IMG/M metagenome (GOLD analysis project Ga0214253, IMG submission 153091) | Freshwater microbial communities from Trout Bog Lake, WI - 21JUL2009 hypolimnion | ecosystem: Environmental > Aquatic > Freshwater > Lake > Hypolimnion/Profundal zone | place: Trout Bog...
TGTTGATGAGTAGGTGCCTGCTGTGCAGTTGGTGCAGTGTCCAACCAACACACACAAGCCATTGACTAACATGTATATTGAAGCCTTGTATTTAAGCACGTATTTTAAATGATTGAATGTTGAGTTTAGGTTTGGATTCAGTCTTCAGGTTTTGTTCTCGTTTTGCTTTGTTGCTTATGGTTTGTAGTCATTTGGTACCCCCTGTTGACGGCGGTGGCGGTGCAGTGGGATGTCCCATTGGTTCGTTTTGTCCCAATGGCTATCCAGGCACAGTGATTACGTGCTATGTAGGGTACTATTGTGGCCCTGCCTCGTACAATCCTACTCCGTGCCCCACTGGATGCATATGTCCTTATACTGGTATGACTTTGTTCCTTAATTGTCCTGCCGGTACTTACCAGCCAAGTCAGTATGGGACATCTTGCCTTAGCTGCCCTGATGGAACGTATTCCAGCAGCTCTGGGGCGTCAGTCTGCACGTCATGTTTGTCATGTTTAAGTGGGTATTACACAAGTGGATGTGGAGCTTCTGTCGGGCCTGGTGTGTGTAGTTTGTGCATTAATAATAATTAAATCGATTTAAATGTGGTGCAGATGTGGTGCCATTGATGAAGGAAAGGCCACGCTTTAATCACTTTAATCACCACACAGCTTTGTTAAGACACGTCCCTCACAAGGATCCGCCTCCCCACCCTCAGCTCGCACTCCCTGCCAGCGTACTCCAGAATGAAAGGCGAGCCCAGCTTGGCGCGCACAGCCCTGCCCACGCTCCCTGTATCCTGGTCCTTGACCACGTAGCTCACAGGCAGGCTGAGGGTGCAGTACCGCCTGTTAGTTGGGCAGATCCTGGCCACCACAGGAATAACCCCAAACAGCACAGACTCTGTGGGGGCTTCCTGGGTTGGGCAGGGGAGGGACAGGTAGGACAGTGTCATGGGTAAAATGATTTATGGCATGAGCTCAAATAGGGCTTTGGGCCATCACTTCCCATTCATCATGAGGTCACCCCCACCCTTGGCCCCGAACCCCCCTTTGCCCTCCTTGTCTGTGTTGCCCTCCTTGTCAGTGTTGCCCTCCTTGTCCTCAGGCTTCACCTTGGCGTACGGCTTGGCCTGCCTGCCCAGGAGCACCTGGGACAGCTCCAGGCTCATGTCAGGCGTTAATGCCCCAATGTCGAACAGGATCTTAAAGTCAGCTACGGACTCAACCTCCAGCCTTGGCATGGGGGTGAGCTTGAAATCCACCGAATCAGGGTCTGACCTGTAGATCTTGCAGTACACCTCCACCAGCAGGTACTGCATGTGCCTGCAGTACTCGTGCATGTTGGTCGAGAAGAGCCTGCCCGACGCCATGGTCTTCCTGACCGTGTCCGCGTTGCCTCCCTCCCTGCCAATCACCATCTCGTAGGGCACGCCCGTCACCGCTGTCACGTCCCTCTGGAACTTGTTCCGCAGGAAGATGAGGTCCTCGCACGGGTTGAGCATCACCTGCTGGGCCACGTCGTGGTCTCTGGGGAGCGTGTACACCTGCGGCCTGTGGGTGCTGGGCCTCTCGATCTGGCGCCGGATCAGCATGTCCCTCTCAAACCAGTTGTGGGCGTGGAGCGAGGGGTAGACCGCCCTTCCAAAAACAGGCTGGGCAAAGTTCCTGGCGTCCTGAAAGTCCATGAGGTAGTTGTTGGGGTCGTCGGAGGGCTGCACGTTGGGCCGAAACGTGCTTATTATGTGGGCTGTGGTGTTCCACGCGTCCGCGTAGGACCGCCTGATCTGGGCGTTCCTCAGGTTTTTGTAGTCTGTCAGGATGTGCGCCAAGGGGGAGGGGACCGTGGCTGACAGGATGGAGTTGGCCTCCACGTTGTAGCTGGGGGGGGAGAAGATGTACACGTTGACGTCCTCCTCCTTGACGTCGCCCGTTGTGGGGGTCACCCTGTACACCACCAGCCTGGTATCGTCGTCAGTTGGCAGTCTCCGCTTTTTAGCGTACCTGGAGTCCCTGGCCTGAGAGGACCCCATCTCAGTGTGCCAGTCGAAGGTCCCGCATGGAAGGACCTCTGGCACCAGATCCCCCGCTGTGACCCTTCTCAGCCTCCATGGCACGAACCCAAAGGTGATCATGGCCTTGACAGATGCTTTCAGAAAGGGGATGTAAAAACGGTCCAGGTGCTTCTGAAATTTGGGGGAGCAGTCGTGCCCGTTGATCCTGCAGTCCACCCCCTGTGAAAGGCAGGTGGACTCGATGACCTTGAAGCACTGCTGCAGGGTGGGCTCTGAGGTGCCAAGCTCCAACAGGAGGGCCTGGCTCTCCATGATGTCCACCGTCCTGTGGTTGCTGCGGATCTTCGCCAGGCCATGGAAGGACAGGTCCTGTGCCCCATAGTCCATCCTGATTTTATTTAGTGTTATAAGTTATTTGGATGTTATTTTAATACACCAACGCGATTTGTGACACCTGATGATGGTGTCTATAAAATGAGTTGGTGTTGATCTTGAGCCATGAATAAGATAGGCCTGAATACCCTCAGCCAGATGAATGGTGGTCAGACGGGTGGTCAGATCAACAACAGCCAGAGTAGCAGCGATCAGGTTAGCAGCGATCAGACTAGCAGTGGACAAATCAGCCAAATCAGCCAGATCAGCCAAATCAGCCAAATGGGTCAAATTAGCAGCCCCAATGAGATCGATCCCCAGCTCAGGAGAGATTTTTGCCTGTACCCCGTCACCCAAGACGAGGAGGCCACCTGCAGCGCCATGCTGGGATCCCACAGCATACAGGATCCAGGCCTCCAGGATCCAGGCCCCAGGGACTCTAAGGACTCTAAGTATTCTAAGGACTCTAAGGATTCTAAGGACTCTAAGGACTCCAACATGCTGCTCATGCCCACCCACCACATCTCATCCCAGGGGGACATGATGGGCTTCAGGTACTGCTGCGGCCTGAGCAGAACAGGGGACGCCATCCCAGTCAACAGGACCATGTTCTTCGGGCACACGGCCACAGAGTGCCAGGACGATGAGGCGGCCATCATGAGGCTGCTGTCGGACCCGGAGGGCAACAGGCGCAAGATGGGGGAGTTTATCCAGGACCTCAAAGACGCCTACCAACCGGCGGAGCTCTCCTGCATCCCTGACAATGCCACGGCCGTCACAAACACGGGCCTGGTGCAGGCGACCGATCTGAGATCTGTGGACTGCAGGAGCTGGAATCCGGAGGTCCCTGACACGATAGGCCTGTACCACGCCTACATAAGGGGCTACAACCGAGACGTGCGCTCGCATAAGCTGTTCATCGTTTGCTCGGGCGGGTGCGCCAAGGCCTCCGACCAGTTCTTCAATCTCGTGATCGACGTGGGGAGCGAGTGGACCACAGGGGAGATAGCCGAATCGGAGGAGGCCTGGTGGCTGAGAAGGGCCAGCCAGAGATCGAGGTGCAGGCTGATCAAGATGCTGGCAGACAAGTTCGATTTAAGGATTCAGTCTGTGGAGGACATCCTGGCCTACACCCGCAAGGCAGTCCTGCAGGCTGTGCCCACCATAGACACTGTAGAGCACGACCTCTCCAAGTCGAGCCCCCAGAGTGTGGCGGTCTACAACCTCTGCGCTGACACCACACGCATCACCAACGGCCTCCTCTGTCAGATGCACCCCGCTGAGGGGTACTGGCTGTTCAGGGGGGCGCCAAGGGGCACTGGGGTGCACGGGGCCATGTTCGGCAGCCACCAGGTGTGCGGGGCGTTCCCAACAAGGGCCCCGTGCTTGACAGCCAAGCATCAGAACGCTATCAGCGTGCAGGACGGGCAGGCGGTCATGAGGGACGGGAAGGGTGGTGGCATGAAGGGCAAGCAGCACTACATGTGCTTCGATGAGGCATTCTTTAAGAACCTGGAAAGGATGCAGTGGAACAGGGACAACGGCTTCGTGGAGCTGATCCCGATCCTGGTGGCTATACAGGAGTGAGGCCTTAGAGTCCAGTCTGAGTCACAAGGGTTTCAAGATTCCAACAGCCGGATTAGGGTATATAAGACACAAGCCAGGTTATTCCGAATCTGATTTTTAATGGTAAGAACTAAGCAAGGCAGCGCAAGGAACATCACCATGGTCCAGTGGAGAAAAATTCAAGCATCTGGTGAAAGGAGTGGATTGACCACAGAAAGTGACTCGGACAGGGAGGAACAGCTTCCACCAACCGGGGCTGGGAGTGGCAGTGGGACCAAAGTGAAACTGGAGCCAAAAGAGCCTGGGCAGCCAACAGAGCCTGGGCAACCAACAGAGCCTGTGCAACCAACAGAGCCTGGGCAACCAACAGAGCAGCCTGGATGTGGGGCCAAAGTGAATTTGGAGCCCACAGCGCAGACTAACAGCGGGGCTGCCAAAAGGAAAATGCTCAGCTACACCGACTGGAAGGATGCTCAACTGTATCCTGGCATAACAGTTTGCTCTGATTTCAAAAATCCATGCTTCAACTGCAAGGGCATGTTTGAAAATGGAGAGTCAAAGCAAGCTATCAACCCATACATTTTAGTCCGTGACAAGGATGACAAACTTTACAGGAAATCACTGGTAGGCATCAAGCTCACTGGGGGCGTGTACGACGAGTTTCCTTATGGTTCGTACAAGGTGTGTTCTGTGGATGATGATTCTCTGACTTTCCATTACAGATGGCAGCATTGCAATGTATCCGTCGATGTGGATGGGAAGAAGGAACGGGTAACCCACGTCTACTTTGATGTGGTAGACGCCTAAAGGAGGCTCCCACATTTGCAGACACCTAAAGGAGGCCCCAGGCCTCAATTTAATGAATTTTCAGTATATTCACAACTAAAAATCACACACACTGACTGTCAAGGGGTCCTCCCCTAAAAACATGATCCCCTTTATGGTGTGGGGCAGCCGTTCGATAAAGTCCCTGTTGAGGTACTTGCTGGGCCCCACCCACTGGACAGTGCACAGGGGCTGAGGCAGATGCTGCGCCATGGCGCGCAGGAAGCCCCCCCTGTCCCCCATGGGCTGCATGGTCACAACGTCAAAGGCCAGGAGCCTGGGGACGAGCCCCTCTGGCAGGGTGTCCTGGGTGAACTGGCACAGGAAGCCCGTGTTGCAAGGGCAGGCAGGGGCAAGGTGCGCTTGGGGGGAGGCATAGTAGAGCACGCCATTGGTGTGGCTGAAGAGGAGCGTGGCAGGACCGTGCTGTGTCTTGAAGAGCGTGAAGAAGTGGGCGTCCTTGCACACCCAGGTCGCGTCCTGGGACGTCCTCACGGTCTGGGCATTTTGTTTTAGCTGCCTGCAGATCACTAGGATCTCTGGGCCCACATGCAGGCAGATGTCTCCTGCTAGGATGGATAGGGCTGTGTCCATTTTGTTTGGATTTAGATTCAAACCAAACCACACTCGTTTTTTTATTTATTTTTTAACTTATATATTGGTTTTGACCTGAGTTTGAGTTTGACCACAACCAGCTGTCACAGGTAAGTTGTGGCAGCAAAATGCTGTCACAGGGGCTACCCAGAGCAATCCATCTCAACATCAGGGGACGGGTCCCCCCAATGAAAATACCCATCCCTGTCAGGGAAGGTCCCAGCCCCCATGATGACCCCTTGCTCCAGCGCAAGGATCCCCTTGCGCCACTCAATGTCCTGGATCACAGCGCGCCTGGCTTCCCGGGTTGCAGCTCGCTGGGTATTTCTGTCATGGTGATGGGAGGTCAAATACATGGGAGTCCCGGAGAGTATCGAGAGCTTCATGATCTCCTCGTCTTGATCCATTCCCAGCGTTGTCCTGAGTGCCTCCAACTCCTCAGCCTTCCATCTCCCACAGCCAGCGTTCCCAAGGAGCTCACATCCAGCGCCTCGCAGCTCCATGGCACGCTCCCATGATGACACGAGAAGCAGGACGCCCACGCCAGTCTCGCGAAGAGCATGCAGCAGGTCATTGTGGTCCTGCTGGTAGTACATGCACCATTCGAAATGATCTATGATCACGCACGCAGGCCCTTTAAAGAACTTTGACAGGTCCTGCTCGCCCTCAGGCACGCCAAGCCTGCGCCGAAGCCACACAAGCGCGTCATCGTTCCCAGCGAAATCAAAGCCATTGAAATGGATGACCATGCGGTTCTCAGCCTGGAGTCTCGACTTGGCATTCAATGCAGCCCTTGACTTGCCCGACATGTACACGCCCCAGTGCACGTACAGCCCAGACTTCCTGAGCGCATCCATCATTATATCCTCAACAGGATGGCTGTACTGGGGGACTGGGCCAAGGATACGCTGGGGGCTCTGGTAGCTCAGGCAATGCAGGAACAGCTCTCCCAGCATCCTGCCAATCATTCAGTTCATTGGGGCTGAGATAGTTTATATAGATCATGTGGCAGACAATGGGATTCAGCTTACACAATAATACACATTGAGCTGGAATGTAGTAACACAGACCCCCAATTAATAGGTATATAAACAGCCCTTCACACACAAACAAATACAGCCATGGACACCAACAGGGAGATCAGGTCCATGCTCTTCTCCTGCCTGCACCTCCCCCCCTTGCCAGCCGTGGTGAGCAGGGTAGGGGATGACAATGTGATCCTTGATGAGGCTGTGGAATCCTCCCACGTCCTGATTGGGGGCATGATAGAGTGGATCGCCATGGCCAGCGACCACTCCAGGGACGGCGAGAGGATGCTTGAGCAGTTTGCGCTGCTCTCTGAATTCAAGGAGGACCTCCTCAAACTGGACCTGAGCAGTGATGAGGCCCTTTACAACTTCTACTGTGACCACACCAGGCGCTGGCTGGGATGCTACACCAAGTCCAGCAATGCCTTCTTCAGGCCACTTGATTATGTGGTGGCCAACGATAAGATCCACAAGAACATGAGAGACTACTGCAAGGCCCAGTACTTCCACTGCAGCGAGGGCAAGACCCTCCAACTGGCAGACACTGTGGGGTATGGGGATATGCTCAGGAAGTGTGCTGAGTGGATGAAGGAGGGGTATCTGTCAGATGCTTGACAGTGATACCCTGACTTTTTCTTAAAAAAGTGACACGTCCCCCATGCAACTTTTTTTTTAGGGGTCTGGCCAGGGAACCCTTAGAGTGGAAATGGAAAAGACAAAACGTGATATCATGTGATATCACGTGATATCATCTCCCTACCTCTCTCTCTCTCTTTAATTATAAAATATATTATATAATATTATATAATATTATATAATATTATATAATAATAATAATTATAAATAATAATAATAATAATAAATAATTATAAAATAATAAATAGAGAGAGAGAGAAAGAGGGAGATGATATCACGTGATATCATGTGATATCACGTTTTGGTTATTCCATTACCCCTCTAGGACTCCCCTGGCCAGACCCTTAAAAAAAAGTTCAAGAAAGTTTAGCGCTTTCCATATGGGTGAAAATGATAGTATGAGGATCCAGTCATACTACAAGAGTGTCCCTTATCTTTAGGAGCCCAGCAGTGATGGCATTTGCCTGCGATGAACTGCTTAGCTGCTTCCACCACAGTAGGATGATTTTTTTTGACAAAATCGAACGTTTTTGTGAGGGCATATTTACTAACAGAACCAGATAGCCAAAGAGCATACGCAGGATCAGCATTAACAGCCTCCTTAAAAGTCAGTCCCTTGTGTTT